>Ga0247738_10000026_pt1 | contig 160035 bp, 128 predicted proteins | sample UWRJL013104B2_FD_180936 | JGI IMG/M metagenome (GOLD analysis project Ga0247738, IMG submission 180936) | Plant litter microbial communities from Arlington Agricultural Research Station in Wisconsin, United States - UWRJ-L013-104B-2 | ecosystem: Environmental > Terrestrial > Plant litter >...
CTCGGGCGGCGGCCTGTTGCCGGTCTGCAGATCCTTCAGCGTGCGCGTCACCGACGCCTCGGCATATGCCTGGGCCGCAGGCGACATGCCGGTCATCACGCTCAGGCCCGCGCCCTGCAGCGCATCGGCCGGGTAGTCGCGCGCCAGCTGCCGGCGCACCAGGTCGACGTAGGCGGGGAAACGATTGGCCGCGACGCTGCCGGGCGAGCTGGTGATGCCCAGCGGCGCGGCCACGGCGCGGTCGTGCGCCGGCTGCTCGATCAGGCCGGTTTCGAGCATGTTCGCCAGCACGAAGTCGCGCCGCTCCTTGGCCCGCTCCGGGTTGCGCCGGGGATCGTAGTGCGAGGGTCCCCGCACCATGCCTACCAGCAGCGCGATCTGTTCGGTCTCCAGGTCCTCGAGCCTGCGCCCGAACCAGAACTCCGCGCCCGCGGCCATGCCGTGGATCGCCTGGGCGCCGCGCTGGCCGAGGTACACCTGGTTGAGGTAGGCCTCCAGGATCGTGCCCTTGTCGTAGCGCGCCTCCATCAGCAGCGCGTACAGGATCTCGTTGAACTTGCGGCTCCAGGTCTGCTCGCGGCCGATGCCGAGCAGCCCACTGCGCGCCAGCTGCTGGGTCAGCGTGCTGGCGCCCTGGCGCTTCTGGCCCGAACGCAGGTTGACCCAGGCCGCGCGTGCCATGCCGCTGAAGTCGATGCCGATATGGTGGGCAAAATCGCGGTCCTCGACCGCTTGCAGGGTGTCGGTGAGCAGGCCGGGGACATCCTCGACCCGCACCAGCCGCCGCTCCTCCTGCTTCTGGCCGTACAGCGTCGCGATGCGCGCCGCGTCCAGCCGCGCCGACTTGATCGCGCGCTTGCCGGCCAGATCCTTGAGCGCGCCCACGCGCCCGCCCGACACTGTGGCCTCGATACGGCTGGGGCCGACCTCGCCGTCGACGTCGCGAAAACCGCGGCTGGAAATCGTCCAGCGGCCACCGTCGCGCACGTAGGTTCCCGGGCGCACGCCATCGCCTTCGCGATACGAGGCCGCGTCGAGCTCGGTCTTGAGCGTCTGCGCGTCCATCGCCAGGCCCGGCGCCAGCCGCAGCGGGCGCGCGTACACGCGCGTGGGCACCTGCCAGCGCAACTCGCCGAAGCGCTCGCTGATCTGGTGGTTGAGATAGACCGTGTACGGGACCAGGAAGCCAATGCCCAGGCCGATCGCCGCCAGCGTCCACGTGACCAGCCTGCGGCGCCAGTCGCTTGCTGACGCGCGCGCGTCGGGGTGTTCGTCTTCGTCGTATTCGATACGCGCCATGCATCCGGACCTGCGCCGCCACTCAGCCGCGGAATGCGACAATGGCCGGGATGTCGAGTCTAGCCCACCCCTGTACGTCCCAGCCGATGGCCGACCTTGCGCGGTCAGCTGGAGTTGCGGCCGCATGAGCCTTGCGTTGGCCGACCTCCGGCTGTGGCTGGTACGCGGCCACAGCCTGGTCCGGCGTGGTCTGGCAAGCCTGCGTACGCGTGGCTGGCGCCACAGCTGGGAGCGGGTGAAGCTCCAGTTCACGCGCCGCCCGGCGCTGTTGCATTCGCCGCTGCTCGCCGCCGACCTCAGCCCATTTGCGCCTCTGATCGTGCCGTCTGCAGAGGAGCCGCAGGCGAGCATCGTGATCCCGGTGTACGGGCAGTGGCCGCACACCCTGGCCTGCCTTCGCGCCATCGCCGCCCACCCGCCGGGCCGCGCAGTCGAACTGATCCTGGTCGACGACGCATCGCCGGACGGCACACTCGTCCACGCCGCGCACATCGCAGGCCTGCGCGTGGTCGCGCGGCCAGCCAACGGCGGCTTCATCGCCGCCTGCAACGACGGCGCCGCCGCCGCACGTGGTCGCTTCCTGGTGTTCCTCAACAACGATACCGTGCCGCAACCCGGGTGGCTGGACGCGCTGCTCGACACCTTCGACCTGCACCCAGACACCGGCCTGGCCGGGGCGCAACTGCTGTATCCGGACGGCCGTCTCCAGGAAGCCGGTGGCGTTGTATTCGCCGACGGCAGCGCCTGGAACTACGGTCGGTTCGAGTCGCCCGAAGACCCACGCTTCGCCTATGTGCGTGAAGCCGATTACATATCCGGCGCGGCCATTGCCATCCCGCGTGCGCTCTTCAACCGGGTCGGCGGTTTCGATACGCGCTATGCCCCGGCCTACTACGAAGACACCGACCTGGCTTTCGCCGTACGTGCGGCAGGGCTGCGGGTTCGCTACCAGCCGGCCGCGCGGGTCGTGCATGACGAAGGGACGACCGCCGGTACCGATACCGCGAGCGGCCCCAAGGCCGCCCAGGTCCGCAACCAGTCCGTGTTTGCACGACATCGCGCCCCTGACCTGGCTACGCAGCTGGCACCGGGCACCGTGCCGACCCCGGCAACGCTGCACCGTGATCGCCGTCAGGTGCTGGTGGTCGATGCGACGACGCCGCGGCCCGACCGCGACTCGGCGTCGCTACGTCTGTACAACCTGATGCGATTGCTGGTGGAGGAAGGCGCGCACGTCGTGTTTCTCGCCGCCGACCTGGCCCATGGCGGGCGCCATACCGCCGCGCTGCAGGCACTCGGCGTGGAGGCATGGTATGCGCCCTACGCAAGGCGACTGCCTGCCTGGCTCCATGAGCACGCACACCGCTTCGATACGGTGATGGTCAGCCGTCATTATGTGATGCGCGAGTTGCTGCCCCTGCTGCGGGCCCACGCGCCGCAGGCGCGGCTGGTATTCGACAGCGTCGATCTGCATTTCCTGCGCGAAGCGCGCACTGCCCGGCTGGCGGGCGATGCCGCGCTGTCGCGCAACGCGGCGCGCACGCGCGCACAGGAAACCGAGGTGGTGTCCCGCTGCGACGTCACGGTCGTGGTCAGTGCCGATGAGGCGCACTTGCTGGCAAGTGAGGTGCCCGGGGCCCGCGTGGAAGTGCTGTCGAACGTGCACGAAGTGGCGGGAGCCGGACTGCCCTTCGGGCAGCGCCGAGACCTCGTCTTCGTCGGCGGCTTCGGGCATCCGCCCAACGCCGATGCAGTGAAATGGTTCTGCGAGGACGTGTTCCCGCTGGTGCGCGAACGGCTTCCCGAGGTGCGTTTCCACTGTATCGGCGTGGATCCGCCGCCCGCGATCCAGGCACTGGCAGGCCAGGAAGGCGTCCTGATCCATGGCCACGTGCCGGACCTGTCCCCTTACATGGATGGTTGCCGCGTCGCCGTAGCGCCACTGCGCGTAGGCGCGGGGGTCAAGGGCAAGATCAACCTGAGCATGGCTCACGGGCAGCCGGTGGTGGCGACCTCGATCGCTGCCGAAGGCATGCACCTGCGCGACGGAGTGGATGTGCTGGTTGCCGACGATCCCGGGGACTTTGCCGCCTCGATCGTGCGCCTGTATGGCGATGCGACCCTGTGGATGGAACTGAGTCTCAACGGCCACGCCAACATCGCGCGACATTTCTCCGCCGATGCGGCCCGCGACGCCGTGCGCAGGATTTTCTTCGAGTATTCCAGCGGGCGCGGCTGAGTCACGCTTGGCGGGACAACCGAATCAGTCGTTGTTGCCCGTGGCGGTGCGCAGGCGCTGCTCGAACTCGGCCAGTCCAGGTGTCGCGGGGTCCAATGCCCTGGCCGCGGCCAGTGCGGCGTGTGCAGGGCCGATCCGCCCACCACCCAGCCGCTCGTCCCCGATCGCCAGCCAGCGCAGCGCCAGCCGGCGTTGCGCCGCGGCCAGCTCGCGCGGTGCCTCGCCGAGTGCGTCGCGCGCCGCGAGGCATCGCCTGGCGTCCCCCAGGTTGTTGGCACTGAGCGTCCGCTCGAAACACGCGCGCGCGGAGGGCAGCAGGCGCGCGATCGCGCCTCGCACCTGCGCATCGTCCGGAGCCAGCGCCTGGGCCGCGCGCAGGCGGTCGTAGGCGCTCTCGCCGGGCGGCGTCAGCAGGTCGCCGCGCGCTTCGGCTTCTGCCGCCTGACGCAGCAGCTGCGGCAGCAGTCGTGCGCGCTCTCCGGACGGCGCGGAAGCCTGCAGGCGGAGGTGACTGCGCTGGGCACGTTCGAGTGCGGCCTGCGCGGCGGCCAGGCCCGGCGCATCGGCAGCCAGCACGCGGGCCTTGTCCAGTTCGCGTCCAGCGTCGGCGAAACGGAAGTCCGCCGCCAGCCGCTGCGCGACCCCGGCATGGGCCTCGGCCGCACGACGCAGACCTTCGCTGGCACCGGGATCGTCCGGCGCCAGCGCCTGCAGCCGCCGCCAGGCCGCCACGGCCGCGTCGATGCGGCCACGCTGCAGGTCGGTGTCGGCACGACGGCGCAATGCGTCGAGTTCCTCGGTGAAGCGTGCCTCGGTGTCGGGGAGGTCGACGTGCCCGGCGTCGTAACGGCGCGCCGTCGAGAGGGCTGCGGCCGCGGCTGTGAGCTCGCCACTGCGGAGGTCAGCGCGGGCCTGGTCGAGCAGCGCACCGATCGCGTCGTCCCGCCCGCGCAGGGCCTGCGGGTCCGAGGGTCGCAGCTCGAGTACGCGCGCATACAGCGGCAGGGCCGCCGTGTCGCCGCCCTGCAGGCGACCTTCCGCATGTGCGGCCCCGGCGCGCACGAGCAGACCGTCGATACCCGCGAGCGCGGCTTCGCGTTCGCGCAGCTGCGCGGCCAGCAGGTCCGCCTGCTCGCGCGGCACCGACAGTTCGCGCGCCAGCCGCAGATGCGCGTGAGCCTGCGCGATCCGGTCCGCAGCCAGGTCTTGCCGCGCCTGCGCCAGCGCCGCCACGGCAACCCGGGCCAGGCCGGCGCGTGGTTCGATGCGGTCGGGATCCATCGCCACGGCGGCTTCATAGATTTCCCGCGCGCCGCTGCCATCGGCGGCACTCAGATGGCCGCGCGCCAGCGCCTGTGCACCCTGTGCGGAAAGCGCATGCACGCGCGCCTCGGGCCACAGCCTGTCGCCAAGCGGGCCTCGCGCCAGCACCAGCATCAACAGTACGAGTGCAACCGCCCCCGCGGCGACCAGCCACCAGCGGCGGGCGCCGCTACCCTGGGCTGCAACCGAACGCGGGCCACGCGATTCCGGCGCATCCAGGCGCAAGTCACGCAGGTCCCCGACGACCGGTTCACGGCGCGCCCCGGCAGGTTCGGCGGATGTGTGTTCGCTGGCCACGCCGTCAGGGTACGCAGGACAACTGAACGCGTGCGTGATCCGGACGCTACTCGCGACGCGCCTGCTCGACGCCGGGCAGGCTGTCGAGCTTGGCCAGCACGCGTGACAGCTGCTCGTAGCCGTCCACGCGCAGGTGCAGCCGCAGCCGCACACGGCCATGGCGCCCGGCCTCGCTGCGGATCGAGACCACGTGCGCTTCCTCCTGCGCGATCACGTTGCTGACGTCCTTGAGCAGGTGCCGCCGATCGACCGCATCGACCAGCGCAGTCGATTCGTGCACCCCGCCCTGGCGACCCCAGTCGACCGGCAACACCCGCTGCGGCTGGGCGGAAGCGAGGCGCAGGAACGCGGCGCAGTCGGTGCGGTGCACGGTCAGGCCGCGCGCGCGGGTCAGGTAGCCGGTAATCGCATCGCCCGGCAGCGGATGACAGCAGCGCGCCACCTGCACCAGCAGGTTGCCCACGCCGACCACGGTGAAGCCCGACGCCGTCGCCTTGGGCACGCGCCTGCGCGGCTGCGACGGCTCGTGCAGGGGTTCGGCATCGCCGCGCGACTGCATGCGCTCGTGGTCCTGCAGCGCGCGACCGACCTGGTGCGGGCCGACATCGCCCAGCGCGACGAGCACCAGCAGTTCGTCGACCGCGGCCACATTGAACTTCGCCAGTACCGGCTGCAGGTCGGCATGCAGCAGGCCCATGCGTCGCAGCTCGCGGTCCAGCATCTCGCGGCCGGCCTGCAGGTTGCGCTCGCGGTCGAGCCGGTGGAACCAGGTGCGCACCTTCTCCCGCGCGCGCGGGCTGGCAAGGAAGCCGTTGGCCGCGACCAGCCAGTCGCGGCGCGGTTCGGGTTCCTTCGCGGTCATGATCTCGACCCGGTCGCCGCTGCGCAGCTTGTGGTCGAGCGGCACGATGCGACCGTCCACCTTCGCGCCGCGGCAGCGGTGCCCGACCATGGTGTGCACGTGGTAGGCGAAGTCCAGCGGGGTTGCGCCGCTGGGCAGGTCGATCACTTCGCCGACCGGCGTGAGCACGTAGATGCGGTCCTCGACCAGCTCGGTGTCGAAGCCGCGCGCCAGCCCCGCACCCTCCTCGCCTTCGGCGTGCGATTCGAGCAGGCGCCGCATCCACTCGATCTTGCGCTCCAGCGCGGCATTGCCCGCGGCGGAGCGCTGCGAGCCGCCGGTTTCCTTGTAGCGCCAGTGCGCGGCCACGCCCAGCTCGGCCTGCTCGTGCATCTCGCGTGTGCGGATCTGCACTTCGAGCGTCTTGCCTTCGGGCCCGACCACCGCGGTGTGCAGCGAACGGTAGTCGTTGTTCTTGGGCCGCGCGATGTAGTCGTCGAACTCGCCCGGCACCGGTGCCCACAGCGCATGCACCACGCCCAGCGCCCCGTAGCAGGCGGGGATGTCATCCACCAGCACGCGCACCGCGCGCAGGTCGTAGAGCTCGCCGATCGGCACGTCCTTCTTCCGCATCTTTTTCCAGATGCTGTAGATGTGCTTGGCGCGGCCGGCGATGTCGGCGCCGATGCCCTGCGCGCGCAAGGCCCGCTCGAGTTCGGCGCTCACCTGGGCGATGTAGCGTTCGCGGCCTTCGCGCTTGTCGTCGAGCAGGGCGGCAATGCGGCGATAGGTGTCCGGCTCCAGGTGCCGGAACGCGAGGTCCTCGAGTTCCCACTTGAGTTGCCAGATGCCCAGGCGGTTGGCCAGCGGCGCGAGGATGTCGCGGGTCAGGCGGGCCAGCGCCTGCCGCTGGTCCTCCGGCAGGGTGCCGGCATGGCGCATGCGCGCAAGCTGCCGCGCCAGCAGGATCGGCACCACGCGCAGGTCGCGCACGATGGCCAGGAGCAGCCGGCGCAGGCCTTCGGTATTGCCGCGCCCCGGCGCTTCGGCGTGCAGGGTCCAGACCTGGTTGGCCGCGCGCTGGCCGTCGAGCAGGGCCGCGACCGATGCGTGCCGGGTGGGCAGCGTCGCCTCCACCCGCGCCGCCAGCTGCGGCAGTTCGAACAGGATGGCCGCGGCCACCGAGTCGCCGTCCGCACCCAGCAGGGCCAGCGATGCGAGGGTGTCATGCAACACCGCCGCCGAGGCAGGCACCTCATGGAGCCCATCGTCCGCCGTCGACATCGCGTCGCGCAGCGCCGGCGCAATCGCCGCCGCCGCGGGCGCGGCAAGCCAGGTCTTCAGGCCGGAGGTCACGAGGGCACCGCATCGTCCATGTGGGGACGTCTACACTATCCGCCTCCCGCCACGAGGAACAGCCATGCGACCGATCCGTGCCCTGCTGCTGGCCACGTTGCTCGCCGTGCCCATGCTGGCGACTGCCCAGCAGGCGCCGCCGCTGGAGCAGGCGATGAGCAGCACCGAGTTCAAGGCCGCCGGCCTGGACAAGCTCGACGCCGAGGAACTGGCCCGGCTCAATGCCTGGCTCGATCGCCGGGTCGAGCAGCAGTCATCGGCAGCGGTGGCGGTTGCCGTCGAGCAGGCGCGCGAGGAAGGTCGCAAGGCCGTCGTGGACGAGAACCGCGGCTTCTTCCACTTCGGCTCGCAGGAGCCGATCGAGGCCAGCATCGTCGGCGCGTTCGACGGCTTCGGCAGCCGCAAGCGCTACACGCTCGACAACGGGCAGGTCTGGGAACAGACCGATTCCGCCACCCTGTCAGGCGTACGCAGGACCAACCCGAAGATCCAGATCAAGCCCGGCGCGATGGGTGCCTGGTGGATGCGGATCGACGGCTACAACACGCAGGCGAAGGTGCAGCGGATCGAGTAGCGGGCCGTGGCGCTGGATGGCGCTCAAGCCTGATCCAGCGCCGCGATCCGCATCGCCAGCTTCTTCGCGGTCGTGCCGCCGCGCGCAGCCAGTTCCTGCGCATGGGTCGCCACGCGTACTTCTTCCAGTTCCCAGCGCAGGGCGGCGCGCGCCTCGGCGCTGCCGCGGCCGGCGGATTCGGCCTCCTCCAGCGCATCGACCAGCGGCTTGAGGTCGAGCATGCGCTGCTGGTCGCGCAGCGGGTCGCGCTGCGCGCGTTCGGCGCGGACCGACAGCGCCTTGAGATAGCGCGGATACGATTCGAGCGCGGCGGCCGGCGTATCGCGCAGGAAACCCGGATGCGCGAGCGCAGCCAGTTGCGCCTGCATGTCGTCGAGGTTGGCGCGTGCCCAGCCGATGAGCTTGGATTCCAGCCGGGCGCGCACCTCGGCCACCAGCGCCAGGATCGCTTCGGCCTGGCACAGCCGTTGCGTGGCTTCACCGAACAGGGCGCGGCCGGCAGCGTCGCGGCGCGCGTCGAACGCGGCCGGATCGCGGATCTCGCCGAGCCCCTCGGCCAGCAGCGCGGCCAGGGCGCCGTCGACCAGGTCCTCGCGCAGGCGGTCGCCGCCGCGTGTATCGCGCCGCAGGTCGCCGGCCGATTCAATCGCCGCATACAGCAACGCGGTCTTCGGCGACACAGGCAACTGCTTGCGCGCGTGCTTCACCCGGTCCTGCAGCGCGATGACCAATAGCCGCCGCACGCCGCCCGCGTGCAGGCGGGCGGCGCGGGCGGGATCGGCATGGACTGCGAGTGTCACGCTATCACCCGCGTCCTCGAGCGCCGGCCAGGCCGGCACGCCGCCGGCGCCGGGGACCGAAACAGGAATCGGCGACTCCGGGAACTCGCGCAGCCCGGTCCGCGCGAGGCCTTCGGCCGCGTGTGCGGAGAAGGCCTCGGCCGCGCGCGCGCCGAAGCGTTCGCGCAGGTCGTCCAGGTCGCGCGATTCGGCCAACACCTGGGCATCGCCGCGGCCACGCACGTCCACCAGGCGCAGGTTCGCGCGCAGATGCGGCTCCAGCGCCGCCTCGTCGAAATCGCTGTCCGTCAGTTGCACACCGGTCATGCGCGCGAGGAAGCGCGCCAGCGTGCCGGTGAATGCGTCGGCCTCGTCCGGCCCGTGCGCCTGCGCGAAGGCGCGGGCGAAATCCGGTGCCGGCACGAAGTTGCGCCGCAGCGCCTTGGGCAGCCCGCGGATCAGGGCGGCCGCCTTGTCGGCGAAGAAACCCGGCGCCAGCCACGACAGGCGCACCGGATCGAGCGCATTGAGCAGGTGCAGCGGTACCGACACCGTCATGCCGTCGTCCGGCGCGCCCGGCTCGAAGCGGTAGCGCACCGCCAGGCGCGCCTCGCCCAGCGCAAGGAAGGCCGGGAAACGCACCGTGTCGGCCCCCTCGCCCATCAGCAGATCATCGCGCGACCATTCCAGGACGCGCTTGCGCTCGGCCGGCTGCTTGCCATACCAGGCATCGAGCGAACGCGCATCGACGATCTCCGCCGGGATCCGGTCGGCATACCACTGGTGCATCCAGTCCTCGTCCACCACCAGCCCGGCGCGGCGCTGCTTGGCCTCTTCCTCGTGCGCGCTCTCCAGGGTTTTCAGGTTGCGCGCGATGAAGGGGCTGCGCAGGTTGATCTCACCCGTCACCAGCGCGTCGCGCAGGAACAGTTCCCGCGCTTCGGCCGGGTACAGGCGGCCATAGTCGACCGGCTTCTTCGGTGCCAATACCAGGCCGAACAGGCTGACCTGCTCGCTGCCCAGCACGCGTCCCTGCGAGCGCGACCAGCGCGGGTCGTGATGGCGACGCGCCAGCAGGTGCGGCAGTTCGGCGATCGCCCAGTCCGGCTCGATCGCGGCATTGGTGATCGCCCAGACCTTTTCGGTGTCGAGCAGGGTCGCCGACAGCACCCACGGCGGCGGCTTGCGCGCCAGCACCGACCCCGGGAACAGCTGGAAGCGGCGTCCGCGCGGGCCTTCGTAGACGCCGCGCTCGCCCATGTGGCTGATCTGCGTGGGCAGGCCGGCGATCAGCGCGCGATGGAGCAGCGCATGGCGCCTGGCCACCTCGCCCGGGGCGGAGAAACCTGCATCAGAGTCGACTCTTCCTCCGTTTGCGGCGCCATCGACTGGGTCTCCGGGAACAGTCGACGCTGCGCCCGCCTTTTGCGCCAGCGTCTGCGCAGCTCTTCCCCGCCTGCGCCCGGTCGGTGCGTCTGCATGCGCCGCCCACAGCTCCTCGGTCTGCAGCTTGAGCTGGCGATGCAGCTCGCGCCATTCGCGCATGCGCAGGAAGCCCAGGAAGTGTTTCTCGCACCACTTGCGCAGCTGCGACTGGGTCAGGTCCTCGTGCGCCTGGCGATAGGCCTCCCACAGCTTCAGGATGCCCACGAATTCGCTTTTCGGATCGGCGAACAGCGCATGCGCGTTGTCGGCCGCGGCGCGCTGGTCGGCGGGACGTTCGCGGGGATCCTGGATGCCCAGGAACGAGGCGATCGCCACCATCTCGTGCAGGCAACCATGGCGTTGCGCGGCGATCAGCATGCGTGCCAGCTTCACGTCCACCGGCAGGCGCGCCATCTGACGGCCGATGTCGGTCAACCTGCGCTCGCTGTCGACGGCCCCGAGTTCGGCCAGTTGCTGCCAGCCATCGGCCACCGCGCGTGGATCGGGCGGCTCGACGAAGGGGAAGGCATCGATATCGCCCAGGCCCAGCGACAGCATCCGCAGGATCACGCCGGCCAGCGCGGCGCGGCGGATCTCCGGATCGGTGTATTGCGGCCGCGACAGGAAATCGGCCTCGGCGTACAGCCTGATGCAGGTGCCCGGCGCGATCCGCCCGCAGCGACCCTTGCGCTGGTCGGCGCTGGCCTGCGACACCGGCTCGATATGCAGGCGGTCCAGCTTCTGCCGCGGGCTGTAGCGCTTGACCCGCGCCAGGCCCGGGTCGACCACGTAGTGGATGCGCGGCACGGTCAGTGAAGTTTCGGCAACGTTGGTCGCCAGCACGATGCGCCGCTGCGGGCCGGGGTTGAATACCCGGTCCTGGTCGCGTGCCGACAGCCGCGCGTACAGCGGCACCACTTCGGTGTGCCGGTACTTGCGCCGTTCCAGGGCCTGGTGCGCGTCGCGGATCTCGCGCTCGCCCGGCAGGAATACCAGGGTGTCGCCGGTGCCGCGCTCGCGCATGATCTCGTCGCAGGCGGCGACGATGCCGTCGAGCACGGACACTGCGCCGCCTTCATCGCTGCCACGCGGCTGCGAGCCTGGCTCCTTTCCTTCCCCGTGCGCGCCGGCAGCGTCACCGTCCAGCGGCCGCCAGCGCACCTCCACCGGATAACCGCGCCCTTCCACGTCCACTACCGGCGCATCGTCGAAATGCTGCGAGAAGCGCTCGGTGTCGATCGTGGCCGAGGTCACGATCAGCTTGAGGTCGCGGCGCTTGCGCAGCAGCTGCTTGAGGTAGCCCAGCAGGAAATCGATGTTGAGGCTGCGCTCGTGCGCCTCGTCGATGATGATCGTGTCGTAGCGCGAGAGCCAGCGGTCGGACGCGATCTCGGCCAGCAGGATGCCGTCGGTCATGAACTTGACCACGGTGTCCTCGGAGATGTTGTCGTTGAACCGGACCTGGTAGCCGACCAGCCCGCCCATCGGCACCTGCAGCTCCTCGGCCACGCGTCTGGCCACCGCGCGCGCGGCGATGCGCCGCGGCTGGGTGCAGCCGATCATGCCGGCGCCGCCGCGACCGGCCTGCAGGCACAGCTTGGGCAGCTGGGTGGTCTTGCCCGAGCCGGTCTCGCCGGCCACCACCACCACCTGGTGGGCGCATACCAGTTCGACGATCATCTCGGCGTGGGCCGCGATCGGCAGGCCTTCGGCCACCGCCACGGCAGGCAGCCGCGCGGCCCGCGCCTCGCGCGCCGCGACCGAGGCCTGCAGCGCGGAGGCGAACGCCGCTTCCGCCTCGGTCTGGGCGGGCTTCGCGTTCCAGCGCGACCACAGCCCCAGCAGGCGGCCACGGTCGCGCGACAGGGCGCCGTCGACCGCGCGCCGTGCCTGGGTTAACGCCGCCGTCGCGGGCCCGCGCCTAGACTCCATCGGCCACCTTGCAAGCGCGGCAACCGTTCGCATATTCGTTGTGCATGGCCATATTGTCGCCAAAACCACCTGACCGGAGTTCCACCATGTCCAAGAGCACGTCGACCAAGTCCAAGTCCGCCCAGGGCGGGAAGTCGGGCAAGCCCGGGAAGTCATCCAGCCCCGCCAAGGCGGCCGCGACCGACAACGGCAAGTCCAGCCCCCTCGTCCCCGCCGCCTCGCCCGCGGCCGGCGCCAGCAGCCCCGCGATCGACATCGGCATTTCCGCCGAGGACCGCCAGGACATCGCCACCGAGCTGTCGCGCTTCCTGGCGGACGCCTACACCCTGTACCTGAAGACCCACAACTTCCACTGGAACGTGACCGGGCCGATGTTCAACGCCCTGCACAACATGTTCGAGGCGCAGTACACCGAGCAGTGGAACGCGCTGGACGACATCGCCGAGCGCATCCGGGCGCTCGGCTACAACGCGCCGGGTTCGTACGCCGAATTCATCAAGCTCTCCTCGATCAAGGAAGAGCCGGGCGCCACCGAGGCGCCGGACTGGCGCGAGATGGTGCGACAGCTGGTGGTCGGCAACGAAGCGGTCTGCCGCAGCGCGCGCAAGGCGATCGACGTCGCCGACGACGCCGACGACGAGCCGACCGAGGACCTGCTGATCCAGCGCCTGCAGACCCACGAGAAATACGCCTGGATGCTGCGCTCGCTGCTGCAGTAGGGCACCGGCCCGCAGCCGGGCGCGGCTTCCTGACGACGGCGCGGCGACGCGCCGTCGTCGTATCACGGTCCGGGCGGTTTTCCTACAAGCCAGGCCGCGCCGGGCTGGCTATCCTGTGTACATGAGTTCGAACGCCCACCATCTGCTCGAGAAGATCTTCGGCCACCGCGAGTTCCGCGGTGAGCAGGGCGAGATCGTGCGCCATGTCGCCGAGGGCAACGATGCCCTGGTGCTGATGCCGACCGGCGGCGGCAAGTCGCTGTGCTACCAGCTGCCCGCCCTGCTGCGCGATGGCGTGGCGATCGTGGTGTCCCCCCTGATCGCGTTGATGCAGGACCAGGTGGATGCGCTGCGCCAGCTGGGCGTGCGCGCCGCCGGCTTGAACTCCAGCCTCGATGCCGCCGCCGCGCAGGCCGTCGAGCGGCAACTGCTCGCTGGCGAACTCGACCTGCTCTACGTCGCGCCCGAGCGCCTGCTCACGCCGCGGTTCCTGTCCCTGCTCGAACGCGCCCCGCTGGCCCTGTTCGCCATCGACGAGGCGCACTGCGTGTCGCAGTGGGGCCATGATTTCCGGCCCGAATACCGTGAGCTGACGATCCTGCACGAGCGCTGGCCCGACGTGCCGCGCATCGCCCTGACCGCCACCGCTGATCCGCCTACCCAGCGCGAGATCGCCGAGCGCCTGCAGCTCGAAGACGCGCGCCGCTTCGTCAGCTCCTTCGACCGTCCCAACATCCGCTATACGGTGGTGCAGAAGGAGAACGCGAAACGCCAGTTGCTGGACTTCCTCGAACCCCATCGGGGTTCGGCCGGCATCGTCTACTGCCTGTCGCGGCGCAAGGTCGAGGAGACCGCCGAGTTCCTCGCCGCCCAGGGCATCGATGCCGTGCCCTATCACGCCGGCATGGAACCGGCGCGGCGCCTCGCCAACCAGCACCGCTTCCTGCGCGGCGAAGGCGTGGTGGTAGTCGCCACCATCGCCTTCGGCATGGGCATCGACAAGCCCGACGTACGCTTCGTCGCCCACACCGACCTGCCCAAGTCGATCGAGGGCTACTACCAGGAAACCGGTCGCGCGGGCCGCGACGGCGAGCCGGCCGAGGCCTGGATGTGCTACGGCCTTGGCGACCTGGTGCTGCTGCGGCAGATGATCGAACAGTCCGAATCCGGCCCCGAACGCAAGCGCCTGGAGCACCGCAAGCTCGACGCCCTGGTCGGCTATTGCGAGACCATGCGCTGCCGCCGCCAGGTGCTGCTGGACAACTTCGGCGAAGCCCTGCCCCGCGCCTGCGGCAACTGCGACAACTGCATCGCGCCGCCCGAGTCCTGGGACGGCACCGAGGCCGCGCGCAAGGCGCTGAGCTGCGTCTACCGCACCGGACAGCGCTTCGGCGCCACGCACCTGATCGACGTGCTGCGGGGCGGCGACACCGAGCGTGTCCACCAGTTCGGCCATGACCGCCTGGCCGTGTATGGCGTCGGCGCAGAACTCGACGCCCGTGCCTGGCGCGGCGTGTTCCGCCAGCTCGTCGCGCTGGGACTGCTCGAGGTCGATGCCGAAGGCCACGGCGGCCTGCGCCTGGCCGAGGCCAGCCGCGCGGTGCTGCGCGGCGAACAGCCGGTGCTGCTGCGCAAGGACTCGCTGCAGAAGCGCGGGCGCGCACGCAGCGGCGAATCGCGCACGCCGCGCCCCGCGGTCGAGGTCGCCATGGCGGACCGTCCCCTGTTCGAAGCACTGCGCGCCCTGCGCACCCGCCTGGCACGCGAGCAGGGCGTGCCGCCCTACGTGATCTTCCACGACGCCACCCTGCGCGAGATCGCCCGCCTGCGCCCGCATACACCGGGAGACCTGGCCCTCATCGGCGGAATCGGCGCCGGCAAGATCGACCGCTACGGCGACGAGGTGCTGGATACGGTGGCGGAGAGCGAGGCGGCCTGAACATCGGCCCTCATGGGCGACGCAGTGCGCTGGACGACAGCGTTGCGTTGTCGCGAACCCGGAGACCGAAAGCCACTGGATCCCCGCTTTCGCGGGGATGACGATGGATGACGCCACCCCGCGCCGCAGGACCAATGCTGCCGTGGTGGGCCGTGATGGATTCGAACCGCGCCGCCAGATCGTCCGGCGCTGACGATGCCCGTCGCGCCACCGCGCGCCGCGCTCTCTCGGACCAATGCTGCCGTGGTGGGCCGTGATGGATTCGAACCGCGCCGCCAGATCTTCCGGCGCTGACGATGCCCGTCGCGCCGCCGCGCGCCGCGCTCTCTCGGACCAATGCTGCCGTGGTGGGCCGTGATGGATTCGAACCGCGCCGCCAGATCTTCCGGCGGCGACGATGCCCGTCGCGCCGCTGCGCGCCGCGCTCTCTCGGACCAATGCTGCCGTGGTGGGCCGTGATGGATTCGAACCGCGCCGCCAGATCTTCCGGCGCTGACGATGCCCGTCGCGTCGCCGCGCGCCGCGCTCTCTCGGACCAGTGCTGCCGTGGTGGGCCGTGATGGATTCGAACCGCGCCGCCAGATCTTCCGGCGACGACGATGCCCGTCGCGCCGCCGCGCGCCGCGCTCTCTCGGACCAATGCTGCCGTGGTGGGCCGTGATGGATTCGAACCATCGACCAGCGGATTAAAAGTCCGATGCTCTACCGACTGAGCTAACGGCCCCTGCAGGTGCGGAATTATATGTCATGCCGCCCGCAGACCCGTGACTGACCTGGGTCAAGGCCGGTGCAGCGGCGCATCGTCACACTGGGCGCATGCTCACTCCAGTTGCCCGACCCCCGTCGCTCCAGCCGCCTGGCGAGGCCGACCACGTGCCCGACGAGGCCGCCATTGCGCGCCTGGTGCACGCGTTCTATGCGCGCGCCCGCACGGACTGGCTGCTGGGCCCGGTGTTCGAGACCTCGGTGGACGACTGGTCCGGGCATCTGGACACGCTGGTGCGCTTCTGGTGCTCGGTGCTGCTGCGCGCGGGCAGTTATCGCGGCAACCCCATGGCCGCGCACCGGACACTGGACGTGGGCGAGCCGCATTTCGCGCGCTGGCTGGCGCTGTGGGACGCCACCGCGCGCGACGTCCTCACCCCGCTCCAGGCCCGGCACGTGTTCGAGACCGCACAACGCATCGCACGGTCCCTGCGCATCGGGCTGGACATCGACCCGCTGCGACGCGACCGGCGCGATTCCGGCGAGCGCCACTGCGCACACGCGCACGCCGGCGCTGGCCGACCCGATCAGCCCGCGTAACGGGTCGGATCTGCGACGCCCGCGGCGTCGAAGCCTTCCGCGCGCAGGCGGCAGGCATCGCAATGCCCGCAGGCGCGGCCGTCGGCGTCTGCCCGGTAACACGACACGGTCGCGCCGAAGTCCACGCCAAGGCGCGCACCCTCGCGGACTATCTCCGCCTTGCCCAGGTGCAGCAGCGGCGCATGCACGCGGATCCCGGCGCCTTCCACGCCCGCCTTGGTCGCCACGTTGGCCAGCCGCTCGAAGGCCTCGATGAACTCCGGCCGGCAATCCGGGTAGCCGGAGTAGTCGATCGCGTTGACGCCGCAGAACAGGTCGTTGGCGCCCAGCACTTCCGCCCAGCCCAGGGCCAGCGACAGCATGATGGTGTTGCGCGCCGGCACGTAGGTCACCGGGATGCCGGGGCCACCGGCGTCCGGCACCTCGATGTCGTCGGTCAGCGCGGAGCCGCCGAAGGCACGCAGGTCGACATTGACGGTCTTGTGTTCAACGGCGCCCAGCATCGCGGACACCCGGTCGGCGGCCTCGAGTTCGGAGGTGTGCCGCTGCCCGTAGCGCACGCTCAGTGCATGCACCGCGAAACCCTGTTCGCGTGCGATGGCCAGGACGACAGCGGAATCCATGCCACCGGAGACGAGGACGACTGCTTTTTTCATTGGATTGGCATCACGCATTCTGGAGATGGTCGGCGCTGCGGCAGGGCTGTGGTTGCGCTCCCGAACGCAGCAGGGGACCCCGGCGGCGGTGCGGAACGCAGATCCCTCGCCCCGCTCGGGATGAGACTCGGGTGCTGGACAACTTCATCGCCAGTCCCGGGACCTGTACCAACGCTGCGGGCGCGCCTCGCGCATGGGCAAGACAACCGTCCGCGGACGCCGCCTCAGCGCCCGGGCTCGTCATTCCACAGCAGCTTGTGCAACTGCATCTGGAACTTCACCGGCAGGCGGTCGGCGACGATCCAGTCGGCCAGGTCGGTCGGCGCCAGTTCGGACTTGCTCGGCGAAAACAGCACGTCGCAGCGGGCGTGCAGCGCATGGGCGTGCAGCACCTCGCGCGCCCACTCGTAGTCCGCGCGGCTGCAGATGACGAACTTCACCTGGTCGTGTGGCGTGAGCAGCGGGATGTTGCCCCAGAGGTTGCGGTCCACTTCGCCCGATGCGGGCGTCTTGATATCCAGCACCCGCGACACCCGTGGATCGACGCCACCGATGTCGATCGCGCCGCTGGTTTCCAGCGACACCACATGGCCGGCGTCGCACAGGCGCGAAAGCAGCGACAGGCAGCGCTTCTGCGCCAGCGGCTCGCCGCCGGTCACGCAGACATGGCGCACGCCGAAACCCGCCACCTCGGCCAGGATCGCATCGATCCCATGCCACTGGCCGCCATGGAAGGCGTAGGCGGTGTCGCAGTAGACGCAGCGTAGCGGACAGCCGGTCAGGCGCACGAACACGGTGGGCCAGCCAGCATCGCGGGCCTCTCCCTGCAGCGACAGGAAGATCTCGGTGATCTTCAGCCGGTCCGCCGTCGATGCGGCGGCCGCATCGGGCGCGATGGCACTCATGGCTCAGCGGCTGACGCGCGCCAGCTGGATCGCGTGCAGGCGATCTTCGGCGGTGCGCGCGGCGTCGGTACCGGGAAACTGGGCCAGCACCTGCGAGAGGGTGGCCTCGGCGCCGTCCAGGTCGCGCAGCCCGTACTGCGACAGGCCGACCTTGAGCAGCGCGCCGGGCGTCTTGTCATGGGTCGGGTAACGCGCCACCAGCGCCTGGAACTGCTCGCGCGCCAGTTCGTAGTTCTGGGTGACGTAGTAGCTCTCGCCCAGCCAGTAGCGGGCGTTGGGCGCGTACACCCCTTCCGGGTGCACCCGCAGCAAATCCTGGAACAGCCGTGCCGATTCGGCGTAGTTGCCCGCCTTGAGCGCGTCGAACGCGGATTCGTAGGCGCCGCGTTCGCCGGCGGTGTTCGCCAGCAGGCCGGCATCGCCGTGCACCGCCGAAGGGGTATCACGCGGAGCGGCGGCAGGCGCCGCTCCTACCGGTTCCTCGCCCAGCGCAGGCGGCGGCAGCGCCCCACCCTCGAGCCGGTTGAGGCGGCCATCGAGGTCGAGATACTGGCTGCGGCTTGTCGACTTCAGCTGCTCGTTCTGCTGCTGCAGCTCTTCCACCTGCGAGCGCAGGGACTGGACCTCGCTGCGCAGCTCGGTCAGCTGGTTGAGCAGGTCGACATTGCCGCGGTTGTCCGCAGCCCGCTGCTCGAGCACGGCGACCCGATCGGCCAGGCTTGGCCGTTGTGCGGACGCGGGCGCGGCGGCCACCAGGGCCGCCGCGAACGCGATTGGAGCAAGAAAGAAACGCATCTTCGCGTCTTACTTCGCCGTGTAGACGATCTCGACGCGACGGTTCTTCGCCCAGCAGTCCTCGTTGGAGTCGGTGCAGGTCGGGCGCTCTTCGCCGTAGCTGACCACGGTCAGCTGGCCGCCGGAGCCGCCATTGGCCTGCAGGGCCGAAGACACTGCATTGCCGCGACGCTCGCCCAGGCCGAGGTTGTACTCACGGCTGCCGCGCTCGTCGGCATTGCCTTCCAGCGTGATGCGGGAGGACGGACGGTCACGCAGGTACTTGGCATGGCACGACATGGCGGCCTGGAACTCCGGACGCAGCGCGTCGCGGTCCAGATCGAAGTACACCACGCGCTGGCGCAGGCATGCATCGGTGTCGAGGTCCGACGGGCCATACGCACCCGGAGCGGTGGTGCCATCGGTCTGGGCCGGCGGCGGGGTGGTGTCGACCGGGGGGGCTTCCTTGACCTTCTTGGAACAGGCGGCCATGGCCACGCACATCACTGCGATGAGCAGGGCCTTGCCAAACACGGCAGACTTGTCGGTGTTCATTCTCGTCGATCCTCGGCGTTGAAACGGACGTTCAGGTTGATTGAATGGCTGTGCAGAACTTGTCAGCGCGGCGACCGATAGGGCCCCCACGCCGGCTCGCGTACATCTCCGTCGGCCAGGACCAGGCGCTGTCGCACGCGGCCATCGGCTGACACAGCATACAGGACACCCCGCCGGCCTTCACGCGCCGCGTAGAGGATCATGCTGGCGTTCGGCGCGAAGCTGGGGGACTCGTCCAGCGAGCCGGGCGAGATCGTCGACCAGCGCGGCGATCCCATGCTGCGGTCCATCACCGCGACCCGGTAGGTGTTGCCCGCGCCCTGCGCCACGGCGATCTTCTGCCCGTCCCAGGAAATGCTCGGATCGGCGTTGTAGCTGCCCTCGAACGTGACCCGGCTGGCGCCGCCGCCCGAGGCCGGCGCCTGGTAGACCTGGGGCCTGCCACCGCGATCAGAGGTGAAGTAGATGCTGTTGCCGTCCGGGCTCCACACCGGCGAGGTGTCGATGCCGAACTGGTTGGTGATCTGGGTGAGCGCCTTGCTGCCCAGGTCCATCACGTAGATTTCCGGGTTGCCGCTGCGCGAGAGGGTCAGCGCCAGCCGGCTGCCGTCCGGCGAGAAGGCCGGACCGCTGTTGATGCCGCGGAAGCTCGACACCAGCTCGCGGCTGCCGGTGGTGATGTCCTGGATGTAGATCGAGGAGTTGCCGCGCTCGAAGCTGACATAGGCCAGCCTGCGTCCATCCGGACTCCAGGCAGGCGAGAGCAGCGGCTCGTTCGAGCGCACCACGGTCTGCGGGTTGTAGCCGTCCGCGTCGGCGACCATCAGCGCGTATCGCGTGCCCTGCCCCGCGCCGGTGGCGGTGACGTAGGCGATGCGCGTCCAGAATGCGCCGCGCACGCCCAGGATCTTCTCGTAGATGGCGTCAGACACCTGGTGGGCGACATCGCGCATCGCACTGCCGCGCGCGGTCAGCGCCAGACCGAGCAGACGCTCCTGCTTGGCCACGTCGAACAGTTCGTACTCGACACGGTAGCTGCCCTCGGTCGCATCGACCACGCGGCCGACCACGAGGAAGTCCTGGCGCAGCGCGCGCCAGGCGGGATAGTCGACTTCCGAGCCGCGCGTGGGCCGACTGGCCATGTCGCGCTCGGGCAGCGCCCGGAACTGACCCGAACGCTCGAGGTCGGCGCGCACCACCGCGGCGACATCGGTCTCCGGCGCGGTTCCACCTCCCTGGTAGGGCATCGGCACGATCGCGATCGGCAGGGCCGAGGCGTTGCCGCCGATGATGTCGATCTCCAGTCCCTGCTGCTGTGCAGCCGCGGCGAGCGGCAGCAACAGCGTGAGCATGGCGAACAGGCAGCGTTTGGCGAAGGTCATCGGGAAGGTCCCTGGCAGCGTGTCAGTAGGCGGACGACAGCTTGGCCGCGAATCGTCGCATGAAGATGAACGGGGATGGACTCCGGCAACTGGAAGCTCTCCCCCAGGCCTTGCGGAGCGACTTCAAGCCGGGATCGATCGAGCAGCTTTGAGCTCGGGCAGCTGCCGCGGCTGATGCCACTCCTGCAAAACGGCTTGGCGGGTCACCGGTCCAGGTCGGCCCGGCTCAACATATCCGTCCGGTCGTGAAGGCCGCGAGGCGGTCGCCTCAGCGATCCTGCGCCTGGAAGTTCAGCGTGATCGTGCGCTGGAATACCGACTCGAAGCCGACATAGGGCAGCGGCTGCGCCTTGAGTACCGCCGCTTCGACCGAGCGACGGCCGAGCTCGTCGTAGGGGCAGGACGGATCCACGCGGGCCTCGACCACCTCGCCGCCGGGAATCTGGCGGATGACGATGCGGCAGCGCTGGCCGATCGCGACCGTATCCGGCCGGGTCCAGTTGCGCAGGATCGCTTCCTGCAGCGCGGCCGCGTAGCGCGCCGACAGGCCGGTATCCGCGCCCTGGTTGCCCGGCGGCGGCGGTGCCGACGCGGACTGCTGGGATTGCTGCGAGGCCTGCCGCGCCTCGCGGTCGGCGATCTGTTGCAGCCGTTGCTGCGACTGGCGCTGCTCGCGCTCGAGCTTTTCGCGCTCGGCGCGGATCTTCTCGAGCTGCTGCTGCGCCAGGCGACGCTTCTGCTCGGCCTCTTCCTGGCGCTTGCGCTCGGTCAGGTCGATCTGCTCCTGGCGGCGCTTCTCCTCCTGTTCGCGCTGCACGCGCGCCCGTTCGAGCTCGCCATCGCGGCGCACCTCTTCCTGGTCGACCGGCGTGGGCTCCGGCACGCGCGCCTGCGGCGTGGGCTGCGGTTCGACCGGCGCTTCCTCGGGCAACGGTGCGGGCTGAGGCTGCGGGGGCGGCGGCACCACGTCCTCCAGCACGGGATCGGGCAGCGGCTGCACCACCGGTTCGGGCAAGGGCTCGGGCTCGACGGCGAGCGCCTGCTCCACCGCGCGCTGGTCCGAGCTGGACACGTCCAGCACCGCCTCCATCGACGGCGCACCGGCCACGCTGATCCGGTCCGGATCCCAGTTCAGCAGCGGGGACAGCAGCAGGATCGCCACCACCACGACGTGCACGACGATGGCCCAGGCGATCGCGCGGCCCAGGCCCTCTTCCTGCTGCGCCCCGCCGGGGCGCTGGAATGCGTCAGCGTGCATCACCGCCCGCGTTGGTCATCAGGCTGACGTTGCTGACCTTGGCACGGCGCAGCACGTCCATCGCGTCGAGCACGGTCTGGTAGGGCGCGTCGCCCTGCGCAGCCACCATCACCCGCAGTTCGCTGCCCTGCTGCTCGCGGATGGGGGCGAGCATGCCCTCCATCTGCGCGGCATCGATCACGCGCGGACGGCCATCGCCCGGCAACTGCAGGCCCAGGCTGCCGTCGGGATAGGCGATCACGATGACCGGGTCGGTACGCTCCTGCGTCGCCCGCGCCTCGGACGAAGGCAGCTTGACGTCCACGCTCAGCGTCAGCAGCGGCGCGGTCACCATGAAGATGATCAGCAGCACGAGCATCACGTCGATGTAGGGCACGACGTTGATCTCGGACTTCAGCTTGCGCCGCTTGCGGTGGATGAGGTTTCCGGACATGCCCTGCCCCGCCTACTCGATCGTGCTCTGGCGCTGCAGGATGGTGCTGAACTCCTCGGCGAAATTCTCGTAGCGCACCGCCAGGCGTTCGACCCGCGTGGTGAACCGGTTGTAGGCCCACACCGCCGGGATGGCCACGAACAGGCCGATGGCGGTGGCGAACAGCGCCTCGGAGATACCCGGCGCCACCGCCGCGATACCGGTCTGCTCGCCGCTGTTGAGCATGTCGTGCATGGTCACCATGATCCCGAACACGGTGCCGACCAGGCCGACGTAGGGCGCGGTGGAACCGATATTGGCCAGCAGCTCCAGGTTGCGCTCGAGCTGGTCGACCTCGCGGGTGTAGCTGACCCGCATCGCGCGCTGCGCCCCTTCGAGCTGGGCGCGGGCGTCGAAGCCGCGCTTGTCGCGGAGGCGGGCGAACTCGCGGAAGCCCGCCTCGAAGATCGCCTCCAGCCCGCCGAACTGGCGGTTGCGCTCGGTCGCGGCCGAATACAGCTTGCCGAGGTCGGCACCGGACCAGAACCGGCTCTCGAACTCGTCGGCGTCGCGGTTGGCGAGCTTGAAGATGCGCGCCTTGCGGAAAATGATGATCCAGCTGATCACCGAGCCGACCAGCAGCAGCAGCACGATCAACTGCACCGGCAGGCTCGCCTTGAGCATCAGGTCGACGTAGTTGATGCCCTCATGCGCGGTGACGGCTGCAGCGGCAGTAGCGGTGTCGGCCAGCTGGGTGGCAGTGGCGGCCGCCTCGTCCGGCAAGGGCTCGATTTCGGTGGCCTGCAGCAGCATCGCGAGGGGAATCATTCGTCCTGGGCTCCGGGTTCGACGAGTCGAGTCAGTTCGTGGTACAGGGTTTCGGGGATCGCACGCGGGCGGAACGTCGACGCTTCCAGCGACGCGCACCGCACCTGCGCATCCAGCAGCAGCTCGCCTTCGCGCAGGATCGACTGCGCGAACACGACGCTCGCGTGCCGGCAGCGCCGCAACGACACCGTGACCTGCAGCGCATCGTCCAGCCGTGCCGGCCTGCGGAAGTCGATCCGCATCTCCCGCACCGCGAACACCAGCCCGTGGGTCAGACGCAGCGCGTCCTGTCCGTAGCCGAGCGCCCGCACCCATTCGGTGCGCGCACGTTCGAGGAATGCGACGTACTGCGCGTGATAGACCACACCACCAGCGTCGGTATCTTCCCAGTAGACCCTTGTCGGGATGCTGAACGCGGGGGAATCCGGGCCAACGACCCGCGATCCGGGGCTCAAGCGCTGCGCTCCGGCACGTGGCGACCGGTGAGGATGGATGGCATCAGAACAGCTCCTCCGTTTCCATGCCGCCCGCTCCGGCCCCGCGCGGTGGCTGCAGGCCCAGGTGTCGCCACGCCTTCGCGCTCGCCATGCGGCCGCGCGCGGTGCGGACCAGGAAGCCCTGCTGGATCAGATAGGGCTCGATCACGTCCTCCAGCGTACCGCGCTCTTCGCTCAGGGCCGCGGCGAGCGAATCCACGCCGACCGGGCCGCCGTCGAAATTCTCGATGATCAGCCGCAGCAGGCGCCGGTCGAGCTCGTCGAAACCTTCCGGATCGACCTTGAGCATCTGCATGGCGGCGTCGGCGACCTCGCGGTCGATGCGGCCGCCGGCGCGCACCTGGGCATAGTCGCGCACGCGCCGCAGCAGGCGGTTGGCGATGCGCGGGGTGCCGCGTGAGCGCCGCGCGATCTCGCCCGCGCCCTCCTCGCCACAGTCCACGCCCAGGATCGTCGCCGCGCGGCGCACGATCCGGGTCAGTTCGGCGGCGCTGTAGAACTCCAGCCGCTGGACGATGCCGAAGCGGTCGCGCAGCGGCGCCGTCAGCAGGCCGGCGCGGGTGGTGGCGCCGATCAGGGTGAAGGGCGGCAGGTCGATCTTGATCGAACGCGCGGCCGGACCCTCGCCGATCATGATGTCGAGCTGGAAATCCTCCATCGCCGGATACAGCACCTCCTCGACCACGGGCGAAAGCCGGTGGATCTCGTCGATGAACAGCACGTCGTGCGGCTGCAGGTTGGTCAGCAGCGCGGCCAGGTCGCCCGCCTTCTCGATCACCGGGCCGGAGGTGACACGCAGGCTCACGCCCAGCTCGTTGGCAATCACGTGGCTGAGCGTGGTCTTGCCCAAGCCGGGGGGGCCGAAGATCAGGACGTGGTCGAGCGCCTCGCCGCGATGCTTGGCCGCCTCGATGAACAGGCCCATCTGCTCGCGCACCGGCTGCTGACCGAGGTATTCGGCCAGCCGCTTGGGGCGGATGCTGGCCTCGATGGCCTCGTCCTCGCGGGTGGCACCGGCAGCGATGATGCGTTGTTCTTCCATCGCGCTATGGTCGCATGGCGAGGTAGCGGCCGCACCGGCGACCGGACCCCGCAGGCCCGAGTCGCGGCACTCGGGTCCGGGCCACGTGAGCCTGCCACCGCGCCCGCCTGCAGGGCGCGCCTGGCACATGGCCCGTCATTCCCGCGAGCGCGGGAATCCAGCCGACTTCAATGCTCCGGGATCTGGATCCCCGCATTCGCGGGGATGACGACCATGCTCCAAGCCTTCCCTAATGCGGGCTGGCGGTCCCAGCCGGCAGCGCCTGCACGCCCTGCTGCACGCCGGCCATGTGGGGCAGGTTGTGCGCGATGCCCTTGTGGCAGTCGATGCAGGTGGCTTCACCGGTGGCCAGGAAGGTGCGATGGGTGCGGGCGGCGCGGCTGGCCTGGCGGGTCAGGTCCATCGAGTCGTAGTCATGGCAGTTGCGACATTCCAGCGAGTCGTTGGCCTTGAGCCGGACCCACTCGTGGGTGGCCAGCACCAGGCGCTGGTCGAGGAACTTCTCGCGGGTGTTGATGGTGCCGAAGATCTTGCCCCAGACCTCCTTGGAGGCCTGCATCTTGCGCGCGATCTTGTCGGTCCAGTCGTGCGGCACGTGGCAGTCCGGGCAGGTCGCCCGCACGCCGGATCGGTTGCTGTAGTGGATGGTGGTCTTGAGCTCCTCGAACACGTTGTCGCGCATTTCGTGGCAGCTGGTGCAGAACGCCTCGGTGTTGGTGGCGTCCATCGCGGTGTTGAACCCGCCCCAGAACACGACCCCGGCCAGGAAGCCGCCCAGCGTCAGGAAGCCCAGGCTCAGGTAGCGCGCCGGCGAGTTGAACTGTCGCCAGAACGCGAGCGCCGTGTCGCGTGCGCGGCGCAACAGCCTCATTGCATGTGCTCCGAACGCAGCAGGGTGTCGATGTCCTGGAAGCCGTTGGCGACCAGCGGCTGCGCATTGGTCTGCACCACATGGCACTGCACGCAGAAATAGCGTCGCGGCGAGATCTCGGCCAGGAACTGGTCGTTGCGGTCCATGTAGTGGGTCACGCTGACTTCCGGCGCCTGGAACTGCGCGGCCGTGCTGCGCGCGTGGCAGAGCATGCAGCGGTTGGAGTTGAGGTCGACCTGGTAGCCGTCGATGCTGTGCGGAATGGTCGGCGGCTGCATCGGATAGGCGCGTCCGCGGCGCACGTCGAAGTTCTCCACGCTCGCCATCGGCAGGGGCGTGACCTCGGTGGTGATCGGGACGTTGCGGCGCAAGCCGTCGATGTCCTGCGCGGGGTTGCCGCGCGCACCCACCTCGGGCGCCGGGGCGACCACCTGCGGACGGGACTCATCGCGTCCGCACGCGACCAGCATGAGCAGGACCACGGCCAGCAGGGGCATCACGAGGATCGCGCGCATGTCAGGCCCCTCCCACCGCGACCACCTTGGCCGCGCATTTCTTGAAGTCGGTCTGCTTGGAGATCGGGTCGGTCGCATCCAGCGTGACCTTGTTGATCAGCTGCGCCGCATCGAACCACGGCACGTAGATCACGCCGCGCGGCATCCGGTTGCGGCCGCGCGTCTCCACGCGGGTGCGCATCGCGCCACGGCGCGAGGTCACCGCGACCTCGTCGCCGCGCTTGAAGCCGCGCTCACGTGCGTCGTCGGGATGCATGAACACCACCGCCGACGGGAACGCGCGGTACAGCTCGGGGATGCGCATGGTCATCGAACCCGAATGCCAGTGTTCGAGCACGCGCCCGGTGACCAGCCACAGGTCGTATTCGGTATCCGGCGATTCGGCGGGCGGCTCGTACGGCAGCGCCCAGATCACGGCGCGGCCGTCGGGATTGCCGTAGAACTCGAAGCCCGCCCCTTCCTTCACGTACGGATCCTCGCCTTCGCGGTAGCGCCAGCGGGTCTCCTTGCCGTCCACCACCGGCCAGCGCAGGCCACGCTCCTGGTGGTAGACATCGAACGGCGCCAGGTCGTGGGCGTGGCCACGGCCGAACTCCGCGTACTCCTCGAACAGGCCCTTCTGCGGATAGAAGCCGAACGCGTCCGCCTCGTGGTTCGCGTAACCCGCCTCGATCTGCTCGACACCGAAGGCATCGACCTTGCCGTTGCGGTAGAGCACGTCGAACAGGGTCTTGCCCTTGAACTCCGGATTCGCTGCGAGCAGTTCGGCCGGCCAGCACTCGTCGGTGGTGAAGCGCTTGGAGAACTCCATCAGCTGCCACAGGTCGGAGCGCGCTTCGCCGGGCGCGTCGACCAGCTGGTGCCAGAAGTGGGTGCGACGCTCGGCATTGCCGTAGGCGCCCTCCTTCTCCACCCACATCGCCGAAGGCAGGACCAGATCGGCCGCCTGGCAGGTGACCGTGGGATAGGCGTCGGACACCACGATGAAGTTGTCCGGGTTGCGATAGCCCGGATAGCCCTCCTCCAGCATGTTGGCCGCGGCCTGCATGTTGTTGTTGACCTGCACCCAGTAGGCGTTGAGCTTGCCGTCCTTGAGCGCGCGGTTGTGCTCGACGGCGTGGTAGCCGACCTTGTCCTTGATGATGCCGCGCGGGATCTTCCAGATGTCCTCGGCCATCTCGCGGTGCTTGGGGTTGGTCACCACCATGTCCGCCGGCAGCCGGTGACTGAAGGTGCCCACCTCGCGCGCGGTGCCGCAGGCCGAGGGCTGGCCGGTCAGCGAGAACGGGCTGTTGCCCGGGGTCGCGATCTTGCCGGTGAGCAGGTGGATGTTGTAGACCATGTTGTTGGCCCACGTGCCGCGCGTGTGCTGGTTGAAGCCCATAGTCCAGAACGACATCACCTTGATGTCGGGATTGGCGTAGAGCTCGGCCAGCTGTTCCAGCCAGCCGCGCTCGATGCCGGTCATCTCGACCGTGTGCTCCAGCGTATACGGCGCCACGAAGCGCGCGAACTCGTCGAAGTCGATCGGAGAGCCGCCGTTGGCGTCATCGGCGTTCTTCGCGGCGACCTGCAGCGGATGCTCCGGGCGCAGGCCATAGCCGATGTCGTCGTTGCCGCGCTTGAAACTCGTGTGTTTGTCGACGAATTCGCGGTTGACCTTGCCCGTCTTGATGATGTGGTTGGCGATGTAGTTGAGGATCACCAGGTCGGTCTGCGGCTTGAAGATCATCGGGATGTCGGCGAGATCGAAGCTGCGATGCTCGTAGGTCGACAGCACCGCCACCTTGACGTGCGGATTCGAGAGCCGGCGGTCGGTCACCCGCGTCCACAGGATCGGGTGCATCTCGGCCATGTTCGAACCCCACAGCACGAACGCATCGGCCGCCTCGATGTCGTCGTAGCAGCCCATCGGCTCGTCCATGCCGAAGGTGCGCATGAAGCCGGTGACCGCAGAGGCCATGCAGTGACGCGCGTTGGGATCGATGTGGTTGCTGCGAAACCCGGCCTTCATCAGCTTGTTCGCGGCATAGCCTTCCCACACGGTCCACTGGCCGGAGCCGAACATGCCGATTCCGTCGCCGCCCTTGGCCTTGAGCACCGCGCGGAACTTTTCCTCCATCACGTCGAAGGCCTCGTCCCAGCTGACCGGGGTGAAGTCACCTTCCTTGTGGTACACGCCGTCGCGCTTGCGCAGCAGCGGCGTGGTGAGGCGGTCGACGCCGTACATCACCTTCGACAGGAAATAGCCCTTGACGCAGTTGAGCCCACGGTTGACCTCGGCGTGCACGTCGCCGTGGGTGGCGACCACGCGGCCCTTGTGGACGGCGACGTTGATGCCGCAGCCGGTGCCGCAGTAGCGGCACGGCGCCTTGCTCCACTTCAGCCCCTTGTCGCCTTCCATCACCGGCTCCGCGAGCTGGGCGGGCAGCGGCATACCTGCCGCCGCGGCGGCGCTGGCGATGGCGCTGTTGCGGATAAAGTCGCGGCGGCTGGTACTCATCGCGGTAACTCCCGTGGTGCATGTGGCGGCGTGGCCGTCGCGGCATCGGCCGGCGGCTGCGCTTCGATGTGGTGGTAGACGAGGTTGACGGCGTAGACGCCCTGCACCGATTCGATCAGGCCGATGTTGTCCATCAGGCCGGCGGTGCCGTCGCTCTCCTGCAGCAGCACGCTGCGGGTGTCGTCCTGCAGGGCGAGCTCCAGGCCGTCCGCGCCCGCGATGGCCGCTGCCAGCGCGCCGATCGCATCGGGACGGTGGCGCACCACCAGGCTGGCCAGGTGCCACTCGGGAGCGCGCTCAGGCATCGATCGATTCTTCATGATGGGCAGTGAGCGAGATGGCGGCCGTCGGGCAGCCGGCAACGCAGGCGCCGCAGCCGGTGCAGCGGTCGGAGAGGATTTCGGGGAGCGGCACCGTGCGCGCGGGTGCGAACACGATTGCCGATTCGCCGCAGGCGTCGCGGCAGCTGAAGCACACCACGCCATTGGCCGCCAGGCAGCTGTCGCCGACCAGCGCGCGCAGCATCCAGGGAGCCTGGTCCAGGGGCGCGAACAGCCCGACGCGGCACGCCGCGGCACAGTCGCCGCAGAAGCTGCATTCGCCGTGTGCAGGATCGAAGACCGGCAAGCCGCCAGCACCGCGGACCAGGACGTGCTCGGGGCAGGCCGTGATGCAGTCGCCGCAGCCGGTGCAGGCATCGGTGAAACGCGTCTCGTCGAGCGTCCAGGGTGGACGCAGCACAGGCAAGTCCCTCAGCCGTCCGCGGAGCAGCGACCTGCGTGTGGAACCCGTGGATCCGGATGCAGTGGCAGGCACGTCCGGCCTCAGCCGACCGGCGGCCCGGGCGGGCCGGCGATCATCTGGTAGATCCAGACAGCGAACCCGTAACCGCCCACGATCATTACCGACAGCACCGGGAACAGCACCACGGTGATGAAGAGGAACAGCAGGATTTCCCGTCGTTTCCTCGGCTGGCCGGGACTCGTCTCCAAGCGCGTCGCTCCTGCAGGCACCATCGCCTTGCTACGTCTAGCCTACCCCCGCATCACGACGAGGCCAAGCACCATCGCGCGTCGGGCCAGGAAATTGCACGTTGGGCAGATGGGTCATGCGCGACGCAACAAAGACCGTTGTGGTCCCGTTTCCATCACGATGCGCGCTGCAGCAAGGGCTCGCACGCGAGCCCCGGTCGATGTCCCGCCTTGCGGCGGCCACTCTGGAAGCCGGGTCAAGCGCGCTGGAACGCCTCGGCAGCAAGCGCGAACGAATGGCACCGCGCCTGGTGATCGAACACGTTGGCGGTCAGGATCAGTTCGTCCGGCCGATGACGGGCGGCGAAATCCGCGATGCCTTCGCGCACGTCGGCAGCATCGCCCACCACCGAGCAGGACAGGGCCTGTTGCACCATCGCCTTTTCCTGCGGCGTCCAGAACGCCTCGATGTCGTCGATCGGCGGCGGGATGAGCCCCGGCGGACCGCTGCGACGCAGGCGCACGAAGCTCTGCTGCTGGGTGGTGAACAGGCGCTGCGCCTCGGCACGCGTGTCGGCCGCGACCACGTTGAGCGCGAGCATCGCGTAGGGCGCACGCAACCGCTTGGATGGCTTGAAGTCGCGGTGGTACAGCGCCAGCGCCTCGGTCATCGCCGCGGGCGCGAAATGCGAGGCGAACGAATAGGGAAGCCCCAGCGCCGCCGCCAGCTGCGCGCCGAACAGGCTCGACCCCAGGATCCAGACGGGCACGTCGATGCCGGCACCCGGTACGGCCTGCACAGGCTGTCCGGCTTGAACCGGCTCGAAGTAGCGCAGCAGCTCCATCACGTCCGAGGGGAAGGCCTCGGCACCGGCGTAGTAGCGGCGCAGCGCCTGGGTGGTGGGCTGGTCGGTGCCGGGCGCACGACCGAGGCCCAGGTCGATGCGGCCCGGGTAGAGCGAGGCCAGCGTGCCGAACTGCTCGGCCACCTGCAGCGGCGCGTGGTTGGGCAGCATCACCCCGCCGGCACCGACGCGGATGGTCGAAGTGCCGCCAGCGATGTGTCCGATCAGCACCGCGGTCGCGGCACTGGCGATGCCCGGCATGTTGTGGTGCTCGGCGAGCCAGAAGCGGCTGTAGCCCAGCGCCTCGGCATGGCGCGCCAGGTCCAGCGAGTTGGCGAAGGCCTGCGCGGGCGTGCTGCCTTCGCACACCGGCGCGAGGTCGAGCAGGGAATAGGGGATGACGGGGGCGGGATTCTTCGACATGGGCCTGACATGGGGGCAAGGCCGTCGTTTTCCACATCGTGCCTGCGCGGCAAGGCCGCCCGCGCCTGAAAAGCCGGGTTACCCCGAGGCCACCACGCGGTTGCGCCCGCTGGCCTTGGCCAGGTAAAGGCGCCGGTCCGCGTCGGCCAGCAGCCGGTACAGCTCGTCCCCCGGCACCGCGGTGCGCACGCCGATGCTCACGGTCATGCGCAGTTCGCCGCCGGGGGTCTGCACGCTGAGATCCTCGATCCGCTGGCGAAGCGTGTCGAAGTAGGCCTCCAGGGCGACTGCATCGAGATCGGGAACCAGCATGCAGAATTCTTCGCCGCCGAAGCGCGCCACCTGGTCAACGGGCCGCGCATGCTGCGACAGCACCGCGGCCAGTGCGCGCAGCGCATGGTCGCCGGCCTCGTGGCCCCAGCCGTCGTTGATGTGCTTGAAATGGTCGACGTCCAGGATCGCCATGGTCATCGGCCGGCAAGCGGTACGCAGTTCGGGCACCAGGCGTTCGGCCTGTTCGAGGAAGTGGCGCCTGTTGGGCAGGCCGGTCAGGAAGTCGCGGGTGGCCAGGTCCTGCAGGCTGCCGATCAGCTCGAGCTGGTCGACGTTCTGCGAGACGCGGCAGAAGAACTCCTCGCGCGAAAAGGGCTTGCGCAGGAAATCGTTGGCGCCGCTCTTGAGGAAACGGGCGACGAGCTCGGGATCGTTGCGTCCGGACACGCCGATCACCGCCACGCGGTCGCGGGCGCGCAGCGCGCGCAGGCGCCGCGTGAGTTCGACACCCTGCATCCCGGGCATTTCCTGGTCGACCATCGCCAGGCGGATGGTCGGGTCGCGTTCGAGCAGGCGCAGCGCCGCGTCGCCATCGGCCGCCTGCACCACGCGGTAACCATAGGTTTCCAGCAGGCTCGCGGTATGCATCCGCGCGGAGGCGGAGTCGTCGACCACCAGGGCGGAGATGCGCCGGTTGCGCTCCAGCCGTTTCACCAGCCAGACGATGTAGTCGAGGCTGCCCGGGGTGTTCTTGAGCACGAAATCGATGACCCGGCGCCTGAGCAGCCGCTTGCGCAGGCCCTCGTCGTACACGCCGGTGACCACCACGGTCGACAGGCCGCGCTCCTGCAGGCAACCGACCACCTCGTCGCGGTCGCCATCGGCCAGCACCAGCCCGGTCAGCGCGAGGAACCAGTCGTCGTGCTGGTCCAGCAGCGCGCGCGCCTGGGCCAGCGTGGTCGCGACCATGACCGGAAGCTTCAGCTGCTGCTCGATCGCGCCCGCCACCGCCTGCATGTAGGCACGCGAGTTCTCCAGCAGCAGCACGCGCTGCGGCAGGGGTGTACTCGGTTCGATGGGCTGGAGCACGGTCATGCCGCACCTCCGGAGGCGTCCTCACAACTAACGGCCAGCGCGTACCGGACTTGAGCTGCGCTCCGTCTTCACAGCGGTTTTCGACGCAATCCGCGCGACAGCGCTGGACGGCGTCAACCCGCCTGCAATCCAATGAACTTCCAGCGACGCAAAGCGACGCTGCCGGTCAGATCTCGACCTGCGCGCCCAGTTCCACCAGCCGGTTGCCGGGGATCCGGAAGAACTGGTTCGCCGGCGCCGCATTGCGGTGCATCACCGCGAAGAGGCGATCGCGCCAGACCGGCATGCCGCGCTTGGCGCTGGAGACGATGGTCTCGCGGCTGACGAAATAGGTCGTCTCCATCGGATCGAAGCAGAGCGTGCTGTGGTCGGCCGCCTGCATCAGCGCCTGCGGCACGTCGGGGGTTTCCATGAAGCCGAAACGCACCGACACCCGGTAGAACCCGTCGCCGATCGAATCGATGGACAGCCGCCGGCCCGCCGCGGCATAGGGCACCGTCAGGGTCTCCACGGTGAGGAACACGTTGATGTCGTGCAGCACCTTGTTGTGCTTGAGGTTGTGCAGCAGAGCGTGCGGTACCACGCCCTTGTCGCTGGTCATGAACACTGCCGTCCCCTCCACCCTGACAGGCGGCGCGAGCATCAGGCCGGGGAGGAAGGTGTCCAGGCGGATGCCTTCCTTCTGCATCTCCTCGCGCAGGGTGTCGCGGCCACGGCGCCAGGTGCGCAGCAGGGTGAACAGGACGATGCCCAGCACCACCGGGAACCACGCGCCCTGCAGCACCTTGGCGGCGTTGGCCACCAGGAACCCCACATCGATGACGAGGAACAGCGCGCACAACGGCAGCACCCAGCGCCGCCACTCCGGCCACAGCGCATGCGCCACCAGGGCCAGCAGCAGCGTATCGATCAGCATCGTCGCCGACACCGAGATGCCGTAGGCGGCGGCCAGCGACGACGAGTTGCCGAACGCCAGCACCAGCCCGACCACGATCACCATCATCGTCCAGTTGATCGCCGGGATGTAGATCTGGCCGATGGTCGCGCTGGAGGTGTGCTTGATCCGCATGCGCGGGATGTAGCCCAGCTGCATCGCCTGGCGCGCGATCGAATAGCCGCCGGTGATCACCGCCTGCGAGGCGATCACCGTGGCCATCGTCGCCAGCACGATCATCGGCCACTGCGCCCAGTTGGGGACGCCGATGTAGAACGGGTTGCGTATGGCGGCCGGATCCTCCAGCACCAGGGCGCCCTGCCCCAGGTAGTTGAGCATCAGCGCCGGCAGCACGAAGAAGTACCACGCATAGCGGATCGGTCGGGGGCCGAAGTGCCCCATGTCGGTATAGATCGCCTCGCCACCGGTGACGGCCAGCACCACCGCACCGAGGATGAAGATGCCGCCCCAGGTGTGGTCGACGAAGAAGCGTGCCGCCCACCAGGGATTGATCGCATGCAGCACTTCCGGCTCGTGCAGGATGTTCATCACCCCGAGCGCGGCGAGCGCAAGGAACCACAGCAGGGTGATGGGGCCGAAGATCCGCCCCACCTTCTCGGTCCCGAAGCGCTGGGTCGCGAACAGCGCGACGAGGACGACCAGGGTGATCGGCACGATCCAGTCGTGCATGCCGGGGGCAACCACTTCCAGCCCCTCCACCGCCGACAGCACCGAGATGGCCGGCGTGATCACGCCGTCGCCAAAGAACAGCGAGGCGCCGAGGACGCCCAGGATGCCGACCGTGTACGCCGAGCGCGAACCCTTGGGGAAGCAGCGCTGGGCCAGCGCCATCAGCGCCATGATCCCGCCCTCGCCGTCGTTGTCGGCGCGCATGATGATGGTCACGTACTTGAGCGTGACCACCAGGCTCAGCGCCCAGAAGATCATCGACAGGACGCCGAGCACCGTGTCGTGGTCGGCGACCAGGCCGTAATGCGGCGAGAACGCCTCGCGGATGGTGTACAGCGGGCTGGTGCCGATGTCGCCGAACACCACCCCGACGGCGCCAACCACCAGCCCCGCCAGGCCGATGTGGCCGTGGGCGTGCGAAGGCGCCCCGGGTCCTGCAGGTTGGGCGGCTGGCTGCGACATGTGTTGGGGGGGCCGAAGGCGCGGGTGGGGTCAGCGAAGCGCGGACTGTAGCGCCTTGCGGATGATGGTTTCAGCAGCATCGCCATCCGTGGCCGCAGCCTTGGCCATCTTCTGCGCCTCCGCCGGCTTGTAGCCCAGCTGCTGCAGGGCAATGATCGCCTCCGACAGCGGATCGGCCGGGAGCGGACCACCGGCGCCAGGCACGGTGCCGACGGCCAGGCTGGCGGCGCGGTCGCGCAGCTCGACGACGATCCGCTCGGCGGTCTTCTTGCCAATGCCGGGAATCCGGGTCAGCGCGGTGACATCGCCCGCCTGCACCAGCAGCGCGAACTGGTTGACCGACGACCCCGACAGGATCGCCAGCGCGATCTTCGCGCCGATGCCGGTCACCTTCTGCACGTCGCGGAACAGGCGCCGCTCGGCCTCGGTCAGGAAGCCGTACAGCGACACGCTGTCTTCCTTCTGCGCGTAGTGCGTGGACAGCACCACCTCGCGCCCGACCTCGGGCAGGTCGTAGAACGTGCTCATCGGCGCTTCGAGCTCGTAGCCGACGCCCTGCACGTCGATCACCAGCCAGGGCGGCTGCTTGTGGACGAGGATGCCTTTCAGACGTCCGATCATTCGCTGTCCCCCGCTGCGCGGCCCGGCGTCATTCCTGTATTCCCGTGTCCTTCGGTCCTGCCCGCGCAGAAATCCGTCCTGGTCCCTGTGCGGCACACCGCTCGCCGCTCCGGGCGGGCAATCGATGCCCGCTCCTTCAGGCACGATGAGGCGATCGAATTCACTTCCTGCTCCAGGCCTGCTGCGTGCTCACGCCGAGCCGCTGCGCGGTGGCGCGCACGTGCGCGTGGGTGATGGCGATGGCCAGCGCATCGGCGGCATCGGCCTGCAGCTTGCCGTGCAGGTTGAGCATGATCCCGACCATGTGCTGGATCTGCGCCTTCTCCGCGCCGCCCTTCCCGACCAGGGCCAGCTTCACTTCCTTGGCCGCGTATTCGTGCACCGGCAGGTCGCGCAGCACCACCGCGCTGATCGCAGCGCCGCGTGCCTGGCCGAGCTTGAGCGCCGAGTCGGGATTGCGCGCCATGAACACGCGCTCGATCGCCACTTCCTGCGGCCGCCACTGCTCGATCACTTCCGCCAGCCCGATCAGCAGCCGCTTGAGCCGCAGCGGGAACTCGCCCTCGCCCAGCAGCAGCAGCGCGCAGTTGTGCACGTGCGTCGCCCGCCCCGCCGCATCGACGTCGATGATGCCGATGCCGGTGCGCTGCGAGCCGGGGTCGATGCCGAGGATGCGGGTCATCAGCCAGGCGTCGGCAGGCGGCAGTGCCTCGCCCAGGTGCACGAGCGGGCATTCCGCGGGGCAACGGCCGGCGGCGCCCGACGCCCGGCGTGCGCCTCGCGATCCTCAGCCATAAGCGGCATCACCGAGTTCGGCATTGGAATGGACGCTTTGCACGTCATCCATGTCCTCGAGCCAGCGCAGCAGCTTGACCACCTGCTGGGCGGTATCGCCGTCGACGGCAACGTCGTTGTCGGCGCGCATGGTCACTTCAGCCAGATCCGGCGACAGGCCCGCGGCCTCCATGGAGTGCTTCACCTCGGCGAAGCCTTCGGGCGTGGTGACCACGTCGATCGCGCCATCCTCGGCATAGACGACGACGTCATCGGCGCCGGCTTCGATCGCGGCATCGGTCACCTTTTCCTCGTCCGCACCGGCGCCGTACGACAGCACGCCCAGCTTGCGGAACATGAAGGCCACCGAGCCTTCGGTGCCCAGGTTGCCACCGAACTTGCCGAAGGCGTGGCGCACGTCGGCGACGGTGCGCACGCGGTTGTCGGTCAGGCAGTCGACGATCACCGCCACGCCGCCGGGCGCATAGCCCTCGTAGCGGATCTCTTCGTACTCGACGCCTTCCAGCTCGCCGGTGGCCTTCTTGATCGCCCGCTCGATCACGTCCTTGGACATGTTCAGCGACAGACCCTTGTCGATCGCGGCGCGCAGTCGCGGATTCCCGCCAGGGTCACCTCCGCCGGCGCGGGCGGCCACGCCGATCTCGCGGATGATCTTGGTGAAAATCTTGCCGCGCTGTGCGTCGACGGCGTTCTTGCGAGCTTCGATGGAAGGACCGCGCCCCATGGATCGATGACCGGTTCGGGAAGACCCGCCGATTATACGTTTTGCGGCCCGCTGCCACGCTCGAAGCAGCCATCGCGCAGGAATCCCGCCGCCTGCCGTGCCGCAGCCGCCGAGAACAACAGCCCGCTGTGGCTGGCCGACACCAGGCAGTGGTCACGCAGGCCCGGCATCCGGGTTTCGGAGACCGCCACCGTGCCGTCGGACGTGGCATCCACCGACGACAGCAGGCGGCCAAGGCCGCGCGGCACGCAGCCGGCCACCACGCCCACCTCGGCCTGCCCGGTCCAGCCATCGAGCCCGCGCTGCAGCAGGTTCGCGCTGCGGCCCAGCGCCAGCGAAGACCAGTGGCGCGTGCACAGCGCGCGGGCGGTGCAACTGCCGCACAGCGGCGAGCCCAGGCAGACGACGCGGCGCACCGGCAACTCCGGCGCGATGCGCAGGGCTTCCAGCGCCACCAGACCACCCAGGCTGTAGCCCACCAGATCGACCGGCGGCGCAGCGGCCAGCCTGTCGACCAGGGCCTGCGACGCCCGCGCGGGATCGCCCAGCACGCTGGGGTAGCCCCAGATCCGCACCTCGAATCCGGCCGCGCGCAGCCGCCGGGCGAGCGGCAGCAACCACAGGCGCGTGTTCCAGATCCCGTGGATCAGCAGCACTGGCCGCGCGGCGGTCGCATCCTGGGAGTGGTGGGACGGTGACAGGGACATGGACTGATTGAGCCGGGACGGCGCCACGCTTGCAAGTCCGGTTGCGCAGCGGAGCGTCCGTTGCACCCACGGACAGGGCGTGTGCGTCTGCTCGAAGCGCAGGCTCCGGACCGGCCACGATTCCCTGGGGGCGGCCACCTCCACGCCGTTGCCGATCAGCCTTCCGGTGCGTCCGCAGGCCGCCGCAGGATGAATTCGAGATCCTGCGTCGCGCCGACCGGGAACAGGTACTCTCCCACCCTGTCGAAACCGCGCTGCGCGTAGAAGCGCTGCGCACCGGCGTTGCCGGACCAGACGCCGATCCACAGCGTGCGCGGGCCATCGCGCAGCAGCCAGCCCATCACCGTGTCCATCAGCCGGCCGCCGTGGCCGCCGGCCTGGTGGCTGCGCAACAGATACAGCCGCTTCAGCTCGCCGTCGCCCGGCGCGACCAGCGGATGCGGCAGGCCACAGGGACCGGCCGCGGCATGGCCAACCGCAACGCCGTCATCCTCCAGCAGCCAGACCGCATAGTCCGGATGGGACAGGATCGTGCGCTGGCGCTCGACCGCGTAGGCCTCGCCGATGAAGCTGGCAAGGTCCTGCGGCGGATAGAGGTGGCCGAAGGTCTCGGTAAACGTATGCGCCGCAAGCGACGACAGGGTGGTGGCGTCTTCGGCGGTGGCGCGGCGGATCTCAATGGACATTGTCCGCGTCCCCCATCGTCTTCAGGCCCGTGGCCGCACCTGTACGTGCACTTCGGCCAGCTGCGCGTCGGGGATGGGCGACGGCGCGCCGGTCATCAGGCACTGTGCGGAGGTGGTCTTGGGGAAGGCGATGACGTCGCGGATCGACTCGGTGCCCGCCATCAGCGCCGCGATGCGGTCGATGCCGAAGGCGATGCCGCCGTGCGGCGGCGCGCCGTACTTCAGCGCGTCGAGCAGGAAGCCGAACTTCAGCTCTGCCTCCTCCTTGCCGATGCCCAGCAGCTCGAACACGGCCGACTGCAGCGACGCGCGATGGATACGGATCGAACCACCCCCGATCTCGTTGCCGTTGAGCACCATGTCGTAGCCGCGCGACACGGCGGTGGCGGCATTGGCGCGCAGGTCGGCCTCGTCGTCCACCGCAGGCGCGGTGAAGGGGTGATGCAGGGCCACAAAGCGCTGCGCCTCCTCGTCCCACTCGAACATCGGGAAGTCGGTGACCCATAGCGGGCGCCAGCCCTCCTCGACCAGGCCGAAGTCCTTGCCGGCCTTGAGCCGCACCGCGCCCATGAAGTCGCTCACGGTCGAGTACCTGCCGGCGCCGAAGAACACGATGTCGCCATTGCCGGCACCCACGTGTGCGACCAGCGCGGCGAACGCGGCCTCGTCGAAGAACTTCTGGATCGGAGAGCTGATCTCGCCCGACTCGGCGATCTTGATGTACGCCAGTCCCTTGGCGCCGTACTTGCCGGCATGCGCCGCGTACTCGTCGATCTGCTTGCGGCTCAGCGTCGCGCCGCCGGGGATGCGCAGCGCGGCCACGCGGCCGCCGGCCTCATTCGCCGGGCCGGTGAACACGGCAAAGCCGCTGTCCTTGACCAGGTCGGCCACGTCGACCAGCTCCAGCGCGATGCGCAGGTCCGGCTTGTCCGAGCCGTAGCGGCGCATGGCCTCGGCCCAGGTCATGCGCGGGAACTCGGCCGCGAGTTCGACGTCGGCGACCTCGCGGAACACGTCGCGGATCATCCACTCGACCGTGTCCTGCACGTCGCGCTCGGACACCCAGGCGAACTCCATGTCGAGCTGGGTGAATTCCAGCTGGCGGTCGGCGCGCAGGGCCTCGTCGCGGAAGCAGCGCGCGATCTGGTAGTAGCGGTCGAAGCCCGCCATCATCAGGATCTGCTTGAACAGCTGCGGCGACTGCGGCAGCGCATAGAACTCGCCCGGATGCATGCGTGCCGGCACCAGGAAGTCGCGCGCGCCCTCGGGCGTGGCCTTGGTGAGGATCGGCGTTTCGATGTCCTGGAAGCTGCGCGCGTCCAGCCAATGGCGCAGCGCACTCACCAGCTTCGTGCGCGTGCGCATGCGGCGCTGCATCTCCGGATGGCGCAGGTCGAGGTAGCGATAGCGGAGCCGCGTTTCCTCGCCCGGGTTCTCATGGTGGTGGAACGGCAGCGGCTCGGCCTTGTTCAGCACCTCGATCAGCTCGGCCACCACTTCCACCTGGCCGGTGGCGATCTTCGCGTTCACCGAGTGCCGGCGGCGCACCGTGCCGGTGATGCGCAGGCAGTCCTCGTAGCCCAGCTTCTCGGCCATCGCCACGACCTCGGCGTTGCCGGCGGCGTCCGACGGCTCGGCCACCACCTGGACGATGCCCTCGTGGTCGCGCAGGTCGATGAAGCAGACGCCGCCGAGGTTGCGGGCGACATCGGCCCAACCGCACAGGGTCACGGTCTGCCCGATCAACGTCTCGTCGACCAGGCCGCAGAAGTGGGTACGCATGAACAAAACTCCGGCTCGTGCCGGCCCAGCCGGCAAACCGGGAAGTTTAAAGCGCTTTGCCCGGGCCGGGCCGCAACGCGCATGGATCGGGGGGGCCTGCCCGGCGCCGTGGCGGCCCCGTCGACGTGGGATTCAGCCACATGAGGGCATTGTGTCGCCCAGGTCCCGTCGTGCGGGCACCGGCCCCCGGTCCACAGGAAGCCCACGCCGCATGCCGACGATCCTCCTGCTGTCGCTGTTCCTGCTGGCCTATCTGCTGCTGGCCGCCGAGCGGCTGGCCTGGCTCAAGGCCGGCCTGCTGTCGACCCTGCTGCTGGCGCTCAGCGCCTGGTGGCTGGTCGATCGCCTCAGCGGCAATGGCATCGACCCGGCCACGCTCTACCATCTGCAGGCCGGGCTGCAGGGCGCCGGCGTCGGCGATTTCAGCGCCGATATCCTGCGGTTCACCGGGCTGGCCCTGCTCTCGCTGCTGCCCCTGGTGCTGGTGCCGCTCCTGCGCGGGCGCCTGCAGCGGTTCCGGCGCCGTCACCCGGCGCCCGCCGTGGCGGCGGGCTTCGCCGCCTGTTTCGTCGTCGCCGTCGTGGCCAGCCCGCTGTACACCGACGTCCAGCGCCTGCAGCGCCACTTCGCGCCCGTCGACGCCACCGGCGTGGCGGCCGAGTACCAGGTGCCCGGCGGTACGCTGGCGCGGCAGCCGAACATCGTCTGGATCTATGCCGAGAGCCTGGAGCGGACCTACCTCGACCAATCGGTCTTTCCCGGCCTGATGCCGCAGCTGGCGCAGTTGGTGAAGCAGGGCCTGGACTTCCGCGACATCGCCTCGCCCGAGGGCGGCGGCTGGACCATCGCCGGGCTGGTCACTTCGCAGTGCGGCATCCCGCTGACCGCCGCGCGCGGCGACGAGAACAGCATGGGGCGGATGCGCGAGTTCCTGCCCGGCGCGCACTGCCTGGGCGATTTCCTCAAGGGCCAGGGCTATCGCAACCTGTTCCTGGGCGGCGCCGATTCGGGTTTCGCCGCCAAGGGGCGGTTCCTGCACCAGCACGGTTTCGACGAAGTGCGCGATCTGGCGCACTACCGGCAGGCCGGTATCGACCGCGCCCACTTCTCCAACTGGGGGCTGCACGACGACGTGCTGCTGGACGACGCCTTCGAGACCTTCATGCAGCTCTCGGCGGCCGGCACGCCGTTCATGCTCAACGCACTGACCATGGACACCCACCATCCGGCCGGCCATCTTCCGGTCGCCTGCAGCGACGTGCGCTATCGCAGCGAGCTGGGCGACATCGGCCTGCTGCACGCGATCAAGTGCAGCGACATGCTGATCGCCGGGCTGATCGAGCGCATCCGCAGCAGCCCCTACGCCGACGACACCCTGATCGTGCTGGCCTCCGACCACCTGGCGATGCCCAACGACCTCAGCCACGTCCTGGCCGGCATGCGCCGCGAGAACCTGCTGCTGTTCCTCGCGCCCGGGCTCGACGGCCAGCAGCTGGCGGTCCCCGGCACCACGCTCGATTCCGGGGCGACCCTGCTGTCACTGATCGACCCGGCCCGCGACGCGCTCGGCTTCGGCCGCTCGCTGCTGGTGCCGGGTGCGGCGCCGAGCGCCAGCCTGGCCGCGCTGGACCAGGTGGAACCGGGCTACGCGCCCTACCTGGCCTACGCGCGTGGGCTGTGGACCGGCGGCGACACCCGCACCCTGCGCATCGACGGCGACCAGATCCGCATCGGCCTGCAGCACGTGCGGCCACCGGTGATGATCGAATACGACGCGGATTGGACGCTGGGCGCGATCACGATGGAAGACGCGCCACGCCAGTTCGGCATCGACGATCCGGCCAACGTGCGCGCCTATGTCGACCGCTGCACGGCCTTCGACGACGATGCGCTGAGCGGCGAATGGTGTGCGCTGCTGGTCGATGCGCACGACAACCGCAAGCTCTTTGCCGACGCCGACCTGCAGCGTGGCGTGCGCGTGGACGCGCCGCTGGACGCCGCGACCGGTCCGCGGCCCAGGCCGCGGCGTTCGATCTGGCTCGGCCACGAGACCGAGCTGGTCGCCGGCCAGTACCAGCTGCGGCTGCGGGCGCGCGAATGGCCGAGCCATCCGTTCTGGCTGGAGGCGGTCGCCTCGGACGGGCGCGTGGTCGCGCGCGAATGGATCCAGCCCGGCCGCCATCCCACCGGCTCGATCCGGTTGCAGATCGGACTGGACGACACGATCGAGGATCTCGAGTTCCGCGCCTGGCTGGACTGGGCCGAGTACATGGAGCTCACCAGTCTGGCGATGGTGCGCACCGCCGACGATTCGCGATCCTGACCGGAGCACGCGTCCCGCAACTGCGGGAACTCAGGTGCTGCGCAGGTCGGGCGGCTCGACGGCCGGCAAGATCACCGACGCATTCGAAGCCATCGACCCGATCAGGCGTCGGCAGCCTTGGCCGCAGGGGCGGCGGCTGGCGTGGCGGCCGGCCTGGCCGCATCGGTCGATGATGCGCCGGTGCCGCCCTTCGAATCGCCCTTGGATTCCTTGGCCCCACCCTCGCCACCATCGGCGAGATTGCGCTTGCGGTCGCCATCCTTCTTGAAGTCGGTCTCGTACCAGCCGCCACCGGCCAGCCGGAACGAGGGCGCGGTCAGCGCGCGCTTGACCGAGGCCGCATTGCAGGACGGGCAGGTCTCCGGATCAGGATCGGAAAGCTTCTGCAGGCGGTCGAAGTCGTGACCGCACTGCTCGCAGCGAAACGCATAGATGGGCATGGCGATATCGGGTGGTGGCTCGTCTCGAGCGCGAAGTGTGGGGACGCCACAGCGAAAATCAAGCCGGACGTGCCGCGGCGGCGGCCGCCGCGGCATCCAGGTCAGGCAGACACCGAAAGCCGGCGCGGGCCGCGGCGAACCGCGACCGGGCCATGCCCGGCTTCATTTGCCTGCGCAACCGGCACCGGGCCCGCGGCCCGGCGCGGTGCCGCTATTCCTGCGGCGCGCTGCCCCATGGCGCAGGCGGCAGTTCGACCGGCCGCGACAGGTCGAACTCGACCTTGAACTCGCGGCCGCCCGGGCGGGTGAGCTCGTAGAGGAAGCGCTGCCCCGGCTCGACTTCCATCGCCCAAGTGTTGGTCACCGAGACATCAAGGCCCTCGCGCTCGAACACCGCGATCGATTCGGCATCGACCGGAAACTCCTGCCGCACGGCGGTGCCGGCGCTGGCGGTATCGCCGCCGTACATGGTGACGGCGTCGTCGCTGCCGTCCTCGTGGCGGTGGTCGTGCTTGAGCCGCAGGCCCTCGCCGGTGCGGGTCAGCACCCAGGTGCGGGAGTGGTCATCGCCGACGTGGAACGGCACGCGCAGTTCGCGCGCGGGCTCTTCGCAGCCGCGCACGTGCATGACGAGGCGCTTGCCCTCGAAGGCGTCCGGCTCGGACGACGCCGGCAGGTTGGCGACGATGCGCCCCTCGAACGCCTGCCCACAGTGGCGTGCGAGCGCGGCGAGGAACTGGTCGGCCGGCGCCTGCGCGTCGGATGCCTGCGCCGGGTCGATGCTCTGGGCGGCGGCATCGGCCTGGGCGGCGGCGTTGTCGTTGCCCGTGTCGGTGACGGTGCATGCCGACAACGCGAGGGCCAGCGCGGCCAGGGGAAGGATGCGATGCGTGATGTGTCGATGGGTTCTGTTCATCGCTGCACCGTAACCGCGCAGGTGCGGCATCGCAAGCAAGAGGGGGCTTCCAGGTCGCAGGCGCGCTGGTGAATTGCGCAGGCTGCGCACCTGCCACGCGTTCTTGGGACAGGTCAGGCTTCTCCGGAGCGTGGCGGCGGAGCCTGTCGTCTGAATCTCTGTCACTCGACTGCGGGGGAAGCGTTCTTCAACGGCAAACCTGGTTTCCTCTACGCGGACGCCCGATTTCTCCCTGCGGTCGAGTGACAGGACGGCTTTCGGCCGTCGGCGTGAGCGTCCGTCATCCCTGTTCTCGCTGCAGTCGAAATGACAGGCGGCTTCAGGTCTTCAGCGTGACCACCCACCATCCCCGACCTCACCAGTCCGCATGGGAGGAGCGCCGGATAGCGCGGCCCGGATGATCCAGGCGAACTCTGTCGCGGGCAGCGCGTCAGCCGTACAGCGCCAGCAGTTCGCCTTCCGCCTCGTCCAGTTGCGCGCGCAGCGATGCCTGCTTCTGGCCGATGTCGACGACCCTTGCACCATCGGCATAGATCGCCGGCTCGGCCAGTTCGGCTTCCAGCTCCGCCAGCGCCTGCTCGAGTTCGGCCACGCGCGCTTCGACCTTGCCCAGCCGGTGCGGATTGACCTTCTGCGCCGGCCTGGCCGGTTCCGGAGCTGGTTCGGCCGTCTTCGGCATGGCGGGCGCACGCGCCTGCTCGCCGGCGGGCCGCGAACGCAGCCACGCCGCGTACTCGTCCAGGTCGCCATCGAACGGCTTGACCACGCCATCGGAGACGCGCCAGAAGCTGTCGCTCACCAGGCCGATCAGGTGGCGGTCGTGCGACACCAGCACGATCGCACCCTCGAAGTCGCTCAGCGCCTCGGCCAGGGCCTCGCGCATATCGAGGTCCAGGTGGTTGGTCGGTTCGTCCAGCAGCAGCACATTCGGCTGGCGCCATGCGATCAGCGCCAGCGCCAGGCGCGCGCGTTCGCCGCCGGAGAAACCGTCGATGCTCTCGAACGCGCGGTCGCCGGGGAAATACCACTTGCCAAGGAAATCTCGGAACGCCTGCGTCGACGTGTCCGGCGACAGTTCGCGCAGGTGGTCGATCGCCGAAGTGCCGGCCACCAGCGATTCGACCGTGTGCTGGGCGAAGTAGCCGATGCGCAGGTCCGGGTGCGCATAGCGCTCGCCGGCCAGCAGCGGCAGCTCGCCGACCAGGGACTTGACCAGGGTCGACTTGCCGGCGCCGTTGGGACCGAGCAGGCCGATGCGGTCGCCGGCCTCCAGGCCGAAACCGACGTTGTCGAGAATCAGGACGCGCTGCTTGCGAACCAAGGGTTCGCGCGCATCCGCGTGCCCGGCGTGCTTCGCCGGACCAGGGGTTCCGGTCGCGCCGCTGGACTCGGATTCGTATCCGCACACGCCATCGTTGATCCGCAGCAGCGCGTGCGGCAGTTTGGCCGGCGCCGGAAACTCGATCCGGAACTCGCGCTCGGCGCGCACCGCCTCGGTGCCGGCCAGCTTGGCCAGCCGCTTCATCCGGCTCTGCGCCTGGCGCGCCTTGCTGGCCTGGGCCTTGAAGCGGTCGATGAACTTCTGCAGGTGCGCGCGTTCGGCCTGCTCCTTCTCGTGCGCGATCTGCTGCTGCCGCAGGTGCTCGGCGCGCTGGCGCTCGAAGGCGGTGTAGTCGCCCACGTACAGCTTGGCCTTGCCGTCGTTGAGGTGCAGCGTGTGGGTACTGACGCCGTCCAGGAATTCGCGGTCGTGGCTGATCAGCAGCAGGGTGCCCGGGTACTTGAGCAGCCACTGCTCCAGCCACAGCACCGCGTCCAGGTCGAGATGGTTGGTGGGCTCGTCGAGCAGCAGCAGGTCGCTGGGCATCATCAGCGCCCGCGCCAGGTTCAGGCGTACCCGCCAGCCGCCGGAGAACGAGCTGACCGCCCGGTGATGGGTCGCGGCCGGGAAGCCCAGGCCGTGCAGCAGCCGTCCGGCACGGGCTTCGGCGTCGTAGCCATCCAGCTCCGCCAGGCGCTGGTGGGCGGCCGCCACGGCCTCCCAGTCCTCGCGCGCGGTCGCCTCGGCCTCGGCGCGGATCACCGCCGCCACCACGTCGTCGCCGCCCAGCACGAACTCGATCGCCGGATCCGGCAGCGACGGGGTTTCCTGGGCCACGCTGGCGATGCGTACCCGGTTGGGCACGTCCAGGTCGCCCTTGTCGGGCTCGAGTTCGCCGCGCACGGCGGCGAACAGGGAGGACTTGCCGGTGCCGTTGCGCCCGACCACGCCCACCCGGTAGCCGGCGTGCAGGGTCAGGTCGACTTTGGACAACAGGAGGCGTTCGCCGCGGCGGAGGGCGAAATTTCGTAAGGCGATCATGACCGACCATTCTAACGGAGCCGCCCCGGACGCCGCCGTCGCAGTCGCTTATGCCTCGAATGCATAAGGGCATCGGGATTGCCAATTGGCGATTTGTTAGCCAGGGGTTAATTTCACACCCACCCCTGCCCCCAAGGAGCCGACATGATCCGCCACCCCCTCACGGCCGCCCTGCTGCTTGCCCTGGCCGCCCCGGCTGCGCTGGCCCAGTCCGGCGCGACCGCGCCCCCCACCAGCGGCACCCTGGACACCGTGATCGTCACGGGCACCCGCGTGGCCGACCGCACGGTGGCCGAGTCGCAGTCGCCGATCGACATCATCAGCAGCGAAGCGCTGCAGGCCACCGGCACCACCGAGCTGGCCACCGCCCTGGCGCGCGCCCTGCCCTCGCTCAACTTCCCGCGCCCCGCACTGACCGACGGCACCTCGGCCATCCGCCCGGCGCAGCTGCGTGGCCTGGCGCCCGACCAGGTGCTGGTGCTGGTCAACGGCAAGCGCCGTCACACCTCGTCCCTGCTCAATCTCAACGGCACGATCGGGCGCGGCTCCGCCCCGGTCGACCTCAATACCATCCCGGTTTCGGCCATCGACCGCGTCGAGGTGCTGCGCGATGGCGCATCCGCCCAGTACGGCTCCGACGCGATTGCCGGCGTGGTCAACGTGGTGCTCAAGGGCGCGCGCGAGGGCGGCAGCCTGCAGGTCCAGCACGGCCAGTATTCGGCCGGCGACGGTGCCCAGTCGCAGATCGCAGGCGATACCGGCCTGGCGCTGGGCGATGACCGCGGCTTCCTGCACCTGTCCGCCCAGATCGGCCAGCAGGACCCGAGCAACCGCGCCCGCCCCTTCGCCGGCACGCCGGGCCCGACCCAGCCGGCACTGGGCCAGAAGGCCTTCGTGATCGGCGAACCGGAAGTGGATTTCGGTGCGATCGCGCTCAACCTCGACTATGCGCTGACCGACACGGTGTCCCTGTACGCCTTCGGCACCGCCAGCAACCGCGACATCACCTCGTTCGCGTTCTTCCGCGCCCCGGGCAACCCGACCCAGAACATCCTCTCCATCTATCCCGATGGCTTCCTGCCGGAGATCAACAACATCTCCAAGGACCGCTCCCTCGTCGCCGGACTCAAGGGCTTCACCGCCGGCGGCTGGAACTGGGACCTGAGCTTCAACCATGGCTACAACCATCTCGAGTTCTATACGCGCAACACGCTCAACGCGAGCCTGGGGCCGAGCTCGCCGACCTCGTTCTACGACGGTGCGCTGGAGACCACGCAGAACATCGCCAACTTCGACGTCAGCCGCCAGCTCGACTGGGGCCTGGCCTATCCGGCGACCCTGTCGTTCGGAGTGGAGGCGCGCAACGAGAAGTGGAACCAGTCGCCGGGCGAGTACGGCTCCTATGCCAACGCGGGCCTGGGCGTTCCCGGGGCCGGTGCCGGCGCGCAGGGCTTCGGCGGCTTCGCGCCGGAAGTGTCCGGCGCCTACGACCGCGACAGCCATGCGCTCTATGCCGGGCTTGAGGCGGACTTCACCGACCGGTTCTCGGGGGGCGTGGCGGCGCGCTACGAGGACTACGACGACTTCGGCAGCCAGGCCTCGGGCAAGGTGTCTGCGCGCTACGCCTTCAGCGATGCGGTGGCCCTGCGCGGCACCGTAGCGTCGGGCTTCCGCGCCCCGTCGCTGGCGCAGCAGTACTTCCAGACCGTGAGCACGGTCTTCCTGCCCGGTATCACCACGCCGTTCGAGATCCGCACCTTCCCGGCCAGCAGCGCGGTGGCGCAGGCCTTCGGCGCCGAACCGCTGCAGCCGGAGGAATCGCTGTCCTACAGCCTGGGCCTGGTGCTGCAGCCGGTCGACGGCCTGTACGTCACGGTCGATGCCTACCAGATCGACGTGGACGACCGCATCGCGCTGTCGTCCAACCTCACCGGCGACGGCGTGCGCACCCTGCTCGAATCACGCGGCATCTTCGGCGTCAACGGCGGCCGCTACTTCACCAACGCCATCGACACGCAGACCCGCGGCATCGACGTGGTCGGCACCTGGCGCGTGCCGCTGGCGGCCAGCACGCTCGACTTCACCGGCGGCTACAACCACACCAAGACCGAGATCACCCGGATCGCGCCGAACCCGGCCGAGCTGGAGGACAGCGGCCTCGACCTGGAACGCATCGACCGCGTCGAGATCGGCCGCATCGAACAGGGCTTTCCGCGCAACAAGCTGCTGCTCGGAACCGTGTGGACCGGCCAGCAGTGGGCGCTGACGGCCAACGCCACCCGCTACGGCAGCGTGCGCACCACGCCCAACAACGCCGCGCTCGACCAGACCTACGGCGCCAAGTGGCTGCTCGACCTGTCGGCCAGCTACCGCCCGGCCGATGCCTGGACCCTGACCCTGGGCGCGGACAACGTGCTCAACGAGTACCCGGACGAGAACAGCTTCGGCAACTCGACCAACGGGCAGTTCCCGTACAGCAACCTGTCGCCGTTCGGGTTTGGCGGGGCCTTCGTGTACGGCAAGGTGGGATACCGCTGGTAACGGAACGAGGCTGCAATGCCGGCTCGACACAACGCCCCGGCCTGCCCGGGGCGTTGTGCTTTCCGGCGCGCGAGGACGCAGCTCCCTGTACGGACACGGCCTCCGTCCGGACGCTGGGGCCGGTTGTCGACCTGCGGGACGCAACGAATCCATGAGCGGAATTCAAGCCAAAACGAGGCCAAATCCGGCCCTGATTTGATCGGGCTGCCGGCATCCGCCACACTGCAACCCCAAAAGCCAAGCAAGATTGTCGGGCCTCGATGCACCATGACACCGACCTGATCAACATCGTCGCAGTCGGCCTGGCCGTGGCATTCGTGCTTGGTGCGCTGGCCAACCGCCTGCGCATGTCGCCGCTGGTCGGTTATCTCGCGGCGGGGATCATCGTCGGGCCGTTCACCCCGGGCTTCGTCGCCGACCAGGAGCTGGCCAACCAGCTGGCAGAGATCGGCGTGATGCTGCTGATGTTCGGCGTCGGCCTGCACTTCTCGCTCAAGGACCTCATGGAGGTCAAGGCGATCGCGATCCCCGGCGCGGTCGCGCAGATCGCCGTCGCCACCCTGCTTGGCTGGGGCCTGGCGGCGATCCTCGGCTGGCCCACCCTGCACGGCATCATCTTCGGATTCGCGCTGGCCACGGCCAGCACCGTGGTGTTGCTGCGGGCGATGGAGGAGCGGCGCCTGCTCGACACCACGCGCGGACGCATCGCGGTGGGCTGGCTGATCGTCGAGGACCTGGCCTGCGTGCTCGCGCTGGTGATGATGCCGGTGATGGCCGACATCTTCGTCGGCACCGACGGCGCGCCGCCGCCGACGTTCCGCTCGGTCTCGCTGACGGTGCTGTGGACCATGCTCAAGGTCGCGGCCTTCGTCGCCGTGATGCTGGTGGTCGGCCGGCGCCTGATCCCGCTGGTGCTCGAGCGCGTCGCCGGCACCGGCTCGCGCGAGCTGTTCACGCTGTCGGTGCTGGCGATTGCGCTGGGCATCGCGTTCGGCTCGGCACTGCTGTTCGGCGTGTCGTTCGCGCTGGGCGCGTTCTTCGCCGGCATGCTGCTCAACGAATCCGAACTCAGCCACAAGGCGGCCAACGATTCGCTGCCGCTGCGCGATGCCTTCGCGGTGCTGTTCTTCGTCTCGGTCGGCATGCTGTTCGACCCCATGATCCTGGTGAACAGGCCGCTCGAGGTGCTGGCCACGGCCTTCATCATCATCTTCGGCAAGTCGGCGGTCGCCTTCTTCATCGTGCGCGCCTTCGGCCATCCAACCTCCACCGCACTGACGATCTCGGCCAGCCTGGCCCAGATCGGCGAGTTCGCCTTCATCATCGCCGGCCTCGGCGTGGCGCTGCGCATGCTGTCGGTGGACGAACAGTCGCTGGTGCTGGCCGGCGCGCTGATCTCGATCATGCTCAACCCGATGATCTTCCGCCTGCTCGACCGGCGCCTGGCGAAGAAGGCCGCAGCCGAAGCCAAGGCGGCGGCCGCGCTCGCGGGCGAGCCGGAGGACGATCCGCTGGAACATCCCGCGCTCGACGTCGACGACCACACCATCGTGGTGGGCTATGGCCGGGTCGGCAGGCAGCTTGCGCTGCTGCTACGCGATCGCGGCGTGCCGGTGGTGGTGGTGGAAGAGGACGCCGACCTGGCCCATCGCGCACGCGACGAAGGCATGCTGACCGTACGCGGCAACGTCGCCTCCGAGCCGGTGATGCACGAGGCGTTGCCCGGGCGCGCGAAGCTTGCGGTGTTCGCGATTCCGCGCGCGCTCGAAGCCGGCGAGACGATCGAGCGCATGAAGAAGGCCAACCCCGCGCTCACCGTGCTGGCACGCGCGCACAGCGAAGCCGAGGTGCGCCACCTGCTGCAGCACGGCGCCGACGGCGCGGTGCTGGCCGAGCGCGAGTTGGCGTTCTCGCTGGCCGAGATGGTGATGTCCACGCCGCCCTACCGGCCGGTGCGCAAGGTCGCCGATGACGACGTCGCGCCGCCCAGCGACCCGGCGCCAGCGGCAGCCTGAGCCACGTCGGGTGCAGCATTCGTGGCCCGATCCCAATGTCTGTCAGCCCGCAGGCGCGCGTGATGCAGCGCCAGTGGCCCCCAACCTGCGGGCACGCGTGGTGCCTCGATGTCCACCGTCCCGTAGGCCCGCGTGATGCAGTCCCAATGCCCGTCAGCCCGCACGCACGCCTGATGCAACTTCAGTGGCTCCCGACCCGGGGGCAGGCGTGGTGCAGCTTCGATGTCCGTCCTCCTGCGGGCACGCGTGATGCAGCCCCAATGCCTGTCAGCCCGCACGCACGCGTGATGCGGCTCCACTAGGCTGTCATCCCGAACGCAGTGAGGGATCTGCCTGACCGCAGGAGCCGAGCCATGCACATCACCTTCCTCACCGGCGCCGGCATGTCCGCCGAAAGCGGCATCCCGACCTTCCGCGACGCCCTGACCGGACTGTGGTCGCGCTACGACGCCGAACAGCTGGCCACACCCGAAGCCTTCCGTCGTGATCCGGCGCTGTGCTGGGGCTGGTACCGCTGGCGTGCGGCGATGGTGCGTCGCGCCCGCCCCAACGGCGGACACCTGGGCATTGCCGGATTCGCGCAGCGCGGGCATGCGGTGTCGGTGATCACGCAGAATGTCGATGACCTGCACGAGCGCGCCGGATCCGATGATGTGGTGCACCTGCATGGCAGCCTGTTCGCTTCGCGCTGTCTGGATTGCGGCCACACGATCGCGCCCGATCCCATCCTCGACGGCCTGGAGACACTGACCGAAGGCGCGCGCGAGTCGCCGCCGCCCTGCCCTGCCTGCGGCGGTCCGTTCCGGCCGGGCGTGGTCTGGTTCGGGGAAGCGCTGCCCAACGCCGCCTGGTCCGAGGCCTGCGCGGCCATGGAGGACTGCGACCTGCTGGTGATCGTGGGCACCTCCGGCCTGGTGCATCCGGCCGCCACGCTGCCCCAGCTTGCGCGAACGGCAGGTGCGCGGACCGTGGAGATCAACCCCGCCGGCAGCGCCGTGTCCGCCCTGGCGCACGAATCCCTGCGACTGGGCGCCAGCGCCGGGATCCGGCTCCTGCTTGACCGCCTGGGCTGAGCCCGGCACGCGCAGGCGCGTCTCCAGGACACGCCTCGCCGTAGCCCGGATAAGCGCAGCGCATCCGGGGTACCGCCTCCGGCATGCCTCCACGAAGCGCGCCGGAGCCGGCACGCCATTCTTCGTTGCCGTCACGGGGCAAGCCTCCTCCGGATGCGGTCTGCGACCTTATCCGGGCTACGTCGCTACGTCGCGGTACGTAAGCGGGGAGCGATACACGGGAACGCGCGTCGTCCGGCGGCCGTCCTCCCGCTCAGCCAGCCCGTAGCCCGGATAAGCGCAGCGCATCCGGCTAGACGGCCTCCGGCATGCCTCCGCGAAGCGCGCTCGGAACCGGCACGCCACTCTTCGTTGCCGTCCCGGGGCAAGCCTCCCCGGATGCGGTCTGCGACCTTATCCGGGCTACGTCGCTGTTTCCCAGGTCGGCGAGCAGGTCGTCGACGTGCTCGATGCCGACGCACAGGCGCGGTGTCTTCACTCACACGGCCTGCGCCAGCTCGTCGGGCGAGAGCTGGCGATGAGTGGTCGAGGCCGGATGCCGGGCCAGCCCGTAGCCCGGATAAGCGCAGCGCATCCGGGGTACCGCCTCCGGCATGCCTCCACGAAGCGCGCCCGGAACCGGCACGCCATTCTTCGTTGCCGTCACGGGGCAAGCCTCCCCCGGATGCGGTCTGCGACCTTATCCGGGCTACGTCGCGGTGCGTAAGCGGGAACGCGCGTCGCCCCGCGGCCGTCCTCCCGCTCAGCGCTCGCGCCTCAGGCCTGCGCCAGCGCCTGTTCCAGGTCGGCGAGCAGGTCGTCCACGTGCTCGATGCCGACGCACAGGCGCACGGTGTCTTCACTCACACCGGCTTGCGCCAGCTCGTCGGGCGAGAGCTGGCGATGCGTGGTCGAGGCCGGGTGCGTGGCCAGCGAGCGCGTGTCGCCGATGTTCACCAGTCGGGTGAACAACTGCAGCGCGTCGAGGAAGCGCGCGCCCGCCTCGCGCCCACCGCGCAGGCCGAAGGTGAACAGGCCCGAGGCGCCGCCATCGCGCAGGTACTTCTGCGCCAGCGCGTGGTCGGCGTGGCCCTCCAGGCTGGCGTAGTTCACCCACTCGACCTTGGAATGGGCCTGCAGGTGGCGCGCGACCGCCAGGGTGTTGGCATTGATCCGGTCCATGCGCAGCGGCAGGGTCTCGATGCCCTGCAGGATCAGGAAGGCGTTGAACGGCGACAGCGCCGCGCCGGTGTTGCGCAGCGGCACCACGCGCGCGCGGCCGATGTAGGCGGCCGGGCCCAGCGCCTCGGTGTAGACCACGCCGTGGTAGCTCACGTCGGGCTCGTTGAGGCGGCGGAAACGCGCCTTGTGCTCGGCCCAGGGAAACCTGCCCGAATCGACGATCGCGCCACCGATGCTGTTGCCGTGTCCACCCAGGTACTTGGTAAGCGAATGCACCACGATGTCGGCGCCGAAGTCGATCGGGCGCAGCAGGTAGGGCGTGGGCACGGTGTTGTCGACGATCAGCGGCACGCCATGCGCGTGCGCGACCTTCGCCACCGCCTCGATGTCGGTGATGTTGCCGAGTGGATTGCCGATCGACTCGACGAACACCGCCTTGGTGCGCTCGTCGATCAGCTTTGCGAACGAGTCCGGATCGCGATGGTCGGCAAAGCGCGTCTCGATGCCGAACTGCGGCAGCGTGTGCGCGAACAGGTTGTAGGTGCCGCCGTACAGCGCCGCCGAGGAGACGATGTTGTCGCCGGCCTCGGAAATCGTCTGGATCGCATAGGTGATCGCGGCCTGCCCCGAGGCCAGCGCGAGCGCGCCGATGCCACCCTCGAGCGCCGCGACGCGCTGCTCCAGCACGTCGGTGGTCGGATTCATGATGCGGGTGTAGATGTTGCCCGGCACCTTCAGATCGAACAGGTCGGCGCCGTGCTGGGCGCTGTCGAAGGCGTAGGCGACGGTCTGGTAGATCGGCACCGCGACCGCGCGCGTGGTCGGGTCCGGCGAATAGCCGGCGTGGACGGCGATGGTTTCGGGCTTCCAGTTGGCGTTGGACATGATGCGTGTGCGGTCGGTCGGGAGGCCAGAGACCATACGTCAAAGGAACGCTGCATGGACGGCAGGTTGCAGTGGCAACCATGGCACTGTCCGCCGCTCCCGGCATTCGTGCGATGGCGTGGCGACGCGCCGGCAGCGCGCCCGCCGCCCGATCGTCACCCGTAGGTCCTTGCGTGTCGCGGACCACCTCGCCCGGGATCGGGGAGGCCGGCGGACCGGATCTCCGCGAGCGCGCCCACAGCCGCGTCCGCTAGCCGGCACGGTGCGCGTTGTCAGCCACGGGGGGACCGGTTCACCGGACTGGGACTGACCATGGACCTCAAGCGCGATATTTCGGCGGAGTTCTGGAAAAAGCTCGCCGAAGTGCTGGAAGTGGAAACCGCTGCGCTGCGTGCCGTCGCCGACGTCGAGTCCCGCGGCAGCGGCTTCCTGGATGCGCCGGCCACCCGGCCCAAGGTGCTGTTCGAGGGCCACGCCTTCCACCAGCTCACCGGCGGCCGCTACGCCGCCGCCTACCCCAACCTCAGCCATCCGAAATGGGACCGCCGCCAGTACTCGGGTTCACTGGCAGGCGAGTGGAAACGGCTCGACCAGGCCTGCCTGCTCGACCGGGCCGCGGCGCTGCAGTCGGCCAGCTGGGGCATGTTCCAGATCATGGGCTTCAACTACTCGTACGCCGGCTATCTCGACGTCGAGGCCTTCGTCGCCGACCAGCACGCGGGCGCCGAAGAGCAGGCGCGCGCCTTCGCCCGCTTCATCTCGCGCCCGCCCTTCCTCAAGGCGCTGCGCAAGCTGCAGTGGGCCGAATTCGCGCGCGCCTACAACGGCCCCGGCTTCGCCCAGAACAAGTACGACCGCAAGATGGCGGAGGCCTACGCACGCTACAGCCAGGCGCCTGCCAAGGCCGGCAAGACGGCCACGCGCAAGCAGGCAGCCCGTCCTGCGGGGCCCGCGCTGCCGCCCGGGCGCGCATCGTTCGCGGTCGTGCAGAGCACGCGTCGCCGCAACCCGCGCCGCCGCAACGTGCGGCCCGACCCGGTCGACCTGCGCGACTGGCCCTACCAGCCGACGGTAGCCATCGCGCCGCGCGACTGGATCATGCCCAACGACCCGCGCACCACCAAGGCGCAGGGCGACAGCAACGCCTGCACCGGGTTCGCAGTGGCCACCGCCATCGAGTACCTGCTCGATCGCGGTGGCCGCCCGGTGGAGGGCATTTCCGGCTACATGCTCTACGACATGGCGCGGCGCTATGACGAGTGGGCCAACGACGATGGCGATTCCGGGTCGTCGCTGCGCGGCGCGCTCAAGGGCTGGTCCAGACACGGGGCCTCGGCCGCGCGCCTGTGGGCAACGCTGCCGATGCCGCCGGCGCCGCGACTGACCAGGCGCGACCTGGAGCGGCTCGACGACATCGCCAGCATCGAGCGACTCGATCGCCTCAAGCTCGACCAGCTCGACGAAGACTGGTGGCTGGATGCGGTCAAGCGGCCCATGGGCGCGTATTACCGCATCGCGCCGGAGAACATCCGCGACATGCACGTCGCGCTGGCCGAAACCGGCGTGCTGGTGGCCAGCGCGTTCACCCATTCGGCCTGGGACCTGCTGCTGCACGAGAAGGACGCCCCAGGCCCGACCGATCCCGCGCAGCTGCCCCTGATCAAATACCAGTCCGGCGCCCGCGACCAGGGCCATGCCTTCGCCATCGTCGGCTACACCCGCGATGGCTTCATCGTCCAGAACTCGTGGGGCGTGCGCTGGGGTCGTGGCGGCTTTGCGGTGCTGCGCTACCAGGACTGGCTCGAGAACGCGATGGACTGCTGGGTGGTGCAGCTGGGCGTGGTGACCGCGGAGCACGACGACGTGGCCCGCGCGCCGTCGCTGCGCTACCAGCGCGAGCCGGGCGCGTCGGCCGGGCGGGTGGTGCTGTCCAGCGACACCACCCTCGCCGACCACGAGATCGATCCGTTCGTGATCAACATGGAGAACGAGGGCCAGCTGAGCCACCGCGGCCGCTTCCGCACCAACCGCGACGACCTCGAACTGCTGCTCGACCGCCATCTCGCGGTGGCGCAGCGCCTGTGGAAGCCCGCGGACGGCGCCATCGACGTGGCGATCTATGCCCATGGCGGCCTCACCGACGAAGAGGCCGCGGCGAAGACCGCGCGTGTATGGATTCCCGGCATGTATTCGCGGCAGGTGTTCCCGATCTTCCTGATGTGGGAGACCGGCGGCCTGAAGACCATCGCCAACATCTTCAATGACGCCGTGCGCGGCGAGGCGGAGCGTGCCGGCGGCGAACGCTGGGACCGCTTCAGGAAGCGGTTCGTGGAGTGGAAGGACGAGCGCATGGAAGGGCTGGCGCGCGTGCCGGGGAAGAAGCTGTGGAAGCAGATGACGCAGAACGCCAATGCGCTGTCGGGCAAGCGCAATGCCGGCGTCATCCAGCTGTTCGAGGCGTTCCGCGCGCGCGAGGGCCAGCTGCCGCCGATCAGGCTGCACCTGATCGGCCACTCCGCCGGCGCGATCGTCCACACCTACCTGGCCGAGCGCGCCCTTGCCCACGGGCTGGACCTGAAGACGATGTGCCTGCTCGCCCCTGCAGTGCGCCTGGACCTGTTCAACGACAAGGTCGGCCCGGCAATTGCGGAGGCCGGGCTGCGGTTGATGATCGCCAACCTCACCGACGCCGCCGAGCGCGCCGACGATACCTGCAGGCCCTATGGCCACTCGTTGCTCTACCTGGTGTCGCGCGCGTTCGAGGACAACGAGGAGACCGCCCTGCTGGGCATGGAGAAACACCTGGTCCCGGCGCTGGTCACCCATCCCTGGGGCGAGCGCGTCACCCAGCTGCCAAGCCCCGGGCGCATCCGCCGCGAAGGCAGCAAGGCCACCCGCGCCGTCACCCACGGCGGCATCGACGACGACGAGGCGATCCGCGAAGCGGTGATGGACTTCATCAAGCAACCCGCCGCGGCATGACCGGCGATGAACGACCGGGATCGAAGCGGCCACGGCGCGGACCTCGCCTCCGCGCTCGGCATCGTGTCCGGGCTGAAGGGATTCATGGTCTGGCTGGGCGGATCTCTGGCCGGACTGACCGCGATCCTCTACGTCTGCGGCTACCTCATCACCACCGCGCACATCTACACGCTGGGCCTGTACGGGCTGGTGGATTTCAGCAAGGACTACTTCCTGCTCGAGGGCTCGAAGTTCGTGCTGTCGGTGGTGGTCGGCCTGGCGCAGATCGTGATCAGCCCGGTCGCGATCCTGCTGCTGGCGATGCTGGCACCGCTTGCGTTGATCGCGATCCTGGCGCGGGCGCCGCTGCTGCGGCGCTGGCAGGCGTTGCGCGCAATGTATGCCACCCGCGTCAAGGCGACCTGGGCCACGGCCGCCAGGTTCGTCGTGTACTGCACGCTGGTCATCTCTGCCGCCATGATCGCGTTCGAGAGCCTGCGCGCCATCTCCTTCCACCTGCAGATGGCCGACCTGCTGTACAGCCGCATCGATCCCGGGCGCTGCGGATCGGACTGGCTGCAGGTGCGCGAGGCCTACCTGTGCGGTGAGTTCGGGCAGCTGCGCGAGGCGTTCAACCAGCAGCTGTGGGCGGCGCTGCGACTGGTCGCGATCACCTGCATCGCCTGGGCCGTGGTGGCCCGCTGGCCGGACCGCGCCTGGCTGATCAGCCCGCTGGTGTTCGCCAGTGCGCTGCTGGTGCTGATGCTGCCGATGGAGTTCGGCGCGCTGCTGCGGCCGACACGCTATCCGCTCGTGCTGGTCGAGACCCGGGCCGATGGCCCGCCGGTTGCCGCGACTGCGCGCTTCCTGATCGACCGCAACGACCGCGGCCTCACCCTCTGGGATCCGGGGTCGCGGCGCGTGTTCTGGATCCCCTCGGGCGACATCGTCCGCATGGAAACCCTCGCGGTGCGCGAACTCTTCGCCAATGCCGCACCACCCTCGACCCGCCTCGACCGGAGGCCACCATGAAAGCGCGATCCCTTCCCCGCCTCCTTCCTGCGCTGGCAGCGCTGCTGGCCATCGTATCGGCCAGCCCGACCACGCTGCGCGCGCAGGCCGACGTCATCGCCACGCTCGACATCGACGGCAAGTCCGCATCCGTGGACGATCAACCCCAACCGCGTTCGGGCAAGAACATCGCGGTTGGCGACGGCAGCCTGGTCCGCACCGGCAAGCGCACCAGCGCCATGATCAACATCATCCGCGAGGGCCAGGTCCAGCTCAACGAGAACAGCGCCAAGCTGGTCACCCGATCCTTCTTCAAGGGTGCGCAGTGTTTCGCGGTGCGGCTGATCAGCGGCGAGTTGTTCATCAACGGCGACAATGTCTGCTTCCTGACCAATGTCGGCGCGGTCAGCGGCATCAGCCACAGCATGATCAACATCAAGGTCGATGCAGGGAACACCACGATCACGGTGATCGAAGGGACCGCCGAACTGGAAGGGCAGGCGCAGCCGGTGCTGGCCCGGGCGTCCGAGCAGATCGTGGTCCAGGCCGACGGCCGCTACCAGGTCAATCGCCTGAGCCCGGAAGCGGCGCTGCGGACCGCGGAATGGACCACGCGCTATTTCAATGCGCGATCCCCGGGACGCAACGCAAGGGTCGCAGGCGGCATCCTGGGCGCGATCGTCGGCGCCCTGCTGCTGCGCGAGGTACTGGACGACGACGACGATCATCGCCGCGACAATCCGCCCCCGCCTCCGCCTGCGCCCACCTCGAGCGACGGCGCGCGCGGGGCGCCTGCACCCACGGATCGGGCGCCCGACCCCACATCCAGCCCGGCGCCCGATCCAGCGCAGCCGCCCGCGGGGACGACGATGGACAGCGGCGGCCTCGCCGGGTCGCGGATCCTGCGCCGCGCACCCTTGGAGCTGCGGCTGGACAGCTGCTGCATCCCGCGCCGCGACTACGGGGAGGACAGGATCGAAACCACACCTGCGGACTGCCGCGCACGCGGCGGACGGCTGTCCCAGACCTGCACGCGCCCGGTCAACTGAGCGCGCGCAGTACGCGTCAGCCCTTGTCGAAGTGGAGGTGGCCGCCCTCCGCATCGACCAGGACGGTATCGCCATTGCCATACACGCCCGACAGGATCTGCTGCGCCAGCGGGTTTTCCAGCTGCTGCTGGATCGCGCGCTTGAGCGGCCGCGCGCCGTACACCGGGTCGAAGCCGACGTTGCCCAGCAGGTCGAAGGCCCTGTCGGACACCTCGATGCGGATCCCGCGCTCGGCCAAGCGCTTTTCCAGCCCGCGCAGCTGGATCCGCGCGATCGACTTGATCTGCGCCTTGTCCAGCGGGTGGAACACCACGATGTCGTCGAGCCGGTTGATGAACTCGGGCCGGAAGTGCGCCTGCACCACGCCCATCACCGCCGCCTTCATCTGCGTGTAGCTCTCCGGGGTGTCGCCCGACAGCTCCTGGATCATCTGCGAGCCGAGGTTGGAGGTCATCACGATGACCGTGTTGCGGAAGTCGACCGTGCGTCCCTGGCCGTCGGTGAGGCGACCGTCGTCGAGCACCTGCAGCAGGATGTTGAACACGTCCGGGTGCGCCTTCTCGACCTCGTCGAGCAGGATCACGCTGTAGGGCCGGCGCCGCACCGCCTCGGTGAGGTAACCGCCCTCTTCATAGCCGACATAGCCCGGAGGCGCGCCGACCAGGCGCGAGACCGCGTGCTTCTCCATGAACTCGCTCATGTCGATGCGCACCATCGCGTCGGTCGAATCGAACAGGAACTCGGCCAGCGCCTTGCACAGTTCGGTCTTGCCCACGCCGGTGGGGCCGAGGAACAGGAACGAACCGCTCGGCCGGTCCGGATCGGACAGCCCGGCGCGCGAACGGCGCACCGCGTCGGAGACGACCTTGATCGCCTCCTCCTGACCGACCACGCGCCCGTGCAGCGCCTGCTCCATGTTCAGCAGCTTCTCGCGCTCGCCCTCGAGCATCTTGCTGACCGGAATGCCGGTCCAGCGCGCGACCACCTCCGCGATCTCCTCGGCAGTCACCCGGTCCTGCAGCAGCTGGAATCCGCTGGTCTCCACCTCCTGCGCCGCCTTGAGCTGCTTCTCCAGCGCCGGCAGCCTGCCGTACTGGATCTCGCTCATCGCGGCAAAGTCCTGCTGGCGCTGCGCGGCCTCCAGCTGCAGGCGCGCCTGCTCGATCTGCTCCTTGATCTTCGTCGCGCCCTGCACGGTGGCCTTTTCGGCCTTCCAGATCTCTTCCAGGTCGTTGTAGTCGCGCTCCAGACCCTTGATCTCGGTTTCCAGGTCGGCCAGGCGCTGCTTCGACTCGGCGTCCTTTTCCCTCTTCAGCGCCTCGCGCTGGATCTTGAGCTGGATCAGGCGCCGCTCCTTGCGGTCGAGCTCTTCGGGTTTCGAGTCGATTTCCATGCGGATCCGGCTGGCGGCCTCGTCCATCAGGTCGATGGCCTTGTCCGGCAGCTGGCGGTCGGCGATGTAGCGGTTGGACAGCGTGGCCGCGGCGACGATGGCCGGGTCGGTGATCTCCACCCCGTGGTGCACGGCGTAGCGCTCCTTCAGCCCACGCAGGATGGCGATGGTGTCCTCGACCGACGGCTCACCCACGAACACCTTCTGGAAGCGGCGCTCCAGCGCGGCGTCCTTCTCCACGTACTTGCGGTACTCATCGAGCGTGGTCGCACCGATGCAGTGCAGCTCGCCGCGCGCCAGCGCCGGCTTGAGCATGTTGCCCGCGTCCATGGCGCCCTCGGCCTTGCCGGCGCCGACCATGGTGTGCAGCTCGTCGATGAACAGGATGATCTGGCCTTCGTTCTTGGCCAGGTCGTTGAGCACGCCCTTGAGCCGCTCCTCGAACTCGCCGCGGAACTTGGCGCCGGCGATCAGCGCGCCCATGTCCAGCGACAGCACGCGCTTGCCGCGCAGGCCTTCGGGCACTTCGTTGTTGATGATGCGCTGGGCCAGGCCTTCGGCGATGGCGGTCTTGCCCACGCCGGGTTCGCCGATCAGTACCGGGTTGTTCTTGGTCCGGCGCTGCAGCACCTGGATGGTGCGGCGGATTTCCTCATCCCGGCCGATCACCGGATCGAGCTTGCCGCTCTCGGCGCGCGCGGTCAGGTCGATGGTGTACTTCTCCAGCGCCTGGCGCGATTCCTCGGCGCTCTGGTCCTGCACGCTCTCGCCGCCGCGCACCTTGTCGATGGCCGCTTCCAGCATCGGCTTGGTCGCACCGGCGGCCTTGAGCGCCTTGCCGGCGTCGCCGCCGTCCTCCAGCGCGGCCAGCAGGAACAGCTCGCTGGCGATGAAGGCATCGCCGCGCTGCTGCGCCAGCTTGTCGGTGACGTTGAGCAGGCGCATCAGGTCGTTGCCCACCGACAGCTGGCCGGCCTGTCCGGTCACCTTGGGCAGGCGCTCTAGCGCCTCGCCCAGGCGCTCGCGCAGCAGCGGCACGTTGACGCCGGCCTGCGACAGCAGCGGCCGCGTGCCGCCGCCCTGCTGGTCGATCAGGGCCACCAGCAGGTGCGCCGGCTCGATGAAGTTGTGGTCGCGGCCCACCGCCAGGGACTGCGCGTCCTGCAGGGCCGCGGTGAAACGCGATGTCAGCTTGTCCATCCGCATGGGGTTCGCCTCGAAAATGATGGGCCGGCCTGGCCGGCGATGGTGTCCAGATGCGGGTGGGTGGGCGGGGATACAAGGCAGTGGCGACGGTGCCACCGGCCGTCGCCGGTTGCGGGTGGCCTGTCGCCTACCCCACATAAAGCGCGCGACAGCGGCCAGGCTGAGCCGCCGCAACCGATAAGATCGGCCCATGCGCATCCTCGTCCTCGGCGGCTATGGCCATTTCGGTGGCCGCATCGCCCGCACGCTCGCTGCCGGCGGTGGCTGCGAGGTCCTGGTCGCCGGCCGTGACCGCCATCGTGCCGGAACCTTCATTGGCGCCAGCGATGCGGGCGCCGATGCGATGCGCGCCCTGCGCCTGGACATCGACGACAGCGGCTTCGCTCCCGCCCTCGCGGCCACCGGCGCCGACCTGCTGATCCATACCGCCGGCCCCTTCCAGGGCCGCGACTACGCGGTCGCTCGCGCGGCGCTGGCCGCCGGCATGCACTACATCGACCTGGCCGACGGCCGCGCCTTCGTCGGCGGGTTCGACACGCTCGATGCCGAGGCACGGCGCGCGCAGCGGCGCGCGGTCACCGGCGCCAGCAGCGTGCCCGGGCTGAGCGCCGCCGTGGTCGCCGCCCACCTGCACCGGTTCTCGCGGCTGGAGCTGGTGGACGCCGCAATCAGCCCCGGCAACCGCACGCCGCGCGGGCTGGCCACCACGCAGGCGATCCTGGGATATGTCGGACAGGCCTACCCGGCGCTGCTCGACGGACGATGGCGCAGCGTCCACGGCTGGCAGTCGCTGCGGCGCGCGCGCCTGTCCGACGGCAGCCGGCGCTGGCTGGCGCGCTGCGAGGTGCCGGACCTGGACGTGCTGCCGCGCCGCTACCCGTCGCTGCGGACCTGCGACTTCCGCGCCGGACTGGAGCTCAGGCGCATGCACTTCGGCCTGTGGCTTGCCAGCTGGGCGGTGCGCGGCGGGCTGATCCGGAGCATGGCGCCGTGGGCGGGCCCGCTGCTGCGCCTGAGCGAGCGCTGGCTCGACGTGGGTTCGGACACCGGCGCGATGCAGGTGCGCATGGGCGGCATCGGACTGGACGGCGCGCCGCTGGCGCTGCGCTGGGAACTGCTGCTGCCCGGCGGCGACGGACCGCAGGTGCCCTGCACCGCCGCCATCGTGCTGGCCGGGAAGCTGATGCGGGGCGAACTCCCGGGCGCCGGTGCCGGCGCTTGCGTCGACCTGTTCACCCTCGACGACTACCTCGCCGCGCTCGGCGGATTCGAGGTACGCACTGCGCTGTTCGAAGCATCCTGAGCGGCGGGCCGCGGCGCCAGCGCTCAGTCGACGATGAAGCGATGCCGCTGCGCGGCCTCCGGCATGCGGCAGGACTCGCGACGGCCGAATAGCCGGTAGCGGTTGCGGGCGACCAGGCGGTACAGCCGGTCGCGCAGCGCATGCGGCAGCAGCCGGCCCAGCGCGGCCACCCGCCACACCCCGCCCAGGCCCGACAGCACGCGCGCGATCGCGTCGGTATCGGTATGCGCGCCCTGCCCGTCCAGCAGCAGGAACGAGGCCGGGTCGTCTGGATCCAGGCCGTGCGCGGCCAGCAGGCGCCGGCCTGCCGCACTCTGCATCGCGACGAAGCGGTAGCGCTGGCGCCGGTCGCGCGCCAGCAGAAAATCGACCCAGCCGTTGCACAGGGCGCAGACACCATCGAACACGATGATGCCGGCGTCGGGCGCGCTCGCGGACTCGTGCATCGCCGTCGACGCCTGCCCCGCTGCCGGAGTGCCTGCGTCGGCAGGACCGCTCACGCCGGCTCCAGCCAGCCCGCGTAGCGGATGATGCGGCCGGCCAGCGGCAGCGCGGCTTCGACCTCGAACCGGTAGCGATCGTCCTGCTCGTATTCGCGGCAGCGCACGCCGTCGAACATCGAGGCGGGCAGCGGCAGGATGCCGAACAGGCGCGCGCCCGCCACGGTCCACCAGATCGCGCCCTCGTTCGCGTGCAGGGCGAAGCGGAACTGGATCGGCCCGAGCCGCTCGCGCAGCAGGCCGTCGCGGAAGGCCAGGGTCGAGGTCATGCGTGCGCCACCGAAGTCGCGGCGCCAGGTTTCGCGGCGGGGCCCGCAGTCGAACTCGACCAGGGTCGCCACGTCGTTGCCTGCGGCCGGCAGGCCCGCGGTCCACGCGCACAACCGCGCCAGCGGGTTGCTGCCGCGCTCGATCGTCGCGCGTCCGGCGTAGCGGAAGCGGCCCTGGCCCGTATGGAGCCTGCGCAGGCTGTCCGGCAGACGGAAGAACGCGGCGCCGAGCGCCTGCTGGAACAAGGTGGGCTGCATGTACGGGATCGGCGGAACGGGACGGGAAGGATAGCCGCAGGCGCGCCCGTTCCCCTCGCTGCGTGCGCCGGCGTGGCCAGAAGCAGAGGCCTGCAGCGTTGCGAGCGCGACGACCTGCAGCGTCGCCCGAGGCCACGCGCCGCTACGGCGCCCCGCTGGCGGTACCTTGGCGCGTGCGCTGCAGCGACAGCGCGCCCAGCAGCAGGGCCAGCGCCGCGTAGGCGCCGGCGAACTGCCAGGCGATCACCGCGCGCAGGCCATCCAGCATCCACGGCAGATAGACGCCGCCGCGTGGATCGACCGAATGGATCACGCCGAACAGGGTGAGCGCCGCGCACAGCAGCAGCACACCGGCGGCCGCGCGCATGCGGCCCTCGATCATCGCTACCAGCAGCGTCGCCCACAGCATCGCGGTGATGATGAATCCGTTGCCCAGGGTCACCAGCGCCGCGAGTTCCGGCAGCCCATGCGGGCCGGTTTCGGCATACAGCGCGGCGAACCGGTCCGGCGCGATCCAGGCCGGATTGCCCAGCTTGATCGCCAGCAGGTAGGCCAGCGACGGCAGGAACGCCAGCACCACCGCCGGCGCATGCCGCTCCGGCGTGGCACGGAAGGCCTGCACGGTGATGCCGATGCCCACGTAGACGATGATCGGCGCCAGCACCGCCAGCGGCAGCCACTGCACCAGCCCGGCGACCAGGCCGAGCATGCCGCCGAGACCGACGAACAGGCCGGTCAGCAGGGTGTAGCCGCTGCGCGCGCCCATCTGCTTGTAGGCCGGCTGGCCGATGTAGGGCGTGGTCTGCGCGACGCCGCCGCAGATGCCCGCGACCAGGGTGGACAGCGCCTCGACCAGCAGTACGTCGCGGGTGCGGTAGTCGTCGCCGGCCGCGCGCGCGCTTTCGCTGACGTTGATCCCGCCCACCACCATCAGCAGGCCGAACGGCAGCAGCAGCGGCAGGTAGGGCACGGTGGACGGCAGGCCCTCGAGGAATCCGAGGCTCGGCAGGGGCAGTTGCGGCGCCAGGCGCACCGGTTCGGGCAGCGCGAAGCCCGGCACGCCGAGTCCGGCCAGGCCCAGCCCGTAGTACAGCGCCGTGCCGACCAGGAAGGCGAGCAGCACGCCCGGGATCCGCAGCGGCAGCGCGCCACGCGCGACCAGCACGTACAGCAGCAGGCCGAAGGTCACCAGCCCGACCACCGGATTGCGCAGCAGTTCGACCAGGGGCAGGAACCCCAGCAGCGCCAGCGCCGCACCGCCGATCGAGCCCAGCAGCGCCGCGCGCGGCAGCACCCGCGTGATCCAGTCGCCGGCGAACGACAGCACCGTCTTGAGCAGGCCCATCACCACCAGCGAGGCCATGCCCAGCTGCCAGGTGGCGATCGCTGCAGCCTGGTCGTCGAGGCCGTCGGCCTTGAACGCCAGGAAGCCCGGGCCCAGCACCAGCAGCGCCATGCCGATGCTGGTCGGCGCATCCAGGCCCAACGGCATCGCGGTCACGTCGTCGCGCCCGGTGCGCGCGGCCAGGCGGCGCGCCATCCAGGTATAGGCCAGGTTGCCGAGCAGCACGCCCAGGGCCGTGCCGGGGAACATGCGGGTGAACACCACCTCGGCCGGGAAGCCGAAGATCCCGACCAGCGCCATCGCGATGAAGCCCAGGATCGACAGGTTGTCGACCACGAGGCCGAAGAAGCCGTTGAGGTCGCCGGCGACGAACCATCGCGATGCGGGCCTGGCAGGGGTCTGGGTCATGCGGGATCGGTCCTCAGGGGTTCCGGCTCAGGGGCGGCGCCGTGGTGCGCATGGCTGGGCGATGGATCGGGGGATTGCGGATCGGGCTGCCGGTGCGGAACGGGAAGCAGGAGCAGGAGCGCTCCACCCCGGCCCTTCGTCCGCTGCGACGGGAAGGGAGCCGAGCGATGCGCAGTGGAGGGGAAGAATGATGCGCGGGAGAGGAACGCGAGCGCTGTGCGATGCGGGACATGCGGGCGGTTTGCGCTTCCGGTATCCCGGGCGCGTCGCGCTTCCGGCCCCTCCCCCCGCTCGCGGGGGGAGGTTGGGAGGAGGGCCACCCAGGTCGCCACGTCACTCAGAACCGCGCGGTGAACTCCACGCCCACGGTGCGCGGCTCGTTGAGGAAGCCGGTGAGGTTGTTGAAATCGATGCCGCCGACGATACGGGTCTGGTCGGTGATGTTGCGTCCGAACAGCGCCACCTCGCGATCACCCTCCGCCCAGTTGTAGCCCAGCCGCAGGCCGCCTTCCAGCGTCGACTTGCCGGTGAATTCCTTCGACTCGTACAGGAAGAAGTTGACCTCGCTGCGGTACGCCCAGTCGGTGAACACGAAGAACTCGCCCGCACCCACCGGCACGCCCCAGCGCGCGGTCACGTTGTGCACCCACTTCGGCGACTGCGGCAGCGCATTGCCGTCGATGTAGTAGCGGCCGGTCGGCTGGCCGCTGCCATCGAGCACCGGCGGATCGGTCACCGTGCACTGCGCGCAGCCGGCCACCGACAGGTCCGCGTCCTCGATCTCGGTGTCGTTGTAGCTGCTGCCCAGGGTGACCAGCAGCGAGTCGGTCAGCCAGGCCTCCAGGTCGAGCTCGACGCCCTGCCCGCTGGTGCGATCGGCATTGAGCAGGGTGGCGATGTTGGCGCCGCCGCCGACCGCGATGATCTGCTGGTCGTCCACTTCGTAACGGAACACGTTCAGCCCCAGGCGCGCGCGGCGGTCCCACAGGTCGGCCTTGATGCCGAGTTCCCAGGAAATCACGTCCTCGGAGCTGGCCGTGGTCACGCCGCCGTTGGGTGCGGTGGGATCGGCGAACAGCAGGCGGCCCTGGATCGAGGGCGCGCGGAAGCCGGTGGCGACGCGCGCGTAGAGGTTGATCGCATCCGTGGCCTCGTACACGCCGCTGAGATCCCAGCTGACGTTGCTGTCGTCCACCGACACGTTGTAGGGCCCGCCAGCGGGTGCGCCGAAAGGCGCGCCTTCGAACACCGTGGCGCTGAATTCCTTCTCGTCGTTGGTATAGCGCAGGCCGCCGCGCAGCTTGAATTGCTCGGTGGCGGCGAACTCGCCCGAGGCGAACACCGCCCAGGCCTTGTTGCGCTGGGTCTGCACGGCGAAACCGGCGCGCGGATTGCCGGGTGCGAGCGAGTCGTAGTTGAAGCTGTCGACCGTGAGGTCCTCGTCGAACCAGAACAGGCCCGCCTGCCACTCGAAGCGGTTGCCGGTATCGGATTCGAGGCGGAACTCCTGGGTGATCTGGCGATGGTCCGGCAGGCCGTCGGCGGATTCGGACGCGAAGGGGATGATGCCCGGGCCGGTCAGCTCCGGCGGCAGGAACACCGCACCAAACCCGCCATCGATGTCGCCGCGGTTGATCGTCTCGACGGTCTCGTAGCCGGTGATCGAATACAGGTTGTAGTCGCCCAGGTCCCAGCGCAGGCGGGCGCTGCCGCCCTGGCTGTCGAGCTGGGAGAAGTTCTGGCCGTCGATGGCGACCCGGTCGCGGTCGAAGCCCGGCACCAGGTCGTTGCTGCCCGGCTGGATGATGTTGGCGCGGAACACGCGCGCGGTGCCGTTGAGATGGCGGCCGTGCAGGTTGAACAGCGCCTCGAAGTCCTCGCCTTCGTACAGGAACTGCACGCGCGCGGCGGATTCGTCGAAACCTTCCAGTCCGTCGTTGGCCGCGCCCGGATGGGTGTTGTCCACCGAGTCCTCGCGACGCTGGTACAGCGCCGACACGCGCACCGACCAGCGATCGGTCAGCGGGCCGCCGTATGCGCCCTCCACGTTCCACAGGCCGTCGGTGCCGGCGGCGATGCGCGTGTAGCCACCCGCTTCCTGCGAGGGCCTGGCCGATTCGAACTTGACCACGCCGGCCGGGCTGTTGCGCCCGAACAGCGTGCCCTGCGGACCGCGCAGCACTTCGATGCGTTCCAGGTCGAACACCGGGAAGCCCTTGAGGATCGGGTTCTCCTGCACCACGTCGTCGTACACCAGCGACACCGGCTGCGAGGCGTTGAGGTCGAAGTCGGTATTGCCCAGGCCGCGGATGTAGAAGCGCGGAAACGCACGCCCGAACGAGGATTCGATGTTCAGGCTCGGCACGCGCCCGGACAGGAAGCGCACATCCCCGGCGCCCGACGCCAGCACGCCGAGCTTTTCGCCCGACAGCGTGCTGATCGAGACCGGCACGTCCTGGATGTTCTCGACCCGGCGCTGCGCGGTGACTTCAAGCGCATCGAGGGTGACCGGCGTGGAGGGTGCGGGCCCGGTGTCCTGCGCCTGCGCGGCCAGCGGCAGGGCGAGCGCGAAGGCCAGGAGGCTGCGGCGGCGACCGCGGAGTGCGGCCAGCGGGGAGGACGGTGTCTTCATGGGCAGGGCCTGGTCGGGGAAGGGGAAGCATAGGCCCGGCGAAGGCGGGCCGCGATGGGTGCTGCCCGCCTGCAGCCGAAGGCCCTGCGGGCCAGGGCGGGGCACTAGAACGAAACGGTTGCCGGCTGGCGCGACCACAGCACCGACTGGTGCCCGTGCCGTTGCTTCCAGGCCAGGCGGATGGCCTCGATGTCGGCGGTCCGCTGGGCGCTGTCCTCATGCAGGATCACCAGCACCTTGGACTGCAGCCGGTTGGGTTCGGGATTGCCGCGGAACAGCCACTGGCCATACCCGTCGACCACGGTCAGGCCGTCGGGGAAGCGCGGCGTGACCTCGCTGTCGAGGAACTCGCGCCATTGCGCCTCTCCGATCGCATCCACGCCCGGATCGACGTTGGCCTTGCCGACGCCGAAATACAGTTCGCTGCGCACCCAGCCCTGTTCCAGCGCAGGCCGTGCGTGATCGCCATGCAGGCTGGACGTGATGGCGGCATCGGTGCGGGAACCCGGTCCGCCCGCGCAGGCGGCGAGCAGCAGCGAACACAGCAGCAGGGACAGGGCAACGCGCATGCGGCGGCTCGGCGACGGCGGGGCAGCGTCCCCGCTGCCTGGCGTCGCGGGCAAATAACGTTCGGTCATGAGTCGATTCGGATTGGCGATGCGCCCGGGGCGTCCGGGAACGGGCGGACTTTCATACCATATCTCTTCATCCGGATGGATAGGGAGGTTCACCGGCACGATCTTCTGTCCCGGAGCACCTCCATGTCCCTGCACTATCGCGTACCCCTTGCCGCCGCCATCGGCCTGGCCCTCTCCGGCATCGTTTCGGCACAGGACGCCGTGACCAACCTCGACCAGGTGATCGTCACCGGCACCCGTGCCAGCGACCGCACCGCGCTCGAATCCACCGCGCCGATCGACGTGCTGGGCGCCGAGGACATCCGCCGCGCGGGCGCGGTCAATGGCGAGCTGGGCAGCGCGCTGCAGGCCCTGCTGCCGTCGTTCAATTTCCCGCGCCAGTCCAACTCCGGTGGCGCCGACCATGTGCGCGCCGCGCAGCTGCGCGGCCTGGCGCCCGACCAGGTGCTGGTGCTGGTCAACGGCAAGCGCCGCCACACCTCGGCCCTGGTCAGCACCGGCAGCAAGATCGGCCGTGGCACCACGCCGGTCGACTTCAACGCCATCCCGGTGTCGGCGATCAAGCGCATCGAGGTGCTGCGCGACGGCGCCGGCGCGCAGTACGGCTCGGACGCCGTGGCCGGCGTGGTCAACATCATCCTCGACGACGGTGCCTACGGCGGCGCCATCGAGGCCAGCTACGGCCTGCACCACACCGACCTGGAACCGATCGACCGCACCCTCACCGACGGGCAGACCGCGCAGCTCAGCGGCAAGGTCGGCACCGCGCTGGGCGAGGACGGCTTCCTGCGCATCGGCGTCGAATTCAAGCAGCGCTCGGGCACCAACCGTGCCGGCTTCGACCAGGTGCCGCCGTGGGACCAGAGCCCGCCCAACCTTGAAGTGCAGGGCCAGCGCAACTACCACCTGGGCGACGGCGATTCGCGCGACATCAACGCCTGGTTCAATACCGAAGTGGCGCTGGACGAAGACGCCGCCCTCTACGCCTTCGGCACCTACAACCAGCGCGACACCCAGGGCGCGAACTACTTCCGCTACCCCGACAGCAGCGCCAACTGGCCCGAGGTCTATCCCGACGGTTTCCGTCCGGTGTCGATCGGCGAGAACCTCGACGCCGCCTTCGTCGCCGGTGTGCGCGCCCGTCGCGGCGAGTGGGACCTCGACGGCAGCGTGAACCACGGCCGCAACGAGTTCACCTACCGCCTGCGCAACTCGATCAACAGCTCGCTGGGCCCGTCCAGCCCGACCCGCTTCCGTACCGGCGACTACGCGTTCTCGCAGACGCTGGCCAACCTCGACCTGAGCCGCGGCTTCGAGCGGGGCGAGAACCTGCACACCCTCGCCCTGGGCGCGGAATACCGCGTCGAACAATACGAGACCGGCGCCGGCGACCCGGCCAGTTACGCGGTCGGGCCCTTCGACGACCGCCCCGCCGGCTCGCAGGCAGGCGGCGGGCTGACGCCGCAGGACGAGGCCGACCTGGACCGCAGCGTCGCCAGCGTCTATGCCAGCGTGTCGAGCAGCCTGGGCGAGCGCCTCACCACCGACGTCGCGGTGCGCTACGAAGACTACGAGGACTTCGGCGGCGAACTCACCGGCAAGCTGGCCGCGCGCTATGCCTTCAGCCCGGCCTTCGCGCTGCGCGGCGCGGTGTCCAACAACTTCCGCGCGCCGGCGCTGGCGCAGGTGGGCTTCGAGTCGACCAGCACCGGCTACAACGCCGCCGGACAGATCGTCGAAGGCCGTTTGCTGTCGGTGAACAACCCGATCGCGCGCGCCTTGGGCGCGACCGACCTTGATCCGGAAAAGTCGGTCAACCTGAGCCTGGGCTTCACCAGCCGCATCGGCGAGCGCTTCGACCTGTCCTTCGACCTGTTCCAGATCAGCATCGACGACCGCATCGCGCTGTCGGAGGCGATCACCGGCCAGCCGCTGACCGACTTCGTCGACGCCAACTTCGACGTCGCCCGCATCCAGAGCGCGCAGTTCTTCGTCAACGCCGCCGATACGCGCACACGTGGCGCGGAGCTGGTGGGCAACTGGCGCGACGAGCTCGCCGGTGGCCAGCTGCTGCTCACCGGCACCTGGAGCTACGCCAAGACCGAATTGCAGAACGTCGTGGCCACGCCCGCGCAGCTGACCGCGCTGGATCCGGGCTACATCCTGTTCGGCGTCGAGGAGAGCAACACCATCACCGATGCCGCGCCGCGTACCCGCGCGCAGTTCAGCGCCAACTGGAACAACGACCGCTGGAACCTGCTGGGCCGCCTGCAGCGCCATGGCAGCGCCAAGCGCGTGTTCAATTTCGGAGGCGGCTTCGAACCCGAGCAGGTCTACGGTGCCGAGTTCCAGCTCGATGCCGAGGTCGAGTACCGCTTCAACGACAGGTGGACCGTCGCGCTGGGCGGGCAGAACCTGACCGACGAGTACCCGGACCGGTCCAACGAGGACATCCACTACTTCGGCAACCTGCCCTACGACGTGCTGTCGCCGATCGGCAGCAATGGCGCGTACTACTACACGCGCCTGCGCTACGCGTTCTGAGCCGCGTTGGCTTCGAGGCTGCCGCCGTCATCGCGACGGCGGCCGCGGAACGCCGCTACGCTGCGCAGGCCTGTCAGCCCGCGCCCCGCTCCAGCCAGGCGAGGGTCGCGATGCGTCCGCTGCGGCCATCGCGGCGGTGCGAGAAGAAGCGATCGGGTTCGGACATCGTGCACAGGCTGCCGCCATGGATATCGGCGGTGTCCATGCCCGCGGCCGCGAGGCGGCGCCGCGCCAGCGCGGGCAGGTCGGCCAGCCAGTGGCCTTCGCGGGTGGGTGCGAATGCGGCCGCGGCACCTGGATCCGGGCCGATAAAGGCTTCGAACACATTGCGCCCGACTTCATAGCGCAAGGGACCGGCGCAGGGGCCGATCCACGCGACGATACCGGCCGGTGGCGTGCGCATCGCCGCGAACGTGGCTTCGAGCATGCCCTGCGACAGGCCCGGCCAGCCGGCATGGGCCGCGGCGATCTGGCTGCCGTCCTTCGCCGCGAAGACTACGGGCAGGCAGTCGGCGGTCAGGATGGCCAGCACCACACCCGGGGTGGACGTGGTGGCGGCGTCGGCTTCCGGCTCGTCCGCTGCCGCCACATCCAGGGTCGCATCGCACGCCACAACGCGCGTCCCGTGCACCTGGCGCAGCCAGTGCGGCCATGACGGCAGCCCGAACCGCTCCACCAGCTCGGTCCGGTTGCGCGCGACCACCCCGGGATCGTCCCCGAGCGCGTCGCGGAAATTCCCGAGGTTGAAGGTATCGAAGGGCGCCGTGGAGGCGCCCGCGCCGAACCGCAGCGTGGTGAACGCACGCACGTTCGCCGGCAGGCCTACCGCCTCGATGCGGTCGTTTACCACCGCTTCCCGCGCTCGGCTTCGGCATGGGCCGCCGCATCCACCCGCAGCGCGGCCATCAGGGCCAGCATGTCCTCCGGCACCGGCGCGCTGCAGCGCACCGCCTCGCCGCTGGCCGGATGCGCGAACTCCAGTGTCTCGGCGTGCAGTGCCTGCCGGCGGAAGCTGCGCAGCGCGGCCACCAGGTCCTCCGACCCGCCCTTGGGCAGCTTGAGCGGGCCGCCGTACAGCGGATCGCCGACGATGGGGTGGCGCACGTGGGTCATGTGCACGCGGATCTGGTGGGTGCGGCCGGTCTCGAGCCGGCACTCGACCGCGGTATGCGCGCGGAAGCGTTCGCGCAGGCGGTAGTGGGTCACCGCCTCGCGCCCGTCCTCGCGCACGGCCATGCGCACGCGGTCGCGCGGGTGGCGGTCGATCGGCGCATCGACCGTGCCGCCGGCCACCAGCGCGCCGGTCACCACCGCCAGGTACTGCCGGTGCACGCCGCGCGCCGACAGCTGCGCGACCAGCGCGGTCTGCGCCTGCAGCGTACGCGCGACCACCATGACGCCCGAGGTGTCCTTGTCCAGCCGGTGGACCACGCCCGCGCGCGGCACCGAGGCCAGCGCCGGGTGCCGGTGCAGCAGGGCGTTGACCAGGGTGCCATCGGGATTGCCCGCGCCCGGGTGCACCACCAGGCCGGCGGGCTTGTCGATCACCAGCACCTCGTCGTCCTCGTACAGGACCTGCAGCGGGATGTCCTGGGGTTCGGCGCGGGTTTCCTCCTCCAGGCGCGCCTGCAGGCTGACCTGCTCGCCACCGCGCACCGGGTCGCGCGGCCGCACCTCGCGGCCATCCAGGCGCACGTCGCCGGACCGGATCCATCCGGCCAGGCGCGAGCGCGAAAACTCGGGGAACAGCTCGGCCAGCACCGCATCGAAGCGGCGCCCGGCGGCGGTTTCGGGGACGCGGGCTTCGCGCGGAGGGGGGGTGTCGGGACCAGGATCGGACATGGACGGCTGCGATTCAGGCGATGGACCCGGCGGACCGGGACGGGCTGGTATTATCCGCGCTTCGTGCCTTGCCTGCCCCGGTGCCCATGACCGTCCGCCTGTCCCCGTTCCTCCGCACCGTGCTGCTGCTGCTCGTGATCGTCATGACCGCCTCCGGCTGCGCGCGCCTCAAGGGCGTCTTCAAGGACAAGGACGAGAACGAGGGGGTCCCCGTCGAGGAGCTCTACGACAAGGGCCTGTCGCAGATGCACGCCGGCAACTGGTCGGGCGCGTCCGTCACCTACCGCCGCCTGCTCGCCCAGTATCCCTACGGGCCGTACACCGAGCAGGCGCTGATGGAAAGCGCCTACGCTCGCTTCAAGATGGGCAACAACGAAGAGGCGATCTCCACGATCGACCGCTTCCTGCGGACCTATCCCACCCACAAGAACACCCCGTATATGTATTACCTGCGCGGGCTGGTGAACTCCAACCGCGACACGGTGTTCCTGCAGCGCGTGTGGAAGCTCGACGCCAGCCGCCGCGACCTGGCCACGCCCAGCCAGGCCTATGCCGACTTCAACACGCTGGTCGAGCGCTACCCCTCCAGCCGCTACGCGGCCGATGCGCGCCAGCGCATGGTCGCGCTGCGCAACATGTTCGCCCGCCACGAGATCGAGGTCGCGCTGTACTACATGCGTCGCGACGCCTGGATCGCCGCGGCCGAGCGTGCCACCTACCTGCTGGAAACCTACCCGCAGAGCGAGTTCCAGAACGACGCCGTGGCCGTGCTTGCCGCCGCCTACACCGAACTGGGCAACGAGACCCTGGCCACCGACGCGCGTCGCGTGCTGCAGCAGAACGAGCCGAACCATCCGTACTTGGCCAACGATTGGCCCAACTATCCCTGGAACGTGCGCAAGCTCAATCCGTTCGCGGGCGAGAAGTCCGCGCTCGACAACGACGATCGCGTCCGCGACTGACGCACGCGTTGCTGGTTATGCAGACGCCGCCTCCGGGCGGCGTTTTCGTTGGAGGGCGCGCGATCGTGGATCGTGCGGCCACGCAGATGCGCCGTCCACGTCTGCGGGCGCCGCCGAGGCGGGTCCGCAGCGTCAGGCCGACACGACGGCCTGACCGCGCCGTCGGCGCCCCCCATCCGCCTTCGGCCCCTTCCGCCGCAAGCGGGGGAAGGGCGCAGGCGTCGGCGCAGGAGCCGGCGTTGAATCCCCGCCTGCGGGGAGGATTGGATGAGGCAAGCCGAGGCGCCGCATCCCGGGCGCTTCAACGCCCAGGAAGGCGCAGACCACACCCGAACCAGGTGGATCAGTCCCCCGCCGCGCCGTCCCAGTCGAACCCGCTCAGGCGCGCCAGGCGCTCCGGCGCCAGCACGCCGTCGTAATGCTGGCGATCGATCACCCAGGTCGGGTAGCTACCGACCCCGGCGCTGGTGCATTCGAACGCGACACCGCCGCTGCGGCCGTTCGGCGAACACTCGACATAAGGCAAATGCCTCGCCGCCGCGCCGAACACGTTCTTCTGCTCGTTGCAGGCCGGGCACCAGGACGCCCCGTAGAACTTCACCTGCGTCTCCGCCAGGTGCTCGGCCAGCGCGCGCAGGCGCGGCTCTTCGCGTCGCTCCAGCAGGCCCAGCGCCGACAGCTGCAGCCCGACCAGCAGGCCCAGCGCAAGCAGCCCGTTGCCCAGCCACCAGGTCGACCATGGTGTGCCGGGGGCCGCGTCGGGGCGACTGGCATGCACCAGTCCGAATACCGCCGCCATGATCGCGAGCGAGGCCAGGCACCAGCCGCACACTGCCTGCAGCGCCGCCAGGCCCGCCACCGTGAGGTACACGCTGACCGCCAGCCCGATGAACGCCAACCGCCAAAGCCGACGCCACCGCAGCAGCCGCGGCGCACGCCGCCATGCCGTCCAAGCCAGCAGCGCGTACAGCAGCAGGCCCCAGGCGGCGATCGGCAGCCCCAGGAATCGCGACCAGCGGCTCCCCTGCACCAGCTCGCAGCCCGAACCCTCCGCGCACAGGGCCACGCTGCCGCCGCTCACGGCCACCCAGGTGAGCCAGGCGGTAAGCAGCAGGCCACCCAAGGTCAGCACGCGCAGCGCCAGGTCGGTGCGCGTCAGCGTGCTGGCCGCAGATGCCGCAGAGGGCGACGGCGTTCCGGCTTCGCGCCGGGGCGTGGTGGATCTGCGGCGCTTGCCGCCGGACTTCCTGCTCATGCGTCGCGCCATCCTCTCTTCAGGGCCACCGGGCATTATGCCGCCGCACGATGGCGACCGAGTTTCGCCCAGGAGAAAGGTGGGTCGCACTCGCCTGCCTCGCGACCGGCGGAAGAGGAAGCGTCTGCCGGACCTCCGGGGTAAGCATCAAGCTCGACCGCAGGGAGAGATCTGCTGCGCCTTCGGGAGATTTCTCCCAGCGGTCGAAATGACAGCGCGCAGAGCGGGAATGACAGCGTGCGGAGCCGGAATGGCAGCGTGCGGAGCGGAAATGACAGCGGGCGGGAGGAACGACAGCGCACGGTCACAATTCCGCGGGCATCCGTCCGTCATCTCGACCGCAGTGCGGGATCTGCCTCGCCGGCGATGCAATCTGTCCCGCGCTACGCCGGGTAGCGATTGCTGATCGGGTAACGCCGCTCGCGGCCGAACGCGCGCCTCGACACCTTCGGCCCCGGCGCGGCCTGGTGGCGCTTCCATTCGCTGCCGCGCACCAGGCGCAGCACCCGGTCGACCGTGGCGGCGTCTAAACCCGCGCCGACGATCTCGTCGCGCGACTGCTCCAGGTCGACGTAGCGGCGCAGGATCGCATCGAGCACGTCGTAGGGCGGCAGCGAATCCTGGTCCAGCTGGTTGTCGCGCAGCTCGGCCGAAGGCGCACGCGCGATCACGTCCGGCGGGATCACAGGCGCCCCGCCCACCGTGTTGCGCCACTTCGACAGGCCATAGACCTCGGTCTTGTACAGGTCCTTGATCGGCGCATAACCGCCGCACATGTCGCCGTAGATCGTGGCGTAGCCGACCGCGTATTCGCTCTTGTTGCCGGTAGTCAGCAGCAGCCCGCCGAACTTGTTGGACAGCGCCATCAGCAGCGCACCGCGCGCGCGCGACTGCAGGTTTTCCTCGGTCGTGTCGACCGCCTGCCCGGCGAACTGCTCCGCCAGCGCATCCAGATGGCCCTGGAACGGCTGCTCGATCGGGATCGTCAGCAGCCTCACGCCCAGCGCGTCGCACTGCTCCTGCGCCAGGTCGTTCGACAGGCCAGCGGTGTAGCGCGAAGGCATGCGCACCGCGGTGACATTGCCCGCCCCCAGCGCATCGACCGCCAGCGCCAGCACGATCGACGAGTCGATTCCGCCCGACAGCCCCAGCCACACCTTCGAGAATCCGTTCTTGCCGCAGTAGTCGCGGATCCCGCGCACCACCGCGCGCCAGGCCAGCGCGTCCATGCTCTCGTCGCCATCGTCCATCCAGACCACCGGCGCGAACCGGCGCGCGGCCACGTCGTAGTCGACCACCAGCCACTGGTCGGTGAAGGCGGCTGCCGCCGGATGCACGGTGCCGTCGCCGTCGGCCACCAGCGACGATCCGTCGAACACCAGAGAGTCCTGCCCGCCCACGACATTGAGATAGGCCAGCGCCGCACCGCTCTCGCGCGTGCGTTCGGCCAGCATCGCGTCGCGCCGGGCATGCTTGCCGCGCTCGAACGGCGAGGCATTGGCGATCAGCACCAGCTGCGCGCCGGCCTGGGCGGTGTCGGCCAGCGGCTCGGGAAACCACGCGTCCTCGCAAATCAGCAGGCCTACCGGCACGCCCTTGATCTCGACCACGCAGCTGCCGCCATCCGGGTCGACGTGGAAGTAGCGACGCTCGTCGAAGACGTCGCTGTTGGGCAGTTCGCGCTTGCGATAGGTCGCTTCGATCCTGCCGTCCCGCAGCACGCTGGCCGCGTTGTAGAGGATGCTGCCCACGCTTTCGGGCCAGCCCACCACCGCGACGATGCCGGTGGCGGCCCTGGCGACCTCGCGCATCGCCAGCTCGCAGTCGATCAGGAAGGACGGCCGCATCAGCAGGTCTTCCGGCGGATAGCCGCTGATCGCCAGTTCCGGGAACAGCACGATGTCGGCGCCGTACTCGTCGCGCGCCTCCGCGATCATCGCCGCGATGCGCGCCGTATTGCCCGCAACGTCCCCGACCGGGAAGTCGAACTGGGCCATGGCGATGCGCAGGGTGTCGGTCATGTCAGATTCCGTGCGTCAGCATGTCGATGGCTGCAAGTATGGCCTGCCGCTCATGTGCAAGATCGGCGACCTGTGGGCCCAGCATGCGCACGGGCAGGCCCATGATCTGGGCCGTGTCCATGACCAGCAGTTGGTCATCCACCGCAAGCTGCGGCATCAGCTTCTCGATCGGGGCATCGGCCTGCTGCGCGGTGATCAGCGGCACCACGACGCGGGAGCCGAGCGTCTCGATCAGGTCGCTCTGGACGGCCAGGAGATACGGAATCAGCTTGCGCGAGGCGGGATCCGCATTGGCATAAGCGATGAACTGGCTCACTTGTCGGCGATCCCTGCGAATCCCCCGACATGGTCGAACAACATGCCGTCACGCTCGATGCGGCGGTTGTAGGCCTCGATTGCGTCGCGGTTCTCGTCCAGCCAGCGCGCGCGCTTTCGCGCCCGCACTTCGGCCTCCAGCGCCTTCTCCAGCGTAGCGGAAAGGTTGATGTCGAGCGCCCGGGCGTCTTCGAGCAGCCCCTGATTGACGCTGACGTTGGTCGCGCGCTTGCCGTAGCCGGCGTAGTCTTCGCGAATGCGCATGGGGATGCTCCTTTCGATGCGCATTGATCATGCGCACTTGATGGGCGGGTGTCAAATCGGGCCGTGTGGAAGCGGTGGCCCCCAAACGCAGAAGGCCGCCCGAAGGCGGCCTTCCACATACCAAGCGAAAGAGCGAATCAGCCGTTGAGCCGCTTCGCAATCGCCGCGCCCAGGTCGCCCGGGGACTTCACCGTGGTCACGCCCGCCTTCTCCAGCGCCGCGAACTTGCCCTCGGCCGTGCCCGAACCGCCCGACGCGATCGCGCCGGCATGGCCCATGCGCTTGCCCTTCGGGGCCGATGCGCCGGCGATGAAGCCCACCACCGGCTTGGTCACGAACTGGCTGATGTACTCGGCCGCCTCTTCCTCGGCGCTGCCGCCGATCTCGCCGACCAGGATGATGCCCTCGGTCTGCGGATCGTCCTGGAACAGCTTCAGCGCATCGATGAAGTTGGTGCCGTTGATCGGGTCGCCGCCGATCCCGATGCAGGTCGACTGGCCGAGGCCCGCGTCCGTGGTCTGCTTGACCGCTTCATAGGTCAGCGTGCCCGAGCGCGAGACGATGCCCACCTTGCCCGGCTTGTGGATGTGGCCGGGCATGATGCCGATCTTGCACTCGCCGGGGGTGATCACGCCGGGGCAGTTGGGGCCGATCAGCACGGCGTCCGGGTAGCCCTTGAGCGTGTTCTTGACCCGCAGCATGTCCAGCACCGGGATGCCCTCGGTGATGCACACGATCACTTCGATGCCGGCATCGGCCGCCTCGAGGATCGCGTCGGCCGCGAACGGCGGCGGCACGTAGATCACCGACGCGTTGGCGCCGGTTTCGGCGACCGCGTCGCGCACCGTGTTGAAGACCGGCAGGCCGAGGTGCTCGGTGCCGCCCTTGCCGGGGGTCACGCCGCCGACGACCTGGGTGCCGTAGTCGACCATCTGCTCGGCGTGGAAGGTGCCCTGCTGGCCGGTGAAGCCCTGCACGATCACCTTGGTGTTCTTGTTGACCAAAACGGACATGTAATTTTCCTGTTGCTGTCATTCCGACCGCGGGGAGGAACCTGCCTGCAGACGCCCTCTACCGGGCCAAAGCAGGTCTCTCGCTGCGCGCGGAACGATCAAGATGAAGGTGGGTGGATCAGGCAGCCTGCTTCACGGCCGCGACGGCCTTTTTCGCGCCGTCGTTGATGTCGTCGGCCGGCGTGATCGCCAGCCCGCTCTCGCGCAGCAGCTTCTTGCCTTCCTCGACGTTGGTGCCTTCCAGGCGCACGATCACCGGCACCTTGACGTCCACTTCCTTGACCGCGGCGATGATGCCTTCGGCGATCATGTCGCAGCGCACGATGCCGCCGAAGATGTTGACGAAGATCGCCTTCACATCCTCGTCCGACAGGATCAGCTTGAACGCCTCGGTCACGCGCTCCTTGTTGGCGCCGCCGCCCACGTCGAGGAAGTTGGCCGGCTCGCCGCCTTCCAGCTTGATCACGTCCATCGTCGCCATCGCCAGGCCGGCGCCGTTGACCATGCAACCGATGTCGCCGTCCATGGTCACGTAGTTGAGGTCGTGCTGGCTGGCGGCCACCTCGGTCTCGTCCTCCTGGCGCACGTCGCGCATCGCCACCAGGTCGGCGTGGCGGAACGAGGCGTTGTCGTCGGAGTTGACCTTGCCGTCGAGCACCGCGAGGTTGCCGTCGGTGAGGATGGCCAGCGGGTTGAGTTCGACCAGCGCCAGGTCCTTCTCGTTGAACAGCTTGTACAGGCCCAGCATGATCTTCGACAGCTGGCCCACCTGCTTGGCCGTCAGGCCCAGGCCGAAGCCCATGTCGCGGCACTGATAGGGCTGCAGGCCCTGCACGTAGTTGACGTTGAGGGTCTGGATCTTCTCCGGCGTCTCGGCGGCCACCTGCTCGATGTCCACGCCGCCCTCGCTGGAAGCGATGAAGGTGATCGACTGGGTGGAGCGGTCGACCAGCACCGACAGGTACAGCTCCTTGTCGATGTCCGTGCCCTCGGAGATCAGCACCGAGTCGATCGGCAGGGCCACGCCCGCGGACTGGTAGGTCTCCATCTTCGTGCCGAGCATCGCCTTGGCGTACTCGCGCACCTCGTCGAGGCTGCGGGCGAGCTTGACGCCGCCGGCCTTGCCGCGGCCGCCCGCGTGGATCTGGGCCTTGACCACCCAGAGGTCGCCGGGGATGGCCTTGGCGGCGTCGACCGCCTCTTCGGGAGAGCGCGCAACGCGACCGGCCGGCACCGCGATGCCGTAGTTGGCGAACAGCTGCTTGGCCTGGTATTCGTGGAAGTTCATGTGGGGTCCGTACTTGGGAGGATCGCATCGCGCGTCCCTGGACCCGGAGGCCAGCAGGCTGCACGCGGCCGCCTATTCTCGCCCATGCGCCGCCCCCGGGCAAAACCCGGAGGCCGCCGGCCCGCCAGGGGGCGCTCCGACCCTATACTCCGGGCTGCCTCCGCGCCGACGCCGCCCTTGCCCGCTCCCGACGCAGCCGCCCCCGCCCAGAGCCTGTCGCCCGCCCGCGAGCTGTATCTGTTCGCGCTGTACCGGGTCCTGGTGGCGTCCCTGCTGGCCCTGGTGGTGTTCAGCCCGGCAGGCGCCCTGATCGGGGACATGCACCTGCCGCAGCTGGCGCGGACCGTCTCGGTCACCTACCTGGCGATGTCGGTGCTGCTGCTGGTGCATGCCCGCCGGACCGAAGACGGGTTCGTGCCGCACGTCGTGGCCGGACTGTCGATCGACATCACCGTGGCCCTGCTGGCCACCCACGCCATGCCCGGCGCCGGGCCCGGCATCGCGCTGATGCTGGCGTTCAACCTGGCCGCCGGCTCGCTGTTCGTGTCGATGGCCTGGAGCATGGCATTCGCCTCGGCCGCCACCCTGGCGCTGCTGGCCGAGTACATCTGGGACAGGATCGAACAGGTCCACGCCTATCGCCCGTTGGCCGAAGTGCTGATGTTCGCGGTGGCCTATTTCGCGGTGGCCGGGCTGATGCGCCACCTCGGCCGGCAGATGCGCGAGGCACGCGAGCTGGCCGACCGGCGCGGCGCCGAGGCGGCCAACCTGGCCGAGATCAACGAACTGGTGATCCGGCGCATGCGCACCGGCGTGATCCTGGTCGACGGCCCCGGCCGCGTGCGCATGGCCAACGAGGCCGCGCAGACGCTGCTGCGCGACGACAGCGACGCAGACCATCCCGGCATGCATGGCCAGGCGCTCGCCAGGGTGGCGCCGGAGCTGGCCATGCGCCTGGCGCACTGGCTGCAGGAGGGCAAGCAGGACGACGCGCCCATGGCCTGCGGCCCCGACCGGCCCGACGTGCTGCCGCGCTTCGCCCGCCTACTGGCCACCAGCGACTCCACCCTGATCTTCCTGGACGACACCTCGCTGGTCTCGCGCCGGGCCGAATCCATCACCCTCGCCGCAATGGGCCGCTTCTCGGCCAGCCTCGCCCACGAGATCCGCAACCCGCTGGCCGCGATCAGCTACGCCACGCAGCTGCTGGAGGAATCCCACGACCTCACCACCAGCGACCGCCGGCTGCTGCAGATCATCCACCAGCAGTGCATGCGCACCAACGGCATCGTGGAAAGCGTGCTGGGCCTGGCCCGCCGCGAGCGCGCCAAGCCCGAACACATCGAGCTGGTCGGCTTCATGCGCAGCTTCATCGACGACTACCGCATGATCGTGCCGGAAGAGAACGCGCAGCTGCGCCTGACCGACGGACCGCCCCGGCTGCCGGTGATGTTCGACCCGCGCCACCTGCAGCAGATCATCTCCTCGCTGGTCAACAACGCCGTGCGCTACGGCCACATGCCCGGCGAGATGCCGCGCATCGCCATCCACATCGAAGGCGACCCGCGCGCGCCGGTGATCAGCGTGCTCGACCGCGGCCCCGGCATCCCCGACACCGTCCTCAGCCAGCTGTTCCGGCCCTTCTTCACCACCTCCGAAAACGGCACCGGCCTGGGCCTCTACATCGCCCACGAACTGTGCCGCGCCAACGAGGCCACGCTTGAATACGTCCCGGTGCCGGGTGGCGGCGCCTGCTTCAGGATCGCGCTCTCGTCGCAGCACGCCTTGCTGAAGGGGTAAGGGGAAGGGCGCTTGCAGTGCCCGCTCGTACGCACGGCCCCAGCGCGCCGGCCTGCCGCTCCGATTGCATCACTGCCATTTCGACGGCCCCGCAGCCATTTCGCCTGCATCTCCGGCATTTGGACGGAATCTCTGTCATTCCGCATGCGTCTCTGTCGTTTCGACTGCGTCTCTGTCGTTCTGCCCGCATGTCGTCCCGGCTGCATCTCTGTCGTTCTGGCCGCATGTCGTCCCGGCTGGATCTCTCGGTCCGGCCGCATGTCGTCCCGGCTGCCTCTCTGTCGCGTTCCGACTGCGTGTCGTTCCGGCCGCGTCTCTAACGCTCCGGCTGCATTCTTGCCATTTCGACCAAAGGGAGAAATCTCTCGTTCGACGCGACAACAGCAGATTTCTCCCTTCGGTCGAAATGACATCAGAAGGCTCGCCGCAGGCACCCATGACGCCTCTGCCTCACTCACGACGCGCCGGCAGCGGCCGGTGGAGGGACGCACTTCCCGCCCAACGTCACCGGCGCCCCTGAGCCCCACCCTCACCCCTGACTCCTGCCCCTGACGCCAACCCTGACCCGCCCTTGATGGCCAGCCGTGACTCCTACCCCTGATTTCCACCTCCAACCCCCACGCCCCATACCCCCCGCCCCCACCCTCGTCACCCGCGTCAAAAACTGTCAATATTGGTCACCTTGAGACTGCCGCCCCATTTCATGAACGAAGCCCGCAGCGCCCTGATCGTCGATGACGAGCAAGACATCCGCGAACTGCTGGTGCTGACACTGGGACGAATGGGCCTGCGGACCGACACCGCCCCCAACCTGCACGCGGCCAGGCAGATGCTGGCCACCGTCTCCTACGACCTGTGCCTGACCGACATGCGCCTGCCCGACGGCTCCGGCCTGGAGCTGGTCAGCGAGATCTCCACCCGCTTCCCCTCCACTCCGGTCGCGGTCATCACCGCCTACGGCAACGTCGAGGCCGCGGTCGAGGCGCTCAAGGCCGGCGCCTTCGACTTCGTCAGCAAGCCGGTCGACATCAACGTGCTGCGTGGCCTGATCCGACAGGCGCTGGAACTCAACGCCAGGCGCCTGGCCCAGCCCGAGGACACCAGCCGCCTGCTCGGCTCCTCGCCGCCGATGGTCAGCCTGCGCCAGACCATCGCCAAGGTCGCCCGCAGCCAGGCGCCGGTGCACATCCTCGGCGAATCGGGCACCGGCAAGGAGCTGGTGGCCCGCACCATCCACGCCCAGGGCTCACGCGCGGGCGGCCCCTTCGTGCCGGTCAACTGCGGCGCGATTCCGTCGGAGCTGATGGAAAGCGAGTTCTTCGGCCACAAGAAGGGCAGCTTCACCGGCGCCACCAGCGACAAGCCCGGCCTGTTCCAGGCCGCCGACGGCGGCACCCTGTTCCTGGACGAAGTCGCCGAGCTGCCGCTGCCGATGCAGGTCAAGCTGCTGCGCGCCATCCAGGAAAAGAGCGTGCGCCCGGTCGGCGCGCAGGGCGAGGTGTCCGTGGACGTGCGCATCCTCTCGGCCACCCACAAGGACCTCGCCGCCCTCGTCGCCGAAGGCCGCTTCCGCCACGACCTGTACTACCGCATCAACGTCATCGGACTGGTGGTGCCGCCGCTGCGCGACCGCGAGGGCGACCTCACACTGCTTTCGGCCGCCATCCTCGACCGCCTCTCCCGCGCGATGAAGGTGCAGCCCCCCACGCTTGCCCCGGACGCCGCCGCCACCCTCGAGAACTATCCCTTCCCCGGCAACGTGCGCGAGCTGGAGAACATCCTCGAACGCGCCCTGGCCCTGGCCGACGGCAGCACCATCCACGCCAGCGACCTGCAGCTGCCCGCAGGCAGCGGCCTGTCCGGCGGCACACATTCGCCTGCGCCGTTCCCGGCCCAGCCCGCGCCCTTGCCGAGCACACCCGGTGCACCGGCAGTCGACCCGCGCAGCCTCAACCCCTTCGATACCTCCAGCAGCGCCCTGCCCTCCTACATCGAGGAGATCGAGCGCACCGCCATCCAGCAGGCCCTGCAGGAAAACCGCTACAACAAGACCAAGACCGCGGCCGCACTGGGCATCACCTTCCGGGCGCTGCGATACAAGTTGAAGAAGCTGGGCATCGACTGAGGGGCGATCGCCCCCGGCAAGCCCGCACGGCCTGCGCCCCGTCACGCGTGCAGCGGGCTGTTCGCCGCATCCCGGTCATTCGCCACCCGGATGGCCGCCCGCCGTGTTCCACGGCGCCATTGGCGGCGCTACTGTCGACGCTTCGTCCGGCTCACGCCAGTCCGCGTCGCGCATATCCTCACCGCCGCAGACAAACTGCGACGCGCGCGATTGAGCGACACCTGCATTCCCGCGCATCCATCCGGCTACGCACCCATCAACTGACACGTCACGTCACTAATTGACGTATTTTTGTCACGTGATCTGCTTCGCATTGCGGCCACGGATTGTGACGGCAGCCACCGTTGCGGCAATCCACCCCTTCAGTTCCGAGGTGGCACGCATCCTGCGACAATCCCCTGCACGTGCACCGCTGCACGGAAACCCACTGGACCCGGCGCGACCGCACCAGCGGGACACGTAAAGTCGACTTGTCAAGAACCTAGGGGATACACCATGAAGAAGATGCAGAAGGGCTTCACGCTCATCGAACTGATGATCGTCGTCGCGATCATCGCCATCCTGGCCGCCATCGCGCTGCCGGCGTACAACAACTACCGCATCCGTTCGGCTGAAGGCGCGTGCCAGGCTGAGGCGAAGGCTTACATGAACTCCGCCGTGGCGGCGCTGCAGTCGGACATGAGCGTGCCTGCCCCGCCGGCCGTGTCGTGCACGAACGCCGGTGCCGGTGCAGCTGCGCTGGCCAGCATCACGGGCACCTCGCAGTTCACGCCCCAGAACCCCGGCACCACCGGTGGTGGCGGTACCGGCCTGACGACCTGCGACAACGCCAGCGCCACCTGCAGCCTGGATCCGTCGATCTAAGTTGCTCGCAAGTCAAACGCACTACCCGGAAGGCCCCGCAAGGGGTCTTCTTTTTCTGCCTCGGCATCGCGGACCGGGAACTCGGCCTTGCCAACAGAACGTGACGGTCGCCGCACTTGCGCGATCAGCAGCCACCCTGCCGTGATCATGGCCCGGAGCTTGCTTGGATCTCCGACAAGCGCTCGTCAAGGGGGACGACCACATGCAGGCCAGGCACCGAGGATTCACCTTGATCGAACTGATGATCGTGGTCGCAATCATCGCCATCCTCGCCGCGATCGCGCTGCCGGCCTACAACGCGTACCGGGTGCGCACCGCCGAGGGCGCCTGCCAAGCGGAAATGAAGAGCTACGCCAACTTCGCGCTCGCGGTGCTGCAACTGGGAGGCGCGCCGACAGCGCCGCCCGAGCGCGCATGCCGGCAGGCCGACACCGCCGTGGACTTGGCCACCGACATCACCGGCACGCCACGCGATCCCGGCACCCGCCTCACGACCTGCGACATGGCCACCGGCAACTGCTCCCTGCTCTGACTCACGCAACCTCGCAACGGCACGCCCGGCACGCCCGGCACGACCCGGCACGGCCCGTGCCAGCGACGGACTTCCCGCGCGCACATCGAAGCGACGATACTCGCAGGCCGCCCCGCTCCTGCGCCTGACCGGTCCATGATGTTGTCGCCCCGCAGGTTCCTGTTCTTTTCCCTGCTCTGTGCAGCGCTGGTCAGCCTGCCGTTCCTGCCTGGACTGCCAGGCGACTTCCTCGTCGACGACGGCCCGAACATCCTGGATAACAGCGGCATCCGCCTGCAGTCGCTGCACCCTGCCGCGCTGCTCGACGCCGCCTTCAGCATGCAGGTCGGGGGCGCGACGCGGACGCTGCCGACGCTGACGTTCGCATTGGACTATTACCGTGCCGGCCTGGATCCCGCCACGTTCAAGACCACAAACATCGCCATCCACGCGCTGACGGCGCTCATGCTGGCGTGGTTCCTGCGCGACCTGCTGCTGGTGGCGGGCGTGGCACCCGCACGCGCGCGTTGGGCGGCGCTGGCCATGGCGCTGGCCTGGGCCGTGCATCCGCTGCAGGTGTCCTCGGTGCTATACGTCGTGCAGCGCATGCAGACGCTGGCGACCCTGTTCCTGGTGCTGGCACTCTGGGCGTACATCAGGGCGCGCCGATCACAGATCGAAGGCCGTCCCGGCCGCACCGGCTGGATCCTCACCGGCCTGCTGTGGGTGATCGCACTGGGCTGCAAGGAAGACGCGATGTTGTTGCCCGCCTACCTGCTGGCACTGGAATTGACCGTACTACGCTTCGGTGCCGCCGACCCTGCCCTGGCGCGCAGGCTGCGGCGTGGCTACGGGCTGGCGACCGCGCTGGGCACGGCGGCCTACCTGCTGGTCGTCGTCCCGCATTTCTGGTCGTGGGAGGCCTACGCCTACCGCGACTTCTCCAGCATCGAGCGCTTGCTGACGCAGGGCCGGGTGCTGTGTCTGTACCTGGGGCAGATCCTGCTGCCGATGCCCTCGCACATGACGTTCTTCTACGACTGGCTGCAGCCTTCGCGCGGCCTGCTGGACCCGTGGACGACCCTGCCCGCTTGGCTGCTGGTGTCGGCATTGCTGGCCTTGGCCTGGCGTTTCCGCCGTCGCCTCCCGCTATTCTCCTTGGGGGTGCTGCTGTTCTTCGCGGGCCATTTCATCACCAGCAACGTGATCAACCTGGAGCTGGCTTTCGAACACCGCAACCACTTTCCGCTCGTCGGCATCGTGCTGGCGGTGGCCGACCTGCTGGCCCTGGCCACGAGGCGCCTCCAGTGGCGCGCCGTCGCCACGGTTCCTGCGTGCGTGTTGCTGCTGGCGGCCATGGCGGGCGCCACCGTCGTCCGGGCGCGCTCATGGCACAGCGAACTCGAGTTGGCGCTGACCAGCGCGCGAATCGCGCCCGATTCGGGGCGCGCGTGGCAAACGCTCTGCGTGGCCCACTATGAACTGGGGGGAGGCGGCACCAGCCCGGACAATCCCTACCTGGACAAGGCCATCGCTGCCTGCAGCCGCGGTGCGGAGGTGGCGCCCGACTCGCTCACCAGCCTGACCATCGTGATCGTCCTCAAGGCGATCCAGGGTTCCCTCGCCCAGGCCGACTGGAACCTGTACCTGGATCGCATCCGGCACGCCACCATGACCCCGGAGGACTCGTCCCGGATCTGGGTCATCCTCAATTACGTGAGGCTCGGCGTTTCCATGGACGACAGCCAGGTGCTCGAGGCCATCGATCGGTTCCACGGTCGCGTGCCTTTCCCGGCCATCGAATCCTCGGCGATCGGCTACTTCATCCTGGGACATACGCAGCAGCCGGACCGGGCCTACCCCTATTTCGCCCGTGCAGTGCAGACGACGATCGACCCTTCGTTCGCGAAGGGGCTCATCAACGACCTGCGCAAGGAAGGCCATCCCGAGTGGGCGGACCGGTTGCAGGCGACGCGGCAGGCAACGGATTGACGTCCATCGTGCCCCGGTAGACACCCGACCGGGGCAATCGTCGACAATCAGCGACCACACGATACTGCCCACGCCCACACACATGTCCAAGGCGAACATCCGATACCTGCTTGCAAGCCTGCTGGTCGGCGTAGTGGCCGCCCTGCTGTTCACCCCCGGCCTGCCCGGCGAGTTCATCTTCGACGACACGCCGAACCTCATCAACAACCCGGCCATACAGCTGACGCAGTTGAGTGGCCAGGCCCTGGCGGACGTGCTCACCTCGCCGCAGATGTCGGGAACCCTGCGCGCACTGCCGACGCTGAGCTTCGCAGTGGACTACTGGCGCGGCGGCGGCCCGGATCCGATGGTCTTCAAGACCACCAACCTGGTCATCCACGCGCTCACCGCATGCGCCCTTGCCTGGCTCTTCCACGGCCTGCTGCTGGTCGCGGGCGTCCGCAGCGAACGGGCACGCTGGTTGGCGCCCGCGCTCGCACTCGCGTGGGCGGCACATCCCCTGCAAGTGTCCTCGGTGCTGTACGCGGTGCAGCGCATCCAGACCATGGGCACGCTGTTCCTGGTGCTCGCCCTGTGGGCCTACCTGCACGCCCGCCACGCCCAGATACAGGGGCGATCCGGCCGCAAGGGCCTGCTGCTCTCCGCGCTGCTGTGGGTCGTGGCCATGGGCTGCAAGGAGGATTCCGTGCTGCTGCCCGCCTACACACTGGCGCTGGAGCTGACCGTATTGCGCTTCGCCGCCGCCGACGCGGGACTCGCCCGGCGCCTGCGGCGCGGCTACCTGCTGGCGACGCTGGCGGGAGCGGCGATCTACATGCTGGGGGTCATCCCCCATTACTGGCAATGGGACACCTTGCCGGGCCGCGAGTTCTCGACGCTGGAGCGCTTGCTCAGCCAGCCCAGGGTGCTGTGCATGTATCTGTGGCAGATCCTGGTGCCGCTACCCGGCAACATGCCCTTCTACTACGACTGGCTGCAGCCGTCGCGCGGCCTGTTGCAACCGTGGACGACGCTGCCGGCCATTGCTGCCGTGCTGGCGCTGCTGGGCACGGCTTGGCACCTGCGCCACCGCTGGCCGCTGTTCGCGCTGGGCGTGTTCCTGTTCTTCGCCAACCACTTCATCGCCAGCAACGTGGTGGGACTGGAGCTGGCCTTCGAGCATCGCAACCACTTCGCATTGATCGGCGCAGTGCTGGCCGCGGGCAGCCTGCTCGCGTATGCCAGCCAAGGCCTTCGGCTGCGGCCAGCGGTGGGCGTCTCGGTATGCGCGGTGCTGTTCCTGTCGTTGGCCAGCGCCACTATGCTGAGGTCCCATGTCTGGCGTACCTCGGCCGGTATTGCCAGCGCAGGCAAGGAGGCAGCCCCCACCTCTGGCCGTGCCTGGGTCCAGTTGTGCAGGAGTCAGCTCCTTGAAGGAGGGGGCGCTGTCCCCGGCAACACCCGCCTCGACGAAGCAATCGCAACCTGCACCGAGGGCGCCGCCACGGCCCCGCAGTCGCTCAACAGTCCTACGCTGCTGATCCTGCTCAAGACCCTGCGTGGTAACGCGACGCCGCAGGACTGGGATCGCCTGCAGGCGCGGATGCAGACCGTCCCTATGACTCACGACAACGCCAGGGTCTACACGATCCTCCTCTCCCACAAACGCATGGGGGTGGATCTGGACACCGCAGAACTGCTGGAGTCGTTCGATATCCTGCTGGAGCGCGCAACGTACGGACCGCAGAACCTCGCCAACCTCGGCTACTTCGTCATGCACGACCTGTCGGCGCCGGACCGCGCCCTGCCCTATCTGCTGCGCACGATCGAAGCGGCACCTGCAAGCGATCCTGTCGGCTCCGAGATCGCCACCACGCTCCGGGCGCGGGGCAGGCTTGACCTGGCTGAACGCGTGGAGGCAGCAATCAGGAAGCGGTCAGCGATTGCACGGTGAAGAAGCTGCATCCGATCACGGATCTCCAGTGAGAAGCCTTGTCGCGTCCGATCCCACCCGCCTGCTTCCGCCGGTTCACGACGTCATGCGCTGGTAAACGAAGAACCGCGTGAAGCCACCTTCGCCTTGTTCCCTGGGCGGGGGGGGCAGCATCGCCTCTAGGTCCGTCAACCTGGCAAAGCCGGGGAAACGCGTTGCAATGTCTGTTTCGACCGGCCGATGCCTGACGTGGCGCAACGTTTTGGGCGCGTTGCCGGCCGACGTGGCATAGACGACAACGAACCTGCGACCAGCCTTGAACAGGCGGTCGAGGTAATCGAAGTAGATGCCATCCTCGACCAAGTGGAACAACACATCCAATGACAGGGACAGATCGGCCGCCTGTCCCTCGTATTCGTCCAGCAACATGAACTGCTTGCCCGCATCACCCGTGAAGCGCTGGCGGCACAAGGCCACGGCTTCGGCGCTGATGTCCAGTCCGAGGTAACGCGGGTACGCGGCCAACTCCAGTTGCCGGCCATCGCCGCAGCCGAACTCGATGATGTCCGCAATGCCCTGTTCCTTCACGAAGGCATTCAACACCTGGGCTTTGTAATCCGCCCACATGCCACCCGAGCCTTCGCCCGAGTCGCCGCCCAACCGGTACCGCTGCCGCCAGTAGTCGCCGGAACCGCGAAAGTTCAGCAAAGGCAGCCATTTGCCAAGCCACTTCATGTCGTCCTTCCTCCAAGCCCGTACTTCGGCCCCACAACGGCGGCCACGCCACCCGCGCCCGCATCCAGGATTGTGCTGAGCAACCTCAGTAACGCCGACAGCAGGATCGCCTGCGTCGTATCGAGCCAGATCGATGCCAGTCCCACCAGTGCCGCCTCACGCACGCCGATGCCGCCCGGCACGAACACCGCCAGCATGCCCAGCGCGACCCCCCACCAGAATGCGCCGGCCACGCCCAAGGCTGCATGGATGTCCAGCCCGAACAACTCGCGCGCCAGGATGGCAACCAGTGCGGCCCAGACCAACAGCTGGACGAGCTGCGCGGCGATGGCGGACAGCAACCTCCAGCCGTCCGGCAGTTCGGACACGGCGACATACCGACGCACCCGTGGCAATCGCGCGGCAAGACGATGCAGGAGCCACACGCCTGCAAATCCGAGCAACGGCAACAGGGCGATCAGGCACATCCACCCCAGGTGGTGCCGGCTGGCAGTTAGATACAGCACGCCGCCCAATGCGAGCGACATGGCCATGGCGACTGCCTGTTCGGCAAAACCGGCCCAGAACAACCGCAGCCGGGGCACGCCCGGCTCGTCATACATGCGTGCGAGAAACCCGACCACGCCGCCAGGCACGTACTTGCCTACCAGCAACAGCCCCACCTGGCGCATCGCCATGAGCCAGCCCGGGTCCTGCTCGGTATATGCCCGCAGGAACTGTCGCCATGCGATGACGGCGAGCAGCCAGCTAGCGACCAACAACATCCCGACGGATGCCCATGTCGTTGCGCCGACGCGATCCATCGCATCGACCGCCAGCGCGCGGAGATGCCATATCGCATACAGGCAAAGCAACAGGCCAAGCCAGAGCGCGCCACGCTTGAGCCAGACCTTAAGCACCTACGCCACCATGCGACGCACGTGCAAGGAGTCGGGCATACCCACCCGCCACCGAGTCCCAGTCGAAATGCTCGATGCAGTAGGCACGTGAAGCCTCCGCCACCGCCAAGGTCCTCATGGGCGCGGCGAGAACCTCACCAATCGCCGCTGCGAGCGATTCCGCATCTGCCCGGACGGCCTCGACCGGCAGGTCCGCGACTGCGGGTACATCGCCGGCGATGACCGGGCATCCACATCCGATCGCCTCGACCAGCACCAGCCCCAGCCCTTCCTGGTCGCCAGATGCCGCCTGCACGAACGGCGCGACGAACACGGCGGCACGCCGGTAAAGCACGGGAAGCTCCGCTTGCGGGACGGCGCCTAGGAACAGGACCTTCTCCTGCAGGCCCAGTGCGGCCACCTGGACGCGCAGCGCGGGTTCTTCCGGCCCGAAACCCGCGATGATGAGACTGGCCGCAGGGTGCGCCGCCAGTATGTCTGGCATCGCCGCAATGAGGTGCCGAAGGCCCTTCTTCTCCACCAGCCGCCCGACGAACAGGATTTCGCTGTCCGATCGCTTGACTGCCTGGTCTGGAAGGAACCTGGTGCGCATGTCCACGCCCATCGGCCGTACCTCGACCTTGGCGACATCGGCTCCGATGGCGTCAAGCACGGTACGCATCGACCTGCTGACCACGGTCGCAGCCGTCGCCCTGCGCAGCACGAAGCGCTTCAGGGCATCCATCGTCCTCCCCCGCAGTGCATGCAGGTCCGCGCCATGGGATGTCACGAGGAAGGGCACGCTGCGACCCGGAAGCAACTGCAGCAAGGCCGCGACTAGCCCTTGCGGTAACAGCCAGTGCGCGTGGATGACGTCGATCCTATCTCTCCGCAACAATCGCCAAGCCGTCAATAGCTGGCAAGCCAGGAACGTCGGCAGGAGCAGGAACTTCCATCTATGGCGTCGCAGGTTGGCGGTAACGCCTCCGTCATTGACCAGCGACTCCCATCGCAGCGGAGCGTACCGGTAGCGAACGACCTCGACGCCATCCAACGTTTCATTGGTCATCGCGCCAGCAGCATGCGGACAAAGGACGATCACGCGGAATCCGTCAGTCAACCGCCTGGACAGCTCGTGCACGAATCCGGGCTCTGGGTCGCCTGCCCATCTCGGATAGGTTGAGGAAAGCACCAGCAAGGCCGGTCGGGCCGGTTGATCTGCACCTATCATGAATGATCCGCGTCGTGAGAAAGGAGGAACACCATGGTCGGCGAGACACGATACGCGGCTTCGAGCCACGCGGCGGGAATCCGACGCAACCATCTTCCGGCGGCGCTATCACTTCCCTCGCACATGGCACGGAATGCCGGCGCGTTGAGGTTCCTGCATCGCAAGCCGCTACGCTCCGCCATTCGCTCCAGATCGCGATGGCCCATCGGATTGCAGTCGTATCGATCCCCTTTCCCGACCAGCCGCACGTATCCGTCACGCATGGATCGCGGGATCCAGCTGAGGCCGGCCAACCTGAAGTGCGGTTCGACGAACTGCCACTTGCTTGGCGCAGCAAGGTAGATCAACCCGCCCGGGGCCAAGACCCTTGCCATCTCCTGCAGGTGCGCCTGTTGCATCTCCCGCGAGCCCACGTGCTCGATGACGTGGTTACTCACGACCAGATCGAACGCACCGCTGGCAAACGGCAATCCATGACCATCGTATACACGGAAGTCGAACCCTTCCGAAGCAACCCGCTGGTCCGCGACGTCCACGGCATCGACTCTCAGGACGTCCCTGTAGCGGGTGCCGAAGTACTTCGATATGAAGCCAGACCCCGCTCCCACCTCCAGCATGCGACCGCTGATGGAAGCCTGACCGCACTCGCGAACCAGTCGCTCGATCTTGGCCGCCTTCCGCAACCTGCTCGCAGCATCAAGGGCGGCATGGGAACTGATTTCACTCATTGCGCGCCTCCATCACGTTACCCAACTCGGCCCGTAGCCGATTCGACAGGCCCTCGGCATACTCCGCTGTCAAGTGCTGCGTGTCGCGAAAAACCAGCACGCCATCGCGCTCCGCGCTGCATTCACCTCCTGGACAAACATCAGCGTTCAGGTCGATCACGCCAACATTCTTCCAGCCGCTCGCCGCCTTCTGCAGCCATGATGCGACTTCGTCGTTCAGCCGATCCGCTGCCGACGCCGAACAAGCTTCGCCTGCGGGCGCTCCTCCCGCGCGCTCGCGATGCGACCAGACGCACGTTGGACCGTTGAAAGGCAGGATGGGTGTGGACCGCATGATGCGGACCTCATTCGAGAACGGCGCGACCCGGGACAGGACGCGAGCGGTTCCACCCACCCAGGCCTCCTGCGTGAACCCTGCGGCGTGCGTCGTGCCCATGATCACGATGTTCGGCCGCACTTCGGCGATGTAATCCAACGCCTTGTTCCGCCAGCTCTCACACTCGGTGAACTCGCGTCCGATGCGCGGATTGAAGATCGGGCTGTCCACCATCGGGCATGACGACTTGGTCAACACGATCAGCCTCCAGCGCGGCGGCGCGAAGACCCTCGCGTAAGCCGGAAACCATTGCAGGCCAATGCTGTCACCGACCGCCACGGCTGTCATCGGGGCCGACTCCGGACCAAAGACACAAGGCGCCAGCTGGTCGCTGTGGTACCAGTCGTCGCACCCCATCCGGTAAATGATCGGCACCCCTCCGGCGGCGGCTTTCGATGGGGGTTCGGCGTTCCCCGTCGTCCGCATGCTGCTGCCGGCCCCTGCGGCAGCACCCCAGCGGGAGAACACCACCACGAAAGCAAGCATCAAAAGCAACGATGCAAGGATGAATCGGCGCGGTTCCTGGACGAGCGCATCGTTGCGGCGGATCGGCCGCTCCACGAAGTGATATGACACGATCGCGATTGCCAGGGCCGCGATTACCAACAACACACGCCCCATCAGGCCAGGAGCGGGAAACAGGACTGCGCCTAGCACGAGGACGGGCCAATGCCAGAGATACCAGCTGTAGGAAAGCTTCCCGATGGCTTGCATCGGCGCGAGCGACAGTACGCGCGTTGCAAAGGACTTTCCCGCGCTCGCGGCCAACAACAGACATGCCGTTCCCAGCGTAGGCAGCACGGACCATCCGCCCGGATATGGAGTACCACTGTCAATGAATAGAAGCGCGGCGAGGACCAGTACGACACCGCAAGCTCCAAGTGCCTGCGCTAACCAGTTGCCCTCCCTTTTCGTTCGGTAACGAACCAGCGTCCAAGCGAGCATGCAGGCAAGGGCACCCGAAGCAAACTGCCATGCTCGCAACGGCATGAGATAGAACGCGTGGCGAGCTGACACCTGTGTCGTCCAGGCGCAGGCCAAGAGACTGGCCATCAGAACTACAGCCATCCCCCAAACAAGCTTGCGCTTGGAGAAGGGTATCGAGCGACGCAGAAGCAGCAGGATCAGGAATGGCCAAACCAAGTAGAACTGCTCTTCTACTCCAAGCGACCACGTATGCAGATAGACGTTGGATTCGGATGCCGAGCCGAAGTAATCGATCTTCTCGAACGCGAAGTACAGATTACTAGCCCAGACGGATGCCGCGGCGCCCGCATCCGCCTGATAGGCCCAGTCCCGCGGCGGCAGGAGGGCGTTCATGGCGACCGCCGTGACCAGAAGCATGAGGAGTAGCGCAGGAAGCAAACGCCTGAATCGCCTTGTATAGAACGCCGCGATCTCGATTCGCCCTGTCCGCCCGTGCTCCGCAATCAACAGTCCGGAGATCAAATAACCAGAAATGACGAAGAAAATGTCGACGCCAATGAAGCCGCCCTGCAGTCCTGGCACGCGTGCATGAGCAGCGACGACAAGGAGAATTGCCAGAGCGCGCATTCCTTCGATGTCGGGTCGATAGCTCATGACACCCGTTGCTCTTGGTGCCCCCTACCCATCCCGTCGATAGGTCAACGCAGTAATCTGCTCCGATACCAACCCGATCAGGAATACGATTACCGCCGCACTCATCAGGAGCGCGCTCATGTTCGTAAACCTGTTCTCCGTCACCAGCGTCCACCCGTACCAGCCCAGCCCCAGCAGGAAGAAGACCGTGCCGGTCGGCGCAAACAGCTTCAGAGGCGAGTACAGCGTCGCGATCTTGAAGATGATCAGGAGGAATCGGATGCCGTCCCTCAGCGGCCGGATATGGCTCCTCCCGATGCGTCGCGCCACTGGGATCGGCACATAGGCTACTGGATAGGCGCTACGGAAGAATGCCATGGTGCTGGTCGTCGGATAGCTGAAGCCATTCGGCAGCAGATGGATGAACTCCCTGAACTTCTCCGCGCGCACCGCGCGGAAGCCGGAAGTCAGGTCCCACACCTTGAAGCCGGTCATACGGCTGGCCAGCCAGTTGTAGAAGGCGTTGGCTGCCCCACGATGCACGCCGGCCTGGCCCGCCCAGTCGCGGGCACCTACTACCATGTCATAGCCTTCCGCCAGCTTGGAAAGCAGGGCGGCAATGCACCCGGGATCATGCTGACCGTCTGCATCCATGAATACCAGGACCTCGCCCATGGCGGCCCGCGCCCCACGCTTGATCGCCGCGCCGTTGCCCATCGAATAGGGGCTCGACAGCACCTTGGCCCCGAACTCAGCGGCCACGGCCGCGGTACCGTCGGTGGACCCGTCGTCCACCACGATCAGTTCGGCCTCGGGATGGGCGTTGCGCAGGCGCGGCAGAGTCTGCCGCAGGCCTTCGGCCTCGTTCTTGGCGGGCAGGATGATGGATAGGTGCATGGCGTCCCCTCGTGCGGGGCAAGGGTAGCCGAATCGGCCGCCCTTCGCGTCGACCCACCCTTCCGTGGCGCAGTACCCAGTGGCACGCGGCATGCTTGGGGTAAAGTTGGGTCCTTGGAGGAGAATACCCATGAGTGCAGTCCCAGCCGCCAACCTCGTCGGTATCACCGGCATCGCCCGACGCCTGGTGCTTGACGGCGCTCTCGAAGAGACAGCCGCCCGCGAAGCCCTGGACAAGGCCACTGCCGACCGCAAGCCGGTCGCCGCATGGCTGCGCGAGCACAAGCTGGTCACCGCCGCCCAGATGGCGGCAGCCAACTCGATCGAGTTCGGCATGCCGGTCTTCGACCCCTCCACGATGGACGGCTCTGCCAGCGCGGTGAAGCTGGTCAGTGAGGAACTCCTGGGCAAGCACCATGTGCTGCCACTGTTCAAGCGCGGCGCCAAGCTGTTCGTCGGCACGTCCGATCCGACCAACAGCCATGCGCTGGACGAGCTGAAGTTCCACACCAACCTGGTGGTGGAGCCGATCCTGGTCGATGAGGACAGCATCCGCCGCACGCTGGAGCTGTGGATGCAGGCCTCCGACGGCTTCGGCGATTCGCTGGACGACGCCGACGGACTGGAAAACCTGGACGTCGAGGCCGGCACTGACGACGACGCCCGGGATGGCGGCGTGGACGGCAAGCAGGACGACGCGCCGGTTGTCAAGTTCGTCAACAAGGTTCTGATCGACGCGATCAAACGCGGCGCCTCGGACATCCACTTCGAGCCCTACGAGACCGACTACCGGGTGCGCTTGCGCGTGGACGGCATCCTCAAGCAATCGGCGAAGATGCCGGTCAAGCTCAATTCGCGCATCACCGCACGCCTGAAGGTGATGGCACAGCTGGACATCGCCGAGAAGCGCATCCCGCAGGATGGTCGCATCAAGCTCAACCTGAGCAAGACCAAGCAGATCGACTTCCGCGTCAGCACCCTGCCCACGCTGTTCGGCGAGAAGGTGGTGTTGCGCATCCTGGACGCCAGCGCGGCCAAGCTGGGCATCGACAAGCTGGGTTACGAGCCCGATCAGCAGAAGCTGTTCGAGGATGCCATCCACAAGCCCTATGGGATGGTGCTGGTGACCGGCCCGACCGGTTCGGGCAAGACGGTGTCGCTGTACACCGCGCTGGGCATCCTCAACGACGAGCAGCGCAACATCTCCACGGTCGAAGACCCGGTGGAAATCCGCTTGCCCGGTGTGAACCAGGTGCAGCAGAACGAGCGCCGCGGCATGACCTTCGCCGCGGCGCTCCGCAGCTTCCTGCGCCAGGATCCGGACATCATCATGGTCGGCGAAATCCGCGACCTGGAGACGGCCGAGATCGCGATCAAGGCCGCCCAGACCGGTCACATGGTGCTCTCGACCCTGCACACCAACGATGCGCCGCAGACCATCTCGCGCCTGATGAACATGGGGATCGCGCCGTACAACATCACCAGTTCGGTCACCCTGGTCATCGCCCAGCGCCTGGCGCGGCGCCTGTGCGAGAAGTGCAAGCGACCGGTGCAGCTGCCAGACAACGCCCTGCTGGCCGAGGGCTACACCGAAGCCGAGATCAACGAAGGGTTTACGGTCTACGAGGCCGGGGGGTGCGATGACTGCACCAACGGCTACAAGGGCCGGACCGGCCTCTACCAGGTGATGCCGATGACGGACGAGATCGCGACCATCATCCTGGCCGGTGGCAACGCCATCCAGATCGCAGCGGCTTCCCTGCGCTCGGGCGTGCGCGACTTGCGCCAGTCCGCGCTGCTGAAGGTGAAGAAGGGAATGACCAGCCTGGCCGAGATCAATCGGGTGACGAAGGATTGAGGTGCCGGGATGGCCTGGGCGGGCAGGAAGTTGCGGAGGGTGCATGTGCGGCGTCCCTGTCCACGTCATTTCGACCGCAGGGAGAAATCTCCCTTCCGAGGCGCGGGGACTGGAAGACGATTCCTCCCTGCGGGCGGAATGACGGACCGCCTGTACGGGCTCGGGATGCCGGGCTGGTTCGATCCCGGCTGAAGCCGCGTCCACAGGGATCGGGCGGCGCCCCAAACCCTGCGCGCCGTCACAGAGTCAAATTTCACTTCCCCTTGTAAAGGGTTACCATGCAAGGGATTTCCCGGCTGGGGAGGCCGGGTTCGCTGCTCCAGGGGACAAGCCGATGGCCGTGACACGTTCCGCCGCAAAACCCAGCTCGAGGACAGCCGCCAAGCCGGTCCGCGAAGGGGTGAACATGCCGACGTTCGTCTGGGAAGGGACGGACAAGCGCGGCAAGAAGATGAAAGGCGAGCAGCAGGCGCGCAACGCCAACATGCTGCGGGCGGAACTGCGCAAGCAGGGTATCCAGCCGGGCGTGGTCAAGCCCAAGCCCAAGCCCATGTTCGGTGGCGCGGGCAAGACCATCACCGCGAAGGACATCGCGGTCTTCAGCCGGCAGCTGGCGACGATGATGAAATCCGGCGTGCCGATCGTGATGGCGCTGGAGATCATCGGCAACGGGCAGAAGAACCCGAAGATGAAGAAGCTGGTGGACGACCTGCGCCTCGATCTCGAGGCCGGCTCTTCCATCTACGAGGCGATGAGCAAGTACCCGGTGCAGTTCGACGAGCTGTACCGCAACCTTGTGCGGGCTGGCGAATCGTCCGGCGCACTGGAAACGGTGCTGGAAACCATCGCCACGTACAAGGAGAACATGGAGTCGGTCAAGGGCAAGATCAAGAAGGCGATGTTCTACCCGGTCGCGATCATCGGCGTGGCGATCCTGGTGTGCGCGGTGCTGATGATCTTCGTGGTCCCGATCTTCAAGGAGCAGTTCGCGAGCTTCGGGGCTGATCTGCCCGCGTTTACCGCGCTGGTATTCGGTTTCTCCGAGATCCTGGTGACCTGGTGGTGGGCGATGCTGGTCGTCGCGCTGGGCGCGTTTGCCGCTTTCATGTACGTATACCGACGTTCGACCAAGCTCCAGCACACCGTGGACCGGCTGTTGCTGAAGATCCCGGTCCTGGGCCAGGTGCTGCACAGCTCGTCGGTCGCGCGCTTCGCGCGCACGCTGGCCGTGACCTTCAAGGCCGGCGTGCCGCTGGTCGAGGCCATGGACAGCGTGGCAGGCGCCACCGGCAACCGCGTCTATACCGATGCGGTCTACCAGATGCGCGACGACGTGTCCGTGGGCTATCCGCTCAACGTGGCGATGAAGCAGGTCGGCGTCTTCCCGCACATGGTGGTGCAGATGACCGCGATCGGCGAGGAGGCCGGTGCGCTCGACACCATGCTGTTCAAGGTGGCCGAGTTTTACGAGGAAGAGGTCAACAACGCGGTCGATGCGATCTCGAGCCTGATCGAGCCGTTCGTGATGGTGATCATCGGCACCATGGTCGGCGCCATCGTGATCGCGATGTACCTGCCGATCTTCAAGATCGCCATGACCATGATGGGTTGAGTCCTGGCGAGCCGACCGCGCTGCTGCGGCTGGCGTGCGGTATGGGCCTGGTCGCGGCGCTGGCGCTATGCTTGCCGCCATCGGGCCGTAGGCCTGGCTGATCAACCTGCAGGCATATTGAATGGCATTTCTGGACCAGAACCCCGAGCTCGGCTACCCGCTGGTGGCCGGGCTCGGCCTCCTCGTCGGTAGCTTCCTTAACGTGGTGATCCTGCGCCTGCCGCGGCGCATGGAGTGGGAGTGGAAGCGCGACGCGCGCGAGGCATTGGGGGAACCTGAGCTTTACGACCCGCCCCCGCCGGGGATCGTGGTCGAGCGCTCGCACTGTCCCCACTGCGGCCACCAGCTGTCGTGGTTCGAGAACATCCCGGTGCTGAGCTGGCTGGCGCTGCGCGGCAAGTGCCGCAGCTGCAAGGCGCCGATCTCACCGCAGTACCCGCTGGTGGAACTGGTGACGGCGCTGCTGTGCCTGGCCAGCGTGTGGCAGTTCGGATTCGGCTGGCAGGGCTTTGGCGCCTGCGTGCTGGCCTGCTTCCTGGTGGCGCTGTCGGGCATCGACCTGCGCACGCAGCTGCTGCCGGATTCATTGACGCTGCCGCTGATGTGGCTGGGCCTGGTGGCTTCGCTCGACAACCTGTACATGCCGGCGAAACCGGCGCTGCTGGGCGCGATCGCAGGCTATGTGAGCCTGTGGTCGGTGTGGTGGGTGTTCAAGCAGGTCACCGGCAAGGAAGGCATGGGCCACGGCGATTTCAAGCTGCTGGCCGCGCTGGGCGCATGGGTCGGCCTGGCGGGCGTGCTGCCGATCATCCTGCTGTCGTCGGTGGTGGGCGCGGTGGTGGGTTCGATCTGGCTGGCGGCGAAGGGCCGCGATCGCGCCACGCCGATTCCCTTCGGGCCGTACCTGGCGCTTGCCGGGTGGATCGTGTTCATGTGGGGCGACCAGTTGATCGGAGCGTATCGGGACTACGCGGGGTTCTAGCGACACGCGCGCTTCGCGCGCACCCCCATCCCGCCCCTCCCCCGCAAGCGAGGGAAGCAGCACAGGCCAAGCGGGACATTGAAATCAGTGCGCGACGACGCGCTCTGCTCCTTCCCCCACTTGCGGGGGAAGGCTGGGATGGGGGCGCTTTTACCAAAGCCCATGCACAATTCCCCTATGGCCAACTACATCGTGGGACTCACGGGCGGCGTCGCCTCCGGCAAGAGCGAGGTGACGCGACGCTTCGAGGCGCTGGGGGTGACGGTCGCCGATGCCGATGTCGCCGCCAGGGATGCCGTGGCCGTCGGCAGCGAGGGCCTGGCCGCGGTCGTATCCGCGTTCGGGTCGCAGGTGCTGGCCGCGGATGGCTCACTGGATCGCCCGGCCATGCGGCAACGCGTATTCGCCGACGACGCTGCACGACTGGCCCTCGAGGCCGTCGTGCACCCGCGCGTGCGCGCCTTGCTGCGCGCGCAATGCGAGGCGTCGCAGGGCGCTTACGCAATCGCCGCGATCCCGCTGCTGGCCGAGGCCCTGCCGGGCACGGACGGCGGCGAAGGCGGACGCGCCGTCTATCCCTGGATCCATCGCGTACTCGTGATCGACGTATCGGTCGAGGTGCAGCTGGCACGCCTGCTTGCGCGCGATGGAATCGACCAGACCCTGGCCGGGCGGATGATCGCCGCGCAGGCCACGCGCCAACAGCGCCTGGCCATCGCCGACGATGTGGTCGTCAACGATGGCGCCCTGGACGACCTGCAGCGTCATGTCGCCGCGCTGGATGCACGCTATCGGATGCTGGCGTCGGGGTAACCGGCAGCAATACCTGCCCACCGCGTCCGTAGGAGCGGCTTCAGCCGCGATTGGTACGTCGGTCGCGTCGAACCTGGAGGTCCGTTCGCGGCTGAAGCCGCTCCTACAGGATCGGGGGACTGTTATGGCAGACAGAGGCCGCGGATTGCGGCGATGCCCTGGGCGCCGTGGCTGCGTGCGGTGGGAATGTCGTCCGGGACCAGCCCGCCAATCGCGTAGATCGGCAGCGAGACGCGTGCGCGCAGGTCCTCGAATCGGGCCCAGCCGATGCCGGGCTGCCCGGGATGGGTGGGCGTGGCAAGGATCGGGCCGACGATGGCGAAATCGCAGCCCAGCGCCTGGGCCAGCTTCAGCTCCGCCGCGTCGTGGCAGGAAGCGGACAGCAACTGGTCCGCAGGCAGCGGACGCTGCGCGTGCCCCCGCAGCATGGCCGCAGGCAGGTGCAGCCCGATCCCGTGTTCCTGCGCCAGCTCGGCGTTGCCATTGACCAGCAGTTGGGCGCCGGCGGCCCGGCAGCGACCGACAGCCTGGTCCAGCAGCCGCTGCTGACGTACCTGCGCGACGCCCGGCATGCGGAACTGCACGCGCTGGATGCCGCGTTCGAGCGCCGTGTCCAGCGCGGAGAGCCAGGCCATGTCGTCATCACCGGGCACGGGCGTCACCAGGCAATGCCCGGGTTGCAGCAGCGCGGCGACGACGGGCCTGTCGGGTGCAGGCATGTTGTAGCGCTGAAGCTTGTCGGGCTGCACCCAGGCGAGCGCCTGTCCTTCGCAGCCCTTGGGCTTGCCCCGCCAGGCGCGGATGTGGCGAACGTCCAGCCGCAGCAGGCGGCTCGGGGTCTGGTGGGGGACGACCATCAGCGGCGCACCGACCTCGACCTCGAGGTCGAGTTCCTCGGCCAGTTCGCGCGCCAGTGCCGCTTCCGGCGTTTCGCCAGGGTCGACCTTGCCGCCGGGAAACTCCCACAGCCCCGCGAGTTCACGCCCGGGGCTGCGCCGCGCCAACAGGATCCGGCCCCGTGCGTCGGTGATCACCCCGGCCATGACGTGCGTGGCACCTGGGCGGGCGTTGGCGGCGGCTGACGGGACGGATCGGGCTGGGGGCACGGAACGGCGGAGAAATGCGCGAACTGGCAGGGTAGCAAAGCCGGGCGGAGTGCTGCGATAGCCCGGTCGCTACCGGTCGCCGCCACCCTCCCCCGCAGGCGAGGGAGGGAGCACTACCTGCGGCCGGACGAAGACGGGCAGGAACCCGGAGCGCCCGACTGCGGTCAGGCCAGCTGGCCGTGGCAGTGCTTGTACTTCTTGCCGCTGCCGCAGGGACAGGGGTCGTTGCGGCCGATCTTGGCACCGTCGCGGACGATGGGGCTCTGCGGGCCGTGCTGGTAGTCGGGCTGGGCAGCTTCCTCGTCGGCGCCATAACCGCCAGCGTCGGCGTGCTGGAACTGCGCCTGGCGCAGGCGCGCCTCGTTCTGGGCGCGCTCCTGCGCCTCGATCGCGGCGACCTCGTCCTCGCTGCGCACGCGCACGCGCGCCAGCAGGGTCACGACTTCGCGCTTGACCTTGTCCAGCATCTCGCTGAACAGCTCGAACGCTTCCTTCTTGTACTCCTGCTTGGGCTGCTTCTGCGCATAGCCGCGCAGGTGGATGCCCTGGCGCAGGTAGTCCATGCGGCCGAGGTGCTGCTTCCAGTTGTCGTCCAGCACGTTGAGCATGATGTGCTTCTCGAGCGCCCGCATGGTCTCGCCGCCGACCTGTGTTTCCTTCTCGGTGAACACGTTCTCCAGCGCTTCGCGCACGTGCTCCTGGATGTCCGCCGCGTCGAGCTCCTTGCGCGTGCCGGCCATCGACTGCAGGTCCAGGCGCAGCCCGAATTCCTGCTCCAGCGTGGCCTCCAGGCCCGGCAGGTCCCACTGGTCGTCGATCGAATCGGGCGGCACGAAGCGTTCGACGGTATCGATCACCACGTCGCCGCGGATGCCCTCGATGTTGTCCTTGACGCTCTCCGCGTCCAGCAGCTCGTCGCGCTGGCCGTAGATGACCTTGCGCTGGTCGTTGTTGACGTCGTCGAAGTCGAGCAGGTTCTTGCGGATGTCGAAGTTGTGGGCCTCGACCTTGCGCTGCGCGTTGGCGATCTGCTTGGACACCAGCGGCGATTCGATGATGTCGTCTTCCTTCAGGCCCATCCGCGCCATCACCTTCTGCACCCAGTCGGCGGCGAAGATGCGCATCAGGTTGTCTTCGAGCGACAGGTAGAAGCGGCTCGAGCCCGGATCGCCCTGGCGGCCGGAGCGGCCACGCAGCTGGTTGTCGATGCGGCGGCTCTCGTGGCGCTCGGTGCCGACGATGTGCAGGCCGCCAGCGGCGACGACCTCGTCATGGCGCTTCTGCCACTCGGCGCGCACCCGCGCCTTCTCGTCCTCGGTCACGCCTTCGCCCAGCGCATGCAGCTCCGCCTCGAGCGAGCCGCCAAGCACGATGTCGGTGCCGCGACCGGCCATGTTGGTGGCGATGGTCACTGCCTTCGGGCGGCCGGCGTTGGCGATGATCTGCGCCTCGCGCTCGTGCTGCTTGGCGTTGAGCACCTCGTGGGCGATGCCCTCCTTGCGCAGGAACTCCGACAGCAGCTCGGAGACCTCGATCGAGGTGGTGCCCACCAGCACCGGCTGGCCGCGCTCGAAGCAATCCTTGATCTCGTTGGAGACGGCGCGGTACTTGCCGTTGCGGTTGAGGAACACGGCATCGGAATGGTCGACGCGGATCATCGGCCGGTTGGTGGGGATCACCACCACTTCCAGGCCGTAGATGCTGTTGAACTCGAAGGCTTCCGTATCCGCGGTGCCGGTCATGCCCGACAGCTTGTTGTACATGCGGAACAGGTTCTGGAAGGTGATGCTGGCCAGCGTCTGGTTCTCGCGCTGGACCGGCACGCCTTCCTTGGCCTCGACCGCCTGGTGCAGGCCGTCGGACCAGCGCCGCCCGGTGAGGGTACGGCCGGTGAACTCGTCGACGATCACCACCTCGCCGTCGCGCACGATGTAGTCGACGTCGCGCTGGTAGATCGCGTGCGCGCGCATCGCGGCGTTGAGATGGTGCACGACGTGGATGTTGTGCGGCGCGTAAAGGTCGTCGCCCTCTTCCAGGATCCCGGCCTTGTGCAGCAGTTCTTCCGCATGTTCCTGGCCGGCTTCGGACAGGTGCACCTGCTTGCCCTTCTCGTCGACCCAGTAATCGCCGACGCCATCCTCGATCTCCTGGCGCTTGAGCGAGGGCACGAGGCGGTTGACCTTGATGTACAGCTCCGGCGATTCGTCGGCCGGGCCCGAGATGATCAGCGGGGTGCGCGCCTCGTCGATCAGGATCGAGTCGACCTCGTCGACGATGGCGTAGTTGAGGCCGCGCTGGTAGCGGTCGGCCTTCGACATCGCCATGTTGTCGCGCAGGTAGTCGAAGCCGAACTCGTTGTTGGTGCCGTAGGTGATGTCGGCGCCGTAGGCGGCGTGCTTGTCGCCGTGGTTCATGCCCGGATAGACCACCCCCACGCTCAGGCCCAGCCAGTTGTAGAGCTGGCCCATCTGGGCGGCGTCGCGGCGGGCCAGGTAGTCGTTGACCGTGACCACGTGCACACCCTTGCCCTCGAGTGCATTGAGGTAGCACGGCAGGGTGGCGACCAGGGTCTTGCCCTCGCCGGTGCGCATTTCGGCGATCTTGCCCATGTGCAGCACCATGCCGCCGATCAGCTGCACGTCGTAGGGACGCATGCCCAGCACGCGCACGCTGCCTTCGCGGCAGACGGCGAAGGCCTCGGGTAGCACCTTGTCGAGCGATTCGCCGTTGGCGATACGCTGCTTGAACTCCGCGGTCTTGGCCTGGAGTTCGGCGTCCGACAGCGCCTGCATCTGCGGTTCGAGGGCGTTGATCTTCTTGACGATGCCGCCGAGCTGTTTGACGAAGCGGTCGTTGCGACTGCCGAAGACGCTGGTGAGCAGGCGATTGAGCATTGGGTTACCGGAAGCTGTGACGGGGCCGGGCTGCTGCGCCGGTAGGCGCGCCGGCAATGAAAAAGGGCGCAGTGGCGCCCTTTTCGTTGGCAACGCGCATTGTACCGTGGTGACGCCCGGCCGCGTTTGCAAGGGCGCCAGACGCCCCCGCGAGCGGCGCGATGCCGAACGCGTCGCCACGCGCGACACTGCCGAACCGCCGCTCGGACGCCAGGCTCGGCCCGACCGGGCTGGATGGGAGACGGGCTATCGGATGACCCGTCGACCGCACTGGGCAGGGATCCCTCCCGCAGGTGGGAGCTACCTTTTCGCGGGAGAGCGCCGGCCCCCGGCGCAGGCGGGATGCTCAGGAAGGCGGATGGCGCCCTACCCGCGCGTCGCGCCGATCTCGCCCAGGAACTTGCGCGGGTTGTGCACGCGGCCGTTCTCCCAGACCTCGAAGTGCACGTGGGCGCCGGTGGAGCGGCCGGTGGAGCCGGCCTTGGCGATCTCCTGGCCGATGCGGACCAGGTCGCCGACCTTCACCGTGTTGCGCGAGTTGTGCGCGTAACGGGTCACGTAGCCGTTGCCGTGGTCGACCTCGACCACGTTGCCGTAGCCGCTGCGCACGCCGGAAAAACTGACCACGCCGTCGGCCACCGTCATCACCGGGTCACCGGTCCGGGCGTCGAAGTCGATGCCCTTGTGGAACTGGCTGCCGCCACCGAAGGGATCGGCGCGGCCGCCGTAGCGCGAGGTGATGTAGCTGTTGGCCACCGGCGAGCGCGACGGCACCGCGTTGCGCTCCAGCTCCTGGTCGAACAGCAGCGCCTCGAGCACCGACAGCTGTCGCCCGGCGCTGCCGAACTCCGCCTGGACGCCATCCAGGCCATCGATCAGCTGTCGTGCGGGCATGTCCTGGCTGGGTTCGGCACCGCCCACGCCCACCGGACCTTCGAAATCGAACTCGCCGTCGCCAAGCTTGGCGATCCGGGTCAGGCGATCGCCCAGGGCATTGAGGCGGTTGGCCTGCGCCTGCAGTTCGCCCAGGCGCGCGGCGAGCGCGTTGAGCTCGCGCTGCGCGTCGCGACGGGTGCTGTCCAGCGCCTGCTCCTGGCTGGCCACTTCGCGCTGCAGGCGGGTCACGCCGGTGGCGTTGAGGCCGCCACCGATGACCACGCCCGCGCAGAGCAGGAGCAAGGCCGCGGCGAGGGGACGTTCAAGCAGGCGCCTGTGCGCGCGGGCACCCAGGTTCCTGAGCGTGGACACCGTCTGCACGGAGATTGTGTGTAAAGTCATAAGCCTATGTCTGATTACCGATCGCGGCGGTCCAGTTCGCCAAAGGTGCCACCTGCTGCGGATCGCGCTGCGACCATGCAGACGGCGCTCGATGCACTGCTGTCCGGTACCGCCCGCGACCCGGTGCGTCATGCCCTCGGGCTCGACGCGCTGGACCGCCAATTGCGTCCCCTCCTGCCCCCGGGGCTGGCCGCGCATGTGCGGCTGGCCAACGTGACCGACGGCAGGCTGGTGTTCCTCGCCGATTCCCCCGTCTGGCATGCCAGGCTGCGCCTGGCCGCCGACGAACTGCTCGACGCCGCCCGCTCCGTCGGGCTGGAAGTACGTGAAGTCACCATCCGGCAGACCTCGCAACCGATCGAGCGTGCCGCGCCCCCGCGCGCCAATGCCCGACCCAGGGTTCCCGGCCCGGCCGCGCAGGAAGCGTTTCGCGCCGCCCTGGAAGCCCTGGTCGAACCCGAACCGGAAGGCGGACATACCGCCAGCTGATGTGTCTCCGGCGTCCGGGGGCGGTTGCACGGCGTCCTGCCGGCCCACGCGGACAGCGCATCCTAGCGGCCACTTGCCCGCGAGGCGTTAAGCCTTCGCTTCACAAAGGCTGCTATTTCGTTAATTTATCGTGACGGCCGCACAGTTTTCGGCGTTGCGCCGCAGCGCAGCGGGCGTGAAGGGCCTGTGGAGGCCGTTCAGGGACCGGGGCAGGTTGTGAAGGCGGATGCCGCCGCCGGGGCGGGCGGGGCGAAGCCCGCCGCCATGGGGTGGGCCTCAGCGCTCGTGAGCAGCTTCAGACCCGATGGGAGACACCCGGGTCGCTCCGCACACTCAGGCCGCGACGGGCTCGCCATAGACGACCGGAGGCGTCGCGGTGCTGGCAAAGGTGACTTCCTCCCAGGCGTAGCGCTCGGCCAGCAGCGCACGCACCAGCTTGTTGTTGAGCGCGTGCCCGGACTTGTAGCCTTCGAAGGCGCCGAGGATCGGACGCCCGGCGAGGTAGAGGTCGCCCACCGCATCGAGGATCTTGTGGCGCACGAACTCGTTGGCGTAACGCAGGCCGTCGTCGTTGAGCACGCGGAATTCGTCGAGCACGATCGCGTTGTCCATCGAGCCACCGAGGCCGAGGTTGAGCTCGCGCATGTATTCCAGGTCGCGCATGAAACCGAAGGTGCGCGCGCGGCTGACTTCACGGATGTAGTTGCCGGTGGAGAATTCGACCTCCGCCCGCGACTGCGACTGCGGAATGGCCGGGTGGTCGAACTGCACGGTGAAACCGAGGCGGAACCCGTCGTAGGGCTCGAAGCGCGCGATCTTGTCGCCATCGCGCACTTCGATCGGGCGCTTGATGCGGATGAAGCGCTTGGGTGCCTCCTGCTCGACGATCCCCGCCGACTGCAGCAGGAACACGAAGGGGCCGGAGGAGCCGTCCATGATCGGCACTTCCGGCGCCGACAGCTCCACGTACATGTTGTCGATGCCGAGCCCGGCCAGCGCGGACATCAGGTGTTCGACGGTCTGCACCTTGGCGCCCTCGCGGGACAGGCCGGTGCACAGGGTGGTCTCGCTGACCAGTTCGCCGGATGCGGGGATCTCGACCACGGGATCGAGGTCGACGCGGCGGAACACGATGCCGGTCTCCGGGGCGGCCGGGCGCAGCGTCAGGAACACCTTGTTGCCGCTGTGCAGGCCCACGCCGGTGGCGCGGATCACGTTCTTGATGGTGCGTTGCTGCGGCATGGGGAGGGCCTGTGCGGTTCCGGCGACGGCCCCGGAACGGGACACCGGCGCAGATTATCACCCGACCCGCTGAACTGAACGGGAGCGGGGGCATGGATACGTGCCCGGCGAGCGAAGCTCACTTATGCGGACGCCGGGCCCTGTCGCTGCGATCCTGGCCTGTCGCTGCGATCCTGGCCTGTCGCTGCGATCCTGGCCTGTCGCTGCGATCCTGGCCTGTCGCTTCGATCCTGGCCTGCCACTTCGATCCTGGCCTGCCAGTTCGATCCTGGCCTGCCAGTTCGATCCTGGCCTGCCAGTTCGATCCTGGCCTGCCAGTTCGATCCTGGCCTGCCAGTTCGATCCTGGCCTGCCAGTTCGATCCTGGCCGCCACTTCGAACCTGGTCTGTCATGTGGGCCCTAGCCTGTCATTTCGACCGCAGGGAGAAATCTTGTTCCCGCGTACGAAGAGCAGGTTTCTCCCTGCGGTCGAAATGACAGCTTGTCGCGGTCGAAACGAGAGTTTGCAGCGGCTGAAATAACAGTTTGCAGCAGCTGAAATGACTGCTTTCAGCGGTCGAAATGACTGCTCGTCGCGAACGACATGACGGCTTTCAACGTCGAAACTGAGGCTAACAGCGGCCGAAACCACAACCTTGCGCCGGGGTCTGTCGACTCCGTACCGATTGTGGCGCCTGCGCCGTTCCGCCCCGGCAGGAAGGCAGGAGCTCCGGGGCGGGAGAGGACGCCCGCCCCGGTTCTGCCCTCAGTCCGCCTGGCGACGCAGGAACGCCGGGATGTCGAGGTAGCTGTCGTTGCCGAAGTCGGCGGCCGGGGTGGCGGCGGCGGCCGCAGCCGGCTCGGCGGCGGTGCGGCCGCGCAGGCCAGCGGCGATGCTGCTGCCGGTTCCGAAGGCTTCGCTGCTGTCTTCGATGAACATGCCCGTGGTGCCGTCGCGCTTGCCGGTGTTGATCAGCTGCACGTGCGGGCGGCGCACCTGCGTCTCGAACTGGGCCTGGTCGTTGCCGCGGCTGCCCGTGCCACGTGCGACGCCGCGGTTGAGGCCGGTGGCCACCACCGTCACGCGCACGTCGTCGGCCATGTCAGGATCGAGCACGGTGCCGATGACGATGGTTGCGTCCTCGCTGGCGAAGTTCTCGATCGTGCGGCCGACCTCGTCGAACTCGGCCATGGTGAAGTCCGGGCCGGCGGTGATGTTGACCAGGATGCCGTTCGCGCCGGCCAGGTTGACGTCGTCGAGCAGCGGGTTCTGGATCGCCGACTCGGCCGCGGCCTGCGCGCGGTCGTCGCCGCGGGCGTGGCCGGTGCCCATCATCGCCAGGCCCATCTCGGCCATGACGGTGCGCACGTCGGCGAAGTCGACGTTGATCAGGCCCGGGCGCACGATCAGGTCCGCGATGCCCTGCACGGCGCCCAGCAGCACGTCGTTGGCAGCGCGGAAGGCCTGCACCATGGTGGCGTTGCGGCCCAGCACGGTGATCAGCTTCTCGTTGGGGATGGTGATCAGCGAGTCGCAGTGCGAGGACAGGTCTTCAATGCCCTTGAGCGCCACCTGCATGCGGCGGCGGCCTTCGAACGGGAACGGCTTGGTGACCACGGCCACGGTCAGGATGCCCATCTCCTTGGCCAGCTGCGCCACGACCGGCGCGGCGCCGGTGCCGGTGCCACCGCCCATGCCGGCGGTGATGAACACCATGTCGGCGCCCTGCAGCGCGTCCATGATGATCTCGCGGTCCTCAAGCGCGGCCTGGCGGCCGACTTCCGGGTTGGCGCCGGCGCCCAGGCCCTTGGTGACGTTGCCGCCGAGCTGCAGCTGCAGCTTGGCGCCGCAGTTGCGGATCGCCTGCGAGTCGGTGTTGGCGGTGATGAACTCCACGCCGTCGACGCTGCTGCTGACCATGTGCGCGACCGCGTTGCCGCCGCCGCCGCCCACGCCGATCACCTTGATCACGGCATTCGGGGCCATCTTTTCCACCAGTTCGAAATGTGCCATGTCCTTGTCCTCTCTAGTTTTTTGATTATTCGTTTCCGGGGTGCCACGTACCGCCAAACTGTCAGCTTCGCCTTCGTCGTCGCCTTGCCCTGATCCCGCTCGCGACCTGGATGCCGGTGGACATCAGAATTCCCCCCGGAACCAGGTACTGATCTTCTTCAGCAGGCTGCCCGCCTTGCCGGTCGGCAGCGACGGACGCCGCGGGTTCTCGATCTGGCTGCCCATCAGCAGCAGGCCGACGCCGGTGGCATGGACCGGGTTGTTCACCACTTCGCCCAGGCCGGTGACGTGCTGCGGGATGCCCACGCGCACCGGCATCTGCAGCATCTCCTCGGCCAGCTCGACCACGCCTTCCATCTTCGCGGCGCCGCCGGTGAGCACCATGCCGGCGCGCACGTGCTGTTCGAAGCCCGAGCGGCGCAGTTCGGCCTGCACCATCTCGAAGATCTCCTCGTAGCGCGCCTGCACCGCCTGCGCCAGCGACTGGCGCGGCAGGCGCCGCGGCGGACGGTCGCCGACGCTCGGCACCTGGATCGATTCCTCGGACGTGGCCAGCTGCGCCAGCGCGCAGGCGTAGCGCACTTTGATCTGCTCGGCCTCGGGCGTGGGCGTGCGCAGCATGTGCGCAATGTCCTCGGTGACCTTGTCGCCGGCGATCGGGAGCGACGCGGTGTGGCAGATCGCGCCCTGCACGAACACCGCCAGGTCGGTGGTGCCCGCGCCCATGTCGACCAGCACCACGCCGAGCTCGCGCTCGTCGCCGGTCAGCACCGCCGTGCTCGAGGCGAGCGAGGACAGCACCAGGTCGTCGATCGACAGGCCGCAGCGCTGCACGCACTTGCTGATGTTGGCCGCAGCCGACTGCGCGCACACCACCAGGTGTGCATGGACTTCGAGACGCACGCCGGTCATGCCGACCGGGTTGCGGATGCCTTCCTGCGAATCGTCAAGCACGTATTCGCGCGGGATGGCGTGCAGGATCTTCTGGTCGGCGGGGATGGCGACGGCCTTGGCCGCATCAAGCACGCGGTCGAGGTCGGCCCAGGTCACCTCGCCGTCGCGGATCGGCACGATGCCGTTGGAGTTGCGGCACTGCACGTGGTTGCCGGAGATCGAGGCGTACACGCTGCGGATCTCGCAGCCGGCCATCAGCTCGGCCTCCTCCACCGCGCGCTGGATCGACTGCACGGTCGACTCGATGTCGACCACCACGCCGCGCTTGAGACCGCGCGATTCGTGGCTGCCGATGCCGATCACCTCGATCGGGTTGCCCGGCGAATACTCGCCGACCAGGGCCACGACCTTGGAGGTGCCGATGTCGAGGCCGACGATGAGGGCCTTGTCGCCTTTGCGGTTCATGATGGAGAGCCGGGAATCTGGGGGGATGGGGAACCGGCCTGTTCGCCCCAGGTCAGGGCGAAGCCGTTGGTGTAGCGCAGGTCCGCGCGCTGCAGCGCCTGCGGGCTGCGCGCGAGCAGCTGCGGCAGCACGCGCGCGAAGCGCTTGAGGCGCAGGCGCGCCTCCTGGCTGCCGACCACGACCTCGACGCCGTTGTCCAGGGTCAGCGACCAGCTGTCGCGGCTGTCCAGGGCCAGGCGTGCAACCGCGAACCCGCCCGGCGCGAACATCTCGCGCGACTCGTTGTAGAGCGCGACGACGTCCGGCACACGCGCCTCGGCACCGGACAGCTGCGGCAGGTTGTCGGGCACCTCGATGCCGGCCACCGGGAACAGGCGACCCTGCTCGGACAGCAGCCGGTCTTCGCCCCAGCGCGCGAACGGGCGGTGTTCGGCGACGCGCACCTCGAGCACGTCCGGCCAGCGCTTGCGCACCTCGGCCTGCTCCACCCAGGGCAGCTGTGCAACCGCAGTGCGGGCCTGGTCCAGCTTGACGGCGAAGAAGCCCGACGCGGCATAAGGCAGCAGCGTCTCGCGCAGGCGCGCGGTGTCCACGCGCTCGAGTCCGTCGGTCACGCGCAGCGTGCGCAGCGGCCAGCGCTCCGCACCGATCCAGCCGTTGAACACGGCCACGACCGGCAGCGCCACCAGCGCGATCGCCAGCAGCCAGGTCATGGCCTTGAGCGTGCGGCGGATCACAGCGTCTGCTCCAGCACGCGCCAGCACAGCTCGGCATAGTCGATGCCCAGCTGCGCGGCGGCCTTGGGCACCAGCGAGTGGCTGGTCATGCCCGGCGCGGTGTTGACCTCGATCAGCTGCAGTCCGCGCGCGCGGTCATGCATGAGATCGACGCGACCCCAGCCCGTGCAGCCTGCGGCGTGGAATGCGGCCAACGACAGCGCGCGGACGTGGTCCTCGTCGGCGCCTTCCATGCCTGGGCAGATGTACTGCGTATCGTCGGCGATGTACTTGGCGTGGTAGTCGTACCACTCGCCGGCCGGCACGATGCGGATCGAGGGCAGCGCGAGGTTGCCGAGGATGCCCACGGTGTATTCGGCACCCTGGGCCATCTGTTCGGCCAGCAGCTCGCCTGCGTAACCGGCCGCGAACTCGATCGCCGGGCCAAGGTCGGCCTCGGCCAGGATGCGGAACACGCCGACGCTCGAGCCTTCCGACGAAGGCTTCACGAAGATCGGATAGCCGAGTTCGTGCACGGCCGCGCGCAAGGCCTCGGCGGCATGGGTACCTGCCGGCACGCGCACGAAGCGCGGCGTCGGCAGGCCCTCGGCGATCCACACCTGCTTGGTGCGGATCTTGTCCATGGTCAGCGCCGAGCCCAGCACGCCGGGGCCGGTGTACGGCACGCCCAGTGCCTGCAGCAGGCCCTGCACCACGCCATCCTCGCCGCCGCCGCGGTTGCCGTGCAGGATGTTGAACACGCGATCGACCGTGCCGGCGCGGATGGCATCGACCAGCGCCGGGATACCGTCGACCGCATGCGCGTCGACAGCGCGCGAACGCAGCGCATCCAGCACGCCGCGGCCCGAGTCGAGCGACACGTCGCGCTCGGCGCTGGTGCCGCCCATCAGCACGGCGACGCGGCCGAACGCGGCCGGGTCGGTGATGCGCAGTGCGGGCACGTTCCGGTTCATCGCGCGGACTCCGGGAAGCCGTCGCGCGCAAGCTGCTGGGCGGCATGGCCGATGTCGCCGGCGCCCATCATCAGCAGCAGGTCGCCGTCCTGCAGGACGTCGGGCAGCACGTCGACCAGCTCGCTGGCGCCGTTGACCACGACCGGATCGATGCGGCCGCGCGCACGGATCGCGCGCGCCAGGGCCTTGGCATCCGCGCCCGCGATCGGCGGTTCGCCGGCCGGGTAGACCTCGGTCAGCACCAGCGCATCGACGTCCGAAAGCACCGCGGCGAAATCGTCGAACTGGTCGCGCGTGCGGGTATAGCGATGCGGCTGGAACGCGACCACGAGGCGGCGGTCCGGCCAGCCACCACGCGCAGCCTCGAATACCGCCGCCAGCTCCCTGGGGTGATGGCCGTAGTCGTCGACCAGCTGCACCTGTGCACCCTGCGGAGTCCGCAGCTGCGCGAGCAGATTGAAGCGGCGGCCGATGCCTTCGAACTTCTCCAGCGCGGTCGCGATCGCGGCGGGTTCGACACCCAGCTGCCAGCCGATCGACGAGGCGGCCAGCGCGTTGAGTACGTTGTGGCGGCCCGGCAGCGCCAGGGTGACGGGTGTGCGCGAGCCGTCGGGCAGGCACAGGGTGAAGCACATCGCGCCGCCGTCCTGCGCCACATCCTCGGCGCGCACGTCGGCGGTCGCGGAGAAACCGTAGGTCATCGCGTGGCGCGGCATGTCCTGCGCCAGCTTCTCGACTTCCGGATCGTCCACGCACAGCACGGCCAGGCCATAGAAGGGCAGCCGGTGCAGGAACTCGGAGAACGCGGCCTGCACGCGTGCGAAATCGCCGCCGTAGTTCTCCAGGTGATCGGCATCGATGTTGGTGACCACTGCGATCAACGGGTTCAGGCGCAGGAAGCTGCCGTCGCTCTCGTCGGCTTCGGCCACCAGCCACTGACCACCGCCGAGGCGCGCGTTGGCGCCGGCCGCGAGCAGCTGGCCGCCGATCACGAAGGTCGGGTCCAGCCCGCCCTCGCCCAGCACGCTGGCGGTGAGCGAGGTGGTCGTGGTCTTGCCATGCGTACCGGCCACCGCGATGCCGCGACGGAAGCGCATCAGCTCGGCCAGCATCTCCGCGCGTGGTACGACCGGGATGCGCTGCGAGCGCGCTTCCATCAGCTCGGGGTTGTCCGGGCGGATCGCGCTCGAAACGACCACGCAATCGGTGCCCAGCACGTTGGCGGCCGAATGGCCGCGATGCACGGTCGCGCCCAGGCGGGTCAGGCGCTGCGTGGTGGCGTTGTCGGCCGTGTCCGAGCCCGACACCTGGTAGCCCAGCGTGCACAGCACTTCCGCTATGCCGCTCATGCCCACGCCGCCGATGCCGACGAAGTGCACGCGCGAGAACGCGCGGGCGATGCTCTCCTTGGTGAGCTCGCGCGCGGCCAGCAGGCGGCGGATCATGCATTCCTCCCGATGCCGCCAAAGGTCGGCTCAATGCGCGGGCGCAGGCGGCTGGTGCCGCGCGCGGCCGCGACCGCGGACGGCGGCGGCTGGGTGGTGGGGGGTGGTGGCGGCGAGTCGCCGGCCGGGCGTGCGCCTTCGCCGCGCAGGCGCGCGACCTGGCGCTGGGCGCGATCCAGCTCGAAGGACACGCGCAGCAGCAGGCCGATCGCCACGCAGGTCATCATCACGCTGGAGCCGCCCGACGAGATCAGCGGCAGGGTCAGCCCCTTGGTCGGCAGCAGCCCGAGGTTCACGCCCATCGACACCAGACTCTGCAAGCCGATCATCAGCGCCACGCCGAAGGCGACGTAGCCGGCGAAGTGGCGGCGCATCTCCACGCAGCGGTAGCCGATCCACAGCGCGCGCCCGATCAGCGCGGCGAACAGCACGATCACGAACAGCAGGCCGACGAAGCCGAGCTCCTCGCCGATCACGCTGAAGATGAAGTCGGTGTGCGCCTCGGGCAGGTACGACAGCTTCTGGATCGAGGCGCCGAGCCCCACGCCGGTCAGTTCGCCGCGGCCGATCGCCATCAGCGCGTTGCTGAGCTGGTAGCCGGCGCCGAGCTGGTCGTCCCAGGGATTCCAGAACGAGGTGATGCGGCGCAGCCGGTAGGGCTCGATCACCGCCACCGCCACCAGCGCCGGCAGCAGCAGGAACACCGGCAGCATCATCCGCTTCAGATGCCCGCCGCCAAGCACCAGCATGCCGGCGGTGACCGCGAGCAGCATGGTCGCCGAGCCGAAGTCGGGCTGCGCCAGCAGCAGTGCGACCAATACGATCGCGACGCCGATCGGCTTGAGCATCGCGCCCCAGCCGGCGTTGACCTCGTCGCGGAACCGCACCAGATAGCTGGCCAGCCAGACCAGGTACAGGATCTTCACCGCCTCGACGATCTGGAAGTTCGACACGCCCAGGTTGACCCAGCGGCGCGCACCGTTGACCGTGTGCCCCAGACCCGGCACGAACACCAGCATCAGCATCAGCACGCAGGCGCCCAGCAGGGCCTGCGGATACTTCTCCACCAGCTTCAGGTCGGTGCGCATCACCACCACGCACAGCGCGATACCCACCGCCAGGAACACGATGTGGCGGCCCAGGAAGTAGAACGGGCCCTGGCCGAAGTTCTCCGCCACCGCGATCGAGCTGGAGGCGACCATGATCACGCCGAACGCGGCGATTGCGGTCGCGATCGCGATCAGCCAGCCGTCATAACGGCCGTCGATCGCATCCAGGCGCGTGGCCTGGCGGGCGCTTTCGAATGCACGGGAGTCTGCGGTCACGGCCATCAGCGCACCTTCAGCGTTGCGAGGCCAACCAGCACCAGGACCACCGAGATGATCCAGAAGCGCACGATCACGCGCGGCTCCGGCCAGCCCTTGAGTTCGAAGTGGTGATGGATCGGCGCCATCCGGAACACACGCTTTCCGGTGAGCTTGAACGAGGCCACCTGGATCATCACCGACAGCGTCTCGATGACGAAGATGCCGCCCATGATCACCAGCACCAGCTCCTGGCGCACGATCACCGCCATGGTGCCGAGCACCGCACCCAGCGCCAGCGCGCCGATGTCGCCCATGAACACCATCGCCGGGTAGGTGTTGAACCACAGGAAGCCAAGGCCAGCGCCGGCGATCGCCGCGCAGATGATGATCAGCTCGCCGGCGCCCGGCACCGGCGGGATCTGCAGGTAGCGCGAGAATTCGGCGTGGCCGGACGCGTAGGCGAACACCGCGATGCCGCCGGCGACCAGCACGGTCGGCATGATCGCCAGCCCGTCGAGACCGTCGGTGAGGTTGACCGCGTTGGAGAACCCGACGATCCAGAAATAGGCGATGGCGACGAAGCCGATGCCGCCCAGCGGCAGCGCGATCGACTTGAACAGCGGCACGTAGAACGTCGTGGCGGCCGGCACGTCGGCGTAGAGGTACAGGTACAGGCCGGCGGCGAGCCCGAGGATCGACTGCAGCAGGTACTTCCAGCGCGACTTCAGCCCATTGGGGTCGCGGCGCACGATCTTGATCCAGTCGTCGTACCAGCCGATCGCGCCGAAGGTGACCATCACCAGCAGCACCACCCAGACGTACTTGTTGCGCAGGTCGCCCCACAGCAGCACCGAGGCGGTGATGGTGAACAGGATCAGCGCGCCGCCCATGGTCGGCGTGCCGGCCTTGGAGAAGTGCGTCTGCGGGCCGTCCTGCCGGATCGGCTGGCCGCCCTTGTACTGCGCCAGCTTGCGGATCACCGCCGGGCCCCACCACAGCGACAGCAGCAGCGCGGTCAGCGCGGCCAGGATGCCGCGGAAGGTCAGGTAGCCGAACAGGCCGAACAGGCCTTCGAGCTGCTGAAGCCAGCGGGTGAGTTCAAGCAGCATCGTGTGTCCCCGTGTCGCGCGCCAGCAGCGCATCGACGATGCGGTCCATGGCACTGCCGCGCGAACCCTTGACCAGCACGCGCACGCCCGGATGCAGTTCGGTGCGCAGCGCCGCGGCCAGCGCGTCGTGGTTGTCGAAATGGCGGCCGCCCTCGCCGAAGGATTCGGCGGCGGCGGCGCTCAGCGGGCCCAGCGCGAACAACCGCGCCAGTCCGGCGCGACGTGCACGGCGTCCGGCTTCGGCGTGCAGTGCGATCGCGTCTTCACCGAGTTCGCGCATGTCGCCCAGCACCAGCCAGCCTTCCCCGCCCTCCGTCGCCAGCGTGTCGATTGCCGCGTTGAGCGAGCCGGGATTGGCGTTGTAGCTGTCGTCGATCAGCACCGCGCCGCCCTCCATGCCATGGCGTACCAGGCGCCCCGGCACGGGTTCGGCGGCCGCCAGGCCCGCGGCGATGGTGTCCAGGCCGACGCCGAGGGCCAGCGCGACCGATGCGGCAGCGAGCGCGTTGGCGACGTTGTGGCGGCCGGGCAGCGGCAGTGCGACCTCGATCGCGCCGGCCGGCGTCAGCAGCGCGAAGCGCGACACGCCACCATCCTGGCGGATGTCGCGCGCGCTAACGTCGGCGCTGGCGTCCACGCCGAAGCGAAGCAGGCGCCGACCGTGCGCACGCTCGGCGAAGTACGGGGCAAACGCGTCATCGGCATTGATCACCGCCACGCCTTCGTGCGGCAGGGCGTCGTAGATCGCGGCCTTGGTGTCGGCGATGCCCAGCAGGCTCTGCATGCGCTCCAGGTGCGCGGGCGCGATGTTGTTGACCAGGGCCACGTCGGGCCGCGCGATCGCGGTCAGGTAGGCGATGTCGTCGCGCTTGCCAGCGCCCATCTCGTAGATCGCGACTTCGGCATCTTCCGGCGCATCGATCACCGCCAGCGGCAGCCCGATCTCGTTGTTGCGGTTGCCGGGGCTGGCATGGGTGCGCATGGTGCGCGAGACGATGCCGTGCACCAGCTGCTTGACGCTGGTCTTGCCATTGCTGCCGGTGATGCCGACCACCCTGCCGCTGCGCGCCCGCTGCAGCGCAGCGGCCAGCGCGCCCAGCGCGTGCTCGGTATCGGCGACCACGACCTGCGGCAGCGCGGCATCGACAACGCGCGAGACCAGCGCGGCACGCGCACCGCGCGCGGCGGCCTCCGCCACGTGGGCGTGGCCATCGAAGTTGGCACCCTGCAGCGCGACGAACAGCGCCGCGCGCCCGTCGCGCGTGTCGAGCGTGCGGGTATCTGTCTCGACCGCGTCGATCAGCAGATCGTCGGCGCCCTCGAGGCGGCCCTGGATCCACTGTGCGATCCGCGAGAGCGGCATCGGGATCATGCCGCACCTCCCAGGGCTTCGCGCGCGACGACGCTGTCATCGAAGGGATGCCGGACGCCCGCCACTTCCTGGTAGGTCTCGTGGCCCTTGCCTGCGATGAGGACGATGTCGCCGGCGCGGCTGCGGCCGATGGCCTCGACGATCGCGGCGCGGCGGTCGCGCTGCACGCGCACGCGCTGCGGCTCCGCGAATCCGGCGATGATCCCGGCGACGATCGCATCGCCATCCTCGGCGCGTGGATTGTCATCGGTGACCACGACTTCGTCGGCCAGGCGTTCGGCTATGGCGGCCATCTGCGGGCGCTTGCCGGTGTCGCGCTCGCCACCGCAGCCGAACACGCAGACCAGCCGCCCGCGCAGGTGGCCGCGCAGCGATTCCAGCGCCTGTTCCAGCGGATCGGGCTTGTGCGAGTAGTCGACCACCACCAGCGGCCGGTCGCCGCCACCGAGGCGGTTCATGCGGCCCGGAATCGGCTGCAGCTGGCCGAGCACGTCCGCGATCGCCTCCGCATCGTGGTCCAGGGCGTGCAGCACGCCAGCGACGACCAGCAGGTTGTCGATGTTGAACCGGCCCAGCAACGGCGACTGCACGCGCCGCAGCTGGCCGTCGAGATGCAGATCGAAGGCGATGCCATCGGCGTCGAGCGCGATGCCGGACGCACGCACCTGCGCGTCCTCGCTGCCACGCGCGCTCGTGCCGATCGCCTGCAGCGTCGCGGGCAGGGCCGCCGCCAGACGACGCCCGTGCGCATCATCGAGGTTGACGACAGCCGCACGCAGGCCCGGCGTGGCGAAAAGCCTGGCCTTGGCCGCGCCGTAGGCCTCCATGTCCCCGTGGTAGTCGAGGTGGTCGCGGCTGAGGTTGGTGAACACCCCCACCGCAAAATGCACCGCGTCCACGCGCCCCTGGTCGAGCGCGTGCGAGCTGACCTCCATCGCCACCGCTTGCGCGCCCTCGTCGTGCAGCTGCGCCAGCAGTGCGTGCGTCTGCAGCACCAGCGGCGTGGTGAAGCCGGTCGGCCGCACCTGCCCATACAGGCCGGCGCCCAGCGTGCCGATGGTGCCGGTGCGGGTGCCGCACAGTTCCAGCGCCTGCGCCAGCAACTGCACGGTCGAGGTCTTGCCGCTGGTGCCGGTGACGCCGATCGTCGCCATGCGCGCGGATGGATGCGCATGGAAGGCATCGGCCATCGTGCCCATGCGCGCGCGCAGGCCGGGCACGGCGATCGCATCGGCCGGCGCCGCGGGCACGTCGCCGGGCACCGGCGGTTCGAACAGGATCGCCGAGGCGCCCGCCTGCATCGCCTGCGCAGTGAAGTGCAGGCCATGCGTGCCGAAGCCGCCGATCGCGACGAAGGCATCGCCCGGACGCACGTCGCGGCTGTCGAGCACCAGGCCGGAGACCTGCAGCGATGCGGGCACGCCCACCACGCCGGGCAGCAGTTGCGTCAGCGCCATCGCGCGGCTCATGGCGTCGCCCCGCGCTGCGCGGCCGACACCGTCGATGCCATGGCGGCCGGCGCGGCAGGCGCCGCAGCCCGCGATACCCGGGCGCGCTTGGCCTCTTCGGCCGCCTGCGCGGCCAGCCAGGTCTGGATGTCGTCGGGTGGCACGTCCATCAGCCTGAGCGCGCCTTCCATCACCCGCGCGAACAGAGGCGCGGAGATCCAGCCGCCGCCATAGGTCGATCCGCCGCCTGAGGTGTCCGGATCGTCGACCACCACCGTCACCGAGAAGCGCGGATTCTCCACCGGCACCAGGCCGGCGAAGTAGGCGATGTAGCGGCGTGCATAGCCGCCGCCGGACGACTTGCGCGCGGTACCGGTCTTGCCGGCCACGTGGTAGCCGAGGATTGCAGCGCGCGTGGCGGTGCCGCCCGGCTCGGTCACCGTCTGCATCATCTGCATGACCTGTCCTGCCACCTGCGGATCCAGGGCCTGCACGGCTTCGCCACTGTGCCCGCCCTTGACGAAGGTCGGCGTGACCAGGCGACCGCCGTTGCCGAGCGCGGCGTAGGCGCGCGCAATCTGCAGCGGCGTCACCGACAGGCCGTAGCCGTAGGACAGCGTCTGCTTGGTCGTACCGCTCCAGCGCTCGTGCGAGGGGAAGGTGCCCGGCGCCTCGCCGGGGAAGCCGCTGCCGGTGCTGCTGCCGAATCCGAAGCGGCGCAGGAAGGCATCGAAGCCGTTGTCGGGCAGCAGCTTGACGATCTTCGACACGCCCACGTTCGAGCTCTTGGTGATCAGGCCCGTGGTGTCGAGCACACCGTAGTTGCGGAAGTCGCTGGTGCGGTACCTGCCGTTGGGGATCCAGCCGGGGCTGGTGTCGAAACGCGTCGTCGGCGTGATCACGCCGGCTTCGAGCCCCGCGGCGACGGTGAGCGGCTTCATCGTCGAGCCCGGCTCGAGCAGGTCGGTCACCGCGCGGTTGCGGTAGGCATCGCGGTTCTCGCCGCTGACGCGGTTGTTGTTGTACGAGGGCAGGTTGGCCATCGCCAGCACTTCGCCTGTGGCGACGTCCAGGATCACCACCGAGCCGCTGGCCGCGCCGGTCTCGAGCAGGGTGCGCTTGAGCTCGCGGTAGGCCAGGAACTGGATGCGGCGGTCGATGCTCAGCACCAGGTCCTTGCCGGGCTGGGCGGGGCGGACCAGGTCGACGTGCTCGACGATGCGCCCGTGGCGGTCGCGGATCACCTTCTGCGCGCCGGCCGTGCCGCGCAGCCATTCGTCGAATGCCAGCTCCACGCCCTCCTGGCCCTGGTCGTCGATGTTGGTGAAGCCGAGCACGTGCGCGACCGCTTCGCCCTGCGGGTAGAAACGGCGGAACTCGCGCTGCGAGAACACGCCCGGGATCTTCAGCGCCAGGATCTTCTGCGCCACCGCCGGATTGATCCGGCGATGCCGCGGCACGTACATGAACTCCTTGTCCTTGCGCTGCGAGACGTAGCGGGTCAGGTAGTCCTGCGGCAGGCCGGTGGCCTCGGCCAGGCGCGCGACCGCGACCGGGTTGTCGGCCAGTTCCTGCGGATTGGCATACAGCGATTCGACCGGCGAGGACACCGCCAGCGGCTCGCCGTTGCGGTCGGTGATCATGCCGCGCGAGGTCGGGATCGGCACCTCGCGCAGGAAGCGGGCATCGGCCTTGCTCTGGTAGAAGGCGTTGTCGACCAGCTGCAGGTCGACCGCGCGCACCACCAGTGCCGCCGCGCACAGCGCCATCGCCCCGCCCACCAGCATCAGCCGGGCGCGCAGGTTGAACTGCGCGCGCGCGCGCGGCTTCTTGGCCGAACCGCCGCTGGTCCTGACGAACCTCATGGCTGCACCACCACGATCTCGCCGGCCGCCGGGAACTTCATGCCCAGCCGCGTGCGCGCCACCTGGTCGATGCGGTTGCTCTCGGCCCAGGTCGCCTGTTCCAGCTGCAGCCGCCCGAACTCGATGTTGAGCTCGTCGCGTGCGCGCTCCAGCCGCGTCAGCTGCACGTACAGTTCGCGATGCTGGTGGCGTGCGTGGACCACGCCGATCGCGGAGATCACGTTGGCGATGACCAGGACGACCACGATCAGGCGGATCATGGCCGCAGCTCCGGGCCGGCCTGCTTTTCCGCCACCCGCAGCACCGCGCTGCGCGCCCGCGGATTGGACCCGAGCTCGTCCGCGCGGGCCTTGCCTGCGCCGCCAATGGCGTGCAGCGTCGGCACGAAGCCGGTGGCCTCGGGCAGGCGCCGGTTGCCGGCCGGCGCCTTGGCGCGCGCGGCAATGAAGCGCTTGGCGATGCGGTCCTCGAGCGAGTGGAAGCTGATCACCGCCAGCCGGCCGCCGGGCTTGAGCGCGTCATGCGCGGCATCGAGGCCGCGCTCCAGGTCTTCGAGTTCGCGGTTGACGTGGATGCGGATCGCCTGGAACGAGCGCGTCGCAGGATGGATATGGTGCTGCCCGCGCGGCATCACCGAGGCGATCAGCTCGGCCAGCTCGGTGGTGCGCTGCAGGGGCCGGGTCGCGCGGTGCGCCACGATGGCGCGGGCGATGCGCCGGCTCATGCGCTCCTCGCCGTAGGTCCACAGCACGTCGGCGATCTCGCGCTCGTCGGCACGCGCCAGCCACTGCGCCGCGCTCTCGCCGCTGTCGGGATCCATGCGCATGTCCAGCGGGCCGTCCTTGCCGAAGCTGAAGCCGCGACCGGCGACGTCGAGCTGCGGCGAAGACACGCCCAGGTCCAGCAGCACGCCATCGAGGCCCGCGGCCACCGCTTCCCAGGTGCCGAGGTCGGCGAAGCTGCCGCGACGGATCGCCACGCGCGCATCGGCGCCGAACTCGCGCTCGGCCACCGCAATCGCCTCGGGATCCTTGTCCATCAGCAGCAGCCGGCCTCCGCTTCCCAACCGTTGCAGCACGCCGCGCGCATGCCCGCCGCGGCCGAACGTGCCGTCCAGATAGGTTCCGTCCTCGACCACCCGCAGCCCTTCCATGACCTGCTCGAACATCACCGGAAGGTGCGCGGCGCCTGCGTCCGCAGCACCCGCGGTCACAACTGCAGCCCGACCAGGTCGTCGCCGAAATCGGCGTCCCCGAGGGGCGTCTCGATCTGCGCGCGATGCGCCTGCTCGCTCCAGAGTTCGAACTTGTCGCCCATGCCGAGCAGCACGGCCTTCTTCTCGATGCCGACCGCGCCGCGGTGGCTGGCCGGGATGGCGATACGGCCGTTGCCGTCGGGCTCGACGATCGCCGCCGCGCCCACCAGCTTCAGCTGCAGGCGACGATTGGCTTCCTTGACCCGCGGCAGCGCATTGACGCCGTCGCGCACCTTTTCCCAGGTGGCATAGGGATAGATGTAGAGCGACCCCTTTTCGAAGGGGTTGTAGGTGATGACCAGCCGGTTGCCGCACTCGGACGCGACAAGGTCCCGGTAGCTGGTCGGAATCGCCAGCCGGCCCTTGTCGTCGATCGTGATGGCGGTCTCGCCCTGGAACACCACATCCTGCCCGGAAGTGCCCGTCTGCGGCGGGCTTCAGCGTCGGAAAACCACAAAATTCCCGGTTTCCCCACGAAGCGCCACCTTATGGACGGGTCAAAGCGATGTCAACAGCTTTGATGTGCAAATTTCATTAATCCGGTCAATGACTTGCGCGATACTTCATAGACTTGTTCAAGGCTTATCCACAAGGTGCTGATTCGTCTCAGGAATTGAGATTCAATGCCCTGTACGTGCAGCGGGCCCGTGCCCGGTGCCCGCCGAGACACCAATCAGCGCGGGCCGGACCACCGACGCTTCTGACGCCAGCGGGCGGTCATTCCGCGCATTGGCGTGCCGCCCGGTTCGGCGTCCATTCCGCGCCCGTGCCGCCTGCCCGTCAGACGGCCTGCCCTCGCAGTCCGCCCTCGCCGCCTGGCCGTGGCCGCCTCCCTCCCCCCGCGGGGCCAGGCGCTTTCTCGCCTTCACACGCGCAAGGGCCGGCAACAGGCCCGAGCTGCCGGACTTGGGCAGCCGCGAACCTCCCTCGATCTAAACAAGGTGGCGGAGCCGGCCTGTAAGCCGGGTTCTGTCGAGGACAGTCATTCCTCTAGGCGCACCGTCACCGGTACGCTCAAGCAACCTACCCGGAGACACCGCGGGCCGCGGCATAGTCTCCCTATTTGGTCTTGCTCCCGGTGGGGTTTGCCGTGCCGGTCCGTTACCGGACTCGCGGTGCGCTCTTACCGCACCATTTCACCCTTGCCCGCATTCCACCCCGCCTTTCGGCGGATTGGAACACTTGGCCGGACATGCGTCCGGCAAGCGCCCCTTGGAACCGTTGGCGGTATCTTTCTGTTGCACTTTCCGTCGGCTCGCGCCGCCCAGGCGTTACCTGGCACCGTGCCCTGTGGAGCCCGGACTTTCCTCGGCATCCACGAGGGATGACGCGACTGTCCGGCCGACTCCGCCGCGCGCATTGTCGCACGCCACGCGCCGACGTCATGAACCGCCCGCGCCTGCCAGGCTCAGCTGCCGTAGAGCGCCTTGCGCGGCGCACCGGTGATGTCCGCGGCCAGCCGGGCTGCGGCCGACGGCGGCATGTGCGCCCCGAGCAGTGCGTAGACACGCCGGCCTTCCGCGAGGCGGGCGTCCGCATCCTCGTCGGCGCCCTGCACGAGCAGCACGAACTCGCCTTTGCGCTGGTTGGCATCGGCCTGCACCGCGGCCAGCAATCCGGACAGGGTGCCGTCGAGCACGGTCTCGAACAGCTTGGTCAGCTCGCGCGCGAGCACGGCGGGACGGTCGGCGCCGAAGGTCGCGCACAGATCCTCCAGGCTCTCGACGATGCGATGCGAAGACTCGTAGAACACCAGCGTGCGCTGCTCTGACGCCAATGGGCGCAAGCGCTCGCGGCGGGCGGCGGACTTCGCCGGCAGGAAGCCTTCGAAGGTGAAGCGGTCGCTGGCCAGGCCGGCCACGCTGAGCGCGGCAATTGCCGCGCAGGGGCCCGGCACCGGACTGACCCGGATGCCTGCGGCGCGGGCCGCACGCACCAGGCGGTAGCCGGGGTCGCTGACCAGCGGCGTGCCGGCATCGCTGACCAGGGCCAGCGATTCGCCGCGCAGCAGACGCGCGACCACGCGCTCGGCCATCGCCTCCTCGTTGTGTTCGTGCAGCGCCAGCAGCGGCGTGCCGATCCCGAAATGCGACAGCAGCTGGCCGCTGTGGCGCGTGTCCTCGGCGCAGATGGCGGCCACGCCGCGCAGGATCTCCTGCGCGCGCGGCGACAGGTCGCCGAGATTGCCGATCGGGGTGGCCACCACATGCAGCGTGCCCGCCGCTGGCAGGCCGGGTGGGCCGACTGTCATCGTCTCTCCGGGGTTGGGACGCTAGAATCGCGATCATTGTCACCCGCGGAGCGCGCAGATGCGGCAGATGTCGAAATGGATGTGGGGTGCGGCCCTGGCGGCCACGCTCGCCGGCTGCAGCACGGTGCAGGTCACAGGCAGGCCACCTGAAGCCGGGCCCGCCGCGCCGCCCGCGATCAATCCGCACTGGAACCTCGATGCCACGCGCGCGCCGGCCGACCGCGATGGCTATCGCCCGCCGCGCAGGCTGGCGGTGCTGCTGCCCATGAGCGGCGAGCTGGCGACGGCGGCCGCCCCGGTGCGCGATGGCCTGCTGGCCGCTTATTACGCGGAGCGACGCCAAAAGCCGGAACTCGTGTTCTACGACACCGCCGGCAGCGCGTCGGGCGCCGTGGTCGCGCGTGACCGCGCGATTGCCGAGGGCGCCGACCAGATCCTCGGGCCGCTGGGCCGCGATGCGGTCTCGACCCTGTTCAATGCGCCGCAGACGGTGCCCCTGCTCGCACTCAACCGCGGCAACACCGCCCCGCCCGACAACGCCGCCGATTTCTCGCTGGCGTCCGAAGACGAGGGCGCCGCAGCAGCAGCGTTCCTGCTCGCCCGGAATGCGCGGCAGGTGCTGGTGCTGAGCAATGGCGACGACCATGCGCGGCGCAGCACCGAGGCCTTCCGCACCCGCTTCGAGGCGGGCGGTGGTGCGATCGCAGCCACGCTCGCAATCACCGGTGACCAGCCCGGCGACCAGACGCCGGCGCTGCGCGCGGCCGCCTCGCGCGAGGGCGGCATCGACGCGGTACTGATCGCCCTGCGCGGCAGCGAGGCGCGGCTGCTGACGCCGCAGCTGTTCGCCGCCGGCCTGGGCCAGAAGCTGCTCATCGCCACGTCGCAGCTGACCTCGGGCACCGGCAAGCCCGACGAGGACCGCGCCCTGGACGGCATCGCCTTCGCCAGCGAGACCTGGGCCACCGGCGGCATCCCCACCCTGCCCTCGCCGCAGACCCTGGCCGCCGACCTGCCGACCGCACGCGGCCCCGCGGCGCGGCTGTTCGCATTCGGCTACGACGGCTGGCTGCTCAGCGCCTACCTGCACCACCTGGCCGCGGACCCGGAGGCGAGCGTGGAAGGCGCAACCGGGCGACTGAGCCTGGACGCCGGCGGCAGGGTGGTACGCGTGCCCGCCTGGGCCACGTTCCGCAACGGCCATGTGGTGCCGCTGGCCGGCGCCGGCGGCTGACCCGCCCGGCAACGGGATGGCGCCGTCATCTCCGCCCCCCGCGCGCGACATGCGCGCCCGCGGCGCCGCCGTCGAGGCCGCCGCGGGCCGGCACCTGGCCGAGGCCGGCCTGCGTCCGGTCGCGACCAACGCGGCGGCCCGGTTCGGTGAGCTCGACCTGGTGATGCTCGACGGCCAGACCCTGGTCTTCGTCGAGGTGCGGTACCGGCGCTCGGACCGCTTCGGCGGCGGCGCCGCTTCGGTGGATGCGCGCAAGCGGCGGCACCTGGTGCTGGCCGCGCGCCAGTTCCTGGCCGCGCATCCGCGCCATCGCGATGCCCCGTGCCGTTTCGATGTGGTCGAAGCCAGCGGAGATCCGGACGCGCCCGGGCTGCACTGGATCCGCGATGCGTTCCGCGCCGACGATGCCTGAGCATCCCGCATCCGCCACGGGCCCGGAGCTGCCCGACTACGACCTGATCGACGAAGCGGCGCTGCGCGCGGCCGGCGGGCTGAAGTGGACCGCATATCCGGACTGCATCGGCGCCTTCGTCGCGGAGATGGATTTCGGGATCGCGCCGCCGGTGGCCGCCGCGCTGCGCGAGGCGATCGCCAGCGGCCGCTGCGGCTATCCGACGCCTGCTCTGGCAGACGAGCTGTCGCAGGCCTGCGCACGATGGCTGCAAGCGCGCTGCGACTGGCGGGTCGACCCCGCGCGCATCCACGCCGTGGGCGACGTGCTGGGCGGGCTGGAACTGATGCTGCGGCACTTCGTCGCGCCGGGCACGCCCGTGGTGCTGCCGACCCCTGCCTACATGCCGTTCCGGCCGCTGCTGGAGCTGCACGGCCACCGCGTGATCGAGGTGCCGCATTGCCGCGCGGGCAACGGCTGGACCATGGACCTGGACGGCATCGGTCGCGCACTGCGCGACGGTGCCGGCCTGGTCGTGCTGTGCAATCCGCACAACCCGACCGGACGCGTGTTCGATATCGACGAGCTGCGCGCGTTGTCGCGCCTGGTGGACCTGCATGGCGCGCGCGTGTTTTCCGACGAGATCCACGCCCCGCTGGTGTATGCCGGCCGCCGCCATCTGCCCTATGCCAGCGTGTCCGACGCCGCGTCACAACATGCGATCACGGCCGTCTCCACGTCCAAGGGCTGGAACCTGGCCGGCTTCAAGTGCGCGCAGCTGGTGTTCGGCAACGACGCCGACCTGGAACGCTGGCGCGGGATGGCGCTGCTGGCCGGGCACGGCGTCGCGGGCCTGGGGATGATCGCCTCGGTCGCGGCCTATCGCGACGGCGGCCCCTGGCTGGACCACGTGCTCGGCTACCTGCAGCGCAACCGCGACACGCTGTCGGCGTGGATCGGAACCCATTGGCCCGAGGCGGGCTTCATCGCGCCCCAGGGCACCTACCTGGCGTGGATCGACTGCCGCCAGCTGCCGCTGCCGGCAGAGACGACGCCCGCGCGCTTCTTCCTGCGACAGGCACGGGTCGCGCTGACCGATGGCCGCGACTGCGGCGAGGCGGGCGCAGGCTTCGTGCGCATGAACTTCGCGCTGCCGCGGCCACTGCTGCTGGAGGCGCTGGCGCGGATGGAGGCGGCGGTCGCGCGGTTGCGCTGACGCCACCTGCCTGCAGCGGGATCTGGGGGCGCGAGCGGATCGACGCTGTCCGTTCCCTGCCCTCCACCGCATTGTCCTGCGGACGTCAGAGCGAGCGACGACATTGCACAAGCAGACAGCATTTTTGCCGCGGCTGACCCGGGTGAACGCGGATAAATACCTGGCTTGATCCGCGTTGATCGCGTTATCCGTGGCAGAACAGCCTTTGCAAGGACCAGGAACGGACACGATGACGGACGCGATGGTGCTTCTGCCGCCTCGCGCTACGCGAAATGCGCGTAACCGCCGCGCGGCGGCTGCCAGGGCTGGCCGTCCGGGCCAGACGCGACCACTCCCTGCCCGGCAGTGATTGCGCCGATACGGCTGACCGGCGTCGCGGTCTTCAGCAACGCCTGCTCCACCGCATCGCGGGCATCCGATGACGCGGTGAAGCAAAGCTCGTAGTCGTCGCCCCCACCGGCTTGCCACGGCCAGCGCACCGCCGCGCCGAAGCGGGCCAGCGCGGGCGATGCCGGCAGCGCGGCCAGTTCGATCTTCGCGCCGACGCCACTCGCGCTGCAGACGTGGCCGAGGTCGGCGATCAGTCCGTCGGAGACATCGATACAGGCATTGGCGATGCCGGACAGCGCGCGTCCGGCGTCCACCCTGGGCGTCGGGCGGTCGAGCCGCGCACGCATGCTGCGGTCGCTCACCGCGCCGGCGGTCATGGCTGCAAGCGCGGCCGCGGCATCGCCGAGGCTGCCGGTCACCCAGATGTCGTCGCCGGCGCGCGCCGCGTCGCGGCGCAGCGCGGCGCCCGCCGCCACAAAGCCATGCACCGCCACGCACACCGACAGCGGCCCGCGCGTGGTGTCGCCGCCCACCAGCGCGACCTGGTGCTCCCGCGCCAGCGCCAGGAATCCGTCGAGGAAACCATCGACGAAAGCCGGATCGGGCTCAGGCAGCGACAGCGACAGCGTGCACCAGGCCGGCTGCGCGCCCATTGCCGCGAGGTCGGAAAGATTCACCGCCAGCGACTTCCAGCCGATGTCGGCAGGCGCGGTGGCGGCGGGAAAGTGCACGCCGGCGTTGAGCGTGTCCATCGAGACCGCGAGCTGCATGCCCGGCGGCGGCTGCAGCAGGGCCGCGTCGTCGCCGATGCCGAGCACGACGTCGGGCCGGGTGGCGGCGCGGTCGCGGATGCGGGCGATCAGGTCGAATTCCATGCGGCCGGTGGGCGCCTCCGGGCGCGATGCGTTGCTGCGAGTGGCGGAGCCCCTGGGCGTCGCGACACGGCGAAAGCCGCTCCTGCTCTCGGCTGCGGCGAGCCCGGCAGGCGGTCCTACGTGCGCGGCGACTGGACTTCCGCCGCACGCCACTGCGCGGCGGCGCGGTCGAGCACGCCGTTGACGTAGGTATGGCCGTGCTCGGAGCCGAAGCGCTTGACCGTCTTCAGCGCCTCGTCGATGACCACCCGGTAAGGCACGTCGATCCGGTGCTGCAGTTCGTAGGCGGCGATGCGCAGCATCGCGCGCTCGATCGGATCGACCTCCTCCATGGCGCGGTCGAGGAACGGCTGCAGCGAGGCGTCCAGCGCCTTGTGGTGCTGGCCGACGCCCCGCACCAGCTCCTCGAAGTACTCCAGGTCCGCAACCTCGTGCGCCTGCTCGTGGGCGAACTGGGCGATGGCGTTCTTGGCGTCCACGCCCGAAAGCTGCATGGCGTACACCGCCTGCAGCGCGCGCCGGCGCGAACGCGTGCGCGCGACCGGGTCGACGCCGTCGCGGCGCTGCGGCCCGCGGCTCACGACAGCTTCTCCTGCAGGTTGGCCATCTCGATCGCCACCAGCGCGCACTCCTCGCCCTTGTTGCCGTGACTGCCGCCGGCGCGGCGCTCCGCATCCTCGTGCGCGTCGACGGCAAGCACGCCGTTGGCCACCGGCACGCCATGGTCAAGCGCCACCCGCATCAGCGCTTCGCTGCAGCCGTCGGCGACCTGTTCGAAATGGCGGGTGTCGCCGCGCACCACGCAGCCCAGCGCCACGATCGCGCGATGCGCGGCGCCTGTGGCGAGCTGGCGCGCCGCCATCGGGATTTCCCAGGCGCCGGGCACGCGCACCACGTCGATCGCCGCCTCGTCCACGCCGTGGTCGGCAAAGGCCTTGCGCGCGCCGGCCACCAGCGAATCGGTGATCCGCGGGTTCCAGCGGCTGGCGATGATCGCGAAGCGGGCGCCGACGGGCGCGCTCAGGTCGCCTTCGTAATGGCTCATGCCTGGGAGGGATCCGGAATGTGGGAATGGGATTCTAGCGCGGGCCGGGTGGTGGGCTGCCTTACGGCGCGACGTACTCCACGATCTCCAGCCCGAACCCGGCCAGGCCCACCTGGCGCCGCGGCGTGCCGAGCACCCGCAGCCGCCCGAAGCCCAGGTCCTGCAGGATCTGCGCGCCGGCGCCATTGCGGCGCCATTCCCCGACGGTCCCGGACTTGCCGGGCCTGGCGACCCCGCCCTGTTCGCGGATGCGTGCGAGCAGTGCCTCAGGATCGTGCGGCTCGTCCAGCAGCACCAGCGCGCCGGCACCGTCCGCGGCCAGCATCGCCAGCACGTCGCCGGTCGCCGTGCCGAAATCGCCGCGGCGCCAGTGCAGCGCGTCGGCCAGCAGGTTGTGCGGCTGCACGCGCACCAGCGAGGCATGCGCGGGGTCGGGCGTGCCGCGCACCATCGCGAAATGCAGCGCGTGGCCGACGCGGTCGCGGTAGGTCACCAGCCGGAACGCGCCGTGCGGCGTGTCGATGTCGCGCTCGTCGACGCGCTCGACCGTGTGTTCGGTTTCCAGCCGGTGCCGGATCAGGTCCTCGATCGAGCCGATCTTCAGGCCATGCGCGCGCGCGAACACCTCCAGCTCCGGGCGCCGCGCCATGCTGCCGTCGGGGTTGAGGATCTCGACCAGCACGCCGGCCGGTTCCAGTCCCGCCAGCCGCGACAGGTCGGCCGCGGCCTCGGTGTGGCCGCTGCGCGCCAGCACGCCACCGGGTTCGGCCATCAGCGGGAAGATGTGGCCGGGCTGCGACAGGTCGTCGGGCCTGGCATCCGGACGCACCGCGGTGCGGATGGTGTGCGCGCGGTCGTAGGCCGAGATGCCGGTGGTGACGCCTTCCGCGGCCTCGATGCTCACCGTGAAGTTGGTGCGATAGCGCGCGGTATTGGACTGCACCATCGGCGGCAGGCCCAGTTGCCCGCAGCGCTCGCGGGTGAGCGACAGGCAGACCAGCCCGCGCGCATGCGTGACCATGAAGTTGATGTCCGAGGGCCGCACCAGCTCGGCGGCCATGATCAGGTCGCCCTCGTTCTCGCGGTCCTCGTCGTCGACGATCACGACCATGCGGCCGTTGCGGATCTCTTCCAGCAGTTCGGGTACGGGGGCGAAGCTCATGCCTGTTCCTCCGCGCGCGCGGCCAGCAGGCGTTCGACGTGGCGCGCCAGCAGGTCGACCTCGAGGTTGACCGGGTCGCCCTGCGCCGTCTGCGCGAAGGCGGTGTGCGCCAGGGTATGCGGCACCAGGGTCACATCGAAGCCCTCGCCATCCACCGCATTGACCGTGAGGCTGACGCCGTCGACGCAGATCGAACCCTTCAGCGCGATGTACTTCAGCAGCTGCGACGGCGAACGGAAACGCCAGCGCTGCGCCCCATCGGCGACCGGCTCGAACGCGGCCACCGCGCCGACGCCGTCGACGTGCCCGCTGACCAGGTGCCCGCCCAGCCGGTCGCCCATGCGCAGCGCGCGCTCGAGGTTCAGCGCGCGCCCTTCGCGCAGCGCGCCGAGCGAGGTCAGCGACAGCGTCTCGGCCGAAACGTCGGCCTCGAAATGCGCCTCATCGAAGGTCACCACCGTCAGGCAGGCCCCATTGACCGCGATGCTTTCTCCCAGCTGGATATCGCCCGATGCGAGCGTGCCGAACGCGATGCGCAAGCGCGCATCCGCGCCCCGCGACTCGCGCGAGGCCAGCGCACCGACTCCCTGGATCAATCCCGTGAACATGGTCCGTTTCCCGCATGGCGGCAAACGCCCAAAGGGCGGGCCACGCCCGGCAACGGCCGCGCGTGGTGGTCTTCTTTCATCCGGACTATGACCGTCGGCCCCGGATTCCGACCGGGTCTGCTGACCCCGCATGCACAGGCGGCATGCGGGCGCTCGCGGGCTCGTGGATGCGCCGCGATGCGACCTTCCACCTACCGCCGGTGGGGACTTGCACCCCGCCCTGAAGACATCTGCATTGGTGAGTGCCGGCCTGCGCCGACGTGCGCATTCTACCGCAGCGCAGCCGGGGTCGCCCCGTCCGCCGCGCCTGCGCGAAAGCCGGCGAGCACGGTGTCGATGACGCGCGTGGTGCGCGCGGCGGTCTCGCCGGTCGACGGACAGGCGCCTTCTCCGCGCAATTGCGCCACCACGGACTCCACCAGCGGCAGCTGGATATGCCGCGGGTTGTCGATCACGAAACGCTGCGTGCCATCGACGCGTTCGAGCTCGACCGGCATCTCGTCGAAGGTCGCAAAACGCAAACAGCCCGCATCGCCGGTGATTTCGACCAGGTCGCGTCGGGCGTCGCTGTGGAAGCACCAGTCGCCCTCGCCTTCGACGCCACCGGCCGCGAACGACATCGATACCGTGTCCTCTGCGGCATACAGGCCGCTCGACGAGGCTTCGCCCACCACCCGCTCGAGCGGGCCGAGCAGGAAATCCAGCAGGTCCAGCGTATGGCTGCCGAGGTCGACGAACAGGCCGCCGCCGGAAATCTCCGGCCGCACGCGCCAGGCCGGCGCCGCGGCATCGGCCAGGCGCGGATCGGGCGTCCGGTCCAGTCGCACGCGCACCCGGCGCGGCGTGCCGATGGCGCCGGCCGCCAGCAGCTCACGCACCTTGAGGAAGCGCGGCAGCGCGCGCCGGTAGTAGGCGACGAACAGGGGCATGCCCGTCTCGCGGCTCACGGCGAGCATCGCTTCGCACTCTCCGCCATCCAGCGCCATCGGCTTCTCGACATACGCCGGCTTGCCGGCCCGCATGGCGGCGATCGCGTAATGCGCATGGGTCGACGGCGGCGTGGCCACGTAGACCGCGTCCACGCCCGGGTCGGCGATCAACGCCTGCGCGTCGTCGTACCAGCGCGGCACGCCGTGGCGGCGCGCGTAATCCTCGGCTTTCGCGCGGTCGCGTCGCATCACCGCCACCAGCGAAGAACCCTTCGCATGCTGCAAAGCCGGCCCGCTCTTGACCTCGGTAACGGCGCCGCAGCCGATGATGCCCCAGGCGGTCACGGCTTCCTCCTCGCGTGCACCGACAGCGGCCAGCGCAGCGTCCGGGTCGCACCGGGATCGCCCCAGGCCGCGGCGATTGCCGGCGCGTGCACCGCCACCGGATCGATCCCCGTCGCCTCGCGCATGCGACGCGTCGCCGAGTAGCTGGAGAGATAGCCCAGCAGCCGTGCCAGCGGCCATTCGACCTCCAGCGGGAAAGCGGGCACCTCGACCGCCTCGAATGGCCACGCGAACTCCGCGTAGCCGGAGCCGACCAGGCGCCGTTCCGGCGGCCACCAGGCCAGGATGTCGCGGGAAAACGCGCCCATCGCACCGGCCAGCGGCGCGGGTACGCGCAGGTCGTCGTAGCTCCAGGCCACCAGCAATCCGCCTCGTCGCAGCACGCGCGCGCACTCGGCGAAAAAGGCGGGCCGGTCGAACCAGTGCAGGGCCTGCGCGACGCACACCACGTCCGCACTGGCGCCGGCCAGGCTGCAGCGTTCGCCCGGCTCGACCACGAAGCGCACATTGGCGGGCGCTTCGGCCTGCGACACCTGCTCCGCGCTGGGATCGCTGGCGTGCACCGCCGTGAAGCGCGGGGCCAGCCCGCGCGTGGCCTGGCCGCTGCCGCATCCGGCTTCCCAGACGAGATCGTTTGCGGGCGCCTGTGCCGCGATCCAGTCGAACAGCGCGTCCGGATAGCCCGGCCTGGACTGCGCGTAGTCCTGCGCGACCGCGGAGAAATGATCCTTGAACATCGGCTGCGTCATCCGGCCACCTGATCCGAAGGGACTGTCGTCGCGTCCGGGATCGGCATGCGCCAACCGTTGCGGACTCAGCCGCCGGCCGGGCGCAGCAGCAGCCGCAGGTCGTCGCCGAGGCGGCGGCTGTCGACGGTGCGCAGGCGCAGGCTCTGCGCCATCTCGGTGAACCCCAGTCCGCCGAACAGGGGCCGCGCCGTGTCGCCCAGCAGCACCGGCGCCACGTACAGCAGCAGCTCGTCCACCAGCCTGGCCTTGAGCAGGGCGCCCGCCAGGGTGGCACCGGTCTCCACGTGCAGCTCGTTGACGCCGCGCCCGGCCAGCAGGGCCAGCACCGCGTCCAGGTCGAACATGCCCGCCTTCACCGGTACCGCCGCCCGGTCGGCGACCAGCTCACGCGGCGGCTTGATGTCGGGCGCGTGCAGGTACAGCGTGGGCGCGTCGCCTTCACGCACCTTGCCGCGCGCGACCGTGGCCAGGCCTGGATCGAGCACCACGCGCAGGGGTGGCACGAACTCGCGCGGTTCGTCGAAACGCACCGTCAGCGAAGGATCGTCTGCCAGCACCGTGCCGGCTCCCGTGAGGATCGCGCCCGCACGCGCGCGCCAGCGCATCACGTCGGCCCGCGCCGGCGCGCCGGTGATCCATTTCGATTCGCCGCTGGCCATGGCCGTGCGCCCGTCCAGGCTGCAGGCCAGCTTGACCCGCACCCACGGGCGTCCGCGCTCGATGCGCGAGAGGAAACCCACGTTGAGCGCGCGCGCCTGCGCCTCCATCAGGCCGACCTCGACACCGATGCCGGCTGCGCGCAGGCGCTCGATGCCTGCGCCGTCGACCTGCGGAAAGGGATCGCGCATGGCGGCCACCACGCGTCCCACGCCGGCCTCGATCAGTGCGGCCGCGCAGGGGCCAGTACGACCGGTGTGGTTGCAGGGTTCCAGGGTCACGTAGGCCGTGGCGCCGCGGGCACGCACGCCGACGGCCTGCAGCGCGAATACCTCGGCATGCGGCCCACCCTGTCGCTGGTGCCAGCCCTCGCCGAGCACCTCGTCGCCCTGTGCGATCACGCAACCGACCATCGGATTGGGCTTGGTGGTCCAGGCCCCGCGCTCGGCCAACCGCAGCGCGCGCGCCATCATCGCGTGGTCGGTCGCGCTGAATCCGGTCATCCTGAAAAGCCCTTTCTGGCCGCGGATCGACGCGGAACGACGCGGGTCAACACAGACGGCATATCCGCGTTCATCCGCGCGATCCCTGGCTGCACGGCCCTGCAGCCATCAGCGCTTGCGGCCCTTGCCGCCGGGCTTGCCGAACGGCACCACGTCGCCGCCGAGCAGCGGCAGCTGGGCTTCGCCGGGCAGTTCGCGTTCGAGCCGGTCGAGTTCCTCGCGGAAGTCGGTGATGTCCTCGAACGAGCGGTACACCGACGCGAAGCGCACGAAGCCGACGTGGTCGAGCTTGCGCAACTCCGCGATCACGAACTCGCCCACGCGCCGCGAGGCCAGCTCGCGCTCGGTGGTCATGCGCAGCTGGTGCACCACCGCCCGCACCGCCGCCTCGATCTGCTCCTCCGACACCGGCCGCTTGTGCAGCGCACGGTCCATGCTGGTGCGCAGCTTGCGCGCGTCGAACGGTTCGCGCCGGCCATCGCCCTTGATGATCACCGGCAGCTTGAGTTCGATCGTCTCCAGCGTGCTGAAACGCTCCCCGCAGGCTTCGCACTCGCGCCGCCTCCGGATCGTCGCGCCGTCGTCGGACGCGCGCGAGTCGATGACCTTGGTGTCCTGGTGCTGGCAGAAGGGGCAGTGCATCAGGCGTCCGGATGTGTCAGCCGTAGACGGGGAACTGCCGGCACTGCTGCGTCACGCTCTCGCGCACCCGGGTCAGGACGGCCTCGTCCTCCGGCGCGTCGAGCACGTCGCAGATCCAGTGTGCCAGCGCCGCGCAGTCGTCCTCGCCATAGCCGCGCGTGGTCACTGCCGGCGTGCCGATGCGCAGGCCCGAGGTGACGAAGGGCTTCTGCGGATCGTTGGGCACGGCGTTCTTGTTGACCGTGATGTGGGCCTTGCCCAGCGCTTCCTCGGCCGCCTTGCCGGTGATCGGCTTGCCGATCATGTCGACCAGCATCAGGTGGTTCTCGGTGCCGCCGGACACGATCCGGTAGCCGCGCTCGATGATCACCTTCGCCATGGCCTGCGCGTTATTCACCACCTGCGCCTGGTAGGCCTTGAACTCCGGCTCCAGCGCTTCCTTGAAGGCCACCGCCTTGGCCGCGATCACGTGCATCAGCGGACCGCCCTGGATGCCGGGGAATACGATCGACTGCAGCTTCTTGGTCATCGCGTCGAACTCGTCGCCCGCGCCTTCGCGGCTGGCGACGATGATGCCGCCGCGCGGCCCGCGCAGGGTCTTGTGCGTGGTCGAGGTGACCACGTGCGCATGCGGCACCGGGTTGGGATACACGCCTGCGGCGACCAGGCCGGCGACGTGCGCCATGTCGACGAACAGCAGCGCGCCGATCTTGTCGGCGATCGCGCGGAAGCGCGCCCAGTCGATCTTCTGCGAGTAGGCGCTGAAGCCGGCCACGACCATCTTCGGCCGGTGCTCCAGCGCCAGCTTCTCGACTTCGTCGTAGTCGATCAGGCCTTCATCGTTGACGCCGTACTGCACGGCGTTGAACAGCTTGCCCGACGCGTTGACCTTGGCGCCGTGGGTCAGGTGGCCGCCGTGGGCCAGCGACATGCCGAGGATGGTGTCGCCCGGCTGCAGCAGCGCGAAGTACACCGCCTGGTTGGCCTGCGAACCCGAATGCGGCTGCACGTTGGCGTAGTCCGCACCGAACAGCTGCTTGAGGCGGTCGAGGGCGAGCTGCTCGGCCACGTCGACGTATTCGCAGCCGCCGTAGTAGCGCTTGCCCGGGTAACCCTCGGCGTACTTGTTGGTCAGCTGGCTGCCCTGGGCTTCCATCACCCGCGGGCTGCAGTAGTTTTCCGACGCGATCAGCTCGACGTGGTCCTCCTGGCGCCGGACCTCCGATGCGATCGCAGCGGCGAGTTCGGGGTCGTAGCCTTCGATACGTGCGTCGCGGGAAAACATCCTGGCTCCGGGGCAAAGGGGGACCCCCGGATTGTACCCGCCCGGCCGCGCGAAGGCTTGGCAGCCCGACCGCTGCGGCGCTCCCCCAACGAAAGAACGCGCCCCGGAGGGCGCGTTCGAGGTGATCGGCGGGATCCAGCGCTCAGCGCAGCAGCAGATCCGCGATCAGGCCCGTGGCGACGGCCACCAGCAGGAAGTCGCCGTGGTCGTCGCGCATCCAGCGATGGCCCCGCGGCGGATGGCGCAGGCCGTGGCCGTAGTAGTCGTTCACCACGTAGATCGGCCGCTGGTAGTGGTGCACGTAGCCACCGCGCGACCAGCGCGGGGGGCCGGCGTAGCGCGGCGCGGGATGGTAGTGGCGGACCACGGGGCGGTGATGGACCACCACCGGCCGCGAATTGCGGTAGTAGCGGTCGTCGCGGTAGTAACGGTCGTCGCGGTGGTCACGACGGTCGTGGCGATGATCGCGGCGTGCCTGGCGGTGGTCGCGGCGATGGTCGCGGTTGTCCCAGCGGCGGTCGCGGTCATGGCCACGCCGGTCGTGGTCGCGGTGGCCGTGGCCACCCCGGCGGTCGTTGTCGGCCAGCGCGATGGCCGGGGCCGCGGTGGTCGCGAGCGCCAGCATCAGGGCGGTACCCCACTTGAGTCCGAGATTCATGCCTTCCTCCAGGTCATCCGCGCCGTCCGCACCCCGGTCGGCTTCGGGAGGACTATCGACGGCGGCGGCTGAACAAGCGCTTCCTGCAGGCGCCTGCACGGCATTGGGGATCACGCGCGTTTAACGACTGCTCAGCCCGGCCCGAGCGGGGCACTGGCGCTATAATCCCGGGTTCCCGATCGATCCTGCCGGTCCGCGCCCTGGGCGCGGGTCTCGGCCGCTTGCAACCCGGAGTTCCCATGTCGTCGCAGTACATCTACACCATGAACCGGGTGTCCAAGGTGGTCCCGCCGAAGCGGCAGATCATCAAGGACATCTCCCTGAGCTTCTTCCCCGGCGCCAAGATCGGCCTGCTCGGCCTGAACGGCTCGGGCAAGTCGACCGTGCTGCGGATCATGGCCGGCGTCGACCAGGACTTCGAGGGCGAGGCCCGTCCCCAGGCCGGGACCAAGGTCGGTTACCTGGAGCAGGAGCCCCAGCTCGACCCCGCCAAGACCGTGCGCGAAGCGGTCGAGGAAGGCGTGGGCGAAGTGCTGCAGGCCCAGGCGCGGCTGGACGAGGTCTACGCCGCCTACGCCGAGGAAGGCGCCGATTTCGACGCGCTGGCCAAGGAACAGGAACGGCTGGAGGCGATCCTCGCCGCCGGTGACGCCCACACCCTGGAAAACCAGCTGGAAGTCGCGGCCGACGCGCTGCGGCTGCCGCCGTGGGACGCGGTGATCGGCAAGCTGTCCGGTGGCGAGAAGCGCCGTGTCGCGCTGTGCCGCCTGCTGCTGCAGAAGCCCGACATGCTGCTGCTCGACGAACCCACCAACCACCTGGACGCCGAGTCGGTGGAGTGGCTGGAACAGTTCCTGGCGCGCTACACCGGCACCGTGGTCGCCGTCACCCATGACCGCTACTTCCTCGACAACGCCGCCGAGTGGATCCTCGAGCTCGACCGCGGCCGCGGCATTCCGTGGAAGGGCAACTACACCGAGTGGCTGCAGCAGAAGGAAGAGCGGCTCAAGCAGGAAGACAACCAGGAAAAGTCGCGCCAGAAGGCGATCCAGAAGGAGCTGGAGTGGGCGCGGCAGAACGCCAAGGGCGGCCGCTCCAAGGGCAAGGCGCGCCTGGCACGCATCGAGGAGCTGCAGTCGGTCGACTACCAGAAGCGCAACGAGACCAACGAGATCTTCATCCCGCCGGGCGAGCGCCTGGGCAACAAGGTGGTGGAGTTCAAGAACGTCAGCAAGCGCTTCGGCGACCGGCTGCTGATCGACGACCTGAGCTTCATGGTCCCCGCCGGCGCGATCGTGGGGATCATCGGTCCCAACGGCGCGGGCAAGTCGACCCTGTTCAAGATGATCACCGGCCAGGAAAAGCCGGACTCGGGCACGATCGAGATGGGCCCGACGGTGCAGCTGGCCTACGTCGACCAGAACCGCGATGCCCTCGAGGGCGACAAGACCGTGTTCGAGGAAGTGTCGGGCGGCCTGGACATCCTCAACATCAATGGCACCGAGATCCAGTCGCGCGCCTACATCGGCCGCTTCAACTTCAAGGGCCAGGACCAGCAGAAGCGCGTGGGCTCGCTCTCGGGCGGCGAACGCGGGCGCCTGCACATGGCCAAGACCCTGCTGCAGGGCGGCAACGTGCTGCTGCTCGACGAACCGTCCAACGACCTGGACATCGAGACGCTGCGGGCGCTGGAAGACGCGCTGCTGGAGTTCCCAGGCAACACCTTCGTGATCAGCCATGACCGCTGGTTCCTCGACCGCATCGCCACCCACATCATCGCCTTCGAAGGCGACAGCCACGTGGAGTTCTTCCAGGGCAACTACCGCGAGTACGAGGAAGACAAGAAGCGCCGCATGGGCGACGACGCGGGTCCCAAGCGCCTGCGATTCAAGGCGCTGAAGTAAGGCGACGGCCCGCGCAAGGCGCGGCTGCCGTTGCGCCATCCCGACCCCGGACCTGATCCGGGGACGAGATTCCCCGGCAACCGGGTGATCACCCACACGACGAGGCAACCATGACCATCGAGCACGCCAGCGAACTCGAAGGCCTGCGCCGGGCCGGGGCCCTGGTCGCTGCGATCCTCACGGGAATGCGCGCCGCGGCGGCGCCCGGCGTGCGCACGCGCGACCTCGATGCGCTGGCTGGCGAATGGCTGCGGGCCGCCGGTGCACGTTCGGCGCCGCAGCTGACCTACGATTTCCCGGGCGCCACCTGCATCAGCGTCGGCCGCGTGTTCGCGCACGGCATCCCCGGCGACACCGTGTTGCACGAGGGCGACCTGGTCAACATCGACGTGTCGGCCGAGCTCGACGGCTACTTCGCCGATACCGGCGCCAGCTTCGTGGTCGGGAGCGCCTCGCCCTCGCAGCAGCGCCTGCTCGATGCCACGCACGAGGCGCGCGACGCGGCGATCGCCCAGCTGCGTGCCGGCGGCAGGATCAACGGCATCGGCCGCACCATCGAATCAGTCGCCACGCGCCACGGGCTGCGCGTGATCCGCAACCTCGGCAGCCATGGCGTCGGCCGTGCCCTGCACGAAGCGCCGGGCCAGATCCCGGGACACTACGAGCCGGCCGACCCGCGCCGCCTGCACGAGGGCATGGTCATCACCGTCGAGCCCTTCCTCGCCACCCACGCCACCCTGGCCGAGGAAGATGGCGACGGCTGGTCGCTTTATTGCAGGCGTGGCTTCGCCGCGCAGTTCGAACACACCGTGGTGGTCACCTCCGGCGAGCCGGTCGTGGTGACCTGAGACGAAGGACGCAGGCATGGGTTTCATCCGCAAACTCCGCGACCGTTGGCAGCAGGCCGACAGCCTGCTCTGCGTCGGGCTCGATCCCGACCCGGCGAAGTTTCCCGCTGCCCTGGTGGACGATCCCGATCGGCTGTTCGCCTTCTGCCGCGACATCGCGGATGCGACCGCGCAGTTCGCCTGCGCGTTCAAACCGCAGATCGCCTACTTCGCCGCTCACGATGGCGGAGAGGACGCGCTGCAGCGACTGATCGCGCATATCCGCGCCGCGCATCCGGACGTGCCGGTGGTGCTGGACGCCAAGCGCGGCGACATCGGCAGCACCGCGCAGCAGTACGCGGCCGAGGCCTTCGACCGCTACGGCGCGGACGCGGTCACGCTCAATCCCTACATGGGCCGCGATTCGGCCGACCCCTTCCTGCAGCGCGCGGACCGCGGCTGCATCTTCCTGTGCCACACCTCCAATTCCGGCGCACGCGACTTCCAGGAGCTTCTGGTCGACGGCCAGCCGCTTTACCGGCACATCGCGCGCACCATCGCCGGCGCATGGAATGGCAACGGCAACTGCGCGCTGGTGGTGGGCGCGACGTTCCCGCTGGAGCTCGAGGCGATCCGCGGCCTCGTCGGCGAGATGCCGCTGCTGATCCCGGGCGTTGGCGCGCAGGGCGGCGACGTCGAAGCGGTGGTGCGCAACGGCAGGACCGCAGACGGCACCGGCCTGATGATCAATTCCTCGCGCGGGATCCTGTATGCCTCGGGCGGCGCGGATTACGCGTCGGCCGCAGCCGACGCAGCAAGGGCGCTGCGGGACGAGATCAACCGCTACCGGTGAGCGCGCGTGGCGTTGGCAGTAGCCCGGATAAGCGCAGCGCATCCGGGGTTCGCGTCGCCATTACCCGGATGCGCTGCGCTTATCCGGGCTACGCAGCGCCGGCTGGCGGCGCGGCCACGTCGAAGACCTGCCGCAGGTAGGACAGGTAGGCGGGGTCGTCGCACATCGTCTTGCCGGGCGCGTCGCTGAGCTTGGCGACCGGTTGGCCGTTGCAGCGGACCATCTTCATCACGATGCCCAGCGGCGTTGGCCCCAGGTCGTTGGTGAGGTTGGTGCCCACGCCGAAGGACATCAGGCAGCGCCCCTTGAAGTGCGCGTACAGCCGCATGACCTCGTCCATGTCGAGTCCGTCGCTGAACACGAAGATCTTGTTGCGCGGATCGACCTTGTTCGCGGCCAGGTGCGCGATCAGCCGTTCGCCCCAGGCGACCGGGTCGCCCGAGTCGTGGCGCATGCCGTCGAACAGCTTGCAGAAGTACATGTCGAAATCACGCACGAACGCGTCCAGCCCGATCACGTCGGTCAGCGCGATGCCGAGGTCGCCACGGTATTCGCGGGCCCAACCCTCGAACGCGGCCACCTGCGAATCGCGCAGCCGCGGGCCCAGTGCCTGGTAGGCCTGCAGCCATTCGTGCGCCATCGTGCCCTGCGCGACCAGGCCATGGCGGCGGGCCAGATCGACGTTGCTGGTGCCGGAAAACTTCTCGCCAAGGCCCTGCACCAGGCGCGGGATCAACGCCTCGTGCCAGGCGCGCGACCAGCGTCGGCGCGTGCCGAAGTCGGTGATGCGGCAGTCATCGAAGCCGACCGCGTCGTTGATCCGGGCAAGCTTGGCCTGCAGCCGGCGCAATCCTTCTGCCTCGTCGGGCGCGCCGAAGGTGTCGCGGAAATACACCTCGTTGACGATCGCCAGCAGCGGCACCTCGAACAGGATGGTATGCAGCCATGGGCCCTTCACCTCCAGTTCGATCGCACCTTGCTCGGCGTCGGACGGACGCAGCGAGACGTACTTGCGCTGCAGCCGGAACAGCGCGAGGAAGTCGACGAAGTCGGACTTGATGAAGCGCAGCCCGCGCAGGTAATCCAGCTCCTCGCCCGACAGGCGCAGCGTGCACAGCCTGTCGATCTCGTCGGAGATCGCATCGATATGCCGCGCCAGGTCGATGCCTGGCGTGCGGCAGCGAAAGCGGTACTCCGCCTGCGCGGCGGGGTGCTGGTGCAGCACCGCCTGCATCATCGTGAACTTGTACAGGTCGGTATCGAGCAGCGATTCGATCACGGTCATCGTTGTTCCTGGCAGGTACGACACTCTATCGATCCGGCCCGGATTCTGTAGGAGCGGCTTCAGCCGCGATCGCCGGTTCGGGATCGACGGGACCGAAGGATCCTCCGCGGCTGAAGCCGCTCCTACAGTCTGCCGGTCGGATCAATGGTTGGGCCTGTCAGGCCTTCGCCCACTGGCGCAGCGCCGCCAGCGGAAACCGGAGCCAGATGGCCGCCCAGACCGCCACTCGCGCCGGCCACGTCACCTGCGCCGCGTCGAACTTGCGGAAATAGCGCCACAGCCCACGATGCTTGTGCCATTCGACGAACAGCGGTCGCGGACGGCTCGACACGCCGCGCAGGTGCAGCACGCGCACGTCGTTGGCAACGGCAACGCAGCCGCCCGCTTCGCGCGCACGACGGCACAGGTCGAGGTCCTCGGCGTGCAGGCGATAGCCGGTGTCGAAGCCGCCGATGCGGTCGAACAGCGTGCGCGGCATCAGCATCAGCGCGCCGGATACCGCATCGACGCTCTGCACTGCCTTGCTGTCGTCCGGCGCGACGGCCAGGTCGCGTGCAGCGCGATCGTGCAGCATGGCGGCAAACGCGGGATCGCGGCGGCGGGCTGCCGTATCGCGCTGGTCGTGCTCGTCCACCAGGTCCGCGCCGAGCAGGCAGTTGCCACCAAGCGCAGAGGCGTGGTCGAGCAGGCGCGAGAGCGCATCGGGTTCGAGCAGGCAGTCGGGATTGACGAAGGCCAGCCAGTCCACGTCGCTGTCGCGCGCGCCCTGGTTGCAGGCGACCGAGAAGCCGGGATTGTCGGGGTTGGCGATGAAGTGCAGGCGCGGGTCGAGCGAAGCATGGCGCTGGACCAGGGCCAGCGTTTCATCGGTCGAGCCATTGTCCACGATGCGGATCTGGCGCACGCCGCGGGCGACGCGCAGGCACGACAGGCACGCGTCGATGGTCGCCGCGCTCTGGTAGCTGACCACGACGGCAGCGATGCCGGGAGCGTCGGACATCAGCCGTCCTCCGCGGATGTGACGAAGCCAGGGCCCGCATCGTCGCGAAGCGGAAACAGCTCGTGCTGCAGCCGTGGCCCCTCGGCGTCGACGTGGCGCTGCACCAGCTGTTCGCGCACCTGCCGCAGCGGGTCGTCCATCAGGAAATGCGCCAGCCGCGCATGCCAGCCCGGCCAGCGCGCGCCCAGCGCATCCATGTCGCCGTCGGCCGGCCCGCCCTCGCCGCCGCGCGCGACGAAAGCTGTCTCGCACAGCACGTTGCGCCAGCCCAGTCCCGACAGGCGCAGCGACAGGTCGATCAGCGCCGCATACCAGGATCCATAGCTGGCGGTGTCGAGGCCGCCTGCCTTGCGCCGTGCGCTGCCGCGCAGGATCACCGCGTGCGCGACCGCCGCCGGCAGTTCCGGATGCAGCGGGGGCATGGTCGCGCAGGCACGCGCGATGCGGCCCGCGTCGGCCGGCATCGGCGACACCTCTCCGATCCGTGGCCACGCGGCCACTTCGCCGGCGTTGCACCACGGCGTGGCGCTGGCGATCGAGGCATCGCGCGCGAAGCAGGCGGCCAGCTGCGCGGCCCAGCCCGGTGCCGGCACCGCATCGGGCGCGAGCACGATCGCGTCGGCCTCGCCACAGGCGGCCAGCATCTGGTCGACGTGCGCGACTTCGCCGAGGCGGCGATCGCGACGGGTGTAATCGGCCTGCAGGAGCGTGTTCGCCAGCCAGCGTTCGATGATCGCCAGCCCACGCGGGCCGGCCTGGGCGTCGTCGGCCAGCCACACACGCGTGCCCGCCGGCGTACCGGCATCGAGCGCGGCCAGGCAGGCGTCCAGGGCATCGTCGTCCGTTCCGACCGGCAGCAGCAGTACCGGCACGTCAGCCATGCGCGTCATCGCACGCGTCCACGCGCATTCAGTCCTGCGTTGCCCGGTTCAGCGGCTCCATCGCGCGGAAGCGGCGGCTGTACTCGTCGGTCAGGGTGCGCGCTTCGTTGACGTCGCGGATGATCGTCGGCGTCAGCAGGATGATCACCTCGGTGCGCGCGGTGCTGGAGGTCTGGCGTCCAAACAGGCCGCCCAGCACGGGGATCCGGCTGAGTCCCGGGAAGCCCGCCGAGCCGCGGCCGACCTGGTCGCGGATCAGCCCGGCCAGCATCACCGTATCGCCGCTGCGCACCGCCGCCTCGGTCTTCATCTTGCGCGTGTCGATGCGCACGTTGCCGTTCTCGTCGGCGGTCGCCTGGTCACCCGGCGTGCTCACTTCCTGGACGATATCGAGGAAGACCATGCCGTCGCTGGTCACGCGCGGGCGCACGTTGAGGATGGTGCCCGTCTCCAGGTACTGCACCGAGGTGAAGCTGTTGTCGCTGCCGAGGATGGGATTGACGCTGACCGTCGAGATCGGAATGCGACTGCCAACGTTGAGCGTGGCCTCGGCGTTGTTTCGGGTCATGATCGACGGCGACTGCAGCACGCGCAGGTCGGTCACCTCGTCCAGCGCGCTGATGATCGCGGCGGCGTTGCGCCCGAGGAAGGTCCACGACAGCCCGCTGCCCACGCTGCCGGCGGTCGAACCGGTGACGTTGCCCGCGATCGCGCTCCAAGTCGTCCGATCCACCGCCGACGGCAGCCCGGCATCGGTCACGGCGCGCTCGAAGAACCAGTTCACCCCGTAGCGCAGGTCGCCTTCCAGCACGACCTCGGCAATCTGCGCCTCGATGTGCACCTGCAGCGGCATCACGTCGAGCCGCTCGACCACTTCCTTGATGGATTTCCAAGCGGTCGGCGTGGTTCGCACCAGCAGCGCATTGGTCTCGTCCAGCGCGGACACACCCACGCGGTCGCCTTCGACCTCCAGGGTGACGCCGCTGGCGCCGCCCCGATCCTGGCTGAGCGAGAGCGAGCCGCCGCCCATGCCGGTGCCGCCGGTGCCCGAACCGCTGCCCCCCATGCCCGAATCCATCGACCCCATCGAATCGCCGCCATCGAACTTGGCGCCATCGCCGCCGGTGCCGCCACCGATCGTGGACGGGGTCAGGCCCGGCATCAGCGACGGCCCGCCGCCACCACCGCCAGAACGTCCGCCGCTGCCGCCGAACACTTCCGACAGCCGCTCGGCCAGGTCGCGCGCGCGGATGTACTTGAGTTCGTACGAGTACAGCCGGGCACCGGCGCCAGCACTGTCGATGCGTTCCAGCCAGTCCTGGATGTCGTCGAGGTAGTCCGGCTGCGGCGTGATCACCAGCACCGCGTTGGCGCCTTCCAACGGCATGAAGCGGAACATGCCCGCCACCGGCGACTTGCTCTGCTCGCCGAACACCTTCTCCAGATCGGCGACCACGCGCGTGGCCTTGCCGCTCTGCAGCGGGAACACGCCCACCGACATGCCCGACAGCCAGTCCACGTCGAAGATCTCGATCGTGCGCAGGTAGTTTTCCAGTTCCACGCGCGAGCCGGACACGGTGATCGTGTTGCGGCCGTTGTCGGCCGCCACGATGGCGTTGGGACGCGCGTAGGGTTCGAGCACCTTCTCCATCTCGGTGGCCGAGATGTAGCGCAGCGGCACCACCCGCACCTCGAAGCCGCGCGCCACCGCCGCGCCGCCGGTGCGCGGCGCCACCGTGCCCGAGGGCAGCGCCGCATCGGCCGGCACGATCTGGTACATGCCGCCGCTGTAGACCATGCGCGCGTTGTTGTCGGCCAGCGCGCGTTCGAGCAGGACGTAGGCTTGGGCGGGGCTGACCGTACGCGGCGTGGCCAGCGTGACCGTGCCCTGCACGCCCGGGGCGATGGTGTAGTTCTGGCCCAGCATGTCGCCCAGGATGGCCTTGACCACCGCGTGCAGCGGCTCGCCCTCGAAGTTGAACGAGGCCTCGCCGCTGCTGCCGCCGAGGTTGGGCGGCGAAACCGCAGCCACGCCCTGGTTGATGACCTGGCCGCTGCCGCGGCGGATCTGCGCGCGCGGGCCTTCGTCCTCGGCCTCCAGCGGCTCGGCCTGGATACCGGCCTGCCCGGGCGTGGCTGTGGTCGCCGGACGCTGCTGCGCGCGCGAAACCGTCGGCGGCGGCATCGAAGCACAGCCGGCCAGCAGCATGGACAGGAAGGCCGCGACGGCGGATTGGCACAGGGATCGTGAGGTCATCGGCGCAGTCTATTGGTTCTCGTTGGCGGGCTGGCCCGAACGCGCCCGGTCTTCCTGGCGCAGCCGGGCGCGGCGTTCCTCGATGCGGCGGCGGATCATCTCCACCTGGTCCTGCGCCGCCTGCTGCTGGACCGCGGACGATGCCGCGTCGGCGGGGGCATCGGCCCCCATGGCGTCCTCGTCCGTCTTGCGGGACGACTGCGCTCCGCCGGTGGCACGCGGCCCGGCGCCAGTCTCGGCATCGGCCATCGACGCCTGGGCACCTGCCTGCGTCGGGGCGGCCGGCGTGGACATGGGGGTCGGCGCCTGGCCGCCGGTGCCGTCGAACACCCGCAGCTCCAGGCTGCGCTCGCCCTCCGGCCCGGCGAATACGGCGCTGCGCGCCGCGACCGACTGCAGCACCCAGCCGGGTGAGGCATCGGGCGCACCGCCCACCTTCACCCGCACCGGCTCGCCGCCACCGGCCGGCTGCAGGATCACCATCTGCAGGTTCGGCGTGCGCAGCACGCTGCTCAGCACGTAGTCGAAGTCGTTGGTCGCGCCCTCGGCCTCGCCCATGGGATCGATCACGAACGGCTGCGGCCGGCGGTTGTCGGTGAACAGCGGGCGCGCGGCGACGTCGCCGTACTGCGCCATCGGGCCAAGCCGCTGCGCTGCAGCAGCGCCCGGCTCGGGCAGCGCCTGGCGTAGCGACGGGTCATCGTCGAGTCGGTCGATGCTGCCGCCCATGCCGAACATCGCCAGCACCCAGACGCACAGCGCCCAGCCGGCCAGCGTGGCGTACAGCCAGGTGCGGGCGCCGACGTCTTCAGCGCGCATCGGCGACCACCGATGCGGGTGCAGGCTGCAGGTAGCCGTACAGGTCGAAGCTCACGTCCACGCCGCCGCCGCTGCCCTGGTTGCCGCTGAACTGGTAGCGCTGGGCGAGGATGTTGAGGTTGTCGACGAACAGGCGCGGCGAACCGCTTTCCAGCGAGTGCAGCACGGTGGCGAGTTCGGCGTTGCCGCAGGTCAGGCGCACCTGCACGGTGGCGCGCGGGAAGCGCTGCTGGCGCGCGTCGTTCATGGGCTGGCGGTTGCTGATCGCGCAGCTGCGGTTGCCCGGGCTGGCCTCGGCCACGGCCTGCTCCAGGCGCTGCACCAGGGCCGATGTCGCCAGCTGCACGTTGGCTTCGGCCATGAAGCCCGGCGCGCTGCCGGCCGCGGCGCGCGCGGCCTCGAGACGTTCGCGCACCTCGGGTGCCTGCTGCAGCCCGGTGCGGGCACGCAGGTCACGCTCGCGCAGGCTCTCAATGCGCGCGTTGGTCTCGAGCATGGGCACCGTCCACCACGGATGCACCAGCAGCAGATAGGCGAGCGCGAGCACGCCGGCAAGGATCGCCAGCGCCAGCCAGCGGTCGCGGCTAGTGACCTCCGGCTGCATCCGTCGTCTCCGCGGGGCGCGCTGCCGGGGCGGCCGTCGTCCCGGTGCCGGCATCGGCCACGGTCAGCGTGGCGGTCAGGGTGAAGCGGTCCATGCGCGTGCGCGGATCGGGTTGCAGCGCGCCGGCCAGGGTCGGCTCGGACCACAGCGGCGAGCCCTGCAGCCTGGCGACCAGGGCGGAGGCCTCGCGGCTGAGCCCGATTAGCAGGATGCGGTCGCCTTCCACCGACAGCTTTTCCAGGAAGGTGTCGTCGGGCAGGCGCCTGGCGAGTTCATCCATCACTTCGACCATCGTCGGCCTGCCCGCGCGTGCGGCACGCAGGAAGGCGCCGCCTTCGATCAGGTCGACGAGCTGGCGCTTTTCCAGCGAGGCACTGCGCGCGCGCTCGACCTCGGCCTCGACCTGTTGCGCAAAGAAGTCCGCGGCCGCCTCCCGGTTGACCAGCATCTGCCACATGCCGGCCAGCAGCGCCAACAGCGCGACCAGCAGCAGCACCAGGTTGCGGCCACGCGCGGGGTCCTCGCGACGGCGGCGACCGGCACCGCCGGCAAGGTCGACGCCGAGCGGCGTGCCGTCGGCATCGGCAACGTCCACGCCCGCGAGGGTCGGCGCCAGCGGACCGAGCCCGGTGAGCGCCGCATCCAGCGTGGCGCGCGGCACCACCACCAGTTCGGCCTCGAGCTGGTCGCCGCTCCGGCGGCCGAGGGGACGCGCGTCGTAGCGCACTTCGGCCGCCGTGAAGGGCGTCTGCCGGTCGATCTCGAAACCGAGCACTTCGCGCAACCGTTCGCCCGCCGCTGCCGGCAGGGTCAGGCGCCGGCGCAGGACCGCCGTGCCCGGCAGCAGCAGCCAGCGCGGCACCCGCGCCATGGCCGGCGACAGCAGCCGCGCGAGCGGATCGCCCTGGTCGGGCAGCTCGTGCGCGCGCGGCAGTTCGGCCAGCAGGCGCACGCCGTCGCCGCGCCACAGCGACAGACGCAAGCCGTCTGCGGCCGGCTCCAGCAGCAGCCGCTGCGGCGACAGTCCGAACAGGTCGCGTACGCGACCGGGCAGCCATGCCGCCAGCGAGCGCGTCCACCACTGGCGGAAACCGCGCAGGCGCGGGCGCAGCGAGCCGTCGACACGGCGCAGCCCTCCGCGCAGTGCGGACGGCGTTGCTGCGGATTGTTCGACCACGGCCATCATCGCGGCGACGCGCCCTCCTCCCATCTCATGACCGTGTATGCCGATCCGGGCACGCCACTGGGGCCCAGCCGGATCACGGCGCGCAGGACGGATTCGCGCCCATCCCTGAGCCGTGCATGGCTGTCGATACTATACGTGCCGCTGCCTGCGCCCACGAACGAGGCGTCGCCGGGCTGCGGTGGACGTTCACGCCCCGCCAGCACGGGTGCGGCGTCGACGCCCATCGATTCGAGCACCGCCGGCGTGGCGAAGCGCGCGTCGGCCAGGGGGAGCCCGCTGTAGATGGTCAGGTGGGGCGCCAGTTGCGCGAACAGGGCAGGCGTCATGCCCAGCACCTGCTCCACCTCGGCCACGGTTTCGAACGGCGCATCCTTGGCGCCCCAGGCCAGGCCGGCAGCGGCGTACTGCGGATCCTCGGCGCCGCCCTGCGCCTGGGTCATGTCGTCCGCGTCGCGCCAGTCGACGATCGCTGCGGCCACCGCGTCGGCCTGCTGCGGCTCCGTGCCGATGGCGCGCATCAGCGCCGACAGGCTGGCGGGTTCGGCGGCGTTGAGGTCGAGCTTGCCGGATTCGTCGACGATGCGGACCTCGATCTTGGCATCGGCGAAGCGCCAGCGGTACGGACGGCCGTCGGGCAGCCACTGCAGGCGCGGGTCGTGCACGGAAACACGCGTGGCCGCGTACTCCAGGCCCGCGCGCGCGGCCTGCGCCGCGAGCAGTCCGCTGCCCAGGGTGCGCCCCTGCAGGTACTCGGTACGCGCGGTCATCGCAAACGCGCCGATCAGCGCCGCCAGCAGCGCGATCAGCCACAGCACCAGGATCAGCGCCGCGCCGCGGGCGGATGCGGGACAGGGCCTGCTCACGGGACCATGCCGCCCATGCGCTGCGGCAGCATCACCACGATCGGTGGCCATGCACCACCGCTGCGGCTGGCCAGTTCCACCGACACCTGCAGCGGCAGCATGTCGACCTGCTCCCAGGTGTCGGTCCACTCGCCGAGCAGGCCGTCCTCGCCGAGGCCGCGATAGCGGAAGCGCGCGTCCGACAGGTCCGGCACCAGGGTCTCGGGCGGGCGGGCATCGCGATCCTCGATCGTGCCGCCGCCGACCGCCATCGCGAACGAGACCGCCAGCCGCGCGCCGCCCTCGCCGTTGAGCACCGCGATGTCGTGCAGATGCGGACCGCCACGGCCGAGGTAGTCCGGCAGGTCGGCGACGAAACGGAGGCGGTCGGGCTCGCCGATGAAGCGGACCATGCGGCCGCTGTCCTCGTCGATGGCGAAGGCGATCGGCGATGCCGACGCCAGGCGCCGCCGCAGGAATCCATCGACCGCGCGCATGCGCTCGCTGCGCGCGGCGATCAGTTCCCCGCGCTCCACGGTTGCGGTCGCCGCACGCAGGGTGGAGAAGGCCAGCGCCAGGCCAAGCGCGAGCAGGGTGGTGGCGAGCAGGATCTCGATGAGGGTGAAGCCACGCTGCGCAGCGCTGGCAGACGGCCTGCGAATGAGGCCGTCGCCGCGGCTGACACCAGTGAATCGCCCGCTCGCATCACCACGAGATGCACCAGGATCGCAACCGACATCAAGGCATCGCAAACCCCGCTTTGTGCCCGCCCACTGCCCCCTCATCCCGACAGCCCCGACGGATCCGGCTGCACCAGCCGCAGCGTCTCCAGCTGCAGCCGTTCGCGCGGTCCGCCCTCGCCCCAGCTCACCACCAGCCGCAGCTGCAGCAGCTGCGGCGCATAGGGATCCGACTGCGGCACAGGCGGGCGGTCCGGGTCCACGTAAGGCGCCACGTCCAGCACCCAGCGATAGCGGCCACCGGCAAACTCGCCGTCGCGCCGGCCCGGCGCCAGCACCTCGCCCACGCCCACCTCGTCCAGCAACGACTGCGCATGCAGCACCGCGCGTCCACTGTCCGCCGCCCATCGCACCTGCCGGGTGCCGCCCGACAGCGCGCCCAGCAGCAGGCTCAGGGCAACGCCCAGCACCGCGAACGCGACGATGACTTCGAGCAGCGAATAGCCGCGCTGCAAACAACCCACCCCCGCACCGCCAGTGAGCCCGTCGCCACGGCCGACGCCGACAAACGGCCTGGACAGCGCCCGCATCCCGCCCTGCGCCACCAGACCGCGCCCCTGCAGCCTGCGACCGCTCATCGCCCTGCCTCCGCCCGCCGCAGCGTGACCTCGCCCGTCAGCCAGGCCACGTCGATGTTCCAGGCCGCGTCGCGCAGGCGCAGCTGCACCCTTCCGCCGGTGGAGGCGCCATCGCCGAAGAACAGGATTGCGCCCTGGCCCTCGGCAGGCTGCACCTCGCGTGCGCCGGTGAACTGGACGTCCAGCGACTTTGGCAGGTCGCCGGCGTGTCCTTCCGCGCCCTGCCAGGCGCGCGTGGCCGGATCGATCGTGAACTGCTGGGTGGTGCCGGTCGCGATCGCGCGCGTGCGCGCGAAACGCAGCTGCGCGGCCAGCTCGCGCGCGCTGGACCGCAACTCCATGCGATCGAAACCGCCGGTGAGGATGCCCGCGGCCAGCAGGCCGGTGGCCGCGATCAGCGCCATCACCAGCAGGATCTCGAGCAGGGACATCCCGTGCTGCGAAAGAACGTTGCCGGCACGACGTGGCGTGCCCGGACAACGCGGAATTGCCGGAGTGTCATTCCAGGCGCAGCGGGGAATCTCTGGCCAGCGGTCGCTTCCGAAAGCAGATTCCTCGCTGCCCCCGGAACGACGGAGTTCCAGCGTGCGTCGGTGCAAGCGGCGATCCGCAGCAGGCCGGCGCGCGCGGCCTACAAAGCGGCACAGCGTCTCCCTGGCGCCGGCGCTCAAGGCGCAGACCCCACATGCACGCCGATACGGTCCGCGCCTGTCTGCACCTTGCTGAGCCGCGTTGCGGCGTCAGTCGTTGCGGATGTCCGCATCGACGCTGTCGCCACCCGGTTTGCGGTCGGCACCGAGGCTGACGATGTCGTAAGGCCGGCCATCACCGGGCGCGCGGTATTCGAGCGGGGTGTTCCAGGGATCCCTGAGTTCGGATTCCTTGGCATACGGCCCCAGCCAGCCGACGGCGCCGCCGGGCTGGGTGACGAGCTGGTCGAGCGACGCCGGCAGCGTGCCGGTATCCATCTCGAACTGGCTGACCTTGTCGGCCATCGTCTGCACCTGCGCACGCGCCAGGTTGACGCGGGCACGATCGCCGCCGCCAAGGATGCGCGTGGCCGCGAAGGCGACGATGCCGCCGATCAGCACGACCACGAGGATGATCTCGATCAGACTGAATCCGCGCTGCGAACAACCCGCCGACGTGGTTGGAATGACGCCGTCGCCACGGCTGCCACCGGCGAACAGCCCAGGCTGGTCGCAATTGGGCTGCCCCGCACTGAACGCCTTCGCATCAATGCGGCCGTCGCCACGGCCGCCGGCAGCGATAAGCCTGCCGCTGCATCCGCCGCTCCGCTCCGCCCCGCCACGCACCTGGAACCGTCGATTACCCATATCCGCTACTCCAAAGTCTTTCCGAATCCGTCCAATCCAGCGCCTTGCCGCCGCCGCTCAGCCAGTCACCCGATCACGCTCGTCAGGTCATACACCGGCACCAGCACCGCCAGGATCACCGCCATCACCACCAGCGCCAGCACCATGGTGATCGCCGGCACCAGCGCCGCCAGCATGCGGTCCAGTGCCTGACCGGTTTCCTGCTCGAAGGTATCGGCGGTCTTGAGCAGCATCGCGTCGAGCGCGCCGGACTCTTCGCCCACCTGCACCATCTGCAACGCCAGGCGCGGGAACCGCTTGCCCTTGCCCAGCGCGGTCGCCAGGCCAACGCCGTTCTTCACATCCTCCGCCGCGGCTTCGACATCGGCGCCAAGCACGCGGTTCCCGACCACGCTGCGGCCAATGCCCAACGCCGACATCAGCGGCACGCCGTTGCGCAGCAGGGTGCCGAGGGTGCGCGCCAGGCGTGCGGTTTCCAGCCGCGCCATCATCGGCCCCACCAGTCGCAGCCGCAGCAGCCAGCCATCGAAGCGGGTGCGGAACGCCACATCGCGCAGGCGCCGGTCCAGCCACCACAGCGCCAGCGCGGGCACCGCCAGCAGCACGATCCACCAGTCGCGCACAAACAGCCCCAACGCCAGCACGACCTTGGTGAACAGCGGCAGCGGCGCGTCCAGGCTTTCGTACATCGCCGCGAACTGGGGCACCACGTAGCCGAGCAGGAACATCATCGACAGCCCGACCATCGCCAGCAGGATCACCGGATAGATCAGCGCATTGACCACGCGCCCGCGCAGCAGGCGGCTGCGCTCGAGGTAGTCGGCCAGCCTTTGCAGGGTTTCCTCCAGGCTGCCGCCGGCCTCGCCGGCGCGCACCATGTTGATGTACAGGCGCGAGAACGTGCCGTGCTGGCGCTCCAGCGCACCCGAGAGCGTGGTGCCGCTGCGCACCGCGTCGCGGATCTCGGACACCGTGCGTTTGGCCGCCGGTTCCTCCGGCAGCTCCAGCAGGATGGTGAGCGCGCGATCCAGCGGCTGCCCGGCACCGAGCAGGGTCGCCAGCTGCTGGGTGAACTGCACCAGGCGCTGGCCTGCGAACGGCTTGGGCCGCAGCAGCGAACGCCAGGAAGCGCCGCCACCGGCTTCACTGGCCAGTCGCGCCTCCACCGGCAGGTGGCCCTGCTCCTGCAGCCGCAGCACCACCTCGCTGTCGCTGGCGGCCTCCATCTGCCCGTCCAGCGTTTCGCCGCGACTGTTGAGCGCCTTGTAACGGTACAGGGGCATCAGGGGATCATGCCTCCTCGGTCACACGCAGCACTTCCTCAAGCGTGGTCACGCCGGCAAGCGCCTTGGCCAGGCCGTCCTCGTACATGGTCCGCATGCCGTGCTGGCGCGCGATCTGTTCGAGTTCACCCATGCCGGCGTGGCGCATCACCGCGCGCCGCAGCTCATCGTTCATGACCATGAATTCGACGATCGTGGTGCGTCCCAGGTAGCCGGTTGGCGCGATCGCCGAACCACGCGGACGGTACAGGAAGATCTCCCCGGCAGGCTGGAAGCGGCGCAGGCCGAACTTGTCGATCTCCTCCGGCGATGCGGCGTACTTTTCCGCATGTGTCGGTTCCAGACGTCGCACCAGGCGCTGGGCGAGGATGCCGTTGACGGTGGACGTCAGCAGGTAGTCCTCCACCCCCATGTCGAGCATGCGGGTGATGCCACCGGCGGCGTTGTTGGTGTGCAGGGTGCTGAGCACCAGGTGGCCGGTGAGCGCGGACTGGATCGCGATGCGCGCTGTTTCCAGGTCGCGCATTTCGCCGATCATGATGATGTCCGGATCCTGGCGCACGATGCTGCGCAGGGCGTGGGCGAAATCCAGCCCGATCTGCGGCCGCGCCTGGATCTGGTTGATGCCTTCGATCTGGTACTCGACCGGATCCTCGACGGTGATGATCTTGACGTCGGGCGTGTTGAGCTTGCTCAGCGCGGTGTACAGCGTGGTGGTCTTGCCCGAGCCGGTGGGGCCGGTGACCAGCAGGATGCCGTGCGGCTGCTCGAGCACGCGCTGGAATGCCGGGAGGAAATCGCCGGTGAAGCCGAGCCGCCCGAAATCGAACACCACCGTTTCGCGATCGAGCAGGCGCATCACCACGCTCTCGCCGTGCGCGGTCGGCACCGTACTGACGCGCAGGTCCAGCTCCTTGCCCTGCACGCGCAGCATGATGCGGCCGTCCTGCGGCAGGCGGCGCTCGGCGATGTTGAGCTTGGCCATGATCTTGATGCGGCTGATCACGGCGGCGGTGAGGTTGCTGGGCGGGCTTTCGCCTTCCTCGAGCACGCCATCGATGCGGTAGCGCACCTTGAGCCGGTTCTCGAACGGCTCGATGTGGATGTCCGAGGCGCGCAGTTCGACGGCGCGCTGGATGACCAGGTTGACCAGGCGGATCACCGGCGCTTCGCTGGCGAGGTCGCGCAGGTGCTCGACATCGTCCATGTCGGCGCCGCCTTCGCCGTCGGCAGTCTCGACGATGGCGCCCATCGCGCTGCGGCCCTGGCCATGCCAGCGTTCGATCAGGTCGTCGATCTCCGAGCGCAGGCCCACCACCGGTTCGACCGTGCGGCCGGTGGCCAGGCGCACGGCATCGAGCGCGTAGCGATCATGCGGGTCGGCCATCCACAGCAGCAGGTGTCCGTCCTGTTCGCCGATCGGGCACAGGTGGAACTGCCGGAGGAAGCGCGCGCTCAGCGACTGTGCGTCGGACAGCAGCTCCGGCGGCGCGTCGGGCATGTCCCTGGCGCCAAGCAGGCGCAGTTCCAACGCGCCAGCGCTGGCTTCCGCATGGTCGCGCTCCGACACCAGGCCCAGCCTGGACAGCAGCGGCAGGATGCCGCCGCCGGTTTCCTCCTGCAGCCGGCGCGCGCGCGCAAGGTCGACTTCCTTGAGCTGCTGGCGCTCGAGCAGCGCGGCCACGATGCGGTCCTCCGCGTCATGCGCCACCGGCTCGCTGGCGGGAGCATCGGGCATCGCGTTCACGTTCGGCATCCATCGGGGGCCACGACTTTAGCAGTTTGCACTACCGACGCAGGCGGGGTGATTCAGCGATGGAGGCGGACTGGCCTTCGACCGTGCTGCGCATGGCATCGGCAGGGCAGCACCTCCCGTCACGGCCCGCCCAGCACGGCATGTGGCTTTTGCCGCGGACGGGAGACATCGCTTCGGATGGGCCGCAGCGCCCCGGACGGGCATGCCGCACCGCTCGGGCAGACGTCCATGCCCGCACTCACGGCCGCAGCATGCCCGTCCGGGTCACTGCGGCTCGCGACGTCAAGGCATGTGTCTGCGTGAGCATTTGAAGGCAACCTGGACGGCACGCCCTATCCGGATCAACGGATCGGCCGTCCCTGTACCACAAACACAAGAGCCCCGGACCGGCCGGGGCTCTTGTCGTCAGGCCGCAACGATCAGTTGTGGCGGGCCTGCAGGCGCACGTTGCTGTAGGCGCGGGCGGCGGTCAGCTTGATGTAGTAGATGCCCGCCTGCGGCGCGTTGATCCGCACCGTTTCATTGTTGCCGGGCCGCGCCGAGCGGAAGTCCGCATCGGCATCGGTCGGCTCCGCTTCGAAGCTGACCAGCAGGTTGACGTCGCCGCTGCCGCCACTGGTGGTGATGCTCAGCGGGCCGCTGGCGCCCGCGGGGACGGTGATGCTGTAGAGCGTCTCGCTGCCGGCCGTGCCGGACAGGCCGGTGACGGCAACGCCATTGACGATCGGCGTCGCATCGGGCGCGCAGTCCACCTCGCACGGCGGCTCGATCGCCTTGGCCACGGCGCCGGCGGCATTGAGGATGCCAGGACCGATCGGCTGCGCGGCGGTCGGCGCCACGGTGAACGGCGTCACCGTGTCCTGCAGCACGTCGAGGACTTCGGCAGGCGTGAGCAGCGGCAGACCCGCATCGAGCCTTGCGCCCTGCACCAGCGCGACCACGCCGGCCACGTGCGGGGCGGCCATCGAGGTACCGGCCGAGCCGCCATAGGCGCTGACCGGATCGATGTCTTCCAGCGGCGTCGGGGTGGTGGTGCTCGGGTTGCGGGCCTGCCAGACGAAGCCGTCGAAGATCTGCGTACCACCACTGCCGTCGTTGGCGTAGACGCCGCCGCCCGGCGCGGAAATCTCGATGCCTTCGCCGAAGTTGGAGTAGTACGCACGCCGGCTGGTCACGCCGTTGGCGGCCACCGTGATCACGCCGGGGCAGTTGCCCGGCGAGTAGCCGGACGTATTCGCCCCCTGGTTGCCTGCAGCGACCACCACGACCGCGCCCAGCGCATTGGCCTGCGCCACCGCGTCGGCCTCGTATTCGGTGCAGGCGCCCGCGCCGCCAAGGCTGAGGTTGATCACGTGCGCGGGATTCGGGTTGAGCGGCACGCCTTCGACTTCGCCGCCCGCGGCCCAGACGATGGCGTCGGAAATGTCGGTGTCGTAGCCGCCGCAGTGACCGAGCACGCGGACCGGCACGACGTTGGCGTTGTAGGCGATGCCGGTCATGCCGATGCCGTTGTCGGTGGCCTGCGCGCCCGCGGTGCTGGCGACATGGGTGCCATGCCAGGAACTGTTGCGCTGCTGGCAGGTTTCCGCGCCCGGGTAGCCGATGGTCCAGTCACCCAGGTCCCAGCCGCCGGGCACGCGATCATCGGTGGCGCGTCCCGACACGAACGCGTCGGAAATGAAGTCGTAGCCCGCGTCGGCGAACGAGGTATCGACGTCCGGGTGCTCGGTGATGCCGGTGTCGAGCACCGCGATGGTGATGCCACTGCCGTCGGCCAGGTCCCAGGCCGCCGACACGTTGGCGCCGCCGCGGTTGGGGCCGCCGTCGAAGGTGGGAGACCCGTCCGGGGCGAGCATGTGCCACTGGTATTCGATGAAATCCGGATCGTTGGGGATGTAGGCCGGCTGCACGCGCGGCAGGCGGACGGCATCGCGGGCGATCTGGCGCAGGCGGTCCGGCCGTACCGAGACCACGTTGGGATCGGCCTTGATCTGGCGCAGCAGGGCGTCCGCCTCGACCCGGTCGAGACTGCGCGAGAGCTTGATCAGGTGCTGCCCGGTGGCGAGCTTGCGCAGGTGCGTGGCGGTCGCCGGCCGGCTCTTGGCCAGCCCCGAACGCGACAGTGCCCGCGTGACCAGCGCTGCGCCAGCGCTGCGGTCGCTCTTCTCGCGCGTGCCGTCGCGGTATTCCACGACGAAGCGGTGGAACGCCTGCTGGTCGCCGAGGCTGGCCGAGAGGTTGGCGGTGTCCATCGCGAACTTGGGCTTCTTTGCGGCGGTGGCACCGGTCGCGCCAATGGCGGCAATGATCGCGACGGCCAGGGTGCAGGGGAGGATGTTGCGCTTGTTCATGGATTTCCCTCTCGACGAAGTGGATCAACTCGCATGGGACGACACGGGCGGATCGCCGCACGTGTCGCTGTCACCGTCTCAAGCTGGAGCTGTCCCCGCGGCTGACGGATGCGCTGCGCGCACCGCGGGGACCGTGTTTCCGGTTGGGCATGCGCGCCATCGCGCGCACGCCCGGGCAGTCACCAGCCGAAGCCCGCACCGACGCCCACCGACTTCTCGTCGCCGCTGAACGCACCACCGATGGTCACCGTCGCGCGATCGCTGATCGCACGCTGGTAGCCCAGCGACAGCGCGCTCTCCCCGCCCTGGAAGCCGAGGCCGACGCCGACCCGGTTCTGGGTGCGGATACCGGCGGCGCTGGTCGCCATGTTCAACATCGCCGCGCCCATCGCGCCCTGGCGATCGATGCGGCGATCCTGGTCGGTGAAGCGCCGCTCCAGCTCGCCCTGGTAGGCCGTGAAGCTGTCGCTCCAGGCGTCGAAGCGCTGGTCGGTGTAGGCATTCGCGGTCGCGACGGCTTCGGTTGCGGTCGATTCGAGCTGGGCGACGTTCACCGCGTCGGTCGCCTGGGTACCGGCGGCGACATTGGTGACCTGGCGTTCGTTGCCGACACTGCCCACCGAGACGGTGTCGGCGCGATCCGCCACCGAACCCTGCCCCAGCGCCACCGAGTTCGCAGCGGTCGCGCTCGCCCCATCGCCGATCGCAGTGGACGTGGGCTGCGTCGCCACGGCGCCATCGCCGATGGCGACCGCGTTCGCGGTGACGACGGTGCTCTGCGTCGTGCCGCCGCCGGTGTCCTGGACGGCGTCGGGTGCAGCCACGCCGCCAGCCGGATCACCGAGCCGGCGGCCGGAGGCTGCGGCGGACGGGCCCGTCGATGCCGACGAGCTTCCCTCCAGTGCGCTCAGGCGTCCATCGAGCACGCTGATCTGCGCATCCACCGCGCCGAACGCGTCGCCGACGCTGAAGTAGGTGCTGCCCTGGATCATGAAGGCCGGCGCCGACAGCGTGCCGAACGCGGTGACCTCGGATCCGCCGCCGATGATCTGCGCGGCGCTGTCGAGCGCGTCATGGACCTGGCCGCCGTTCACCGCATCGGTGCTGCCCAGTGCGACGCGCCCCGCTGCCACGTTGGTGACCTGCCGCTCATTGCCCTCGCTGCCGACCGAGACGGTGTTGTCCTCGTCGGCGATCGATCCCTGGCCAAGCGCCACGCTGTTGCTGGCCTCCGCCAGTGCGCCTGCGCCGACCGCAGTGGCATCCAGCGCGACCGCCGCGCTGCCCGCGCCCACCGCGGTGGCGCCGGCCTGGTCGGCCGCCGAGTTGAAGCCGACCGCAGTGGCGCCATCGTCGGTGGCGAAGGCGCCGCTGCCCAGCGCCGAGGCGCCTTCTCCCGTGGCCGTGGCCGACTCGCCCGAGGCCGTGGCGTACTCGCCTTCCACGTAGGCGGCATTGTCGCTGTCGGCCCCGCCGCTTGCCGCGAAGTAACGCGTGTCCGCGGTCGCACTCTCCAGTTGGCCGACCGTGGCGGCATCGCTGGCCGCGACGCCATCGCTGACGTTGACGATGCGTCGCGTTGCCGGATGCGTGCCGCCGGTGGCGTTGCCCACGGACACCACGTTCGCTTCGGTCGCACGCGCACCCGCGCCCAGCGCCACGCTGCTCTCGCCGTTGGCCCAGGCGCTCAGGCCCACTGCCGTGGCGTTGATACCGGCACCGTAGACGTAGGAGTCGCGACCGATCGCAGTCCCGCCGGCTGCCGTCGCCCAGGCCAGTTGGCCCACCGACGTGGCGTTGTCGGCCGTCGCCCGTGCCGAGCCGCCCAATGCGGTGCCGTTGAGGCCCGTCGCGCTGGAAGCCGTACCCAGCGCCACCGATGCGTTGCCGCTGGCCGTGGCCGTGTTGCCCACCGCCGTGGCGTTCAGCCCACTGGCCGACGACGAGATGCCCACGGCCGTCGTGCGGGTGTTGCTCGCGGCCGCCCCGTAGCCCAGTGCCGTGGAGAAGTCGCCGGTCGCCTCCGAGAATCCACCCAGGCCAGTGGACGCGAGACCCGAGGCCACGCTGCTGTAGCCGATCGCCGTGGCCTGCTGGCCGTCGGCCATGGCCGCCGCGCCCGTGGCGGTGCTGAACGCGCCGTTGGCCTGCGCACCGGCGCCGAACGCGCTGGCACCGACCTCCGACGCGGTCGTGGTCTGGTCGAGCAGCACCTCGCCCGTGTCCGGGTCCTCGTAGTACAGGCTGCCACCGACCGCGGTCGCGCTGTCGGCCGTGGCCGTGGCGTTGAAGCCCGAGGCGGTCGAATACTGGCCATCGGCATACGCACCACTGCCATAGGCCGATGCGCCCTGGCCGTAGGCGTTGGCCACCTCGCCCGAGGCGGTCGCATATGCGCCTTCGGCGTATGCGCCGACATCGTCGCTCGGGTCGTCGTCGTTGCCCGTGGCCTGGAAGTAGCGGTTGCTGGCCGTGGCGTCTTCCAGCTGGTCCAGGTT
>Ga0247738_10000027_pt1 | contig 152025 bp, 133 predicted proteins | sample UWRJL013104B2_FD_180936 | JGI IMG/M metagenome (GOLD analysis project Ga0247738, IMG submission 180936) | Plant litter microbial communities from Arlington Agricultural Research Station in Wisconsin, United States - UWRJ-L013-104B-2 | ecosystem: Environmental > Terrestrial > Plant litter >...
GTCTCGGTGCTCGCGCACTGCTTCTGCGGAATCTGACGGCGGCGGTGCATGGCGCTGGCCGGTTCCGCAGGACCGGCCAGCGCGTCGAAGTGGCACTGGGCAGGGATCCCTCGCTGCGCCCGCTGACACCGGGGCTGATGCCCCTCGCGCATCGCTGTCATCCCGACCGCAGGGGGAAATCCCGATCAGCAATGCCCGCGGCTCTACACGCCCGCCCGGCAGGGATCCCCCGCTGGGCTCGGGATGACACCGAGGTCGATGCCCCGCGCGCATCCCCGCCATTTCGACCGCAGGGAAAAATCGGGGCTGGACGCGCGCGGCACGTCCACCCTTGCGCCATTCTTAGCGCTTCACGTCCAGCCGCTCGCCGCGCACCAGCGCCATCACGTCCTCCGCATCGCAGAGGTTGAAATCGCCCGGCACCGCATGCTTCAGGCAGCCGGCGGCATGGCCGAAGCGCAGGCTGTCCAGGTCATCCCAGCCCGAGGCCAGGCCATGCAGCACGCCGGCGGCAAACGCGTCGCCACCGCCGATGCGGTCGACGATGCCGTGCAGCTCGCGGGGCTCGACCTGGTGCAGTGCGCCGTCGCGCGTGGCCATCAGCGCACCGAGCGCGTGCTGGTCGACGCTGGCCTGGGCGCGTGTGGTGCATGCCAGCCGCTGCAGGCGCGGAAACGCCTCGAAGGCACGGCTTGCTGCGCGCGCGAAGCGCTGCGCGTGCGGAACTTCGCCATCCTCGTCCTGCGCACCCAGCACCACGTCGATGTCGCGATGATCGGCGAACGCGATGTCCGCTGCCTCCAGCAGCGGGCGCAGGATGCGCGCCGGTTCGCCGTCCCAGGCCGCCCATAGCTTGGGACGGAAATTGCCATCGAAGGACACGCGCACACCCAGGTCCACCGCGGTGCGCACGGCAGCGGTCGCCGCGCCTGCGGTCGCGGCGCCCAGGGCCGGGGTCACGCCCGACACGTGCAGCCAGGCGGCGTCGCGCAGCAGCGCTGGCCAGTCGTAGCTGTCAGCCGCGGCCAGCGCGAACGCCGAGGCGGCGCGGTCGTAGAGCACTTCGCTGGGGCGGTGCCCGGCACCGGTGGCCAGGAAATACAGCCCCATGCGTCCATCCGCCCGGTGCACGGCGCGGGTGTCCACGCCGTGGCGGCGCAGTTCCCCCAGCGCGGCCTGGCCCAGCGCATTGTCGGCCACGGTGCCCAGCATGGCGACCTCATGGCCGTAGCGCGCCAGCGACACGCCGACATTGGCCTCGGCGCCGCCGATCCGCACCTCCAGCGCGGGCGACTGCAGCAGCAGCTCCCGCCCGGGCGCCGCCAGCCGCAGCAACAGCTCACCGAAACACGCGATACGACCGGCCATGGGGCCTCCTGTCAGGGGTTCAGCAGTTTTCCACGCCGGGCCCGGAGCGGATTTTTGCGCCGCAGCATGCTTGCGGGGGAAGGTTTTGTTAGGGTTTTGACCAGCGGTGTCATTTGGCCCGCCGCGGCATCGTCATCGCCACCATACAACTGTCGGTCGTGGCAACGCACACGTCTGACCTCACGGGAGGGGAATTATGCAAGCTGCTTCGATGAGAAAAAAGACACCGGTTACCTTGCTCGCTGCTTCGATCGGTCTCGCACTCCAGCTGCAGGTGATGACGGCGGTTGCGCAGGATGCCGCACCCGCGACGCAGGCGGACCCGCAGAACCTGGACACCATGGTGGTGACCGGATACCGCGCCAGCCTGGAGCGTGCGATCGACATCAAGCGCGGCGAGGCCGGCATGGTCGACTCGATCGTTGCCGAAGACATTGCCGACTTTCCCGACCTCAATCTCGCCGAATCGCTGCAGCGTATTCCCGGCGTATCGATCACCCGCGAGGGCGGCGAGGGCCGCAACATCTCGGTCCGCGGCCTGGGGCCGCAGTTCACCCGCGTGCGCATCAATGGCATCGAGGGCCTCGCCACCGGTGGCGGCACCGACACCTCGGGTGGCGTGAACCGCGCGCGCAACTTCGACTTCAACACCTTCGCGTCCGAACTGTTCACGCAACTCGTCGTGCGCAAGACCTCGGCGGCGGAAATCGAGGAGGGTTCGCTCGGCGCGACCGTCGACCTGCGCACCGCGCGTCCATTCGACTACGACGGCTTCACCATGGCCGTGGGCGGTCAGATGGGCTACAACACGCTGGCCGAGGAATACGACCCGCGCGGCACCTTCCTGATCAGCAACACCTTTGCCGACGGCCATGCCGGTGCGCTGCTGTCGATCGCCTACACCGACCGCACCGTGGTCGAGGAGGGCTCCGATTCGGTGCGCTGGTGGACGGCGCAGAACACCAGCACCAACTTCTTCGATCAGGACTCGCCGTTCCAGGCCGCGCTGGACCCGAACGTCTACCACCCGCGCATTCCGCGCTACAACCTCTATCGCCACGAGCAGGAGCGCCTGGGCGTCACCGGCGCGCTGCAGTTCAAGCTCGGCGATCGCACCGAGCTGGTGTTCGACGGCCTGTACGCGCGTTTCGACGCCAATCGCTGGCAGGACAACATCAACGCAGTGTCCTTCAGCCGCACCAATGCCGACGGCAAACAGGAAACCATCGTCCGCGATGGCGTGGTCGACGGCCGCGGCAACCTGGTCTACGGCGTGTTCGACAACGTCGACATCCGCTCCGAAGGCCGCTACGACGAGCAGTCCACCGAGTTCACCCAGCTCACCGCCGCGCTCGAGCATGGCTTCAGCGACAGCGTGCAGATGAACGTGCTGCTCGGCATGTCGCAGTCCGAGTACGACAACCCGATCCAGACCACCGTCATCGCCGACAAGTTCAACGTCCAGGGCTACAGCTGGGACTACCGCGGCAATGACCGCCTGCCGGTCTTCGATTACGGCAACCTCGACCCGACCGATCCCACCGGCTGGACCCTGGCCGAGATCCGCCTGCGTCCGCAGTACGTCGAGAACACCTTCGATACCGCGACGATGGACCTGGCGTGGGCGGCCTCGCCCTACCTGACCCTCAAGGGCGGCGTGAACTGGAAGAACTACGAGTACAAGAGCCGCGAGTGGGGTCGCGGCAGGCCCGGCAGCGGTCGCGTCGAGACCGTGGGTGGAATCAGCATCGACGATGCCGCGCTGGCGTCCATGATGCGCGAATTCAACATCCGCGCCGGCAACGCCGGCCGCGCCGTCGTGCCGGATGTGCACGCCTTCGCGGCCATGATGGGCATCCATGGCAACACCGGGCCCTACGCCGTCCACACCGACCTGACCAACACCATCGCCAACAACCGCGCGATCCAGGAGGAGAGCCTGGGCTTCTTCCTGCAGGGCGACTTCAACTTCGACATCGGCGCGATCCCGGTGCGCGGCAACGTCGGCGTGCGGCGGGTCGAAACCGAGTTGACCAGCACCGGCTGGGTCGACATCAACACGCCCGGGCAGGTGGTGCACAAGTACACCGACACGCTGCCGTCGTTCAACCTGGTTGCCGAACTGCGGCCCGACCTGCTGCTCCGCGTGGCCGGTGCCGAGGTCATGACCCGGCCCAACCTGGGCTTCCTTGGCATCGGCACCAGCTTCAGCGTTGCCGGCGGCGCGCGCACGGTGACCACGGGCAACCCGCGGGTCGAGCCGTTCCGTGCCAAGACTTTCGACCTGGGGCTGGAGTGGTACTTCGGCGACGGCGGACTGGTCTCGGTCGGTGCGTTCTACAAGGACATCGACAGCTACATCCAGACCTCGCGCGAGAGCCGTCCATTCAGCAGCTCCGGTCTGCCCGCGTCGCTGCTGCTGCCCGAATGGGGCGTGACGCCCGATGACGAGTTCGTGTTCCAGCAGCCGCTCAACACCCCGGGCGGCGACCTGACGGGCGTGGAGATCGGCTACCAGCAGCCCTTCACCTTCCTGCCGGGGATCTGGAGCGACTTCGGCGTGCAGCTCAACTACACCTATGTCGAGTCGGACATCCAGTACCTGTCCTCGTCCGGTGCGCCCAGCGCCACCGGGCCGATGGTCGGGCTGTCGAACAACGCCTGGAACGCGACGCTGTACTACGACAACACGAAGTTCTCCGCACGCGTGTCGGCAGCCTATCGCGACGAGTACATGAACCAGGTGCCGGGCCGCGAGGGCACCGACATGGAAGGCACGGCAGCGACCACGACCATCGACGCCTCGCTGTCGTACAACTTCAACGACAACTTCTCGATCTCGCTCGAGGGCCTGAACCTGACGGACGAGTGGTCGGACCTGTGGCTCGACAGCGAGCGCAACATGCCGATCGCGTACACGCACACCGGCCGCCAGTACATGCTGGGCTTCCGCTACAAGTTCTGATGCGAGCGGACGGCCCCCGCGAGGGGCGTCCGGGTGCGCCATTCCGAGGGGACCCGCAAGGGTCCCTTCTCTTTGGCTCCTCATCTGAAGGCGCCCGGCCGTGTCGCAGGAGGTCTGGATTCGGCCCGCGATCGGAGGGCGTTCCGTGCCGGGGAGTGCTTCCCGACACGGTCAGCCCGCTTCGGAACCCGGAACGGCAAGGTGCGCCGGCGGTCCGTCATCACTCCCTGCCGGCAGGGCGCGGTGTCCATCTGGGGCGCGGCTGCCGCGCAAGCGGCTACAGGCGGTCGGCCTTCAGAAAGTTCCGCGCTGGATGAAGGGCGCCAGTCGATAGATCCGGCGTTCGCCGCCGCGCGGATCATCCTGCATGCGGGGCGCGGCGCCAAAGACCAGCGTTTCGCGCCGGTCGAGTGACCAGGGCCACCAGTCCTTCGTCGCGCCGGTCCGCGGGTCGCCGCTGCGGGCGAAACCAAGCAGGGCATCGGCCATGGCGTCGGCCACCTGCTGCGCCTGCGCCGAAGTGCCGGTCCTGGACCCCGGCTGCGCGATGTTGTCGAACACCAGCGGGATGTCGAGCGTGTGGAATGCGCGCAGGCGCTCGCCTTCTTCGCCGGGCGGATGCCAGTCGAGCTGGTAGGCCCAGGTGTTGCCGCGATCGCCGCGGGCGCGGGCTTCGAGCTCCTCGAGCGCGCCACGCCAGGAGCGGCCCGCGGTGGTCGCGGCGAAGAAGATCTCCGATGGCGTGTAGTCCGGGTACAGGCGACGGTATTCGGCGACGACCGTGTGCGGATCGATGTCGACATACTGCTGCGCGCGCAGTCTCGCCGGCAGCGAGTCCCAGTCGAGCAGGAAGTTCGCGGGATCGTTGCCAAGGAACGCGCGGGTCTCGTCGCGGGTGTTGCCGATGACCATCGGGATCGACGCCGACTGGGCCGGTGCGTCCGGCCAGAACGGATGGCGTGGCAGCACTGTGCCGTCCATCACCGGGCCCAGGTACAGCGCGGTGTCCTCGACACGCGAGGGATCGCGCGCGGCCTGGGCCTGCAGCAGTGTGTCCATCGGCAGCGTTGCGAGCGAACCGGCATCGCCGTGGGCGATGCCCAAGGCGTCGAGCAGGAGCCGTGCACGCCCGTCGGCCGCGCGTGGCCCAGCCGCCGTGACCTGCTGGCCGCTCATCGTCCAGGCGCGGTGGAACAGCCCACGCGCCGCCGGCATCGCCATCAGCGTGGCGATCTTCGCGCCGCCGCCGGACTGGCCGAACACGGTGACGTTGTCCGCGTCGCCGCCGAACTCGGCGGCGTGCGCGCGCAGCCACTGCAGCGCCGCGACCAGGTCGAGCTGGCCGGCATTGCCGGACACGGCGTAGTCCGGTCCCAGCAGGTCCTTCAGGTGCAGGTAGCCGAAGGCGTTGAGGCGATGGTTGAGCGTGGCCACCACCACGTCGCCGCGCAGGCACAGACGCGTGCCGTCGTACAGCGGATCGCTGCCCGATCCGGTGCTGAATCCGCCGCCGTGGATGTAGACCAGCACCGGGCGCCGCCCGCCGTCACGCAGCGCCGGCGTCCAAAGATTGAGGAACAGACAGTCCTCGCTGCCAGGGCCTTCGTTGCCGCGCTGCGGGGCGGACGCGCCGAACGCGGATGCGTCGCGCACGCCGCGCCACGCCGGCTCGCGTTCCGGCGGCAGGAAGCGGCGTGGGCCGGTGTCGGCGCCATAGCGCAGACCGCGGAACACGTGCACGCCGGCTTCGCGCGTGCCGGCCACGCGGCCACCGCGGACGCGCGCGTGGCTGGCCGCGGGCGAGGGCGCCGCAAACAGCGCCGGCGCTGCGAGCGCGGCAGCGGCTGCCCCGGTTGCCTCCCGCAGGAACCACCGACGCGCGCGCTGCATGCCCGCCTTCAGCGCAACGGTTCACCGCGCGCGTAGCCGGCGTGCGGTTCCATGGTGTCAAGATCCCATTCGGTCTCGACGAAGGCGCGCCGCGTCTGAGCATACTGCGGATAACCGCCGACCTCGTCCTGGCTGTCGATGATCTCGCCGCGCCCCTCGACCACGTCGGCGACGATGCGCCGGTCGATCGGATCGCGGTTCCAGGGCGTGGCGCCGGCCGTCTCGATCACCGAATCCTGCACCTGTTCGGCCGGCAGCAGGCGCACGCCGAACGGCAGTGCCGGCGCGCTGCGCAGCCGGTTCACCTTCACCGGCGCAGTGGTGTAGCGGCCGATCTCGGGGATCGTGGCCTCGCCTATCACGTCGACGGCGAGGTTGTCCTCCAGGAACAGGTCGATATCGCCCGAGCCGCCGACCATGAACAGCGCCAGCTTGCGCGTGTCGGGACCGGCGCGCAGCACGTTGCCGCGCAGGATCATCGTCCCGGTCGCGTAGTCGTGGCCCAGCCATTCCTCGGCGATCAGGTTGTAGTGCGCCGCGCGCGCGCCGGGGTTGTAGATCAGGTTGTTGAGTACCTGTCCGGACACGCCGCCCTTGAACAGCGGGTTGCGCTCGTAGTTGTGCGCGTAGAGGTTGCCGGTGATCAGGATGTCCTGCACGTGGTCGTGCACCAGCGTGCCCTTGGAATGCTCGCCCTTGCCGTGGCTGGAATAAGCCAGTCCCTCGGCGATGAGGTTGTTGCTGAAGGTGATGCGGCGCGAGGTGCCCTTGCGGAAATCCTCGAGGGTCCTGCCGCCGTCGATGAAGCGTGTGCCCGAGGACGACAGGCCCTCGTCGGTGCCCCAGGTCAGCGAGCAGTGGTCGACGATCACGTTCTCGGCGCGCACGGTGGAGATCGCGTCGAAATCCACACCGCTGCGCAGGGCCTTTCCGGCATCGCCGGGGCGCACGCGGATGTGGCGCACGACCACGTCGTGGGTGGCGATGTCGATGCCGCCGCGGATCAGGGTGATGCCGGGCGCTGGCGCGGTCTGCCCGGCGATGGTGAGGAACGGCTCGGTGATGCGCAGCGTCTGCACGTCCAGGTCGATCACCCCGCCGACCTCGAACACGACGATGCGCGGCCCCCTTGCCTCCACGGCCGCGCGTAGCGTGCCCGGCCCGTTGGCGGCCAGCGAGGTCACCCGCAGGATCTGACCGCCACGCCCGCCCGGCGTATGCGCGGCCCAGCCCTGCGCATCGGGGAACGCGAGCGCTCCCTCGGGGCCGCTTGCGGCGGTCGCGGGCAGGGCACCGCCCAGCAGGCAGGCGAGGACGGTCAACCAGGCTGAAAATCGGCGGAACAGAGGCATTCGGCGACTCCGTGAGGTTCTGTTACGGGCGGCCAGGGTGGAAATGTCCACCGGTTTGCCGCACTGCACATTGAAGATGACACCGGTTTACCTTACAAGGACGAGCGGCCTGCGGCGATCTGCACCGCAACATCATTCCGGAGGGGGCTTGAGCATCGATAACGAGACAACCAGTCAGTGGGCCATGATCGCCGAGGCGTTCGTCGATGCGCGCCTGCGCGGCGGCAGCGTGCCCGGATTCCCTGCCGACATCCCCGAGGATCTGGTGACCGCCTACCGCGTGCAGGACCTGGCGATCGCGCGCTGGCCCGACCGGGTGGTCGGCTGGAAGGTCGGCTACATCGCCCCCGAGCGGCGCGATGCCTCCGGCGACGAGCGCCTGCTCGGGCCGATCTACGCGCGCCAGCTGTCGACCCGGGCCGAGGATGCGGCCGTGCCGGTGTTCGTTGGCGGCTTCGGCGCGATCGAGGCCGAGTACGTGCTGCGCCTGCAGACGGACGCGCCACCTGACGTGCTCGACTGGACGCCCGAAGACACCGCCGCGGTGCCCGCCACGCTGCATGTCGGCCTGGAAATCGCGAGCAGCCCCCTGGCCACGATCAACCAGCTCGGGCCGCGGGTGGTGGTGTCGGATTTCGGCAACAACAACGGGCTGGTGATGGGTGCGGAGATCGCCGCCTGGCGTTCGATTCCGGAGTCGGAGTTGACCGCCACAAGCTGGATTGACGGCGAATGCGTCGGTCGCGGTGGCGCCACGACCCTGCCGGGCGGGCTGCTGGCCGCCTACGCCTTTGCGCTGTCGCGCTCGGCACGCCGTGGCCGCCCGCTCAGGGCCGGCGATCTGGTCGCAACCGGCAATGCCACCGGCATCCACGACGTGCGCGTGGGCCAGCAGGTGCGCGTGGACTTCGGCGGCTACGGACGGATCACTGGACAGGTGGTGGCCGCCGTGCCGTGTGGAGACGCGGGATGAGGCGCCGACAGCTGCTTGCCGCAGGCGCCGGCATTGCCACAGTGGCCGGACTCGGCCTGCCGGCCTCCGCCGTGGCAGCCCGCGATGGCCTGCTCACCGCCACCGATGTGCACGTGAGCGATTACCCGACCGTGCAGGCCATGCGCTGGATCGGAGAGACGCTCGAGCGCGAAACCAGCGGTCGCCTGCGCATCCGCCTCTACCATTCCGGCCAGCTCGGGCGTGAAGCCGAGGCGATCGACATGGCCCGCTACGGCGCGATCGATTTCGCCCGCGTCTACAGCGGCGCGCTCAACAACGCCTTCCCGCTGACGCGCGCGCTATGCCTGCCGTATGTGTTCGATTCGGTCGCACACATGCGCCGTGCGATGGATGGCGAGGTCGGCCAGACCGTACTCGACGGCTTCGGCGAGCGTGGGTTGATGGGACTTGCGATCTACGATTCGGGCGCGCGCTGCTTCTACAACGCGCGCCAGCCGATCCGCCGGCCCGAAGACCTGGCGGGCATGAAGATCCGGGTGCCGGTGTCGGACATCTTCATCCGCATGCTGCGCCTGTTCGGGGCCAACGCCACGCCGCTGTCGCTGGGAGAAGTGTATTCGGGCATGGAAACCCACATGATCGACGGCGCGGAGAACAACATCCGCAGCTTCCATTCCAGCCGTCACTTCGAGGCCGCCCGTTACTGGTCGCAGAGCGAGCATTCCTACGCGCCGGACGTGTTGCTGCTCTCGCGCCGCACCTGGGACGCGCTCGGCCCTGCCGACCGCGAACTGGTGCGGGAGACCGCGCGCCAGTCGGTTGCCGTGATGCGCGAGGCCTGGGATGCGTCCGAGACCAGTGCCCGCGAACAGGTACTCGCCGCGGGCATCGAATCCAACGACGTCGACGTGGAGGCATTCCGCCGCGCCGCTGCGCCGCTGCTCGCCGAGTACCGCAAGGATCCGCGGATCGACGCGCTGCATGCGCGCATCCGCGCCACCGCATGAGGACACCGATGACTGCAGCTTCCCGCAACGATCTGCCCGAAACCGACGACACCGGACTTCCCGGACTGGCATCGCCGAAAGGGCCGCTCGACCGCCTCAGCGACCTTTCCATCGGCATCGCCGCTGTCTCGCTCGCCTCCCTGGTCGTGGTACAGGGTTGGCAGGTGATTGCCCGCTACGTGCTCAACAACTCGCCGAGCTGGACCGAGCCGGTGACGCTGCTCCTGCTCAGCACCGCCATGAGCTTCGGCGCGGCTGCGGGCGTGCACACGCAGCGGCACTTCAGCTTCAGCCTGCTGGCCGAGGCGATGCGGCCCGATGTACGAAGGGTGGTGGACGCCTGCAATGTCCTGGTGGTGGCCGGCATCGGCGCGGTGCTGGCCGGCTGGGGTGGGGTGCTGCTGTTCGACGGTCTCGACGTGCGCCTGGCCGGCGCGTCGATGCCGCAGAGCATCAACTTCCTGCCGCTGTCGCTCGGCGGCGCGCTGATGTGCGTGTTCGCGCTGGCGCGGCTGCCGAAGCTGCTGCGCAGCGGCGGGGAGGGCTGAGCGATGGGCATCGCCATCCTGTTTATCGTGTTCATCGCGCTGCTGGTGATGGGCGTGCCGGTGGCGTTCGCGCTGGCCGCGGGTTCGCTGGTGGCGCTGCTCTACCTCGACCTGCCGGCGGTGGTGCTGGTGCAGCAGGTGGGCGCCGGCATCGGTACCGCATCGCTGATCGCAATCCCCCTGTTCATCTTCGCCGGCGAGATCATGATGCGCGGCGGCATTTCCGAACGCCTGATCGCGTTGGCCGCCGGGCTGGTCGGCCGCGTGCGTGGTGGCCTGGGCCAGGTGTCGGTGCTGTCGTCGCTGTTCTTCGGTGGCGTGTCGGGCTCGGCGATCGCCGACGTGTCGGCGGTGGGCGGCACGATGATCCCGCAGATGGTCAAGCGCGGCTACGACCGCGACTTCGCGGTCAACGTCAGCATCACCGCCGCGCTGGTGGCGTTGCTGGTACCGCCCTCGCACAACCTGATCCTGTACTCGGCCGCGGCCGGCGGCGGCATCTCGATCGCCGACCTGTTCGCCGGCGGCATCCTGCCGGCGCTGCTGATGACCGCGGCGCTGATGCTCACCGGATACATCGTCGCGCGCCGCCGCGGCTACGGCACCGAGCCCTTCCCAGGCATGCGGGTGGTGTTGCTGCGGCTGGTGTCGGCGCTGCCCGGGCTGGGCCTGGTCGCGCTGATCTTCATCGGCATCCGCGCCGGCGTGTTCACCGCGGTGGAGAGCGCGGCGGTGGCGGTGGTGTACGCGCTGCTGGTCACGGTGGTGCTGTATCGGCAACTGCCGTGGCGGGTGTTCGTGCAGACCATCGTGCATGCCTCGCGCACCACCGGCGTGATCCTGTTCGTGATCGCCTGCGCGGCCGCATTCGGCTGGCTGCTGGCCTATCTGCAGGTTCCGGTGACCGCGGTCGAGGCGCTGCAGTCGATCGCCGACAGCAAGTACGCGGCGCTGCTGCTGATCGTGCTGATCCTGCTGCTGCTGGGCACCTTCATGGACCTGGCGCCGATGATCCTGATCTGCACGCCGATCTTCCTGCCGGTGGCCAAGGCCTACGGCATCCACCCGGTGCACTTCGGCATGGTGCTGGTGCTGACCGGCGGGCTGGGGCTGGTGACGCCACCGGTGGGCTCGGTGCTGTTCGTCGGTACCGCGATCGGCAAGATCACCATTGCCGAAAGCCTGCGCTCGATCTGGCCGTTCTGGCTGGCCGGGCTGGCGGTGCTGCTGGCGGTGGTGCTGTTCCCGCAGTTGTCGCTGTGGCTGCCGGCGCTGCTGCGCTCCTGAGGATGGCCGGGCAGCGGCCGGGCAGCACTGCCATCCTGCCCCGGCCCCGCGTCGCGGCCGGGCGCGCCCCGCCATTCCGCCCGGCCCCGCGCTAGACTGCCCGGACACCGGTATCAGGCCGGGCAGGACCCGTATGTCGCGCACTCCCAAGGAAGACAAAGCCTGGCTCGCACCGGGCAAGGCCGCCACCATCAACGACATCGCCAGGCTCGCCGGCGTGTCGAAGAAGACCGTGTCGCGCATCATCAACCGCTCGCCGCTGGTGCGCAGCGATACGCGCGAGAAGGTCGAGGCGCTGATGCGCGAGGTCGGCTATGTACCCGATCCGATGGCGCGGGGGCTGGCGTTCCGCCGCTCGTTCCTGATCGGGATGATCTACGACAACCCGACCGCGCAGTACATCGTCGACATCCAATACGGCGCACTCGATGCGCTGCGGGACTCGGGTTTCGAGCTGGTGGTGCACCCGTGCGACAGCCGCAGCCCGGACTACGTCACCGGGGTACGCCGCTTCGTGCAGTTGCAGAAGCTGCATGGCGTGATGCTGGTGCCGCGCGTGTCCGAGGACCAGGCGCTGTGCGACATGCTCAACGAGATCGGCGTCCGCTATGCGCGCATCGCGGCCGTCTCGCTGGATGGCCCGGAGAAGATGGTGGTCACCCACGACCGCGACGGCGCGGCCGAGGTGGCCGACTACCTGCAGAGCCTGGGCCATCGCGACGTGGCGATGATCACCGGCCCGGCCGCGTACCGCTCGGCGATCGAGCGCACCGAGGGCTTCGTTGGCGCCCTGCAGCGACGCGGCATCGAGTTGCCGAAGTCTCGGCTGGTGGAGGCGGGCTATACCTTTGAATCCGGCCTGGCGGCTGCCGAGAAGCTGCTCGGTGCGAAGAAGCGCCCGACCGCGATCTTCTGCGGCAACGACGAAATGGCCGCGGGCGTCTACCGGGTCGCGTTGCGCACCGGCATCCAGATCCCGCAGCAGCTGTCGGTGGTGGGTTACGACGACAGTCCACTGGCTTCGCGGCTGTGGCCGCCGCTGACCTCGGTGCGCCGCGACACGCGCGACACCGGGCGCATGGCTGCTGCGATGCTGCTGCAGAACGAGCCTGGCGCGCGCCCGCTCTCGAGCGTGCGTCCGCACCTGGTGATCCGCGACTCCTGCCAGCCGCCGGCGTAGCGGCGGGCGCCGCTTTGACTGTCGCAGGCGCGTAGGCCGGTCGGGCAGTGCATCTGGGGAATCCGCTGGTGCGTGTCAGCTGCTGACGCACCGCTGGACCCGGGGGGCATTTCCCGGCAACTGCTGGCGGACGCTCATCCACCCGGCGCCCCCGGCGTCGCCAGTCGTTGGCCTGTGCGCGACTAGGGGCTCCAGCGGGCTTGAAGGCCCGTCATCCTTGCGAAGTGCTTTGCAACAGCTGCAGGCAGGTCGAGCGGGGATCCACTGCACCTCTGCGAAGGCACTGGTTTCCCGCCTTCGCGGGAATGGAGCGCACAGGCTCAGTGCACCCGCGGGCAGTCTGCCTGCCTTGGCGCCGAGACCCGGGTGATGCGGCGAGATCGCGGGAGACCACCGGAACAGACCGTGCCGCAGTGCGGTATGACACCGGTTACCAAAATAGGTAGACTCGATCCTGTTCGATTCATTGGCCGGCCGTGCCGGCCTCCGCATCACGGAGCCCTGTCATGTTCAGCAAGACCTTTCACGCCACCCATCCCGACATGATGGACGGCGCCAGCAACGACCAGCTGCGCGACCGCTACCTGGTCGGCAACCTGTTCGTCGCGGACACGGTGCAGCTCAACTATTCGCACAACGAGCGCTTCGTGATCGGCGGCGCAGCACCGGTGTCGAAGGCGGTCGTGCTGCCGCACCAGACCGAGCCCGAATCGGCCAAGGGCCATCCCTTTCTCGAGCGCCGCGAGCTGGGCGTGATCAACGTCGGCGGCGGCGCAGGCAAGGTCACCGTCGACGGCACCGAGTACGTACTGGGACCGAAGGACGGGCTGTACGTGGCGATGGGCAGCACCGATGTGTCGTTCGCCTCCGACGATGCCGCCAACCCGGCCAGGTTCTACCTGACCTCGACGCCGGCGCATGCGCGCTTCGAGACCAAGGCGCTGTCGATCAAGGATGCCGTGGCGCTCGACCGCGGCGCACTGGAAACCAGCAACGAGCGCACGATCTACCAGTTCATCGTGCCGGCCACCTGCCAGTCCTCGCAGCTGCTGCTGGGCCTGACCGTGCTCAAGTCCGGCAGCGTCTGGAACACCATGCCGCCGCACCTGCACGACCGCCGCAGCGAGATCTACTTCTACTTCGATCTCGGCGAGAACGACCGCGTCTACCACTTCATGGGCGAGCCCGACGCGCAGCGCCACATCGTGATGGCCAACGACGAGGCGGTGATCTCGCCGCCGTGGTCGATCCACATGGGCGCGGGGACGTCCAACTACGCCTTCATCTGGGCAATGGGCGGCGAGAACCTCGACTACACCGACATGCACGTGCTGGACATCTGCCAGCTCAAGTAAGACGACCCAGGAGGCAACAACGTGGCAGGCAATCCCTTCAGTCTGGAAGGCAAGGTCGCGCTGGTCACCGGCGCCAATACCGGTCTCGGCCAGGGCATCGCCCTGGCACTGGCCGAAGCGGGCGCCGACATCGCCGGCGCCGGCATCGTGGAAGCCGCGGAAACCGGCGAGAAGGTGCGCGCGCTCGGGCGTCGCTTCGTCAACCTCGACGCCAACCTGATCTCGATCGAACCGGTGGAGCGGCTGGTGCGCGAGACCATCGAACAGCTCGGCGGACTCGACATCCTGGTCAACAACGCCGGCCTGATCCGGCGCGCCGACGCGGTCGACTTCAGCGAGAAGGACTGGGATGACGTGATGAACGTCAACATCAAGTCCGCGTTCTTCATGTCGCAGGCCGCCGGCCGCCACTTCATCGCGCAGGGCAGCGGCAAGATCATCAACATCGCCTCGATGCTGTCGTTCCAGGGCGGCATCCGCGTGCCCTCGTACACCGCGTCCAAGAGCGGCATCGCCGGCATCACGCGGCTGCTGGCCAACGAGTGGGGAGCGAAGGGCGTGAACATCAACGCGATCGCACCTGGCTACATGGCCACCGACAACACCGCGCAGCTGCGCGCGGATGCTGATCGCAACAAGGCCATCCTCGACCGCATCCCGGCTGCGCGCTGGGGCGAGCCGTCCGACCTGGGCGGCACGGCGGTGTTCCTGGCCAGTCGCGCCTCGGACTATGTCAACGGCGCGGTGATCCCGGTGGACGGTGGCTGGCTGGCGCGCTGAGTGTTCTCCGGAACGGGCGGAGGGATCGACGTCCTCCCCGATGCGGCCATCCGCCCGTTCCACTTTTCTCGGTCCTTGTCCCATTTGAGGGGAGTCGATCGGATTGCGATCGTCCCGATCAGGCCTGCGGTCGACGTCATCCCGCACTCACCACGGCTGACCCGCCGCCGCAGCGCACCCATGCGCTGCTTTCTGCTACCCGCGCCCCGGAACGACCATCACCCAGTCGCTGGCGTCGCTTAAAAAAGCCCACATCGAAGCATCCCAGCCCCCGTTGCAGTGAGTCTTGACGTGGCGTCCGTTTGTTGCGCCATCCGATGATGCAGTGAGCGCCGGTACGGCTGTCGAGGAGACATGATGTTGCCCGACCTGAAAGCCCTGGCCGCCTGCGCCGCGCTGTGCTTCGGAGCCATCGCCGCCGCCCACGCCGCGCTGCCCCGCGTGTTCATCGCCGGCGACTCCACCGCCAGCGTCTATCCGCCCGAACGGGCGCCGCGCGAGGGCTGGGGCATGCAGCTGCACCACTACCTGGCCGATGGCGTGGAAGTACGCAACCATGCGCAGAGCGGGCGCAGCGCGCGCAGCTTCATCGTACAGGGCTGGCTCGACGCGATCGCGGCCGAGCTGATCGCGGGCGACGTGCTGCTGATCCAGTTCGGCCACAACGACGCCAAGCTCGAAGACCCGACGCGCTATAGCGATCCCGTCGTCGAGTACCCGCGCTGGCTGATGCGGCATGTCGAGCTGGCCCGCGAACGGGGCGCCACGCCGGTGCTGGTGACGCCGGTGGCGCGCCGCAAGTTCGACGGCAGCAAGCTGCTCGACACGCACGGGCCGTATCCGCAGGCGGTGCGCGAACTGGCCCGGCGTGAAAACGTCGCGCTGGTCGACCTCAATGCGCTGAGCATGGACTGGCTGCGTCACGCCGGCGAGGCGGCATCCAGGCCCTACTTCATGCACGTGCCGGCGCAGAAGCAGGCCGACGACACCCATTTCAGCGCCGCGGGCGCGCGGCTGGTGGCCTGCCTGGTGGCCGCCGGCTGGCATGCGGCTGACGCCGGCGCGCCGGTGCGTGCGCAGTTGCCCGGGGACTGCGAGCGGATCGAGGCACCTGCGCCGGCGCCGCTGTCGCCCTCGGTCGTGGTCAACGAGCGTGACATCGCTTCGCAGCAGCCCGGGCCCCACGAGGGCGAGGGGACGACCACCGCGTATCCCTTCTTCGCCGATGCCACCGGCTTCGACCTGGTGTTCCGCAAGCGCGCGCTGCACCCGGGCGCGACCATCGGCGCGCACGTCAACGACAAGGACGAGATCTACTACGTGGTCTCGGGCCGCGGTGAACTGACGCTCAACGGCGCGACGCGTGAGGTCGGGCCGGGCGATGCCATCCTCACCCGCAACGGCGACAGCCACGCGCTGCGCCAGCTGGGCGACGACGACCTGGTGATCTTCATCGTCTTCGACGAGGCGTCGCGCAGCCGCTGAGCGCGCTCGCCTGGTCACAGGCCGGGCGCGGCGACAAAGCGATCGCCGGAACATCCGGCGCCCGCGCATGCGCATACGGGCGGATTGCTGCCGGCCTGCGCGGAACCTCAGCCCTTGCCTGCATCCCGTGCTGCAGCCGCCTGGGGTTCTGGCGGCGTCTCCTCGGGCGGGTCGGACGGTGGCGCGCAGCCAGCGCACGCGAGCAGCGCGGCGAGCGTGGCCAGTCGGCGGATGGCGTGCATGGCGGCCTCCTGCGTGGATCCCGGCGCTATGCTACGCCGGTCACGTCAAGGGGATGGCACATGGATCCGCATCGCTGGCGCCTGGATGGGCAGCTTGCGCTGGTGACCGGCGGCAGCGCCGGTATCGGTCGCGCGATCGCGCGCGAGCTGCTGGGCTTCGGCGCCACCGTACTGATCGTCGCGCGCAACGGCGATGCGCTGGAGGCCGCGCGCGACGAACTGGCCGAGGAGTGTCCGGACGGCGACATCCGCGCCTTCATCGGCGACGTCGCCGACGAGGAGCAGCGGCGCGAGGTGCTGGACTGGGTGGAGGACCAGGGCGAAGGCCTCAACATCCTGGTCAACAACGCCGGCGGCAATCTGACCCGCGCCGCCAACGACTACACCGAGGACGAGTGGCGCGAGATCTTCGAGGTCAACGTGTTCAGCGCCTTCGAACTCTCGCGCTACGCGCATCCGCTGCTCACCCGGCACGCGGTCTCGTCCATCGTCAACGTCGGCAGCGTGTCGGGGCTGACCCATGTGCGCAGCGGCGCGCCCTATGGCATGAGCAAGGCGGCGATGCACCAGATGACGCGCAACCTCGCCGTCGAATGGGCCGAGGACGGCGTGCGCGTGAACGCGGTAGCGCCCTGGTACATCCGCACGCGCCGCACGTCCGACAAGCTGTCGGATCCGGACTATCTCGACGAGGTGCTGCTGCGCACGCCGATGGGGCGCGTGGGCGAACCCGAGGAGGTGGCCGCCGCTGTCGCGTTCCTGTGCCTGCCCGCGGCCGCCTACATCACTGGCGAGTGCATCGCCGTGGACGGCGGTTTCCTGCGCTATGGATTCTGAGGTCGCGCCTGCGGGCGCAACGCGCGCGGATGCCTCCTGGCTGGTGCGCTCGACCTCGCCCCTGCACTGCACGCTGGCATTCGCCGCCGGCGCCCTGCTGCAGACCACGCTGGACCTGCCGGTGCCGCAGGAGGGCCTGCGCGCCGGGTTGCACGTGACGGGCACGCTGCTGGCCAATGGCGGCTTGCTGCTGGTGCTGTGGAGCTTCGCGCTGTTCGCGCGCAGGCGCACCACGATCATGCCCGGCGGCGCGCCCAGCGGCCTGGTGCGTGGCGGCCCGTTCCGGCGCACCCGCAACCCGGTCTACCTCGGCCTGCTGGCCAGCTATGTCGGCGTCGCGCTGATGTACGACCTGCCCTGGGCGCTGGCGACGCTGCCGGTGCCGCTGTGGATCCTGCAGCGCGCGATCATTCCCTGGGAGGAAGCGGCACTGCAGCTGCGGTTCGGCCGCGACTACCTGGCCTACCGGGATACCGTGCCGCGCTGGCTGTAGCACCGGCTTCCCATCGGATGGTATGAAGGCAGCCCCGACACGCAGGATGCGCAGATGGAAACCAGTGAGCTGTTCCGCGGCCGACTGATCGATCACCTGCAGCTGGTGGTGCACGACCTCGACGCCAGCCGCCGCTTCTACGAGCCGGTGCTGGCCGCACTGGGCATCCCCCTGGGCGGCAGCGGCGATACCTGGTTCTGGGCCGACGAGCTGTTCGTCTCGAGCATCGACAGCGAGGCCGCGCAGGGTGCGCCGACCGGTCGCCATCATTTCGCCTTCCAGGCCCGCGACCGCGCGATGGTCGAGGCCTTCCATGCCGCGGCGCTGGCCAACGGCGGCCGCGACCACGGCGCGCCGGGCGAGCGCCCTTACCACCCGGGTTACTACGCCGCCTTCGTGATCGATCCGGATGGCAACAACATCGAAGCGGTCTACCACGGCCCCGCGCAGCGCAGCGCCGACGCGGTGCGGATCAGCTTCGACAGCTGATCGTGCCTCTCAGGGCGGCAGCGCGCAGGTGGAGTCGGTGAGGATGCGGGTGACCCGCGCGAAGTCGTCCTGCAGGGCGGGTTTGTCCTGTCCGCGGGCGTGGCGCCACGAGGACTCGATCTCGCGCTGGCGCCGCTTCCACGCGCCGCACTCGGCCTTCTGGCCGACGCGGGCGCAGACGTCGTAGCGGTTCTCGCAGGCTTCGCCCACGCCGCCGGTGTCCAGCCGCACGCAGCGCGGGCCGGGCGAGTGGTTCTCGCTGACGTAGCTGTCGTTGTCCCAGGTCTCGCACTGGTAGATCGGCGGAGGCGGCAGGCGCGCATCCTCCGCGATCCGTGCCGGGCGCGGCAGATCGGGCCGCGGCGGGCCGGTGATGGGTTCGTCCTGCGGCCCGGCGACCTGTTCGAAATCCGACAGAGGCGGCGGCGTCCAGGCCGCCGGCTCCTCCGCGACCACGAAGGTGGCGGGCGGCGGCGCGGGGCGTGTCGGCAGGGCTTCGACCTTGCGGATCTCCTGGCGGCTCCCGGCCGGGCAGGGCGTGCCGTTCTGGATCGTGACCTCGCCGCTGACGGCGGTGCAGCGGTAGATGGTGCTGGCGTCCTGGGCCGGCGCGATCGACGCGTACAGCAGCAGGGCCACGGCCAGGCAGACGATGAAACGCATCAGTGGCCCGCGCAGTCGGCGGCGAGCCGCGCGTTGAGGCCGCGCTCTTCGACGCGCAACGTGTCGCGCTCGCGCTCCTGGGCGTTGAAGAAGCGCTGCCGGATCTGCTCGCGACGATCGACCACGCGCGCGCACACCTCGCTCTGGGGCAGGGCGTGGCAGGTGTCGCGCACCCAGGTGCCCGCGCCGCCGTAGCCACCGTAACCGCCGTGGCCGGGGCGGTGCGGGCGTTCGGGCCGGTCAGGCCGGCCGCTGCCCTGCGACGGGGGCTCGGGCCTGGGCGTCGGCGCGCCCACGCGGCCGCCCAGCGGCCGGTTGGCGTAGTACTCGCCCAATGCGCTGCTGCCGCCCCCGCCGTACACCGCATCGCCCGGGCGCCAGCCGCTGCGGTATCCCAGCGTCCACAGCGGCACCCAGCGTGGATTGCCGTCGTCGGTGTCGCTGGTGTAACGCTCACCGTCCGGCGTCACGCATTCGTACATCGGCTGCGGCGTGCGGACGGTCGTCAGCCGTGCCGCTGGACCCGGTGCAGGCGCCGGAGCGATCCTCGGCGCCACGCGGTTCAGTGGCTCGCCATCGGTCGGACGCTGCATCTCCAGCGTCCGGCCGGTGCTGCCTTCGGCGCAGGGCACGTCGCCCAGGGTCACGTGGCCGCGCGCATCGACGCAGCGATGGACCGTGACCGGGTCGGCGCCGCGCGCCAGGCCTGCACCGGCAAGCAGCGCGCATAACAGACAGCAGGGCAGGAGCGGGCGCATGCGGCCATCTTGCCGGCAGGGGGCCACCCCTGCAAATGCGAGCCGATGCCCAGGCCGGGCGGCGAACGGGTCGCCGCTCAGGCCGCGTCGAGCGCCGCGGCCGGCTGCGCCTGGCTGCGCAGCAGGCGCGCAATCGCCGCGGCGGCGTCGCGGCCTTCCTGCACCGCGGTGACCACCAGGTCGGCGCCGCGCACGCAGTCGCCGCCCGCGAACAGGCGCGGATGCGAGGTCTGGTACGGCAGGCGGTCGTCGCCGCCGACGATGAGCCGGCCGTTCTCGCGCGCTTTCACCCCGAGCGAGGCCAGCCATTCCGGCGGTCGCGGCGAGAAGCCGAAGGCGATGATCACCACGTCCGCCTCGATCAGCGACTCGCTGCCCGCGACCGGCACCGCATTGCGGCGACCGTGCGCGTCGGGTTCGCCAAGCCGGGTTTCGACCATGCGCACGCCACTCAGGCGCTGCCCGTCCGCGCTCTCGACCGCCAGTGGCTGCCGGTTGAACAGGAAACGCACGCCTTCCTCGCGCGCGTTGCTCACCTCGCGCGCCGAGCCGGGCATGTTGGCCTCGTCGCGGCGGTAGGCGCAGGTGACGCTGGCCGCGCCCAGGCGCACCGCCGACCGCACGCAGTCCATGCCGGTGTCGCCGCCGCCCAGCACGACCACGCGCTTGCCGGCCAGGTCGGGCAGCGCGAGGTGGTCTTCCCAGCCGGCGATCGGCCGACCCTGCGGCTCGCGGCCGGTGACGATGCGGCCGTTCTGCACCAGGAACGGCAGCGCCGGCAGCACCCCGGGCAGGTCCTGTCCCGGCAGGCCGCCGTCGGTATAGCGGTAGGCGCCCAGGCCCATGAACACCGCGTCGTACTCGGACAGCAGGGTGCCGATCGCGATGTCGCGGCCGATCTCCACGCCCAGGCGGAACCGCACGCCCATGTCCTCCAGCACCTCGCGGCGCGTGTCGATCACCGACTTGTCGAGCTTGAAGCTGGGGATGCCGAACTGCATCAGCCCGCCGATCTGTTCGTAGCGGTCGAACACCGTCGCCGCGATGCCGGCGCGCGCCAGGCGGTCGGCGCAGGCCAGGCCCGCCGGACCCGCGCCGATCACCGCCACGCGGGCGCCGGTGGCGACCACCTTGGACAGGTCCGGGCGCCAGCCCTGTTCGAAGGCGGTGTCGACGATGTACTTCTCGACCGCGCCGATGGTCACCGCACCGAAGCCGGCGTTGAGCGTGCACGCGCCCTCGCACAGGCGGTCCTGCGGGCACACGCGGCCGCACATCTCGGGCAGCGGGTTGGTTTCGTGGCACAGCGCGGCGGCCTCGAGGATGCGGCCTTCCTCCACCAGCGCCAGCCAGTTGGGGATGTAGTTGTGCACCGGGCACTTGGCTTCGCAGTACGGGTTGCCGCAGTCCAGGCAGCGACCGGCCTGGTGCACCGCCTCGGCCTGGCCGAAGCGGCCGTAGAGTTCGTTCCAGTCGCCGTCGGTGCGCAGCTGCAGCGGCACCTTGCGCGGCATGTCGCGCGGAACATCAAGGAACTGGAAAACCTGCTTCTTGCTCATGGCGGGGCCGTGATTCTTGGATTCGTGTCGGGTGGTCGGCAGCAACGCGGGCGATACCGCCACGCGCGGGGGGCGTACCGGCGACGTGCCGGGTCGCCATGCCCTTGCTGGTTCCGATCACGGACAACGAATCGCGGACCACGACTTCCATCACGCCGCCCTGCGCAGCTCGTGCGCCAACGCCTCGAGGCTCGCCGCCTTGGGCTTGACCAGCCAGAACTTGCCGACGAAGTCGCGGAACTCGTCGAGGATGCGCGTGCTCCAGGCGCTGCCGGTCAGGCTGGCGTGCTCCTGCACCAGCTCGGTGAGGTGCTGGCGGTAATTGTCGAAGCTCTCCGGCGAGATGCGCACGATGTCGATCAGCTCGTGGTTGTAGCGGTCGACGAAATCGCGGTCCAGGTCGAGCACGTAGGCCAGGCCGCCGGTGAAGCCGGCGCCGAAGTTCAGGCCGGTGCGGCCCAGCACGACCACGGTGCCGCCGGTCATGTATTCGCAGCAGTGGTCGCCCGCGCCCTCCACCACCGCCACCGCGCCCGAGTTGCGCACAGCGAAGCGCTCGCCGGCCCGGCCCGCGGCGTACAGCTCGCCGCCGGTGGCGCCGTACAGGCAGGTGTTGCCCAGGATCGGCGTATGCCGCGATTCGAAGGCGCTGCCGCGCGGCGGCGAGAGCACGATGCTGCCGCCGGCCATGCCCTTGCCGACATAGTCGTTGGCTTCGCCCTCCAGCTGCAGGCGCAGGCCGCCGGCGTTGAACGCGCCGAAGCTCTGCCCGGCGCTGCCGGTCAGGCGCAGCGTGAGCGGACGCGCGGACATGCCGGTGTTGCCGTGATGGCGTGCGATCAATCCGGACAGGCGCGTGCCGATGCTGCGGTCGGTGTTGCGGATGCTGTCGACGTGTTCGCCGCCCTCGGCGCGTTCGATCGCGCCCGACAGCGCCGCGTCCAGGCGCGCGGCCAGTCCATCCGGCGGCGCCTGCAGCGCCGGGGCACCGCAGTACGCGACCGGCTGGGCAGGGTCGCGCGCCAGCATCCGCGACAGGTCGATGTCGACGTCCTCGCGGGTGTGGCGCAGGTGCTGCTCGAGCAGGTCGGTGCGTCCGACGATCTCGTCCAGCGAGCGCGCGCCCAGCGAAGCCAGCAGCTCGCGCACGTCCTCGGCCACGTTGCGGAAGAAGTTCTCCACGCGTTCGGGCAGGCCGGTGAAGTGGGCAGAGCGCAGGCGCTCGTCCTGCGTGGCCACGCCGGTGGCGCAGTTGTTGAGGTGGCAGATGCGCAGATACTTGCAGCCCAGCGCGATCATCGGTGCGGTGCCGAAGCCGAAGCTGTCGGCGCCCAGCATCGCGGCCTTGACCACGTCCCGCCCGGTCTTGAGCCCGCCGTCGGTCTGCAGCAGCACGCGTTCGCGCAGCTCGTTGGCCTGCAGCGCCTGGCGCGCTTCCGACAGGCCCAGTTCCCAGGGCGCGCCGGCATAGCGGATCGAGCCGAGCGGGCTGGCGCCGGTACCGCCGTCGTGGCCGGAAATGGTGATCAGGTCGGCGCCCGCCTTGACCACGCCGGCGGCGATGGTGCCCACGCCGGCGTGCGAGACCAGCTTCACCGAGATCAACGCCTGCGGGTTCACCTGGCGCAGGTCGAAGATCAGCTGCGCCAGGTCCTCGATCGAGTAGATGTCGTGGTGCGGCGGCGGCGAGATCAGGCCGATGCCGGGCCGCGCATAGCGCAACCGCGCGATCAGCGGATTGACCTTGCTGCCCGGCAGCTGTCCGCCCTCGCCGGGCTTGGCGCCCTGCGCGACCTTGATCTGCAGCACTTCGGCATTGATCAGGTATTCGGGCGTGACGCCGAAGCGGCCCGAGGCGATCTGCTTGATCTTGCTGCGCCGTTCGGTGCCGTGGCGCGCGGGATCCTCCCCGCCTTCGCCGGAGTTGCTGCGTCCGCCGAGCCGGTTCATGGCGATCGCCAGCGCCTCGTGCGCCTCGGGAGAGAGCGCGCCCAGGCTCATCGCGGCGGAGTCGAAGCGCTTCACGATCGAGGCGACCGTTTCCACCTCTTCAAGCGGCACCGGTGCACCCAGCGCGCGCGGCCGCAGCAGGTCGCGCAGCGCCGCAGGCGGGCGCGTGTCGACGTGGTCGGCATAGGCCTTCCAGTCCTCGCGCGTGCCGGTGAGCACCGCGCGCTGCAGCGTCTGCACCACGTCGGGGTTGTACTGGTGGTACTCGCCGCCGTGCACGTAGCGCATCAGCCCGCCCGGCTCGGGCAGGGCGTTGTCGTCCCAGCCGTGCGCGGCCAGAGCCCAGGCGTCGGCTTCCAGCCGGGCGAAGCCGGCGCCGGCGATGCGCGAAGGCGTGCCTTCGAAGCAGAGCCCAACGACCGCATCATCCAGCCCGACGATTTCGAACAGCTGCGCGCCGCGATAGCTGGCGATGCTGCCGATCCCCATCTTCGACAGGATCTTGAGCAGGCCCTTCTTGATGCCGCGGCGGTAGCTGCGGCCGAACTGCGTCGGCTCGTTGCTGGTCTTGCCGCCGAGCAGCCCGCGCCGCGCCAGCGCAGCCAGGGTCTGGTAGGCGAGGTAGGGATAGACCGCGGTCGCGCCGAATCCGATCAGGCAGGCGAAGTGGTGCGGATCGCGCGCGGTGCCGGTCTCGACGATCAGATTGGCGTCGCAGCGCAGGCCCTTGCGCACCAGGTGCAGGTGCACCGCACCGGTGGCCAGCAGCGCGTGGACCGCGGCGTGGCCGTGGCGCGGCCGGCGGTCGCTGAGGATCAGCAGTTCCACGCCCGCACGCACGGCGGCCTCGGCCTCGGCGCAGATGCGCGCGATCGCCGCGTGCAGGCCGGTGCGCTGGTCGAAGTAGAGATCGATGTAGCGATGCCGCGACTCGAAGCGCTCCAGCGCCAGCAGCTGGTGCAGCTTGCGCTGCGACAGCACCGGCGAGTTGAGCATCACGTGCTCGACGTTCTCGGCCTGGTCCAGGAACAGGTTGCCCTCGCGCCCGATCTGGGTCGCGAGCGTCATCACGCACTCCTCGCGCAGCGGATCGATCGGCGGGTTGGTGACCTGCGCGAACGCCTGGCGGAAGCAGTCGTACAGCGGCCGCACGCGCTGGCTGATCGCGGCCATCGGCACGTCGTCGCCCATCGAGCCGATGCCTTCCTGCTCGGTCTCGGCCAGTGGCCGCAGCACGGCCTCCTGCTCCTCGCGCGAGAGCTGGAACAGCTTCTGGAACGCGAGCAGCATCTCCGGCGTGAACGGCGCATCGGTCAGCGCCGGGTCGATCAGCTCGGTGTGCAGCCAGCGCATGCCGCGCTTGAGCCACTGCTTGTAGGGCGCGCGGTCGCGGTTGAGATCGTCGATCGCATCGCTGTCGAGCAGGCGCCCGGCTTCAAGATCGACCGCGATCATCTCGCCGGGACCGAGCTTGCCCTTGGCCTGCACCTGCTCCGGCGCCAGGTCCCAGACGCCGGCCTCGGACGCGATCAGGAACACGCCGTCGCGCGAAAGCGTCCAGCGTGCCGGACGCAAGCCGTTCCGGTCGAGCGTACAGGCGGCGAAGCGGCCGTCGCACATCACCACGCCGGCCGGACCGTCCCAGGGCTCGGAGTTGATCGAGTAGTACTCGTAGAACGCGGCGAGGTCGGCGTCCTTGTATTCCAGCGACTGCGTCGCCGGCGGAATCAGGATGCGCATCGCCTGCGGCAGGTCCATGCCGCCGAGCAGCAGCCATTCGAGCATGTTGTCGAGCGACTGCGAGTCCGATCCGTGCAGGGTCACGGTCGATTCGAATTCCGACACGTCCAGCAGCGGCGAACGCCACACGTGCTTGCGCGCCTGCGCCCAGCGCCGATTGCCCTCGATGCTGTTGATCTCGCCGTTGTGGGCGAGCCGGCGGAACGGATGGGCCAGCGGCCAGCGCGGCAGGGTGTTGGTGGAAAAGCGCTGGTGGAACACCACCGCGCGCGCAGCCAGCTGCGGGTGCGACAGGTCGGGGAACAGCTGGCGCAGATGGCTGGGCAGGACCATGCCCTTGTAGCCGAGCAGGCGGGGCGACAGCCCGACCACATAGAAGTCGGGCAGGGCGCTCAGCGCTTCCTCGCTGCGCCGGCGCGCGAGGAACAGCGCACGCTCGAGCGCGTCGGCCTGGGCGGCATCGGACTCGACGAAGACCTGCTCGATGCGCGGCACGGTGCTGCGGGCGAGCTTGCCGCAGGCAGCCATGTCGAGCGGCACCTCGCGCCAGCCCGCGACGCGGACGCCCTCGCGCTGCAGCTGCGCGGCCAGGGTGTCGCGGCATCGCGCGGCATCGTCATCGTCGTGGGGCAGGAACACCATGCCGGCGGCGACGGGCCCCTCGTGCAGGGGGAAGCCGGATTCGCGCGCCAGCGTGCGGATGAAGGCTTCGGCGCCGTGGATCAGCACCCCGCAGCCGTCGCCCGACAGGCCGTCGGCGGCGACGCCGCCGCGGTGCGCCATGCGCGACAGCGCTTCGAGCGCGATGTCGACGATGGCGCGCTCGGGTTCGCCCCGGATCTTCGCGATCAGGCCGAAACCACAGCTGTCGTGTTCGCTTGCGGGGTCGTGGAGGCCCCGATCCGGGTGTGCCCGCATCGTCATGTCGTCGTGGTGGGTGGTCGGGTGGCGTGGGGATCGGAGCCGGGGACCCAGGGCGCGATTACCCGACGGCGCTTCCACGTGCCCCGAATAAAACACAATTTGTGCGGCGCGGCAATTGCGCGCGACGAACTGGTTTCCGATGCAACGGGGCGGCGCAAAAAACCCTTGTTTTTCAGCGGATCACGCGGCCGCTGCGGGCATCCCGGATCGGTGTCGCCTGCGCCAGTCCAGAGGTTTCCCCGGCAACGATCAGGTCCACGCCGGCACCGATGTCGACCGCGAGTTCTTCCTGTGCGCGCGGTGCGGGCATGCCGCCGATATTGGCGCTGGTCGAGACCAGCGTGCCGCCGTATCCCGTGCACAGCGCGGCGACGACGGGATGCGCGCTCACGCGCACGGCGATCCCGTCATGCGCGCCGGTGATCCAGCGCGGCACGCGTGCGTCGACCGGCAGGATCCAGGTGTGCGCGCCGGGCCAGGAGGCGAGGACCTCGTCGCGCGTCGCCGGCTCGAGGCGATCCCAATCCACCAGATCGTCGAGCTGCGTGGTCGCTGCCGCGACCAGGATCAGTCCCTTGTCCACCGGCCGCTGCTTGAGCGCCAGCAAGCGCAGCACGGCCGTCTCGTTGAAGGGATCGCAGCCCAGGCCCCACACGCCCTCGGTGGGATAGGCAATGACGCCGCCCGCGTGCAGGATGGCGACGGCTTCGGAGATCCGGTGCTGGGCAGGCATGGGCGCCATCCTCTGGGCTAGGGTCGTATCGAACGCGACGGGAGGCGCCCTGCGACAGCGACGCGGATCGATCCAGGTCGCCGGTGCTCCTGCGGTCCGCGCGGCGATGGCATGAACGCCGCGCGCCTCAGGCCCGTATCGGGACTGGCGCGCGGATCAGGACGCGATTGCCGCCCAATGCGTCTAGAACGGCGCGTCCTCGCCCTTCTTGATGACCCGCTTGCGGCCCGGCTCGAACTTGGCTGCGGTGACCAGCGGTCGCGCCGGCTCCAGTTCCGCCGACAGCGGGCGCAATGCCTTCTTCGCCGCCTTCTTCGCCGTCGTCTTCTTCGCGGTCTTCTTCGCCGCGCTCTTGGCGGGCGCCTTCTTCGTTGCCGCCTTCTTGGTCGCGGCCTTCTTCACGACCGCCTTCTTCGCTCCGAAACCGCGGCGCGCAGGCTTGCCGGTCTCCTCGAGCAGGCGCGTCACCTCCTCGAACGTCAGCGAGGCGGGCTCGCGATCCTTCGGGATCTTGCCGTTGAGCCGTCCGTCGCTGATGTAGGGGCCAAAGCGGCCGTTGAGCACCTGGATGTCGCTGCCGTCGAACTGCTTGATCACGCGGTTGCGCGCGATCTCTTCCTTCTCGTCGATCAGGAACACCGCGCGGGCCAGGTCGAGCTTGTAGGGGTCGTCTTCCTTGGTCAGCGACGCATAGACACTGCCGCGCTTGGCGAACGGTCCGAAGCGGCCGATGCCCACGCTCACGTCCTCGCCGTTGCTCTGGCCCAGCACGCGCGGCAGCTGGAACAGCTCCAGCGCCTCCTCCAGGCTGATCGAATAGATGCTTTGGCCCGGACGCAGCGAGGCGAAACGCGGCTTGTCCTCGTCCTCGACCGTGCCGATCTGCACCAGCGGGCCGAACTTGCCGATGCGCGCGCTCACCTGGCGCCCGCTTGCCGGGTCCTCGCCCAGTACGCGGATGCTGCCCGAATCGGTCTTGTCCAGCGAGGCCTTCTTGTCGTCCACCTGCTGCTTGAACGGCCCCCAGAACTTCTCCATCAGCGGCACCCACGCTTCCTCGCCGCGGCTGACCGCGTCCAGCTCGTCCTCGAGATTGGCGGTGAAGTCGTAGTCGACGTACTTGGTGAAGTGGTTGCTGAGGAACTTGGAGACCGCGCGGCCCACGTCGGTGGGTTTGAACGCGCGCCCTTCGAGCAGCGCGTACTGCTTGCCGGTCAGGGTCTGGATGATCGAAGCGTAGGTGGAGGGACGGCCGATGCCGTACTCCTCCAGCGCCTTGACCAGCGAGGCCTCGGTGAAGCGCGGCGGCGGCTGGGTGAAGTGCTGGTCGGTGTGGACACGGTCGAGCGGGATGCGGTCGCCAAGCTTCATCGCCGGCAGCTTGCGGCCCTCGTCCTCGTCCTCCTTGCCCTTGTTGTCCTTGCCTTCCTCGTACACGGCCAGGAAGCCGGACACGACCACGGTGGTGCCGGATGCGCGGAAGCCGTGCTCGGCACCGGCGGCGAGGTCGACGGTCACGGTATTGAGCGTGGCCGGGATCATCTGCGAGGCGACCGCGCGCTTCCACACCAGCTCGTACAGGCGACGCTCGTCGTCGCTGAGGAAGCGCGCCACCTGCGATGGGGTGCGCAGCGCCGAAGTCGGGCGCACCGCCTCATGCGCTTCCTGCGCGTTCTTGGACTTGGTCTGGTAGACGTTGGGCTTGTCCGGCACCGATGCGGTGCCGAAGTCGCGCGCGATCACGTCGCGGATCTCGCCCAGCGCCTCCTGCGACAGGCTCACCGAGTCGGTACGCATGTAGGTGATCAGGCCGACCGTGCCTTCCTCGCCGACCGCGACGCCCTCGTACAGCTTCTGCGCCACCTGCATGGTCCTGCGCGTGGTGAAGCCGAGCTTGCGCGCCGCCTCCTGCTGCAGGGTCGAGGTGGTGAACGGCGGCGACGGCCGGCGCTTGCGCTCCTTGCTGGCCACGTCGGTCACGTGCAGCGCACCCTGCGCGGCGGTGGCGATGCGGCTGCGCGCGCCCTCGGCGGTCTCGCCGTCGGTGATGGTGAACTGTTCGAACTTCTGCCCGTCGAGCTTGACCAGCCTGGCGCTGAAGGCCTGGGAGGGATGCGCGCATTCGGCCTCGATGGTCCAGTACTCGCGCGCCTTGAACGCCTCGATCTCTTCCTCGCGCTCGACGATCATGCGCAGCGCCGGCGACTGCACGCGACCGGCCGACAGGCCGGCCTTGATCTTGCGCCACAGCACCGGCGAGAGGTTGAAGCCGACCAGGTAATCGAGCGCGCGCCGCGCCTGCTGCGCGTCGACCAGCTCGCCGGCGATGGGGCGCGGCTGGCTCATCGCTTCCTTGATCGCGCGCGGCGTGATCTCGGTGAACACCACGCGCTGCAGGTCCTTGCCTTCGAGCAGGCCGCGCTCGCGCAGGATCTCGGCGATGTGCCAGCTGATCGCCTCGCCCTCGCGGTCCGGGTCGGTCGCCAGCCAGATGCCGTCGGCGCCACGCGCGGCCTTGGCGATCGCCTCGACGTGCTTCTCGTTGCGTTCGATCAGCTCGTAGCGCATGCGGAAGTCGTCGTCGGGGTCGACCGCGCCCTCCTTGGGCACCAGGTCGCGGACGTGGCCGTACGAGGCAAGGACCTGGAAGTCCTTGCCGAGGTACTTGTTGATCGTCTTGGCCTTGGCCGGCGATTCGACGATGAGCAGGTGCTTGGGCATGTGCGGGGGGTTCCGGGCGGGCCTGGCGGCCACGCCAAAATCGGGGATTCGAAGAACACGACGCCCGGGAGGTCCCGGGCGCGATGACGGTGCCGTCCAGGGACGGCGCTATTTATAGTGGAATCACGGCGCGCATGGTGGTGTCAAGCCATCCCACCCCGGCGCGACGCCGGTCACTCAGCGGGTCATGGCAGGAATTGCGATCGCCGCCACGATTCCCAGCAGGACCAGGCCGAGCAGGCCCGCGCCGATCACGATGACCACCCAGGTGACCGCGCCCAGCTCCCGGCGCTGCAGGTCGGGACGATCGGTGAATGCCCACCTGTCCACCACGAGCGTGTCGCAGATCATGTCGTGCAGCGCCTGGCGGCGCTCGCTCAGCCCGCTGGTCAGCGCCGACACCAGGCCGCCGATGCCCAAACTGAACACGACGGTGGCGAAGTATGCCGCGTACCGGGCGAACGCCCGCAGGACGCTGATGCGCTCGCCGGAACCGCGGCAGACCTTGATCCCGACCGCCATCTTGCCCAGCGAGGCCTGGCCGGCCGACGCATGCATCCAGGCGAAATAGAACAGCGGGACCAGGAAACCGACGCCGTAGGAGAGCGCCAGCAGGACCAGCGAGCCGCCGGCCCCGAACAGGTCCCCGCCCGCCAGGCCGGCCGCGCCTGCCGCCAGCAGCAGCGGGATCTGGATCGCCCATGAGGCCGCGGCGGTGACAAGGCCGTCGATCATCATCGCGGCGAAGCGTTTCAGGAAGCCTGCGTGCACCACCTCGCCGCCGGCCACCACGGTTGCGCCGGCATTGACCGCAGCCACCGGCGGGGCATAGGGCGACGCCGGTGGCGACGAGGTCGGAGCCTGGCCCGGGCCGGCATTGTCGGAGACTCGGTCGAAGACGGGCGGCAGGGGCGGTGCGCGGTCCTCGGCCTGGGCGAGTTCGGCGGCGAAGTCGCGCATCGGGCGCCAGTCGCTCATGCCCTCGCGCCAGACCAGCGTGTCCCAGCCCAGCCGGCCCTGCAGGCGCAGCCGCACGAGGCTGGCGGCGTCGACCGGGCCCTGGCGGGCGTGGTCTGCGTCGGCGTAGTGCCACATCGTCATCGTGTTGTCCCCTGTATGCACATGGATCCTGCGCCGCCCCCCGGCGGCGCCTGCCTCAGCCGCGACAATCGGCGGGCAGGTATCTGTCTTCGGCGTCCGAACTGCAGTGCCAGGCACCGCTGTCCGGATCCAGTTCAAGCCACAGGCGCTTGCCGTGCAGCGGGCCTTCGCGTTCGTCGCGCAGCAGGACCTCCATCGCACAGCCGACGTCACCGCGGCCCAATTCCACCCCGGAATGGGCCTGGCCCGACGCCCCCGCGGCGTCGAGGCCCAGGTCGCCGTTCACCGGGCAGCGGGCGTTACCTGCCGCGAACCCGGCGACCTGCGCCTTGAGGGGCGCGGTTTCGGCCAGTGCCGTCGCGGCCACCGACCGGGCCACGTAATCGCTGTAGGCCGGCAGCGCGATGGCGGCGAGGATCGCGATCGACGGGATCGCCAGCCCACCCGCGACCAGCAGCGCGATCAGGCAACCATGCATGCGCGGGGGCGGAGGCGGGGCCGTGCGCGCAGGCGCCGGCGGCAGCGGCGGAGGGCCGCTGCCCGGGGAAGTCTGGGACATCGAAGGCTGCCGGGCGCGTCAGTGCACCGGCTCGGGTTCGTCGGCGAACATCTGGGTTTCCATCCAGGCGTACGCCGCCTCCATGCCCGGCTGGTTGAACAGCACCATCAGCACCACCCATTTCAGGTCGTCCAGGTCCAGCTCGTCCTGGTCGAGCGCCATCGCCCGGTCCAGCACCAGCTCGCGCTGCCCGGCATCGAGCACGCCGTGCTGCTCGAGGAACAGCAGGAAGCCCCGGCAGTCGACATCGAGCTTGTCCAGCTCAGGGCCGAAATAGACCCGCACCGGGCCGTCCGCGCGCAGCACGCCGGCGCCCGGCCGCTGCTGGGCCAGCGCGTCCAGCCAGTCGAAGGCCTTGCTGATTTCCGCCGGGCTGAAGCCGGCCTCGAGCAGGCCGGCCTGGAGGGAGTCGCGGTCGCGGATGAGGTCCGCGTCCTCACTGAAATAGTGTTCGAACAGATAGAGCAGGACGTCCAGGATGCTCTCTTTCATTTCCCCCCGGCCTGCGCCCGCAGGCGCGCTATGTCAGGACTTTCGGGAATACCGGCCGTGCGCCTGCACGACACGTCCATCCAGCTCCATGAGCAGGAGCATGGACGACACTCCCGCGGTCGTCAATCCAGTGCGCTCCAGCAGCTCATCCATAGGGCTTGGGTCATGGCACAGGGCCGACCACAATCGCTGGTAGTCCGGATCCTCCGGCACGGCACGCTTCGCAGACCCGTGCACGGCGTCTGCGGACACAGGGATGGGGGCCTGGAGGCGGCGACGCAAGGCATCGGCCAGGGAGGCGGCCACCGGCGCGAGCGCGGTGTTCACCTCGGCGGGGGTTTCGACCAGAACTGCGCCGTCGCGCAGCAGCCGATGACAGCCGCGGGCCATCGGGTTGCGGATCGAACCGGGCAGGGCGAAGACCTCGCGCCCTGCCTCGGCCGCCAGGCGCGCGGTGATGAGCGCACCGGAGCGATGCGCCGCCTCGACCACCAGGGTGCCGAGCGACAGCCCGGCGATGATCCGGTTGCGGGCCGGGAAATGCTCGCTGCGTGCACCGGTGCCCGGGGGATGCTCGCTGACCACCGCGCCGTGTTCGGCGATGGCCCCGTGCAGCCCGGCGTTGGAGCGTGGATAGGGCACGTCGATGCCGCTGCCGAGCACGGCCACTGTGATGCCGCCGGCATCCAGCGTGGCCTGGTGGGCGGCGGTGTCGATGCCCGCGGCCAGGCCGCTGCAGACCGCGAGGCCTGCGCAGGCGAAGGCACGGGAGAATTCGCGGGCGTGGTCGCGGCCGCCGGCGGTCGGAGCGCGGGTGCCGACCACGGCGACCGCCGGGTGCCAGAGCAGGTCGGCATCGCCTGCCACGAACAGGGCGAGCGGCGGGCTGGAGATGCGGCGCAGCAGGGCGGGATAGTCGGGGTCATGCCAGCCGATCAGGCGATGGCGTGGACCGTCGAGCCACTCGACGGATCGGCGGGACGGCTGGTCGCGCTGCAGCGCGTGCACCTGGGCTTCATCCAGCCCGGCCGTGCGCCACGCAGGCGGTCCCGCGGCCAGCGCGGCGGCGGGCGTGGCGAACTGTTCCAGCAGCCGGCGTCGAGGCGCGCTGGCGCCGCCGCACTCGATCAGGCACAGCAGGGCAAGGTGGTCGGGCGTCATGGCCGCAGCGTGCGGCCCAGACGACGACGGCGCCCTCGGGCGCCGTCGCTGTGCTCTGTCGGAAAACCCCGCGCCGTCAGTAGGGCGCGTCGGGATGCTTGAGGTGGTAGCCGACGCGGGTGGGCTTGATGCTGTCCATCACCAGCGCGTAGCTGACCTTGTCGTAGGTGCGGAACACCATCGCATGGCCCGCGAACTCGTCGGGCAGGCGCACCTTGTTCTCGTAGAACACGGTGTCGGCGTCGCGGTCGGGACCCTTCTCGACGCGGTCGATGGTGTTGGTGCCTTCACGCCACACCGAGAACACCGTGCCGTTGTCCACGCCTTCGCGCGCACCCACCGACAGCACGATCACGTCGCGCGGACCGCCATGGGCCAGCGTGTCGGCCACCGCCAGCACGCGGGCGCGGCCGTACTCGAGCTGCTGCGCCGGTGCGTGCGGGAAGAACTGCAGGTCGTAGGGCTGGGCGTCGATCGCGATCAGGCGGTCGCCGACGCGCACTTCGCGGCCGGTTTCGTCCAGCAGCAGGGTGCTGGCCTGGATGCCGCCGACCTCGCCCCGGGTGATGGTGCCCACGTTGACCCGCTGCAGCTCGTAGCCGAGCAGTTCCTGGCCCTTGTCCGGCATCACGACATTGGTCCAGTACTGCTGGAAGTCGACGATGCGCTTGCCGCGGAAATCCAGGTCGTCCTTGTGGAACAGGTCGCAGCACAGGCTGGTGCGGTCGACGTGGGTGTACCGCACCGTCGGGCGTACCACGGCGTAGCGCTGTCCGGCGCTGGCGCCCGGCAGGCCGCGGATATAGGCGACCTGGCCCTGGGTGGCGCGCATGCGGTCTTCTTCGAGGCCCACCACGTAGGGCAGGTGCTCGAACTCGTCGACCACGCGCAGGTCCTTCAGAAAGGCCTCCACGTCCGAGAGGGGGATCGCATTGATCGGCTGCGCAGTCGCTTCGCGCGGCCCCTCGGTCGCGGTCACGCGATTGAGGTAGGCCAGGCTGACCACGTCGCCCGGATAGATCAGGTGCGGGTTGTGGATCTGCGGATTGGCCTGCCAGATCTCCGGCCACAGCCAGGGCCGCTGCAGGAACTTGCCCGCGATGTCCCACAGCGTATCCCCACGCTGCACGACATAGGTATCGGGATGATCGCCACGCATGGTCTGCGCAGCCGCGTAGGTGGCCACCGTCATCAATGCGACCACGCACGTCGTGCGGAGCCCCTGAGACAGGTGCTTAAGCATACGGGCCATCTAATTGCTCCCCTTGAAGATTTCCCCGTGCAGCAGCCGCACTATAGCGTACAAGTGGCGGCCGGTTGCAAGCCGCTGGGCGCTACAATGTCCAGCCGTTCCGCGCGGTTGTGACCGCCGCCACCTTTCCGCCATGGCCCTGCTCCCGATCCTCGAATACCCCCACCCCCGACTGCGGACCGTGGCCCGGCCGGTCGACGCCGGCCATCTGGAAGATCCCGTCTTCCAGCGCCTGCTCGACGACATGTTCCAGACCATGTACGAGGCGCCGGGCATCGGCCTGGCCGCGACCCAGGTCGATACGCACCAACGATTCATGGTGATCGATATCACCGAAGGGCGGGAGCAGCCGCTGGTCTTCATCAATCCGACCATTCGCGAGCGCTCCGAAGAACTGCGTGCGCACCAGGAAGGCTGCCTGTCGATTCCGGGCATCTACGCCGACGTGACCCGCGCCGACGGCATCGTGGTCGACGCGCTGGACCGCCACGGCAAGCCGTTCGAACTGCGCGTGGACGGGCTGCTCGCCACCTGCGTCCAGCACGAGATCGACCATCTCGACGGCAAGCTGTTCATCGACTACCTCTCGCCGCTCAAGCGCGACCGCGCGATCAAGAAGCTGGACAAGTTGCGCAAGGGCCGCGACTAGGGCCGCGCCGCCATGCGCATCGTCTTTGCCGGGACCCCCGACTTCGCCGTGCCCTCGCTGCGCGTGGCCGCCGCGCGCGGCGAGGTGGTGGCCGTCTATACCCAGCCCGACCGGCCTGCCGGACGCGGCCGCGGCCTGGCGGCCTCGCCGGTCAAGCAGGAAGCCGAGCGCCTGGGGCTGCCGGTACTGCAGCCGCAGACGCTGCGCACGGTGGAGGCGCGCCGAGCGCTGCGCGCGCTGCAGCCGGACCTGATGATCGTGGTTGCCTACGGCCTGCTGCTGCCGCCCAAGGTGCTGGCGATCCCGACGTTCGGCTGCTGGAACGTGCACGCCTCGCTGTTGCCGCGCTGGCGCGGCGCCGCGCCGATCCAGCGTGCGATCGAGGCCGGCGATGCCGAGACCGGCGTGTGCCTGATGCAGATGGAGCAGGGCCTGGATACCGGTCCGGTGATGCTGTCGCAGTCCACGCCAATCGCCGGACAGGAGACCGGCGGGCAGTTGCATGCGCGCCTGGCCGACCTGGGCGCCCAGGTGCTGGACGACGGCCTGGCGCTGCTGCGCGCAGGCGTGCGCCCGGCGCCGCAGCCACAGCCCGACGAAGGCGCCAGCTACGCGCACAAGCTGGAGAAGTCCGAGGCGAAGCTCGACTGGCGGCTGCCGGCCGAGGTGCTCGCGCGCAAGGTGCGCGCCTATGTGCCCTGGCCCGTGGCCGAGGGCGAGGTCGCGGGCGAGATGCTGCGCATCCATGGCGCGGTCGCGCTGCCGCTGGCGCACCGGGCCGCGCCCGGGACCGTGCTGGTGGCGGCCCGCGATGGCATCGACATCGCCTGCAGCGAGGGCGCGCTGCGGATCCGCTCGCTGCAGCGTGCCGGCGGCAAGGTCGTGACCGCCGCCGACTACCTCAATGCGCGGCGCGACCTGCGCGTAGGATGAGTGGGCGCCCGTCAGCGCCTGGCGTCATCCCGGCGAAACCCTCCAGCCATCATCCTGGCGAAAGGCTCCAGCCGTCATTCCGCCGAAAGGCTGCAGCGGTCATCCTGGTGAAAGCTTCCAGCCGTCATTCCAGCGGAAGCTTCCGTGCGTCATCCCGACGGAAACCTCCAGCCGTCATCCCGGCGGAAGCCGGGATCCATTGTGATGTTGCGGAACCTTCCGTCGCCATCGACAGGCAGCTGCAGAATGGGTGACCAGTCATTCAGGCTGTTGTAAAGCGCTTCCGGCTTGCGCCGGGATGACGACGTCCAGGCGCCGGGCGGCCGCCTCATGCGCGGGATGAGCCTCCCGACACGGGCGAAGAACCCCTCCGCCCCTCACCATGCGGCAGACAACAGACACCGGAACGGCAGCGCAGGACGATGACGATGAATTCCCGAACCGGCGCTGCGGTGCGCGTGGCGGCGGCCAACGTGCTCCATGCGGTGCTGCAAGGCCGCTCGCTGAAGGCCGAACTCGCTGCCGCGCTGCCAAAGATCGCCGATTCGCGCGATCGTGCATTGGTCGAGGCGATCTGCTTCGCCGTGCTGCGCAACCGCCCGCGCTACGAGGCCGCGCTGCAGGCCTGGATGCCAAAGCCGCTGGGGCAGCGGGACGCGCCGCTACGCGCGCTGTTGTACGTCGGCTTCGCCCAGCTCGATCCGCTGCAGTTGCCGGCCCACGCCGCGCTGGCCGCGACGGTCGACGCGGTCCGTGTGGCCGGGCGCAGCCACCAGGCGGGACTGGCCAATGCGCTGCTGCGGCGGGCGCAGCGTGAAGGCCTGCCTGTCGGCGACGTCGAAGCTGCCTGGCCCGCGTGGCTGCGCGAGCGCGTCCGCAGCGACTGGCCGGACGATGCCGAGGCGATCTTCAGCGCCAGCGCCGCGCCGGCGCCCACCTGGCTGCGCGTCAATCGTGGCCGTAGCAGCGTCCCGGACTATGCCGCGCGCCTGGCGCAAGCCGGCATTGCGCATGCGCTGGTGGAAGGACTGGAAGATGCGATCCGCATCGACGCGCCGCTGGCGCCGACCACGCTTCCGGGGTTTGCCGAAGGCGACGTGTCGGTGCAGGACGCCGCCGCGCAGCGCGTCGCCGACGCGCTGTCGCCGGCCCCCGGGGCGCGCGTGCTGGATGCCTGCGCCGCGCCCGGCGGCAAGTCCGCGCACCTGCTCGAGCGCGACCCCGGCCTGCAGCTGACGGCCATCGACATCGACGGGCGTCGCCTGCGCCGGGTGCGCGAAACACTGGACCGGCTGGGCCTTGGCGGCGACGCGCGCCTGATTGCGGCCGATGCCGTCGATACCGCCGCCTGGTGGGACGGCGTGCCCTTCGACGCGATCCTGCTCGATGCGCCCTGTTCGGGCACCGGCATCGTGCGCCGCCAGCCCGATGTGCTGCTGCACCGTCGCGCCTCCGATATTGCGGCCCTCACCGCGCTGCAGGCGCGGCTGCTCGACGCGCTGTGGCCCTTGCTCGCGCCGGGTGGTCGCCTGCTCTACACCACCTGCTCGATCCTCAGGTGCGAGAACACCGACCAGGTCGCCGCCATGCTCGCGCGCACGCCCGACGCGCGCGCCGAGGCGCTGGACGCAGTGCTGGGACGTGATCAGCGACCGGGACGCCAGCGGCTGACGGGCGAGCAGGGCATGGACGGATTTTTCTACGCCAGCCTGCGGCGCGAGCGTCCTGCCTGAATCGCCGTCGCAGGCAGCTGTCGGATTGCCGGCGTGCGCCCCTAGAATGCGCGGATTGACCAGAGGCCACACAGCATGACCGGATGCCGCGAGAGTGTGCGGGGAGTCCGCAAGGACGTTCCGGAGCAGGTGCGTCCTGCACGTGACCGGCACGGGTCTGCAGGCGGGCCATTGCTTCAACCGCGGACATATTCCGTGGGCGCACGGTCTGCGACGGGAGGTGCCCGGTGACGGCGCCTCAAGGCAAACCGCGTGTCCTGCATTTCGTCACCGGCGGCTTCTCCAGCGGCTCGATCCAGGTGGCGATCCAGCTCGTCAACGCCGAGCGCGATGGCGGGCGGATCGAACCCTTGCTGGTGCTGCGGCGCAAGTCCAGGACCGATCCGGCGCGCGTGGCCGAGCTGGAGGCAGCGGGCACGCCGGTGCGTGTCGTGGCCGGCTGGTCGCATGTCGCCACGGTGTTCGCGCTGGTGCGGCTGTGCCGGGAGTTCAAGCCCGACGTGCTGGTGGCGCACGGCTTCAGCGAACACCTGTGGGGACGCTACGCCGGGCTGATCGCGAAGGTGCCGCACCTGGTCCATGTCGAACACAACACGCGCGAGCGCTACACCCCTTGGCGCCGCGCGCAGATGCGCTGGCTGGCGGCGCGCACCGCGCGCATCGTCGGCTGTTCCGAGGGCGTGCGCGAGGTGCTGCTCGGGATGCGGATGCCGCCGGAGCGCACGATCGCCATTCCCAACGGAATCCGGCTGGAGCCGTTCCAGGCCTCCACGCCGGTTCCTCCGTCGCAGCGCGTGGCGGGCATTGTCATGGCGTCGCGGCTGTCGCGGCAGAAGGACCATGCCACCTTGCTGCGCGCGGTCGCGCTGCTGAAGGCGCGTGGCCTGACCCCACCGGTGCTGATTGCCGGGCACGGCAAGCCGCGCTACCGGCGGCCGCTGGAAAAGCTGTGCAGCGCGCTGGGCCTGGATGGGCAGGTGCGGTTCCTCGGGTTGTGCCGGAACGTGCCCGAACTGCTGCTCGGCCACCGCATTTCAGTGCTGGCCACCCACTACGAGGGCATGCCGCTGGCGCTGATCGAAGGCATGGCGGCGGGCTGCGTGGCGATCGGCAGCGCGGTCCCGGGCGTGCGTGAATTGCTGCACCATGGCGTGGACGGGCTGCTGGTGCCGGAATCGGATCCGGCCGCACTGGCCGACGCACTGGCGAACGCGCTGCAGGATGACGCCCTGGCCGACCGGCTGGGCGCGGCGGGGCGCGAAGCGGCCATGTCGAAGCACTCGCGCGAGCTGATGAACGAGCGCTACGAGGACCTGTTCCTCGAACTGGTGGCGACGCCCCGCGCCTGACGCGCGCCCGCGGTCAGCGCAGCGCCTGCTCGACCTCGTCCACGCTGGCCCATCGCCCTTCGTGCGGGAACAGCGTCACCTGCGGACCCACCGGCGCCCAGGCCGCGGTCGACGGCGGTCCATGGATGCTCACCAGGCGCGCGCCGACGCCGGCCGCGATATGCCCCGGGCCGGTGTCGTTGGAGACCGCCGCCTGCGACAGCGCGAGCAATGCGCCATAGGTGCCCAGGTCGACGCCCGGTAGCAGCACCGCGCCGGGCGCGCGTGCGCGTGCCGCCTCTTCTTCGCCGGGTCCGGGACAGACCACCACCGCGCGCCCCTGCGCCAGCAACTGGCGGCTCAGGTCGGCGAAGCCAGGCCAGACCTTGCGGTCTTCGCGATCATCGCTGCCACTGAACGGGCACAGCACCACGTAAGAGCCGGCCGCAATGCCCGCCTGCGCCAGCAGTGCACTGGCGGCTGCGGTCTGGCTGGCGCTCGGCCTCATGTCGAGGCGGTCCGGGAACGGCAGGTCTTCGCGCAGGAAGGCGTTGACGATGCGCCAGTACTCCTCGCCCATATGTATCCCCCGGGGCCGCGGGTAGGCCTCGTGGAGGAACAGCTGCCTGCCGTCGTAGGCATAGCCCACCGGCCGGAAGCCGGCGAGCCGGGTCTCGACTGCCGAGGAAATGGATCGCGTGAACAGGAGCGCGCCCGGCCTGCTTCCCGGATCTTGCGTGCGCATCGCGCGGGACATCTGCCGCAGTTGTCCGATCGCGAGGCGGTGCCGTTCGTCGCGAACGGTCACCGGGAGCTCCATGCCCTCCAGCAACGCGGGGGCCCAGCGCTTTCCGTAAAGATGCACCGAGTATCCCGCCAGGCTCAGCCGACGGATCGCCGGCACCGACAGGACCACCTCGCCCACCCAGTTGCACAGACGGACGAGCAGTGGGCCGCGGCTGCCTGGATCCTGCCTGGCTTGGGGGTTGGACATCAGTGGTTCCAGTGTGCGGGGAGAGTCGCGGCCTGGCCTGCGGCATGCGGCCGGCGCGGGCCGCGATGGTGCATCACGGTGGCGCAGCCTGTCACCAGCGCAGCGGCCGTCGCGCCACTTCACGCGCCAGCCGGTCGTGCAGGGCGCGCGCATCGTCCAGCGGCAGCCAGCGCATCCGCAGCGGCGGCGACATCGGGCTGGCGCCTGCGGTGTCGAGCCAGAGCGAAGCCATGCCGAACCGGCGATCGAGCGGCGACTGGCGCAGCTGCAGGGCCTGCAGCTTGTCGATCTCGGCGAAGCGCCAGTGGCGCGACCACCAGCCCTCGCGCACGGCGACCAGGCGCGCGTCGACGTGATAGCCGGCGAAGCGTGCGTGGCGCGTGGCCAGCAGCCAGCCCCACGGCAGCCACAGCAGGCCGAGCAGGCCCCAGCGGCCCAGGTACCAGCACAGCCCGGCGCTCAGCAGCAGGCCGAACACCGCATCGCCCCACAGCAGGCGCAGCCAGGCGTGCCGATGCAGCGGGCGCCAGCCCTGCGGCGGCCACGCCTCACTGTCGAGCAGGTGGCGAAGCAGCCGGTCGCAGGCGTCCGGCGTGGCGATGGGCGCAAGCTCGGGTGCGTCGCGCGACTGGTCCTCGCCGTTGCCGGCCTGGGCGCCGGCGGTATCGATCGACAGCGATCGCCGCGCGAACAGGCGGTGCAGAACGCCTTCGCGCAGCGTCCAGGCCTGGATACGGCGCCGCGATACGCTGCTGCGCACGCGCGAAAGCAGCCCGCGCTCGACGGTCAGGCGACGCCCGTGCTCGCGCAGTTCGAAGCCGTGGTAGCGCACGACTGCCAGCAGCACCGAAAACAGCCGCACCAGCACCAACGCCAGCAGCAGCACGCCCATGGCCGCCAGCGCGGTCGTGGTCCAGCCGCCATTGACGTGTTCGGCGTAGCCGGACAGCTCGCTGCGGACAAGATCGAAACCCCGCTTGAAGGCGTTCTCGGGCAGCGCCTGCCAGGCCAGCGCGAATGCCGCGCCCACCACCACCATGCCGCGGTTGGAGATCAGCCCCAGACGCAGGATTTCCGGTAGCGGCAGCGCCAGCAGGGTGCGTCCGCGCTCCGGTATCGCGGCCGCCGCGTCCGCGATGTCGGGTGCGAGGTCGGTACTGCGCGCGCGGTGCCGGATCAGGCTTTCCAGCGCCAGCGCATCGCCCAGCTGCAGCACCCGCATGTGTGCCTCGGGCTTGGTGCCGCCGGCCGATTCGAGCTTTACCTCGGCTACGTCGAACAGCCGGTGCAGCAGCGTCTGGCGCAGCTCGACATTGTGGATGCGCGAGAACGGCACGTGGCGCAGGCTGCGCTCGAGCAGGCCGCTGCGGATCACCAGGCTGTCGCCCTCGATGCGGTAGCGGTAGGTGAAGTAGCGCCACACCGACACCAGCGCCAGCACCACCACGGCAACGGCTGCGGCGATCAGCTGGTAGCTCTCGTCGCGGCGGCCACCGAACACCACCAGCGCCAGCAGCGGCACCAGGAACTGGCGCAGCGAGCCGAACAGCACGAACAGCCACGACCAGGGGTGCAGGCGACGATCCGCGGATGACGGCTGCGGCGTCGGCTCAGGTGTCGTCGTCGTCATGCTCGATCCAGCGCGCCAGGTGGTCGCGCAGCCGCTCGGCGTCCTGCGCATCCAGCCCGGCGGTCGCCACGGCGCTGTTGCGGCTGCCGGCGGTGTGGATCACCAGGGTCGCCAGCTTGAAGCGCCGCTCGATCGGCCCGTGCTGGATGTCCAGGTGTTGCACGCGCGACCTGGGGACGAAGGTCTCGTGACGCCAGAGCCGTCCGCGACGCAGTGCATAGCCATCCCCGTCCAGCCGCCAGCGCGTGCAGGCGTGGCGGCGCAGGCCCAGCCAGGCGCCCAGCGCCGGCAGCGCGACCAGCAACGCCAGCGCGAGCGGCAGGCCGATGGACGATTCGAGCAACAGGCCGATGGGCACGAGGAGGGCCAAGGCGACCAGTCCGTGGCCGAACACGCTGCCGGCCACGAACAGCCAGCGCGCGCGCGACGGCAACGGCTGCCAGTCGCCTTCGGCGGGCGCCGGCTCGGGCTGCGGCTCGGGAGAGGGTGCGCTCATCCGCGCTCCAGATCCGCGTAGGGATTCGGCGCGGGGCTGCCCGGCGGCTGCGCCTTGAAGCGCTTGTAGGTCCACTGGTACTGGGCCGGATCACGGCGCGCGATGCGTTCGACGTCGGCGTTGAGTGCGGCGGTGGCCACCTGCGCGTCATCCGAATCGATGCCCGGCGAGGCCGCACTGATCCGCAGCGCATGCGCTGGCCCGGCGCCGATGCGCTCGCACCAGGCGAACAGCACCGTCGCGCCGCTGCGCGCGGCGAGCCGGCCGAGCAGGGTCATGGTCGAGGCCTGCACGCCGAAGAACGGCGCGAATTCGCCATCCCCGCCCTTGGGCTGCTGGTCGGGCAGGATGCCGACCACGCCGCCGGCCTGCAGGCGCTTGTACAGCTGGCGCACGCCGGCGCCCTCGGCGCGGACCTGGGTGATGCGCCCGGCGTCGGCATTGGCGCGCACCCGGCGCAGGAAGGCCTCGCCGATCGCGGACTCCGGCGGCTTGTAGAGGATCGCCAGCGGCGTCTTGGCCGCCAGCCACTGGTTGAGCAGCTCCCAGTTGCCGAAATGGGGCGCGGCCACGATCAGTCCGCGGCCGGAGGCGAGGGCCTCGTCGAACAGCGCCTCGCCGTGCACCTCGCGGATCAGGCCCAGGCTCTCGGCGTGCGGGCGGGTCCACAACCGCAGCGTCTGCACGGTCTGCAGCCCGGTCGAACGCAGGATGCGGTGGCGCCAGTCCTCGCGCTCGGCGGGCAGCATCTCCGGATAGGCCAGCTCCAGGTTGCGCAACGCGACCACGCTTTCGCGCGCGCCGGTGCGCAGCCAGGCCCAGGCCAGCGCGTCGCCCATGCGCTGCAGCGCGGGCCATGGCAGGCGTCCGATCGCGGCGGCAAGCGCATACAGGAGGCGGGCGAGGATGTCGGTCACGCGGGCAAGTGTAGCGAGGGATGTCGTGTCAATCCCGAGGCGCCCGCCAGCCGCGCGGTTTCCCGGTGTCGCCATGCCGCCGCTTGCTGGTCCTGTCGTCCCCGTCGTCCGGTCGGCGTCCCGATCCTGTCTTCCGGTCGGCATCACGATCCTGCCAAGCCGACGGCCTTCTGATCCGTCTGCCGAGCGGTGTACCGACCCCGTCGTTCGGGCGATCGTGATGCTGTCCTCCCGAACGAAGTGAGGGGTCTGCTTTCACGCGCGGCGGCCAGATCCCGCACTTCGTTCGGGATGAAAAACCATTCCGGATGACAAAGCATTAGGCTCCCGCCGTTCCCCGGATCCCACCGGCCCACCGTCCAGCCCCAGCCACGGAGTCCCAGGCCCATGCTCTCCCTCATCCAGCGCGTCAGCCAGGCCAGCGTCAGCGTCGAGGGCGACACGCTCGGCCGGATCGGCCCCGGCCTGGTGGCACTGGTGGGAGTGGAGCAGGACGACGGCGTGGCGCAGGTCGGCAGGATGGTCGAGCGCCTGCTGGGCTACCGGGTCTTCGCCGACGCCGAGGGGCGGATGAACCGTTCGCTGGCGGATGTCGGCGGCGGCTTGCTGCTGGTCAGCCAGTTCACCCTGGCGGCCGACACGCGCTCGGGCATGCGTCCCGGGTTCAGCACGGCGGCCGCCCCGGCCCAGGCGCTGGAGGTCTTCGACCGGCTGCTGGCTGAATGCCGCGCCCGCCACGCCGGTGCCGTGGAAACCGGTCGATTCGGCGCACACATGGTGGTGGACCTGACCAACGACGGGCCGGTGACCTTCCTGCTCCGGGCGTGATGCGGACGCTGCCGGGCGGGCCAGGCGCCCTGGGAACGGTTGCGCGGTCTGGGCGTCGGGGCCGGCGGGAGGCCGAACGTCCGTGGCGATGATGGCGGCTGGGGCACCCGGGTGGCTCGCTGAACCGCCATCAGGCAGGATGCCCCGGTGCTGGAAACCGGCGGATCCGCCCCCATCTGATGTCGGGTCCGGCCGGTGGCGGCCGGGTCCAGGCCCTCCGCGCAGGATCCGAGCGGGCGGCAATGGTATAATTACGGGTTCACTTTTCTCCCCGGTGCGCGCCTCATGGCGAATGAACGTCCAGCCGAGCAGTCCGACATCAAGCTCCTGATCTCCAAGGGGCTGGAACAGGGCTACCTGACCTACGCCGAAGTCAACGATCACCTGCCCGACGACCTCGTCGATCCGGAGCAGATCGAGGACATCATCGGCATGATCAACGGCATGGGCATCGAGGTGCACGAGATTGCGCCCGACGTCGAATCGCTGCTGCTCACCGGCGACTCCACCGGCAACCGCGAAGTCGACGACACCGCGGCCGAGGAAGCGGCCGCCACGCTGACCGCGCTGGATGCCGAGGGTGGCCGCACCACCGACCCGGTGCGCATGTACATGCGCGAGATGGGCACGGTCGAGCTGCTGACCCGCGAAGGCGAGATCGCCATCGCCAAGCGCATCGAGGAAGGCCTGAACCAGATGCTGGCCTCGCTGGCCAGCTTCCCCTGGTCGGTGCAGCTGCTGCTCGAGGACTACGAGCTGCACAAGGCCGGCAAGAAGCGCCTCGCCGAGCTGGTGGTCGGCTTCAACGACCTGGAAGAGCCCGTGGTGGAAGCTCCGGCTCCCGCCGCCGCGGCTGCCAGCCCCGCCGACGCCGAGTCGGACGAGGAAGAGGACGACGCCGAGGAAGAGGCCGAGGAGGCCGGCCCGACCGGTCCGGATCCGGCCGAGGTCGCGCGCCGCATGGAAGCGCTTGCCGCGCTGTACACCAAGTTCCAGAAGACCTACGCCAAGAGCGGCGCCGAGGCCAAGCCCGCGCTCAAGCTGCGCGAGGAAATGGCCGAGATCTTCACCACCTTCAAGCTGCCTCTGCCGCTGACCGACACCCTGGTCCGCAAGCTGCGCGACGTGGTGGGCCAGATCAAAGACCACGAGCGCCGCATCCTCGACCTGTCCACGCGCGTGGCCAGGATGCCGCGCCGCGACTTCATCCGTGCCTGGGAAGGCAACCAGACCAACCTGGGCTGGGTCGATGATGTGCTCAAGCGCAAGCAGAAGTGGTCCAGCGGCATGCGCGAGGTCAAGGACCAGATCATCGCCGAGCAGGAAGCCACGCTTGCGGTCGAGAAGGCGATGATGGTGACGCTTGCCGACCTGCGCGAAATCAACCGCGCGATGGCCTATGGCGAAGCCAAGGCGCGCAAGGCCAAGAAGGAGATGGTCGAGGCCAACCTGCGCCTGGTGATCTCCATCGCCAAGAAGTACACCAACCGCGGCCTGCAGTTCCTGGACCTCATCCAGGAGGGCAACATCGGCCTGATGAAGGCGGTGGACAAGTTCGAATACCGCCGCGGCTACAAGTTCTCGACCTATGCCACCTGGTGGATCCGCCAGGCGATCACCCGCTCGATCGCCGACCAGGCGCGCACCATCCGCATCCCGGTGCACATGATCGAGACGATCAACAAGCTCAACCGCATTTCCCGCCAGATGCTCCAGCAGTACGGCCGCGAGGCCACGCCGGAGGAGCTGGCCAAGGAAATGGAGATGCCCGAGGACAAGATCCGCAAGGTCATGAAGATCGCCAAGGAGCCGATCTCCATGGAGACCCCGATCGGCGACGACGAGGACTCGCACCTGGGCGATTTCATCGAGGACACCAACGTGGAGTCCCCGGTGGAAGCGACGACCAACATCAACTTGTCTGAAACCGTGCGTGACGTGCTGGCCGGCCTCACCCCGAGGGAAGCCAAGGTGCTGCGCATGCGCTTCGGCATCGACATGAACACCGACCACACCCTCGAGGAAGTGGGCAAGCAGTTCGACGTCACCCGCGAGCGCATCCGCCAGATCGAAGCCAAGGCGCTGCGCAAGCTGCGCCATCCGAGCCGCTCGGAGCAGTTGCGCTCGTTCCTCGACATCGACTGAGGCAGGGCACCAGCCTGCAGGTCGCCGCTGGCGGTCCTGGCCCCATCGATCGCCCCGGCATGCCTTGCACGCCGGGGCGATGTTCGTTTGGGTCATCGAAACCTGAACGGCGCGGTGGCGGCGCGCGGGGCTTCGCACGGCGCCGACATGGGCATCGGCAAAGTCCCCCTCCGACGGCGCAGCCAGCGCCGGAAACTGGAGACCATTCGATGAATACCGCCAAGACCCTACTTGCGCTTTCGCTGGCCGTTGGCCTGGCCGCGTGCTCCAACACCGACCAGGCCCAGAATTCCGCCCAGGAGGCCGCCAACTCGGCCGCCGAGGCGCAGCAGGCCGCCCAGAATGCGGCCAACACCGGCGACATGGCTGCGGCGCAGTCCGCCCAGGCTGCCGCGGACGCGGCCGATGCCGCGGCCGACGCCACCTCGCAGATCGCCGGCCAGGTCGGCGGCGCCGATGACATGACCCGCCGCGAGGATCTCGCCGACTCGGCCGAGAAGGCCGCCGATGCCGCCGAGCAGGCGCAGGACGCCGCCGAGGAAGCCAACGCCGCTGCCGACGGCCGCAACAACACCGACGGCCAGTAAGCCGTCGTCCAGACGACCGGGCGGCTCGCGCCGCCCGGCTCGTGTCGCGTGACCGGGGCCGGTTCTCGTCGATCGACCACGGTCGCGCGATTCTTTTCTGCGCTGCCGGCGCAATCACCGCGCTCGCATCGCCCGCACCCGCGCCCCTTTGCTACGATGCCTGTTCGGGCCTATAGCTCAACGGTTAGAGCAGGGGACTCATCGACAAGGTGCCGCCGCGCAGGAATGCGCGGACGGGAACGGGATGAATTCAGGGAAACCGCAGCGGCGGCAGCCATGCCGGCCGGTGGCAATCCTGAGCCAAGCCGGCGGTACACCGCCGGAAGGTGCAGAGACTACCTGGGGGCTGCAGTGCCCTTGATCACAGGCTAGAGCGTCCCGCACCCCATCCGCCCGGCAGCCGCCGCGGCGAAGGGTGAAGAGATAGTCCGCTCCGGGGGAAACCCGCGGATACAGCGAATCCCTTGGTTCCAGGTTCGAATCCTGGTGGGCCCACCACTTCGACAGCTACCCGGGCGCACGCCGCCTCGGCAGGTCGTCTATACGCCCGGGCCATCGGGCGCTGGCTGCTCGCGCAGGAAGTCGATGAAGGCGCGCAGCGGCGCCGGCACGTGCCGGCGGTCGGTGTAGTACAGGTAGGGTCCCTCGAACCATTGCCACCAGGGTTCCAGCACGGGCCGCAGGCGGCCGCTGTCCAGCAGGGGGCGCAGGTACTCCTCGAAGGTGTAGATGATTCCGGTCCCGGCGACGGCGGCCGCGACTTCAAGATCCTGCGACGAACTCAGCAGGGGTCCCTGCGGGGCGATCCTGACCGTGTGCTCGCCCTGCGCGAACTCCCAGATGGCGAGCTTGCCGCTCTCGAAGCGGTGGCCGACCAGGCGGTGCGCGGTCAGCTCGCGCGGATGCGCGGGCGTGCCGTGGACCTCCAGGTAGGCAGGTGACGCCGCGGCGACGAACCGTTGCCGGCGCGGCCCGATCGGGACCGCGATCATGTCGCGCGCCAGGCTTTCCTCGTAACGCACGCCGGCGTCGTAGCAGGCGGCCAGGACGTCGATGTGGGTGTTGTCCATCGCGACCTCGATCGTCACGCCGGGATGGCGCGTGAGGAACGCCGGCACCAGGCCGGGGAGGACGAAGCGCGCGGTTGGCACGGGCACGTTGAGCCGCAGGGTGCCCACCGGGCGATGGGTGCTGTCGTGGATGTCGTTGAACGCCGAGTCGATCTCGGTCAGGGCGGGGCGCAACCTGTCCAGCAGGCGCATGCCCGTTTCGGTGGGCGTGACGCTGCGGGTGGTGCGATGGAGCAGGCGCACGCCCAGGTCGCGTTCCAGCCTGCGGATACGGTCGCTGAGGGAAGACGCCGACAGGCCGCGACGCTCGGCCGCGGCGCGGAAGCCACCTGCCTCGACCACCGCCGCGAACAGCGCGACATCGCTCAGGTCGGGTTGGCGCATGGGGTGGCTCCGCTCACTGGATTGTACGGTTGAGCGTACAAGGCATTCGCTTTTATCCGGTTTATCCGGGGTGATCAAGCGGCCAGCATGGCCTCGCGCGATGTCGTCCCGCCCGGGACAGGCCGCGCTGTCCAAGGAGACCGGCCATGCGCCAGCCCCATTTCCCCAAGCCCGCCACCACTGCCGGCGGGCTCTATCGTCGCGGACTGTTCGCCCTCGGACTCGGCCTGGGCGGCCTGCTCCAGGTCGGCGCCGCCATTGCCCAGGGCACGCCCAAACCGGACTGGAGCCTGGCCGACATGCCCGCGCAGGACGGCCGCATCTTCGTGGTCACCGGCGGCACCAGCGGCATGGGCTACGAGGACGCGAAGGCGCTGGCCGGCGCCGGCGCGCAGGTGGTGATTGCCGCGCGCAATCCAGAGCGCGGCGAAGAGACCGTTGCGCGCATCCGCCAGGCACACCCGGGCGCGCAGGTGCGCTTCGAAGCGGTGGACCTGGCCGACCTGGCCTCGGTCCGCGCGCTGGGCGAGCGGCTCGAGGCCTCGCTGCCGCGCCTGGATGGCCTCATCAACAACGCCGCGATCATGGCCCCGCCCGAGCGCGGCGTGTCCGCCGACGGCTTCGAAGCGCAGCTGGCGACGAACTACATCGGCCATTTCGCGCTCACCGCGCACCTGCTGCCGCTGCTGCGGCGAAGCGATGCGCCGCGGGTGGTGACGCTGTCGAGCATCGCCGCCGCGCGCGGCCGCATCGACTTCGAGGACCTGCAGGCAGAGCAGGCCTATGACCCGTACGCAAGCTATGCGCAGTCGAAGTTGGCCTGCCTGATGTTCGCCTTCGAACTGCAGCGGCGAAGCGAGGCGGCGGGCTGGGGGATCGAGAGTTTCGCCGCGCATCCGGGCGTGGCGGCGACCGAACTGGTGCGCCGCGGGCCGGGCCTGGACAGCGCATTCGGCCAGGACTGGACGCGGGACCGCGCGCAGTACCACTCGCCCGCGCAGGGTGCGTTGCCGACCCTGTACGCCGCCACCGCGCCCGATGCGCAGCCCGGCCGCTATTACGGACCCACGGCGGATGCCGAGCACCGCGGGCCGCTGGGACTTGCCCGGGTGCCGGATGCGGCGCGCGATGCCGAAGCCGCCGCACGCCTGTGGGCCCTGACCGAGCGCCTGACCGGCATCCACTTCCCCTGAGGCTGCCGTCATGCCCATCGCCATCCCGCGCGTCGTCGCCACCGCGATCAATGCAGAGCCGGAGGAACTGAGCGCATCGTTCACCGGCTTCGCACTGTTCTTCTGCATTTTTTCCGGCTATTTCATGCTGCGCCCGGTGCGCGAGGCGATGGGCATCGCGGCCGGCATCGACCAGTTGCAATGGCTGTTCACCACGACCTTCCTCGCCACCCTGCTGGTGGTGCCGCTGTTCGCATGGCTCAGCTCGCGGGTGCCGCGCCGGCAGTTCGCCAGCTGGGTCTATGCGGTGTTCTGCCTGCACCTCGGGGCGTTCGCCCTCGCGTTCCACGCCGGTGGCGAGAGCATCTGGACCGCGCGCGTGTTCTACGTGTGGATCTCGGTCTACAACCTGTTCGTGGTGTCGGTGACCTGGAGCGTGATGGCGGATGTGTTCGATGCGCGCCAGGCCCGTCGCCTGTTCGCCTTCATCGCCGCCGGCGCCAGCGTGGGCGGCCTGGCGGGACCGGCCGCGGGGGCGCTGCTGGTGGGCACGTTGGGCCATGCCGGGCTGGTGCTGGTGGCGGGTCTGCTGCTCGGGCTGGCACTGGTGCTCAAGGCTGCGCTGATGCGATGGCGCGAGCTCGGCTGGGCCGGCAGGCCGGGGGCGGTCCCGGCCGAGAGCACGCGCAGGCCGGTGGCGGGCAATCCGCTGGACGGGATGACGCGCGTGTTCCGCTCGCCCTATCTGCTGGCGATCGCGGCCTTCGTGGTGTTGCTGGCGAGCGTGACCACCTTCCTGTACTTCGAACAGGCGCGGATGGTCGCGGCGCTGTTCCCGGACCGCGACGACCAGATCCGGGTGTTCAGCGTGATCGACATGGTGGTGCAGGCGGGCGCGCTGCTGGCGCAGGCCTTCGTCACCGGGCGGGTCGCACAGAAGCTGGGCGTGCGCGTGCTGTTGGCCAGCGTGCCGCTGCTGGTCTGCGTGGGCTTTGTCGGACTGGCGCTGGCGCCAGGATTCGCGATGCTCGCGGGGCTGATGATCGTGCGCCGCATCGGCGAACACGCCTTCGTGCGGCCGGGGCGGGAGATGCTGTTCGCGCCGCTGGATGCGCGCACCAAGTACAAGGCCAAGGCCTTCATCGACACGGTGGTGTATCGCGCGGGTGATGCCGCCAGCGCCTGGCTCAAGAGTGCGCTCGACCTGTTGGGGCAGGGCGCGGCCGGGACGGCGCTTGTGGGCGCGGGCTTCGCGCTGGCGTGGGGCGCGCTGGGCTGGTATCTCGGTGGTCGGGCCGATGCAGCGCTGCTGGACAGCCAAGGACGCGAACACCGGCAGGCAGGCGCTGACGGGCCGGCACGGGCTGGCGGTCGGGAGCTGGCGTCGTGATGGCGCCCACCTCCGTGCGACGGACGGCCGGCATCGTTGCCGCGCGGAGGTGCGCACTTGGCCAGGACCGCGCCAGAGGCAGGTCAGGCTGCACGCCGCCGCGAGGGACTGGGGCCGGAACGGGTGAATCGCGCGCTGCGCGCGACGGCCGGAGCCTTCAGTAGCGGACCTGGCAGTGGTCGCACCAGAAGGTCCGTCGCTGGCGGACGCCCAGGTGCGCGAGCTTGAGCCTGCTTCCGCATCGGGAACACGCGCGCTTGCTGTGCACCAGCCATTGCTTGCGCAGCACGTACTGTTTCTTCCATTCCAGGAAGTCGAAGCTGTACTGCCGCGCCTGCCGGATCATCTCGCCCAGCTTGCGCGGCGGCAGGTCGCCCACGTGCGCTTCGGGATGTACGCGGATGCGGAACAGCACTTCGTTCTTGATGATGTTGCCGACGCCGGCGAACACGTCCTGGTCGAGCAGCGCGTCGCAGACGAGGGTCTGGGGCTGGGCCTTGAGCTTGCGGCGCGCCAGCGCGGGGTCCCAGTCGGGCGACATCACGTCGCCGCGCCAGTCGTAGGTATCGTCGAGCGGCCCTTCGATGTACTTGAGCGAGGACGCGTAGAAGTAGAGCGTGCCGTTGTCGAACTGCAGGGCAATCCTGGGCGGCTTGTCGGGCTTGGGATCGTCGATCCGGTACGAGCCGAACATCAGCATGTGCACGCGCAGGCTGAAGCTGCTGAACTCGAGCAGGAAATGCTTGCCCCAGCTGCGCACGGCGACCACGCGCCGGCCGTGCATGCGCTGGATGTCGAGTGTGCTGTTGCCCTCGACCTGGCGCACGGTCCTGCGGCGGAAATGCGCGGCCTCTTCCCGCAGGATGACGATGGACGGGCCTTCAGGCATGGTGCCTCCGGCGGGCGCGCGGGATGGCGCCGGCAATGGTCTGGAAGTGCAGGGCGTCGGTGACGGCGTGGCCGTGCGCGGTGTTGTCGAAGATCACCCAGGCCGGCACATCCCTGCATGAGGTGACCTGCGATGCGAGCGCGGCCAGTGCCGCGTCGTCGTAGCGGCTGTAGTACATGCGCGGCGCACCGTGCCAGCGCCAGTAGGTCCAGCCCGTGGCCGCACCACCGGGAAGCGCGGCTTGCGGCACGCGCGCCGGGTCGGCCGCGACGCGTGCGATCGCGTGCCGCTGCAGCAATGCATCGGCGCGCGCGTCGAACCAGCTGGCATGACGGGGTTCGCAGGCCACCGGAACCCCGGTTCTCCTGCGCAGCATGCCGAAGAACGACGCGGCGGTGCGCCCATCGAAGGCCAGGCTGGGCGGCAGCTGCAGCAGCAGTCCACCGAGCTTGCGGCCAAGGCCGTCGACTTCGGAAAGGAACCGGTCCAGCGCAGGACCTGCGCCGCGCAGTGAAAGTTCATGCGAGATGGTGCGCGGCATCTTGGCCGAAAAGCGGAATCCCGGCGGGACGCTGTCCGCCCACCGTCGCCAGGTCTCGTGCCGGTGCGGCCGGTAGAAGGACGAGTTGACCTCGGCGATGTGCAGGCGCGTGGCGTAGCGCGCGAGCATGCTCGCGCCGTCCCCGAACAGGTGGCGCTGGGGCGTGCCGATCGACCAGCCTGCGCAGCCGGTGCGGATGCGCGCGGCGGTCATGGAGTCAGCGCTGCCGGGGTCGGGACAGGCGCCGCCGCGTCCCTCGCTCCGGATGGCCAGGGCGGTGGGGCGGGGCAGGGCAAGCCAATGCCTCGGGCGATGCCCTTACCGCGCGTCAGGCCGGCCCGTGCCACATGCAGGGTGGAGGTTGTAGGTGCCTGGGCCACCGGTACGGCTCGTGCGTCGATGAGGCCGCGAGGCTGACGCAGCCCTCATCAATGTCCCGTGAGGCGGGCAGGCACCGCCATGGGCCGCGCTACCTTCTGCGTTGTCGGCGGATGCTCCCCGCGCGCCAGGGCCGGGGTGCCGGCGCTACTTCCCGGCCGTGGCTTTCCTCGCGGCGGGCTTGCCTGGCCCGGCCTGTGGTGCGCGCAGCTGCGGGGTCTCGTGCCGCAGGCTGGCGCGTTCCTCTCCGTGCAGGTTCATCAGCGATGCCATCAGCTGCTCGTCGGCGCTGGAGCACACGCCGAGCAGCAGCACCTCGTCGCAGCCTTCCGCGGCGATGTAGGCGTGGCCCATGTTCGAATCGATGTACACCGACTCGCCGGTCTCAAGCACGATGGGGTCGTAGAACTCGGTGTGCACCTCCATGCGCCCCTCGAGCACGTGGATGTACTCCTCGCCGGAATGGCGCACCAGCGCGCCGAACTCGGCGATGGTCTTGGCGCGCACGCGCGTGAGCACGGGGATCATGCGCTTGCGGCGCAGCTCCGGGCACAGGTAGTAATAGTCGTAGTTGGGCGTGTTGACGCGGATCGCGTCCTCGATGCGGCCGATGCTGCGGCGTGCGGTCACCGGCGGCTCCGGCGCTTCGTCCTGCTCGGCGAACAGTTCGGACATGCGCAGGTTGAGGCGCTGGCTGAGCTGCAGCAGCTTGTCGTAGGTCAGGGTGAGGCGGTCGTGTTCGACCTTGGACAGGGTCGACAGCGGAATGCCGGAGTGCTCGCTCATCTGCTTGAGCGTCCAGCCCTTGCGCGCGCGCAGCGAGCGCAGGAGGCCGCCGATGGTGGGGTGCTGCGGACTCATCCTTGCCGGGTCTCCTTGGGGCCTGCACGGCAGAAAATGTCCCGTGGGGGATCATCATCCCCTTGCCGGGCGATGGCTGGAAGGGTTGCCGGCGGGCCGATGGTCGCATGCCACGGCACGGGCCTTCCGGCACGGTTGACAATTCTCTGATTGGGATCATTATCGCCAAATCAGGATAAACGGTGCCCGCCGGGCGCCTCTCGACCTCTGCTGCAGGAGACCGTTCGATGCGCACGATATCCATGATGCTGTGTGGCTGGCTGCTGGCGGCGGGGCTGGGAGCGCCCGCCGGCGCGCAGGAAGCGGCTCTCGCTCCGGCGCCGGCGCCTACCGCGGCCGTGCCGGTTTCCGCCGAGGCCAACCCGGCAGTGCCGGTCGAGCCGCAGGCAGGCGGGGTGCCGGTGCTGCATCGCGCCGACCTCGAAGCCTGGCTGGACGGCTTCCTGCCCTACGCGCTGGCCGCAGGCGACGTCGCCGGCGCGGTGGTGGTGGTGGTCAAGGACGGCGAGGTGCTGCTGCAAAAGGGCTACGGCTACGCGGACCTGGCCGAGCGCGCGCCGGTCGACCCCGAGGCCACCCTGTTCCGGCCCGGCTCGGTGTCCAAACTGTTCACCTGGACGGCGGTGATGCAGATGGTCGAGCAGGGCAAGCTCGACCTCGATGCCGACGTCAACCAGTACCTCGACTTCGAGATCCCGCACCGCGACGGCACGCCGGTCACGCTGCGGCAGATCCTCACCCACACCACCGGCATGGAAGAGCAGATCCGCGGCCTGATCACCGCCGACGATGCGTCGATCACGCCGCTGGGCGAGGCGCTCAAGCACTGGGTGCCCGAGCGCATCCACGCACCGGGCAGCACGCCCGCCTATTCCAACTACGCGACCGCGCTGGCCGGCTACATCGTTGAGCGCGTGTCCGGCCAGTCGTTCGACGACTACATCGAGCAGCACATCTTCCAGCCGCTCGGCATGGCGCGCTCGAGTTTCCGCCAGCCGCTGCCGCCCGGGCTCCTGGCAGGCATGTCGAAAGGCTATGCGCGCGCGTCGGACGGCGAGCCCAAGGACTACGAGTTCATCAGCCTCGCGCCCGCGGGCAGCCTGGCGTCGACCGGCGCGGACATGGCGCGCTTCATGATCGCGCACCTGCAGCTGGGCGCGTATGGCGATGCGCGCATCCTCGGCGCCGACACCGCGCGCCTGATGCACACCACCGGGCAGGCCTCGGTGGGATCGCTGAACAGGATGATGCTCGGCTTCTACGAAACCTCGGTCAACGGCCATCGCGCGATATCGCACGGCGGCGACACGCAGTGGTTCCACAGCGATCTGCAGCTGTTCCCCGATGACGGCATCGGCCTGTTCGTGTCGATGAACAGCTCGGGCCGCGAGGGCGCGACCGGGCACATCCGCTACGCGCTGTCGCGCCGCTTCGCCGATCGCTACCTGCCCGGTGAGCCGACGCCAGCGAAGGGCGTGTCCGAAGACGAGGCCAGGCAGCACGCGCAGGCAATCGCCGGCAGCTATGCCAGCAGCCGGCGGCCCGACAGCAACTTCGTCTCGCTGGTCAACGTGCTCGGGCCAGTCAAGGTAGTGGCCAACGAGGACGGCACGATCAGCGTGACGCTGGCACTGGGGCCCGGCGGCGCGCCCAAGAAGTGGCGCGAGATCGAACCCTGGGTGTGGCAGGACACCGCCAGCACCGACCGCCTCGCCGCCGACGTCGTCGATGGCCGGGTGACGCGATTCAGCCTGGAACCGTACGCGCCGATCATGGTGTTCGAGCGCCTGTCGGCCTGGAGCGCGATGGCAATGCCGCTGCTGGTGGCGAGCCTGCTGGTGCTGCTGCTGACGGTACTGGCCTGGCCCGTGGCGGCCCTGGTGCGGCGCTACTACGGCGCGCCGTACCGGCTGTCGGGTGCCGATGCCCGCATGCACCGCTGGGTCCGCATCGCGGCGCTGCTGGTGCTGCTGGCAATGGGCGGCATGCTGGGCTTCGTGGTCGCGATGCTGAGCGTGCTGGAGATGACCAGCCCCGACAACGACGGGATGATCATCGCCCTGCGCCTGTTCGCCACCGTGGTGCTGCCGCTGGGCGCCGTGGTCGCGGTCTGGAATGCATGGCACGTGCTGCGCGCGCGCCGCCGCCTGCTGGCGAAGCTCTGGGCACTGTTGCTGGCCCTGGCCTGCCTGTTCCTGCTGTGGATCGGCTTCGCCCAGCACGTGATCGGATTCGGCGCGAACTACTGATGCCCTGCGCCGGCGGCGGAACGCCGCCGGCCTTCCCATGACCGACGTCGCGGAGGATCGCGTGACCGTTGCCGTGCCCGTGACGCTCGAGCTGCACAACGAACCGCTGCCGCTGGCGGCGCCCTTCCGCATCGCCGGCCACGTGTTCGAGGCGATGCCCGCGACCGTGGTGACGCTGCACGACGGCGTCCACGCCGGTCGCGGCGAGGCCGCCGGCGTGTACTACAACGACGACCGGCCGGAGCGGATGCTGGCCACGCTGGAGGCGCTGCGTCCGCGCATCGAGGCCGGCATCGATCGCGACACGCTCCGCGGCCTGCTGCCGGCGGGCGGCGCGCGCAACGCGCTGGACTGCGCGCTGTGGGAACTCGAATCGCGCCGCGCCGGCATTCCGGTCTGGAAGCTCGCCGGGCTGGAAACGGTGCGGCCATTGCTGACCACCTTCACCGTCGGTGCCGACACGCCGGAGGTGATGGCGGAACACGCGGCCGGTTACCGCGGCGCACGCGCGCTCAAGCTCAAGCTGACCGGCGAGGCGAAGCTCGACATCGCCCGCGTGCATGCGGTCCGCGCGCGCTGCCCCGCGCCCTGGATCGGCGTCGACGCCAACCAGGGCTATACCGCCGAGACCCTGCCGCAGCTGCTTCCCGCCCTGGTCGAGGCCGGCGTCTCCCTGCTCGAGCAGCCCTGCGCGCGCGGCAGCGAGGCTGCGCTCGCCGGCATCGATCGCGTGCTGCCCTTCGCGGCCGACGAAAGCATCCTCGACCTCGCCGAACTCGAGGCCCGGCACCACCACTTCGATGTCATCAACATCAAGCTCGACAAGTGCGGCGGCCTGACCGAGGGCCTCTTGATGGCGCGGCGTGCACGCGAGCTGGGCAGGCAGGTGATGGTCGGCAACATGGCCGGCACCAGCCTGGCGATGGCGCCGGCCTTCGTGCTGGGCCAGCTCTGCGACGTGGTCGACCTCGACGGGCCGGTGTTCCTGGCGCGCGACCGCACGCCTTCGGTGCGCTATGCCGACGGGCACATCATCTGCGGCGAGGACGTCTGGGGGCCTGCAGCCGCGCCGTGAACACGGCCGGCGAGCGTACCTGGTTCGGCCAGCCGCGCGGGCTGACGATCCTGTTCCTCACCCAGATGTGGGAGCTGTTCTCCTACTACGGCATGCGCACGCTGCTGGTCTACTACATGACCCGGCAGCTGTTGTTCGCGCAGGAGAAAGCCTCCTTCATCTATGGCGCCTATACCGCGCTGGCCTACTTCACGCCGGTCCTCGGCGGTGCGATCGCCGACCGCTGGCTGGGCAAGCGCAATGCGGTGGTGCTGGGCGGCAGCATCATGGCCGTCGGCCATTTCCTGATGGCCTTCGAGCCGATGTTCTACCTCGCGCTGGCGACGATCGCGCTGGGCAACGGCCTGTTCCTGCCGAGCCTGCCGAGCCAGATCAACGACCTGTACGCGGCCGACGATCCGCGCAGGGGCCGCGCATACAACGTCTACTACGTGGGTCTCAACATCGGCGGATTCCTCGCGCCGCTGGTGTGCGGCACGCTCGGCGAACTCTACGGCTGGCACTACGGCTTCGGCGCGGCCGGCATCGGCATGTTCATCGGCCTGGTGATCTACATCGCCGGGGGCAGGCATCTGCCGCCCGAGCCGCCCCGCGCCGAGCGTCCGGCGGTTCCGCCGGCCCAGGCGCGCGGAGACCGGCGCAGGCTGTTGTGGCTGCTGCTCGGCGTGGGGATCGCGGCCACCATCTTCCGCGGCGCCTACGAGCAGATCGGCAACACGCTGCCGCTGTGGATCGACACCGGGGTGGATCGCGCGGTGGGCGGGCTGCTGATCCCGATGACCTGGTTCCAGTCGCTCAACCCGCTGCTGGTGATCTCGATGACGCCGCTGCTGCTGATGGCCTGGCGCCGCCGCGCCGAGGCCGGGCGCGAGACGTCGCCTGCGATCCGCATGGCGATCGGCGCGCTGCTGGTGGCCGCCGCCTACGTGCTGCTGGCCGTCGTTGCGGCGCTGGCCGGCGATGCGCGCGTGGGCTGGCCCTGGCTGCTCGCCTTCTTCCTGATCCTGACCCTGGGCGAGCTGTACATCCTGCCGACCGGGCTGGGCCTGTTCGCCCGGCTGGCGCCGCCGCGGTTGGGTGCGACGACGGTGGCGTCGTGGTTCCTCGCCGTGTTCAGCGGCAGCCTGCTGGCGGGCATGGTCGGCACCCTGTGGAGCCGGGCCAGCCATGCGGGGTTCTTCCTCCTGCTGGCGGCGCTGGCGGTCGCTGCGGCGGCGCTGTTGTGGCGGCTGGACCGGCCGATCCGGAGCCTGGGCTGAGCTGCGGCTCGCGGCAAAGCGCCACGCGCGACCCCAAGCCCGCATGATCGGCTAGATTTTCCAAACATGTTGACAATTCTCTGATCGGGATCATGATCCCTGATCAGGACCGAGTGCCAGCGCTCCGGCGATCCCATCTGGCCCGTGGACACTCCCGCACCGACCCGGAGAGCAACGCCATGACCACATCCGCTTCCCACGCGCCGTCCCGCCGCTCGCGGCTGGCCCGCGCCGTCGCCGCCGCCATCGCATTCGGAGCCTCTGCAGGTGTGGCCTACGCCCAGGATGCACCCGCGGCAGGCACGCCCGAGGCGGACGTCGTCGAGCTCGACCATGTGATCGTGACCGCCAACAAGCGCCAGGAGAACATCCGCGAGGTCGCCACCGCGATCACGCGCCTGGGCGAGCAGCAGCTGGAAAACCTCAACGCCACCCAGATGGCCGACTACGCCAGCTACGTGCCGGGCCTGCAGATGCAGTCCAGCGGTACCCCGGGCCAGGTGCAGGTGTCGATGCGCGGCATCGCCGCGCTGTCGCCCGGGTCCACGGTCGGCACCTATGTCGACGAGACGCCGGTCGGCTCGAACAGCCTTTACCAGCAGGCCACCCTCTACCAGCTCGACCTGCTGCCCTACGACGTGGAGAGCATCGAGGTGCTGCGCGGGCCGCAGGGCACGCTGTACGGCGCAGGCGCGATGGGCGGGCTGATCAAGTACACGATGCGCAGGCCCGACACCAGCCATCGCGAGTTCCGCTTCGGTGGCGGCCTGTCGTCGGTGGCCGATGGCGAGACCGGCCACAGCTACCGCTTCGGCATGAACCTGCCGATCGTCGAGGATGTATTCGCCCTGCGCGCAAGCTTTGCGAAGAACACGCTGCCGGGCTATGTCGACAACCCGGTCGACGGGCGCCGCGACATCAATCGGGCCGAGCAGACCAGCGCACGGGTGTCGCTGCGCTGGCAGGGCGAGGCGTCGAGCGCGCAGTTCACCGCGATGCGCCAGGAGGTCGACAGCCGGAACAACTCGACCATCGCCGTGGACGCGGACAGCCAGCGCCCGCTGGCGGGACTGTCCAACCCGGTCTATGTCGACGAGCCGTTCGGCAAGGAGGTCGACCACTACTCGCTGACCTTCGAACACGATTTCGGCTTTGCGGACTTCGTCTCGGCCACCAGCTATGCCGACACGCGTACCGCTGCGCGCAACGACATGACCCTGAGCTACGGCGAGTACCCGCTCATCTTCCTGGACTCGGACCCCAGCCTGGAGGCAGGCGCGGCCTACATCGACAACGTGCTCGACCTGACCCAGTTCACCCAGGAGATACGCCTGCAGTCGAAATCGGGCGAGGCCTTCGAGTGGCTGGTCGGCGGCTTCCATTCCAACGAGAAGGGCGACAACTACCAGTACGTGGGACTCACCCAGCTCGACGGTTCGCCGCTGCCGGCGCCCTGGGACGGCATCCTCGGCGTGCTGGGCGAGCTGGTGATTCCCAGCACCTACAAGGAAAACGCGGTATTCGCCAACGCCAGCTACCGCTTCGGCGAGCGCTTCAAGCTGGGCGCCGGCGTGCGCTTCTCGCGCAACGACCAGGAGTTCCAGCAGAACGTGATCGGCGGCGTGCTGATCCCGCTCGGCGTGCAGGACAACAGCTCCAGCGAGGACGTGTTCACCTGGAGCATCACCCCGCAATTCCAGATCACGCCCGATGCGATGGTCTACGCCAAGGCCTCCACCGGCTATCAGCCCGGCGGCCCCAACGTGGTGGCGGTGGGCCTGCCGTCGGCGGTGGATTCGTCCACGCTGACCAGCTACGAGCTGGGCTGGAAGTCCGCGTTCGACGGGCGCCGCCTGCTGCTGGACCTGGTCGCCTACCAGATCGAATGGGAGGACATCCAGGTCGCCTCGCAGGTCAATGGCGTCAGCGGCCTGGTCAACGGCGGCCAGGCGACCAGCCGCGGACTCGAGGCGTCGCTGCAGTGGCGTCCGCTGGGCGGCCTGTCGCTGGGACTCAACGGCGCCTACAACGATTCCTCGCTCGACGAGGACTTCCCGCCGATCGTGGTGCCGCTGGATCCGGACCTGCCCGGCGGCGTGCTGGAGGTCAATACCGGCCTGGGCGGTGACCGCATGCCCTACGTGCCCGACCTGACCTGGTCGGCCACGGTCGACTACACCATGGCACTGGCCAATGGCTGGAGCGCGGGCTTCGGCGGGGGCTACCGCTGGGTGGACGAGCGCACCAACACCACCACCGAACGCCAGGTGATCGCCATCGCCGAGCCGCGCACGGTGCTGGACACCACGATCACCCCGCCGTTGACCATCGGCAGCTATGGCGCCTTCGATCTCTACGCCTCGCTGTCCAACGGCAGCTGGACCCTGCGCGGGTACGTGAAGAACGCGGGCGACAAACGCGCCTACTCGTCCATCACCGACATCACCGGCGCCGTGACCGGGGTGACCCACCACCTGGCGGCCGTGCCCATCCAGCCGCGGACCCTGGGCCTCGAGTTCGACTACCGCTTCTGACCGACGGCGTCCGCCCAGCGGACGCGCCACCCGCGCAAGGACCCGAGCGTCATCCATGCAGACTGCCGTTCTCCTGCCGAGCGAGGCCCGGACGCTGCCGCAGCCGTACCTGTTGTTCCTCGGCGACGTCACCGAACCGGGCTATGCCAAGACCGCATTCGGCCTGCGCGACTGGGCGCCGGAACGCTGCGTTGGCGAGTACGCCTGCCGCGGCGCGACGGTCAGCACCGGCCTGCAGGCGATGACGCCGGCGCAGGCCCGGTTGCTGGGCGCGCGTTCGATGGTGATCGGCATCGCCAACCCCGGCGGGCGCATTCCCGCCACCTGGTTGCCGGAACTGATCGAGGCGCTGCAGGCCGGGCTGGACCTGATCGGCGGCATGCACGCGCGCCTGTCGGAGATCGAGCCCCTGCGCAATGCGGCGGTCCTCCATGGCAGGCGCCTGGTCGACGTGCGCGAGCCGCCGCAGGAGCTGCCCGTGGCCAGCGGGCGAAAGCGCAGCGGGCGGCGCCTGCTCACCGTGGGCACCGATTGCGCGCTGGGCAAGAAGTACACCGCGCTGTCGCTGGCGCGGGCGTTCCGTGAGCGCGGGCTGGACGCGGACTTCCGCGCCAGCGGCCAGACCGGGATCCTGATCGCCGGGCAGGGCGTGCCGATGGACGCGGTGGTCGCCGACTTCGCGGCCGGCGCGGCCGAGCTGCTCTCGCCCGATGCCGATGCGGCGCACTGGGACGTGGTCGAAGGGCAGGGTTCGCTGTCCCATCCGGCCTATGCGGGCGTCTCGCTGGCCCTGCTGCACGGCAGCCAGCCGGATGTCATCGTGGTCTGCCACGAACACGGACGCGAACGCATGCTCGGGCATCCGCACTACCCGCTGCCCTCGATCGAGGACACCATCGACCTGGCATTGCGGCTGGGTGGTCGCACCAATCCGGCGATCCGCTGCGCCGGGGTCAGCCTCAACACCGGTGGTCTCGATCCGGATGCCGCGCAGCGCGCGATGGCCGAGACCGCCGCGCGCCTCGGCCTGCCGGTGGCCGATCCCATGCGCGGCGGCGAGGCCTTCGCGCACCTGGTCGACGCCTGCCTGGCATGACGCGCGCGTCCACCTGGTTCCAGCGTTACCTGCTGCCGGGCTTCGTGTTCCAGGCCGCGGTGATCGCCGGTGGCTACGCGACCGGGCGCGAGCTGGTCGAGTTCTTCCTGCCGGCCGGCCCCTGGGGCGGCGTGCTGGGCATGGCGGTGAGCATGCTGGTGTGGAGCATCGTGCTGATGCTCAGTTTCGAGCTGGCGCGGCTGGCGCGGGCCTACGACTACCGCGCCTTCTTCCGGGTGCTGCTCGGCCGCGGATGGGTCGCATTCGAGGCCGGCTACGTCCTGCTGATGCTGGTGATCCTGGCGGTGATGGGCGCGGCGGCCGGCGAGATCGCGCACAGCCTCTTCGGGCTGCCGCGCCTGGCCGGCTCGCTGGCCATGATCGCCCTCACCGGCGCGATGCTGGTGTGCAGCGGTGCGGCCATCGAGAAGTTCCTGGTCGCTTCGGTCGGCTACCTGTACCTGGTCTACTTCGTGTTCGTGGCCTGGTGCGTGTGGGCCTTCGGCGACCGCATCGGCGCGGCATTCGCATCGGTGCCGGTGGACGGCCAGTGGTTCGGTGCCGGGGTGACATACGCGGGCTACAACGTCGCCACCATCCCGGCGGTGCTGTTCTGCGTGCGCCATTTCGGGCGTCGCCGCGAGGCGCTGGTCGCCGGCGCGCTGGCCGGGCCACTGGGCATGCTGCCGGGGGTGGCCTTCTACATCGCGATGATGGGCTGGCACCTGGAGATCGCCGGCGAGGCGCTGCCGTCGGCCTTCCTGCTGGCGCGATTGCAGGCGCCGTGGTTCGAGTGGGCGTTCCAGATCGCGGTCATGCTGACCCTGGTCGACACCGGCGTGGCGCTGCTGCACGCGATCAACGAGCGGGTGGCCAACGCCTGGACGGAGAAGGGCCGGGCGATGCCGCGGCCCTTGCGCCCGGCCATCGCGGTAGGGGTGATGCTGGTGGCGGTGTACGCCGCCACCGCCGTCGGCCTGGTCGACCTGGTCGCGAAGGGATACGGCACGCTGACCTGGTATTTCCTGGCGATCTACGTGCTGCCGCTGCTGACCTGGGGGTTGTGGCTGCTGTGGCGCCGGCCGGCACGCATCGTGGCGACCGCAACGTCGCCGCAAGGTTGATCGGGCGTCGTCTACGCATTCGCAAGTCCGGGCCGCCGCCTGCCACGCCGTAGTGGTCCAGCCGGCAGCGACCGCCGCGCACTGATGAGGGGACAACGATGGGCCTGATGACGAAATTCCTGCGTGCCACGGCGGCTGCCACGTTCGGCCTGGCTGCGACGGTGGCGAATGCCGCGCCGCCTGCGGACTTCGATGCACGCGTCGAAGCGGCCATGCGATTGCGCGACGTGCCCGGCATGGCGATCTCGATCGTCGAGGCCGGCCGCATCACGCATGCAAAAGGCTATGGCGTGCGCCGCATCGGTTCGGACGAGGCGGTCGATGCCGACACCATCTTCCCGACCGGATCGACCGGCAAGGCGGTCACCGCCGCGGCGCTGGCCATCCTTGTCGATGAAGGCAAGCTCGGCTGGGACGACCGCGTCATCGACCACCTGCCCGAGTTCCGCATGCACGACGCGTGGGTGACGCGCGAGATGACCGTGCGCGACCTGCTCGTGCACCGCAGCGGCCTGGGCCTGGGTGCAGGCGACTTGCTGTTCATCCCGCGCAGCTCGCGCAGCCGCGCCGACATCGTGCGCGCGCTGCGCCACATCAAGCCCGCCACCAGCTTCCGCAGCGGCTACGCCTACGACAACATCCTGTACATCGTCGCCGGCGAACTGGTGGCGGCGGTGAGCGGGCAGGACTGGGAGTCGTTCGTGCGCGAGCGGATCCACGCGCCGCTGGGCATGCGTACCGCCGTCAGCCACGAGGACGCGCGCTTTGCCACCCTCAATCGCGCGCAGCCGCATGCGCGCCTGGACGCGCGCCTGCGCGGGCTGGGTGCGCAGCAGCTGCTGCGCGAGCGCGAAGGCCTGGGCCAGGTCGGCGCGCCGGCGGGCGGGCTGTCGTGGAGCGCCAATGATTTCGCGCGCTGGCTGCAGGTGCAGCTTGCCCGCGGCGCATTGCCCGATGGCGATGCGCGCCTGTACAGCGAGGCCGCTGCCCGCGAGATGTGGACGCCGCAGGTGCACGTGCCGATCCGCCCGTTCCCCGCGCCGATCGCCGCCATCACGCCGCAGTTTTCCGGCTACGCGCTGGGCTGGAACGTGCAGGACTACCGCGGCGTCAAGGTCGTGCAGCACGGCGGCGCAGTGTTCGGCGTGCTCGCCTTCGTGGTGCTGCTGCCCGAGCACGATGTCGGCATCGCACTGCAGATCAACTCCGAGGACGTGGAGGTGCTGCGCGGCCTGGCCCATGAGCTGGTCGACCACTACCTCGATTTCGAACGGCGCGACTGGGTCGCCGCCTTCGTCGAATGGAACCGGGCGCGGCTGGCCGGTGGCCTGGCGGCGCTGGACGGCGCGACCGCGCCGGTGCGCAAGGCCTCGCGTCCTTCGCTGCCGGCGGCCGGCTACGCGGGCGCCTACGTCGACGCCTGGTACGGCCCCATCGCCATCGACGAGCGGGCTGGAAAGCTGCGCATCGACTTCCGGCAGACACCGGGCATGGCCGGCACGCTCAGCCACTGGCAGTACGACACCTTCCGTGCCGACTGGGACGATGCCTCGATCGAGCCGGCGTGGGTGAGCTTCTCGCTCGATGCGGAAGGGCAGGTGGCGCAGATCCGGATGAAGGCGCTCTCGCCGCTGGCCGACTTCAGCTACGACTATCACGACCTGCTGTTCGAACCGCTGCGCGACTGACCACGCATGCCCTTGTAGGAGCGGCGTCAGCCGCGATGGATCGATCCGACGCCGCGCAACCCGCCATGCCAGATGCCAGGATCAAGGTGCAGCCGTGATTGGTTGTGGCGGAATCGGAAGCGACGATCACGGCTGAAGCCGCTCCTACGGGAGCGCAGGACAGCGGGGGGAGTCCGGGCGAGCATGGCATCCTGTCCGCCCCGCCTTACGTCCACACGCCATGTCCTCCAACCCGTTGCTCGATCTGTCCGGCCTGCCGCGTTTCGCCGACATCCGCCCCGATCACGTCGCTCCGGCGATCGGGCAGTGGCTGTCGGATGCCGAAGCCGCGGTCCGCGCGGCAGAGGCCCTCTCACCGGTGACGTGGGAGACCTTCGCGGTTCCGCTGGACGATGCCACCGAACGCCTGGCGCGTGCCTGGAACCAGGTCACCCACCTCGAAGCGGTGGCCAACACGCCCGAGCTGCGCGCGGCCTACAACGAGACACTGCCGGCGGTCACCCGCTTCTGGAGCGCGCTGGGGCAGAACGAGGCGCTGTTCGCACAATACCGCCGGCTGGCCGAGGCGTCGGACTTCGCCGACTGGAGCCAGCCGCGCCGCAAGGTGGTGGAGAACGCATTGCGCGATTTCCGGCTGGGCGGCGCGGAACTGGCGCAGGCGCAGAAGCTGCGCTTCGGTGAGATCCGGGAAGAACTGGCCGCGCTGCAGGCGCGCTTCTCGCAGAACGTGCTGGACGCCACCGACGCCTTCGCCCTGTACGTCGAGGAGGAGGCGCAGCTGGCGGGCCTGCCGGCCGACGTGCTTGCCGCCTGCCGCGCGGGCGCCGAACAGGACGGCAGGCCCGGCTGGAAGCTCGGCCTGCAGATGCCCGTCTACCTGCCGGTGCAGGCCTACGCCGAGGACCGCGGGCTGCGCGCCGCGCTGTATCGCGCCAACGCCGTGCGTGCCTCCGAGCTGGGCGACGATCCGGCGCTCGACAATGGCACCCTGATCGATCGCATCCTCGCGCTGCGCGCGGAACTGGCCGCGTTGCTCGGCTTCGACAGCTACGCCAGCTATTCGCTCGCGACCAAGATGGCCGACACGCCGGACGAGGTGCTGGCCTTCCTGCGCGACCTCGCCGCGCGCGCAAAGCCGCACGCGCAGCAGGACCGGGCCGAGCTCGAGGCCTTCGCGCGCGAACAGCTGGGCATCGACACCCTCGAGGCCTGGGACCTGGCCTTCGCCAGCGACAGGCTGCGGCAGGCGCGCTACAGCTACTCGGCCCAGGAAGTGAAGCAGTACTTCACCGAACCGAAGGTGCTGGCCGGCCTGTTCGGCCTGATCCACGATCTCTACGGCCTGCGCGTCGAGCCCGACAGCGCGCCGGTCTGGCATGGGGACGTGCGCTTCCATCGCCTGGTCGACCGCGATGGCGCACTGGTGGGCCAGTTCTATCTCGACCTGTACGCACGCGCGGGCAAGCGCGGCGGCGCCTGGATGGACGACTGCCGCAACCGCCGCGAGCGCGCCGGCGCCACGCAGACGCCGATCGTGTACCTGGTCTGCAACTTCGGCCGCGGCATCGACGGCAGGCCGGCGACCTTCAGCCACTCCGACGTCACCACGCTGTTCCACGAGATGGGCCATGGCCTGCACCAGTTGCTCACGCACGTGGGCGAACTGGGCGTGGCCGGGATCAACGGCGTGGAGTGGGACGCGGTGGAACTGCCCAGCCAGTTCATGGAGAACTTCTGCTGGGAGTGGTCGCGGGTCGAGGCGATGACCGCGCACGTGGACAGCGGTGCGCCGTTGCCGCGTGCGCTGTTCGACCGGATGCTGGCCGCGCGGAACTTCCAGAGCGGCATGGCCACCGTGCGCCAGCTGGAGTTCGCCCTGTTCGACATGCAGTTGCACGCCGGCTTCGATCCGGCGCGCGAGCCGGTGCAGGCCCTGCTCGATCGCGTGCGCGAGGAAGTCGCGGTCAACAGTCCGCCGGTGTGGAACCGGTTCCAGCACCAGTTCAGCCATATCTTCGCCGGTGGCTACGCGGCCGGCTACTACAGCTACAAGTGGGCCGAAGTGCTGAGTGCCGATGCCTATGCCGCGTTCGAGGAGGCGCCGGCTGCGGTGGCCCAAACCGGCGCACGCTTCCGCCACGAGGTGCTGGCCCGGGGCGGCAGCCGCAGCGCGGCGGAGAACTTCCAGGCCTTCCGCGGCCGCGCGCCGCGCATCGATGCGCTGCTCCGGCATTCGGGGATGGCGGGATGAGCGGGGCGGCCGCGCGCCGTTGACGTCGCGTTAAGCCGGCGCCCGTTTAATGAGCACGGTTCCGCCATCCTCCCCAAGGGCTCCCCTTGCATCGCCGTCAACTGATCGCGGCCGGTACGTCGCTGCCGCTGCTGCTGTGCCTGCCCCTGCGCCAGGCGCGGGCAGGGACGACCGTGCCCTTCGATGGGGATACCGTGTCGGCGCTGGCGCGCGACCTGGCGTCGCGGGCCTACGTGCCGCCCGTGCGTACGCTGCCCGCCCAGCTCGAGGCCATCGCCTACGACCAGTACCGCGACTATCGCTTCCGCCCGGAGCGCGCGCTGTGGCGCGACCAGGGTTTGCCCTTCCAGGTGCAGCTGTTCCACCGCGGCTTCCTGTTCAAGGATCGCGTCGAACTGCACCTGGTCGAGGACGGCCGCGCGAGTCCGCTGCCGTACCGGCGCGAACTCTACGACTTCGGTCCGCAGGTGCCGCCGCCTGAGGATGCGGCGCTGGGCCACGCCGGCTTCCGCCTGCATGCGCCGGTCAACAACGCCGACCATTTCGACGAACTGTGCGTGTTCCTGGGCGCCAGCTATTTCCGCGCCGTGGCGCAGGGCCTGGTGTACGGGCTGTCGGCGCGTGGACTGGCGCTGGGCAGCGGCGACCCGGGTCCGGAAGAGTTCCCGCTGTTCCGCGCGTTCTGGCTGGAGCAGCCGGCATCGGCGGCGGAGGCAGCGGTGGTGCATGCCTTGCTGGACAGCCCCAGCGTCGCCGGCGCCTATCGGTTCACGATCCGGCCCGAAGGCGCGCAGACCCGCATCGATGTCGATGCGCGCCTGTATCCGCGTGTCGAGCTGCGCAATGCCGGCATCGCGCCGCTGACCAGCATGTTCGAGTTCGACGCGGGCGATCGCGCCGGCGTCGACGATTTCCGGCCCGCCGTCCACGATTCCAACGGACTCGCCATCCTCAATGGCGCGGGCGAGCAGGTCTGGCGGCCGCTGCGCAATCCGCCGCAGGTCGCGCACAGCGGCTTTGCCGACGAGAACCCGCGCGGCTTCGGGCTGATGCAGCGCAAGCGCGATTTCGAAGCCTTCCAGGATGCCGAGGCCAGCTACGAGAAGCGGCCCAGCGCCTGGGTCGAGCCGTTGGGCGACTGGGGCCCGGGCGAGGTGCACCTGGTCGAGCTGCCCACCGGCAACGAGTTCGCCGACAACATCGTCGCCTTCTGGCGTCCGCGGGCGCCGCTCGCTGCGGGCCGCGAGCATCGCTACACCTATCGTCTGCACTGGTGCGCCGAGCACACGTGGCTGCCGCAGCTGGCGCACGTGGTGGAGACGCGCAGCGGGCAGGGCGATGGCGATGGCGTGGTGCCGCGGCTGTTCGTGATCGATCTCGACGGCGGGCGGCTGTCCGGCCTCCCGGCCGATGCCGCGCCCCGGATCGAAGCCACGGCCTCGGCCGGCGAGCTGCGCAACCGGGTCGCCTACCGCCTCGCCGCCAACGGCCGCTGGCGCATGAGCTTCGAACTGCTGCCCGGGACGGCGGAGGTGATCGAACTGCGCGCGCGGCTGCTCGATGGCGACGGCGCGCCGCTGTCGGAAACCTGGCTGTCGCGGTGGCCGGCATGAGCCCGCCCGCGGCCGTGTTGGACCCGCCCGTCGACGCCAGGCCCTGGCTGCCGCCCGAGGCGCCGCTGGAGATGCCGGTACAGGATCTGCGCCGCGGCCGCCTTGCCGCTGCCAGGCCGCCCAGCACGCCGCCGCGGATGGCACTGCGGCGCGCGTCGGTGTTCGGCGGCACGGCGCTGCTCAGCCTGCTGGCGGCCTACCAGATGTGGTGGCTGCTGCGCGGCGACGGGATCTCGGTGCTCGAGGGGGTGCTGCTGGCCTTGTTCGTGCCGCTGTTCGCGTGGATCGCGCTGTCCTTCGCCAGCGCGGTGCCGGGCTTCTGGCGCGTGCTGCGCGACCGGCCGCTGCGGCTGGGGCTGTCGACCGACGGGCCGCTGCCGTCGCTGTCCACGCGCACCGCGCTGCTGGTGCCGGTCTACAACGAGGACCCGCACCGCACCTTCGCGGGCGTGCAGGCGATCCTGGAGTCGGTGATCGCCACGGGGCAGGGCGCGTGCTTCGACGCCTTCATCCTCAGCGACACGCGCCGGCCCGAAGTCGCCGTGGCCGAGGAGCAGGCCTTCCTCCGCCTGCGTGAACGCTTTTCCGGCGACCAGGTCGGGATCTACTACCGCCGCCGCGATGACAATGCCGAACGCAAGGCCGGCAACATCGCCGGCTGGGTGCGGCGCTTCGGCGGCGCATTCGCGAACATGCTGATCCTCGACGCCGACAGCCTGATGGAAGGCGCCACCATCGTGCGCCTGGCCGCGGCCATGGAACGCAACCCCGACGTCGCGCTGATCCAGACCCTGCCGCTGGTGGTCAACGGCAGCACCATCTTCGCGCGCATGCAGCAGTTCTCCGGACGCGTGTACGGCCCGGTGATCGCGCATGGCGTAGCCTGGTGGCACGGCGCCGAGAGCAACTACTGGGGCCACAACGCGATGATCCGCACCCGCGCCTTCGCCGCCTGCGCCGGACTGCCGGCGCTGGAGGGGCGCGCGCCGTTCGGCGGCAACGTGCTCAGCCACGATTTCGTCGAGGCCGCGCTGATGCGCCGCGGCGGCTGGGCGCTGCACATGGAGCCGGGGCTGGGCGGCAGCTACGAGGAAGGCCCGCCGTCGCTGACCGACATGCTGGTGCGCGACCGTCGCTGGTGCCAGGGCAACCTGCAGCACTCGCTGGTGGTGCCCACGCGCGGCCTGCATCCGGTCAGCCGCCTGCACATGATGATCGGCATCGGTCATTACTTCACCGCGCCGATGTGGGCGATGCTGATGCTGGTCGGGCTGTCGATCCCGCTGCAGGCGGGGATCGAGGAGGGCTACGCGCCCATGGCCTACTGGCGCAACGCCGATCCGGAACGTTTCCTGTGGGTGTTCGGCCTGACCATGGCCCTGCTGTTCGGGCCCAAGCTGCTGGCGCTGGCGGCAGCGCTGCTGGACGGGCCGTCGCGCCGCGCCTTCGGCGGCAGCCTGCGCCTGGTGGTGGGTGCACTGCTCGAAACGGTGCTCGCCGCGCTGATGGCGCCGGTCACGATGTACCTGCAGTCCCGCGGCGTGGCCGAGGTGCTGGCCGGCAAGGACTCGGGCTGGGATGCGCAGCGCCGCGACGACGGCAGCCTGCCGCTGTCGGCACTGCTGGCGCGCTATGGCGGACTGACCCTGTTCGGCGCGGGTGCCGGCGCGGTCGCCTGGCTGGTCTCGCCCGGGCTGGCGGCGTGGATGGTGCCGGTCATCGCCGGCATGGTGCTGTCGATTCCGGTGGTGGCGCTCACTTCAGCGCGTCGCCCCGGTCACTGGCTGCGCAGGACCGGCATCTTCGGCACGCCCGAGGACATGGCGCCGCCAAGGATCCTGCAGCGCGCGGAGGCGCTGCGGCGGGAGTCCTGACCGCGCGCGACCCACCGGTGCCAATGCAGCAGGTATCGCAACCCGTGGCGCGCCGGTGGACCTCCGACCCATGGCCCGCATCCTGCGTTGTCTGACGGCAGGCGCATCGAAGCGCACGCACCGCGCCGCATCGCCTCAGCCGCCGAATGTCCGGCGCAGCAACTCCACCAGCCCTTCGCTGTCGTGCAGGCGCTGCACCAGTATCTCGATGTAGACGCCGAGCAGCAGCAGGATGATGCCAGTCGCCGCCCAGGCCTTGAGCGGCAGCGTCAACGCGAACACGTTGAGCTGCGGGGCGTAGCGGTTCACCAGGCCGAACGAGAGGTCGACGATCAGCAGGATCACCATCACCGGCGCGGCCAGTACCAGCATCGTGGTCATGAAATAGCCGAAGTGGCCGACGAACAGGTTCATGCCCGAGGCTGCGAGGTCCGGGAAGAACGAGGTCGGCGGCCAGATCGCGTAGCTGCCCAGCAGCAGGTCGAGGAAGATCAGGAACGCGCCGCTGGCCATGAACACCCAGGCCGAGAACTGCGACAGGAAGTCGCCGTGCAGCGAGGTCTGGTGGCCCTGGATCGGATCGAACACCATCGCCATGCTCATCCCGACCTGGGTGTCGATGACGTTGCCTGCGGCCGAGATCGCCCAGAACACGATGCCGAAGCAGAAGCCGATGGCGATGCCGATGAACAGCTCCTTGACCACCAGCGCCGGCCACGACAGCGTGCTCATCGTACCGGTTGGCGCGGTGGTGACCACGATCGGCAGGGCCACGATCGCCAGGCTGACCAGGAAGCTGTTGCGCACCATCGCCGGCATGTTCTGCGGGCTGATCAGCGGCAGCATGATGAACGCGCCGATGATGCGCGGCAGGGTCAGCCCCAGCGCCAGCATCGCGGTTTCGGCCGAAGCGAAGACTTCCATCAGCGCCGGGTAAGGTTCGGGAACTCGATGAAGATGCGGTTCGAGTAGGTGTAGAGCGTGCCGCCGATCATCGCGCCGGTCACGAACAGCGCCAGCACGATCGCCACGAACTTCAGCGCGTAGGCGAAGGTCTGCTCCTGGATCTGGGTGGCCGCCTGCAGGAAGGCCACCACCAGGCCCACGATCGCCGCCGCCGCGATCGGCGGTCCCGACAGCATCAGCACCAGCCACAGCGCCTGCCGGGTCAGCTCGAGTGTTTCGTTCATCGCCTGTCTCCGTCCGCGCGGCCCGCTCAGGGCGTGTAGGTCAGCACCAGACCGTGTACGAGCTTGGCCCAGCCGTCGATCAGCACGAACAGCAGCAGCTTGAACGGCAGCGACACGGTGGTGGGCGACATCATCATCATGCCCAGCGCCAGCAGGATGTTGGCCACCACCAGGTCGATGATCAGGAACGGCAGGAAGATCAGAAAGCCGATCTGGAAGGCCGTGGTCAGCTCGCTCACGGTGAACGCCGGCACCACCACGATGAAGTCGTTGGCACTCAGCGAGCCGCGGCGTTCCTCGGGCAGCAGGCTTTGCGCGCTTCGCAGGAAGAAGGCGCGCTCGGCCGGGTTGGAGTGCGCGATCAGGAATCCGCGCAGCGGCTCCTTGCCGGCTTCGAACATCGCCAGCAGGCGCGCGCCCTCGCTGCCCGCCGGCGCAAGCGGCGCGGCTGGCGTCGTCGCCTGTGCGGGTGCGGCCTGTGCGGTCGCGGCATCGGCGCTGGAGCCGGTGACGACGTTGCGGAACAGCGGCCCGGGCCCTTCATCGCCAGGCGCGGTGCCGGCCGCCTGCGCCTCGGCCTCGGCCCGGAGTGCATCGGCGGCAGCAGGGCTGGCGGGCGCGGGATCGTCCGTGGCGAGCGCGGGTGGGGTTGCTCCTGTCTCCGGCGACGGGACCGCGCGCGCGGCGCTGCGGCGTGCCTGCGCCTGTTCGCGCGCGGCCTGTTCGCGCTGGCGCTCGTCGACCATCTTCTGCACCGAGGCCGGCACCGGCCGCCCCTGCTGGTGCGCGGTCACCGCGTCGTAGGTGTCCAGGATCACCGGATACATCACGTAGATCGACAGCACGATCGCCAGGCCGTTGATGACCACGTTCGGGGGCACCTGCTGCAGGCCCAGCGCATTGCGCAGCAGGCTCAGCACCACCACGATCTTGGTGAACGAGGTGACCATCACCGCGACGAATGGCGCAAGCGCCAGCGCGACGATGACGACGAGGACGAGGGCGGGGGAGTAACTGCTCAGATCCATGGACGCTCCTGCTGGGCGCGGACGGGTGGGGCGGGGCGGGCGCGGCGCGCGCCGCTCAGCTCCAGCCCAGCAGGCGCACGCCGAGGGTGTCGCCGACCGCCACCACTTCGCCCTGGCCAACGGCCTGGCCGTTCGCGCGGATGATCACGTTGGCGCCTTCCAGCGCACCCGCCAACGGGAACACATAGCCCGGCTGCAGGGCGGACAGGTCGCCGACGCGCAGTTCGGTGCGCCCCAGTTCGAAAGCCAGCTCGACGGGCAGGCGTCGCGCGAGCGCGTCGGCGTCGGCGGCTTCGCTGGGGGTGTCGCCGGCATGGATGGTGTCGTTCACGGGGGAGGTCTCCTGCGCAAGGGTCTGAAGGTGCCGCGGTGGTCCGCTGATGCGCCAACCGTCGGTGACCGCTGCAAGCGGCCAGGCCAGGCGATGCGCACAAGCTTCGGCCTGCGGCGGTTGGCTGCGCCTGCCGGCGACGAGCACATCGCCCGGCTGCAGCGCGTTCCAGTCGGCCCAGGGCAGGGGCGCGATCCGCCACTGCAGGTGGATCGGCACGCCCAGCTCGCGCCAGCCGTGCAGGGCGGTGGGCTCGCCGCTGGGCGGGTCGGCGCGTTCGAGCAGGCGTTCTAGCCAGGATGCCGGCACGCGCAGGGCGCCCTGCAGCGCGGGCATGCGCGAGCTCGAACCTTCCGGCGCGTCCTCGTCGACGATGAAGTCCAGCCACAGCTGCGCGGACGCGTCCTGCACTGCGTCTCCGGCGTCGGCGAGGGGCGTCAACACCACGCCGAACGCCTCGCTGAGCCGCATCAGCTGCGCCTCGTTGGCCAAGCTCCAGGCCAGCACGCGGGAGCGCCCCTGATAGTCGCTCCAGTGGGGGCCGTCGGCGTAGGCCGGCGCCAGCAGCGCAAGCGCCAGGCGCGTGCCCTCGGCATCGAGTTCGAAGGTCTGCTCCGCCGGGGCGGGGCGGCCGGGGACGAACTGCAGCAGGCCGTTGTTGGCCAGGCTCCAGGTCTGCGGCGTGGAAAAGAAGCTCCGCAGCGCGGCTGCCTGCGCGGGCGAAAGCGCGGGCACCAGGCCACGCAGTGGCCGCAACGGGCGCGGAGGTTGGCCAGCGGTCGTCGCTGGCGTGCGGGTCTTGCGTCGGGCGGACGCCGTGGATTCAGCCATGGCCAAGTGCCACCTTCATCAGTTCGGGCAGCGAACGCACGCCGAGCTTGGCCATCATGTTCGCGCGGTGCAGTTCGACGGTCTTGATGCTGATGCCGAGGATGTCGGCGATGATCTTGTTGGGCTTGCTGGCGACCACCAGGTCGAGCACCTGGCGTTCGCGCGGGCTCAGTTTCTGCAGCGCCGGGCTGTGGGCCGGCGCCTGTTCGCGGCGGCTGGCGAACGCGGCATGGATGGCATGGGTCAGCGCCTGCTCGGTGAACGGTTTCTCGAGGAAGTTGGCCGCGCCCTTGCGCATCGCCTCCACTGCCAGCGGTACGTCGCCGTGCGCGGTCACGAACACCAGCGGCAGGCGGATGCCGCGCCGGAGCAGTTCGTCCTGCAGCTGCAGCCCGCTCATCTGCGGCATGCGGATGTCGGAGACCAGGCATTCCTCGTGCGCGCCATGGCGCTCGCTTTCGTAGGCGGCGAGGAACGATGCCGCGGATGCATGCGCACGCGGTTCGAAACCCGCGGTCTCCAGCAGCCATGCGGTCGAATCCCGGAATCCATCGTTGTCGTCGACGAGGTATACCCGCGCGGATGCCATTCCCTACACTCTCCCTAGCGCCCGTGGCAGCGTGAATGCGAACACGCTGCCGCCACCGGGACGCGCCTCGAAGAACAGGCGTCCTTCATGGTATTCGATGATCGATCGGCAGATGGCAAGGCCGATGCCCAGGCCGTCGGACTTGGTGGTGAAGAAGGGCGAGAACAGCTGCTCGGTCTCGGCCGGACTCAGGCCGCCGCCGCGATCGAGCACGCGCACCTCCACCTCGTCGTCCAGATTGACGCGGCCCTCGATGCGCAGTTCACGCTGGCCCGGCGGCATCGCGCGCATGGCCTCGATCGCGTTCTTGACCAGGTTGAGCAGCACCTGCTCGACCATCACGCGGTCCGCGTAGACCGCGGGCAGGCCGGGCGCCAGCGCCAGGTCGATGCACAGTTGCTGGCGCTCCGCCTCCAGCCGCAGCAGCTCCAGCACGGTGCTGGCGATGACGCCGACCTCGTGCGCGTCGCGCCTGGGTTCGCGCGCCCGCACGAACTCGCGCACGCGTGAAATCACGGCGGCCGCATGTTCGGCCTGCGTGCGCGCTGCCACCAGCGCGCGTTCGACCTGCGCCGGCCCGCCCGCCTGTCCGACCAGGCGCAGGCTGCCGTTGAGGTAATTCACGATCGCGGCCAGCGGCTGGTTGAGCTCGTGCGCGAGGGTCGCGGCCATTTCCCCCACCGACATCAGGCGCGAGGTGAACAGCAGTTTCTCCTGCTGGTGCTTGTGCGTGTCCAGGGCCTGCAGGCGTTCGCTGATGTCGACCGCGGTGAGCAGGTCGACATCGCCCTTCTCCAGCGACAGCGTGCGCCAGTGCAGGGCATACCAGTGGCCGCTGTGTGGTGCGCGCACTTCGGCGCCATCTTCCATGCGCGCTGTGCCCAGCGCGGACAGCAGCGCGGCGCGGTCGCGATGGCCGGGCAGCGACGAGAAGGCTTCGCCGAATCCGGCATTGCCGGCGACCAGGGCGCCGTTGGCGCGCGAGAACGCAGCGCAGGCGAACGGAATCGCATCGAGGATACTGCCCAGCGTGGTCGAGGCCGCGTCCGCAGTGCCACGGCGACGCACGGCGGGCGTCGCGCTCATGCAGCCCACCCAGGCAGGCAGGCGTGCACGCCCGCCTGCGCAGGCCGCCTGCTAGGGTATGCGGCCTGCGCGCGCGCGCGGTGCGCCCGCCCTTTCAGCCAAAGACTGCCGATGATGCCCAGCCCACGCCACGCCCTGCCGTTGCTGTCCTGCCTGGCCGCGTCGTGGCCGGGCGTTGCCATGGCTGCCGCTGCGACGCCTGCCGCACCCGCCGGTATCGGGTACGTCTGGGAACTGCTGGCGATCCTGTTGCCCCTGGCCTTCATCATCATCTGCCTGCTTGTCCTGCTGCGGATCCTGCGAAGGCGGTTTGGCCTTGCCGGGCCGGATGCGCCGCTGTCGGTCGTCCAGGTGTTGCCTGTAGGTCCGCGCGAACGCGTCGTGGTGCTGCGTTCGCGCGCCGGCCGCGCATTCGCGGTCGGTGTCAGCGCCGGTACGGTGAGCCTGATCACCCATCTGGACAGCGACGACCTCGGACCCCCTGCGACCGACGGGCCGCTGCCGGAGCAGGCGGCGCCGATGACGCTATTACAACGGTACAGGGTTAAACGGCCGTGATGCATGAGCGTGTTCGCGATCACACTCCTGCAAAATGCCTTCACCTGAAACCTGCCGTTGACTCGCGTATAACGTCGCCACGATATATGTAGTCCCCCGGACGACGCGATGCGCGGACGCGCAATCGCATCAGTCAGTCGCGATCCTCGCCGTGCCGCAGCCCCCGCTGCGGCGTGGCGTACGCGGCACGACACGCGCATCGACGCCGTCCGCAACGTCCCTTTCCCCCGAGGGCCATGGATGACCACAAGCGTGCGCAGCTGGCTGAACTCCCTGTTCGCAGCACCCGACGGCGCGGCCCCACGCACGGGCCTCGGCTACAGCGACGTGATCCTCGCCTTTGGCGCGGTGCTGATCATCAGCGTGATGATCCTGCCGCTGCCGCTGTTCGTGATCGACGCCCTGGTGGCGGTCAACATCTCGATCGGTTTCGGCCTGCTGCTGCTGGGCATCTACATCCCCAACGCCGTCGCGTTCTCCAGTTTCCCCAGCGTGCTGCTGCTGACCACGCTGTTCCGGCTGGCGATCTCGATCGCCATCACCAAATCGATCCTGCTGCACGCCGATGGCGGCCATATCGTCGAGACATTCGGCACACTGGTGGCCGGCAACAACCTCGTGGTCGGCCTGGTGGTGTTCCTGATCATCACCGTGGTGCAGTTCATCGTCATCGCCAAGGGTTCCGAGCGCGTGGCCGAGGTCGCCGCGCGCTTCACCCTCGATGCGATGCCGGGCAAGCAGCTGTCGATCGACTCCGACCTGCGCTCGGGCCTGATCGACAAGGACGAAGCGCGCCGCAAGCGGCGCCTGCTCGAGACCGAAAGCCAGCTGCACGGTTCGCTCGACGGCGCGATGAAGTTCGTCAAGGGCGACGCGATCTGCGGCATCGTCATCATCCTGGTCAACCTGCTGGGCGGCCTGGCGATCGGCGTGCTGCAGCGGGACATGTCGCTGGCGCAGGCCACGCACACCTACAGCATCCTGACCATCGGCGACGGCCTGGTTTCGCAGATTCCCGCCATCCTCGCCACCATGGCGGCAGGGCTGGTGGTGACGCGCACCACCGGGGAGATCGACGACCGCCACCTGGGCGATGCGATCAGCCGGCAGATCGGCGCGCAGCCGCGCGTGGCCCTGATCACCGGCCTGCTGGCGATCCTGATGGCCCTGGTGCCGGGCTTCCCGTGGCCCGTGTTCCTGGTGCTGGGAGTGGCGCTGCTGGGCTACAGCGCCTGGCGCTACCGCTACGAGTTCGAAAGCCTGCGGCGCATGTTCAGGATCAGCGACGAGGAGATCAGCGCCGCGCTCAAGCCGGTCGAGACCGACGAGTTCGCGCCGCCGCCGCCGCTGCTGCTGGAACTCGCGCCGGGGCTGGCGGCGATGATCGGGCAGGAGCCGCCGCGCGCACGCGCCGCCGATGCGGCGCGCCGGGTGCGCGACGAGTACGGTGTGCCGGTGCCGGTGCCGGTCGTGCGGGTATCCGCCGCGCTGGCCGAGACCGAGTACCGGCTGAGTGCGCATGGCGCGCGCGTCGCTACCGGCCGCCTGCCGCGCGACGCCGGCTACGCGGCGCAGGCACCCGGCACCGAGCCGTTGCCGGGCTTCTTTCCGCCCCTGCACGGGCGATGGCACGAGGGCGTCGCTGCCGAGGGCACGCTGGCGCCGCTCGATGTGCTGACCCTGCACCTGGACGTCGCGTTGCGCCGCCGCCTGGGCAGCTTCCTGGGCATCCAGGAAACCTCCAACCTGTTCGGCAAGATGCAGCGCGACTACCCCGACCTGGTCAAGGAAATGCTGCGCGTGGTCGCGCCGCAGCGGGTGGCCGACGTGTTGCGCCGCCTTGCCGAAGAGGGCGTGCCGATCCGCAACCTGCGCGATGCGTTCGAGGCGATCACCGACGTCGGCAGTCGCGAGAAGGACGTGGTGCTGCTCACCGAGTACGTGCGCGTGGCGCTCAAGCGGGAGATCGCCGAACGCTGGTCCGACGCGGAGCGCAACCTGCACGTCCTGCTGATCCACCCCGAGCTCGAGGACAAGCTGCGCCAGTCGGTGCGCGTGGCCGGCGGCGCCAGCCAGCTGGCGATCTCGCCTGAACTCGCTGCGCGCCTGGGCAACGAGGTGCGCGCGCACCTGGCGCGGCAGGCGCCGGGCGTGCGTCCGGTGCTGCTGTGTTCGCTCGACGTCCGTCGCCATCTGCGCAAGCTGCTCGAGGTCGACTTCTTCGATCTTCCGGTGCTTTCCTACCAGGAACTGGCGCCGGAGCTGCGCATCGTCCAGGCCGGACAGATCAATGCCTGAGTCGTCCTTCCACCCCAGACCCGTCCCGTGGGATCCCCCGCCCGCAGGAGCAAGCGCCGATGCCCTCGCCGACAACAGACACGCCTGAATCCACCGAGGACGCAGCAGTGCTGCGCATCGTCTCCGGGCTGCACGCCGGCGCCACCCGCCCGCTCTCGCGACGAGAGATGGTGCTGATCGGCAGCGGCGACGACTGCGACGTGGTCCTCGCCGACCTCGGCGTGGCGCCCCACCATGCGCTGCTCAATGCGGTCGATGGCCGTTTCCACCTGCGTGCGCTCGATGCGCCGGTGCAATTGCCCGGCGGCACGCTGCATCCCGGCGACCCGGTCGAGGTCGGGCAGGTACAGCGCATCGCGTTGGGCGAGGCGGCCATCGCCTTTGGCCGCGCCGATGCGGTGGAGTGGCTGACCCTCGCGCCGGAACCGGGCGCCGACGTGTCGCTGGCCAAGCCGCGCCCCGCCTTCGCCAATCGCATGCCGCTGATCGCGGGAGTCGCGGTGCTCGCGCTGTCGGCGCTGGCGATCGTCGCCGCGTTGATGCCGGCGCCGGCGCCGGAGGTGGACGTGGAGCAGCGCCTGCGCGCACTGGCCCAGGAATTCGACGTCGGAGACGTCGTGATCAGTCGCGACGTCGAAGGACGCATCGTGCTGTCGGGTACCGTCGACGACAGCGACGCGCGCACCCGCCTGCAGTCGCGCATCGCCAGTGAAAGCCTGGACGCCGGTGTGGCGCTGCGCAGCGGCGAGGACCTGGCGGTCGACGTGGCCGAGGTGATGCGCACCGGTGGCTATGCGGTCCGGTCGGAGTACCTGGGCGACAACAACGTGCGCGTCACCGGGCGCTTCGGCGACGACGACAAGGCGGTGCGCGAGTTCATCCGTTCGCGCGCGATGATCGAGACCGGGGTCAACATGGTCGAACCGGTCAACCTGGACGTGTCCGCGCCCGATGCGGTCGCGGATGCGGGCCCGGCGATCGATGCAGGCAAGGCCCACATCGTGTCGATCGTGCGCGGCGAAACGCCGCACATCATCGATGCCGAGGGCAATGTCTACCACGATGGCGCGTCGGTGCCGGGCTGGGGCGAGCTGGTGTCGATCGGGCAGTTCGCGCACGTCATCCAGCCCGACGGCACGCTGGTCAAGCTGACGCCTTCGCCAGCGCCGGCTGCGCCCGCGGAAGATGAGGCGCCACCCGCGCCCGAGCGGGCAGCCGAGCCTGGTACGGGCATGGCGGCAACAGCGGCAGCACCGTCGCCGGGCACCGGCCGCACGCGCGCCACTGGTGCTGCAGACACGATGTGAACACCCCCTGCGGTAAACCCTAGGTCACGATTCGACGCCATATTTATCCGTTACAGTCCAGTGCGTGACCGTCCCGGACGTGCACGCGGTCCGCTTCCCCCGAATCCGCGAGGTTCCCGCCTCGCATGCACAAGGAGTCATTGCGATGACCATCCCGACCAACGCCAACCTCATCAACCAGTACGTGGGCGCGGCGACCTTCGCCAACGGCCCCGGCGGCCCGACCGGTACGCGCAGCAGCAGTGGCAGCGGCGGCGGCACCAGCTGGTACGAGGCAATGTCGCGCGCATGGGGGCAGACGCTCGATGCGCAGGCGACCGAGATCACCTCGCTGTCCGACGCGATCGGCACCGGATCCGACCAGCCCTCGCAGATGGTCGCGCTGACCGCGGCCAGCCTCAAGATGCAGTTCATGTCCAACAATGCGGCCACCTCGCAGAACAGCGTGGCGGAGTCGTTGAACGCGGTCGCCCGCAAGCAGTAAGGCGCAACGCGGCGCGCCGGTGCGGGCAAAGCCCGCGACGGCCCTCCGCACCGGCGATACATGCACGCAGGTGCGCGCCAGGGCGCACGCCTCGGGAGCAACCAGATGATCGATGCAATCCAGGTCGCGGCGATGGACGGGCAGCCAATCCCGCGGCCTCGCCCGCACTGCAGCCCCAGGCAGCGGCGGTGGACGTGCGCGAGTTCGCGCAGGCACTCGACCGCGCCGGCGGTGCCGCGCCAGCGCGGAACGACGCGAATGCCGTCACCAGCACGGCGCCGCCCGGCGAGTCGGCCACGGCCAAGATGATGGTCAACGCCTTCGACAGCCTCAACGGCACGGCCACCAAGATCGAGAACCTGTCGCGCGCGATGTCGGCCAGCGCCACCGAGATGACGCCGGGACAGATGCTCGAGATGACGATGCAGTGCCACCAGTTCCTGTTCCAGTCGCAGCTCACCTCCAATGTGGCCAACCGCACCTCCGACGGTGTGCAGCAGCTGTTCCGGCAGCAATCCTGACCCGGCCGGAGCGAGCTCGATGGACTTCTCCCGATTCCGTCCCGGCACAGGCAGGCCACTGCGTCCCGCGATCGCGCTGCTTGTCTGCCTGCTGCTGGTGGCGTGCACGCGGGTCACGATGTATGGCGATCTCGAGGAGCGCCAGGCCAACGAAGTGTTCGCCGCCCTGCTGGCGGCCAACGTCGATGCCGACAAGCGCACCTCGCTGAGCAAGACCGGTTGGGAGATCCGCGTGGACCGTTCCGACTTCGCGCATGCGATGCAGGTGCTGCAGGCGCGCGGACTGCCGCGCCAGCAGTACCTGTCGATGTGCGATGTGTTCAAGAAGGAAGGCATCGCCTCGTCTTCCGTCGAGGAGAACGCGCGTTATCTGTGCAGCCGCCAGCAGGAGCTGGCGCGCACGCTCGCCGGCTATCCGGGCGTGGTCGACGCGCGGGTGCACATCGCCCTGGCCCAGCGCGATCCGCTGGGAGGCGCGGATGGTGATTCGTCCGCGTCGGTGGTGATCTTCCAGCAGCCCGGTGCCAACCTGGAGAACCTGCAGACGCGCATCAAGACGGTGGTCAAGGACGGCATCGAGGGCCTGGACGACATCAACAAGGTGTCCGTGGAGTTCGTGCCGATGCCGGGCGCGCCGGCAGTGCCGACGCGCCAGACGACTCCGGCGGCGATGTCGGCCGCCAATGCCACGTCGATCGGAATCGGGCTGGGCGTGCTGGCGCTGCTGGGCCTGGTCTGGGCCGGCTGGGGCAAGCTGCGCCAGCGGCGCATGCGGCAGTCCGCGAGCGACGGCGGCAGGCTCTGGAACGGCTGAGGCGCGGCATGGCGCTGCATGCACTGCTGGGCGAACTGCATCCGGACTGGCACACAGGCAGCGCGCCGGCCGCGCTCGACCCGCAGCTGGCTGCGCGCGCGCGCGACAGCGCGCTGGGCCGGCGCCTGCTGCTGCGCACGCTGCCAGCCGGGTTCATGGATGGCCTGTTCGCGCCGACGCCGGGTGGAGGTACTTGTGCCAGCATGCGGCAACGCTGGCCACGCTCGCGCGTGCAGGCGCTGGTGCGCGACCTTGGGGTGCTGGCCCACGCACCCGTGATCCGTGCCGAGGTGCGCCGCGAACCCGTCCGCCAGCTGCGTCGCACCCTGGGCAACAGCTACCTGCTCGCGCTGGATCCAGCCGTGTGGGACGCGCGCGTGGATCGCGATGTCCACGCGCGCCTGTCTTCGCACTGGGAGGCACTGCTCGCCGAAACGGACTTCCTCTCCGATGCGGCGCCGCTCGGCGAACTGCTCGAACGGCAGGGCCGCGGCGAACTCTTCGCCTGGGCCTCGCGCCGCAACCGCCCGCTGGCGGACTGGATGCGCCTGCTGCATGCGCAGGAAGCTCCGGCGCCCGCGCATCTGCCCGAGAAAGCGCTGCTGCTGGTGGTCTCCCACCATGAGGGCCGCGATGGAGACTAGCGTGCGCACGCCGGATGCTGGCGACCCCGTTGCGCCCACCGTGCAGGCCGGGCCGACGCAGGCGACCGGCACCGTCGCGGTGTTCGAACGCCGCGCGTTCGAGCGCTCGCTGTCGGCCCGCGTGCTCAAGCCCCAGCACCTGGCCAGGCTGGAAGAGCTCGACGCACTGCTCGAACGCGTCAACGCCCTCCACGGCGAGGTCGAAGCCGGTATTGCGCAGGCGCGAGAGGCCGGGCAGGCCGAAGGGTTCGCCGAAGGATTGCGGCGCGCGCAGCAGCAGATGACCGAGCAGCTGACCGCGCTCAATGAGCGCCGGGCGCGCGCGCTTGCCGACGCGACCGGTCGCATTTCCGAACTGGCCTGCGCGATCGTGGCCCGGATCGCGCCCGGCTTCGATGCCGCCAGCGTGGTGCCGCCGCTGGTGATGCAGGCGGTGGAGGCCGCGCAGGCCGAGCAGTTCCTGCTGATCCGCGTGCACCCCGAGGTGCGCGGTTCCGTCCAGGCGGGCCTTGGCGCGGTGCGCCAGGCGCACCCTGCGGTGGGGCTGATCGAACTGGTCGACGACGAGAGCCTCGATCCGCTCAGCTGCGTGGTGGTGTCCGAAGCGGGCGAGGTGCGCGCTGGCGTGGCCCAGCAGATCGAGGCCATCCGCGTCGCCCTGGCGGGCGTCGGCGGAGCGGGGCAGCGGTGAACCTGCCCGGCCCGTTCACGCAGGCATCGGGCGACGACACGCTCGATCCGCTGCTGAGCGCGCTTGCCGGGGTCAAGTCCATCCAGCGCGTCGGGCGCGTGGTCGAGGCCTACGGCACGCTGATCCGTGCCACTGGACTGAAAGCCTCGATCGGCGAACTGTGCCATCTGCGCAACGCGCCTGGCGACGGTGACCCCGAGTTCAACCTGGCGGCCGAAGTAGTTGGGGTGTCCAAACAGCACACCCTGCTCACGCCGCTGGGCGCGCTCGACGGGATTTCAGCGACCACCGAGATCGTCGCCAGCGGCCGCCAGGCATCGGTGCGCGCAGGCCCGGGACTGCTCGGCAGGATCCTCGATGCGCACGGCGAGCCGATCGACGCACGCGGGCCGGTGGGCGCGGGTGTCGACATGCCGATCTATGCCGCCTCGCCCAACCCGCTGACGCGCAACCTGATCGAGCGGCCGTTCTCCACCGGCGTGCGCGCGATCGACAGCGTGATGACCGCCGGCGAAGGCCAGCGCGTGGGGATCTTCGCCGTCGCGGGCGGCGGCAAGAGCACCCTGCTCGGCATGCTCGCGCGGGGTGGCGATGCCGAGGTCAACGTGATCGTGCTGGTCGGCGAGCGCGGCCGCGAGGTCAATGAGTTCATCCACGACAACCTGGGCGAGGCCGGGTTGGCGAAGTCGGTGATCGTGGTCGCCACCTCGGACCGACCCGCGCTGGAACGCAGTCGCGCCGCCTGGGTCGGCACGGCGATTGCCGAACATTTCCGCGACCAGGGCAAGCGCGTGCTGCTGCTGCTCGACTCGGTGACGCGCTTCGCGCGCGCGCTGCGCGATGTCGGCCTGGCGATCGGCGAGCCGCCGGCCCGGCGCGGGTTTCCACCCTCGGTGTTCAGCGCGCTGCCGAGGCTGTTCGAGCGTGCGGGCAACAACGAGACCGGCAGCATCACCGCGTTCTACACCGTGCTGGCCGAGGACGAGGACGGCGGCGATCCGATCGTCGAGGAAGTGCGCTCGATCCTCGACGGCCACATCGTGCTCTCGCGCAAGCTGGCCGCCGCCTATCACTATCCGGCGATCGACGTGCTCACCAGCCTCAGCCGCACCATGCCGCGCGTGGTCGACCAGGCGCACCTGCGCGCGGCCGGGCAGCTGCGCAAGGCCCTGGCCAAGTACCAGGACATTGAGCTGTTGCTGCAGCTGGGCGAATACAAGCGCGGCAGCGATCCGGATGCGGACTTCGCCATCGATCGCATCGGGCCGGTGCGCAAGCTGCTGCAGCAGTCGTCCGACGAACTGGTGCCGTTCGCGCAATCTTCCGAAACGCTGAGGAAGCTGTTCGCATGAGCGGCCTCTCGCGCAAGCGCTATCCACTGCAGCAACTGCTGCAGCTGCGCGCGCACCGCACGGAGAAGGCGCGCCTGGTGGTGGTGGAGAAGCAGCGCGCCGTGCGCGAATGTCGCCAGGCCTGCGATCGCATCGAGCAGGAGATCGTGGCGCTGCGCCACGAGCGCGCGGGCCAGCGCCTGCGGATGATGGAACCGCCGCCGCAGGGGATGCCGCTGCCGCTCGCGCTCGAGCAGCGCGAGGCGCACATCGAGTGGCTGGGCGAGCAGGAACAGGCCGCGCAGCTGCGCCTGCAGCAGGCGCAACAGCGGCTGCAGCAGGCCGAGCAGGCGCTGGCCACGGCGATGCAGGAATTCTTCCGCGCGAAAGCCCGCGAGGACTCGCTGGAAAAGCGCAAGGGCGTGTGGCGCGGCGAGATGCTGGCGCTCGACGCCCGTCGCGAAGAGGACGCCGCAGCCGACCTGGTGCAGGCCGCCCACATCAGCCGCAGCCGCCATTGAGGAGCGCAGCATGAGCATCGACCGACCGGATACCTCGTCGTTGTCACATCGTCCCGGCGAGTCCACGCGTGCGGGTGAACCGGATCGTGCCGCGGAGCGTCCACGCGAGGCGCCACCGAAGGAACAGGTCGACCGCTTCCGCCAGCTGATGCAGCACGGCCGCCAGAAAGGCCGCACCGGCCTGCCGGAGCGCCTGCTACAGGAGCCGCGCGCAGGCGCCGCTGGCGCCGGGCAGCACACCGCTGCGGCGGCAGCCGCGCAGCGCGCCGACGAACAGGCGGCGCTGCGCGCGCTGGATGGTCGCGGCCAGCACGACGGCGGGCTCGACCACCACGGCATGGGCGCCAATTCCATCGACGGCGCCGACCTGCTGGCGATGATGCAGGCCCAGTCGGCGCTGCGCGAAGGCGCCGGCGCTGCCTTGCCGGCCGCGTCCGCGCCGCCGATGGCCAGTGGCAGGGCGCTGGCCGAGATGTTGGAGCGCCACGTCCGGCAGCTCGCGGTCGATGCGGCCCATGCCGGTGATGGCGACGGCCAGGTGCTGCTGCGCATGTCCGACGCGACCCTGCCGGGCACCGACCTGCTGCTGAGCCGGACCGCGGATGGCTGGCGGCTGCGCGCCGACGTGCGTTCGCGCGACAGCTACGACGCGATCCGCGAGGCCGGGCCGGCGCTGGCCCGGCGCTTTGCCGAACAGAACCTCGGCACGCTCGAGATCGACCCGCATTTCGACGGCTGACCCAGGGTTCGCCCCAGGTGGGGAACGCCCCAGCTTGGAAGCCGAGGCCGGGCTGCACAGACTCCAAGGCGCGGACCAGCGCTTGCGAAGTATCGAAATCCCAACTTCAGACAGGAGTCACCCCCATGAGCTTCCTCAGCGGCCTCAGCGACGTCCTTTCCTCCGTGGTCAGTGCCGTGGTCACGGCCTATACCGGCAACCCGATGCTCGGCCAGCTGGCCGGCGGCATCGTCAGCTCCGCCCTCAGCGATTCGGGTGGTTCGGGTAATTCCGCGTTCGACAGCGTGTTCAATTCCGCCTTCAGCAACGGCTTCATGGATGCGGTAGGCGCCTGATCGGTGCCCAGTCGCAGCGGCCGGCAAGCGCCGGCCGCTGCATCGCTTTTGCAGGAGCCGGTGCAGAGCATGGCAAGACGTCCCCCCCAGCGTGTACAGCCCCGGCAGGATGACAACCCTGCGCCGGTGAGTGCATCGGTGTTCGCGCGCGAACCCGCGCCGACTGCCGACGGCCGCGATGACGCGCCGATGTCGTCTGCGGCGGCGGAAGCGCCGAACCTGCCGCTGAACCGTCGCGAGTTCGTCGAAACCCTGGGCGAACTGCGGGTGCAGGGCAGCCTGGACGTGGCCGACGAGGCCGCGATCCTGCGCCAGTACGATGTCCTGGTTGCCGATCTGAAGGTCGAGAAGACCCGCCTGGAAATCGAGTTCCGCGAGCGAACGCAGCGTGAAGGGCAGGATGCGGCGCGGACCTGGCTGTCCGAAGCCGCCGAGGCGCTGGGTCGCAGGGAAGGCGCGCGCATGCGGCAACTGTTCCAGACCATTCCCGCGTTGAGCCAGGCCTCCACCCCGGCCTGACCCTCGGGTCGGCCCCAGTTGTCGCCACTGCAATGCGGCACGACACTCAATCCAACCTCAGGCGCGTCCCACAAGGATCTTCCGGCACATGGCCATCCGCCCGCCCCGCAGACTCGGTACCCGTCCCGCCATCGGCGGTGCGGTGCACGCGGGCCTGAACGGGATGGCGGCCACGAGCGCATCCATCGCGCCGGAGATTGAGGCAGGCGACGCGGCAGCCGACCCCCAGCGCGAAATCCTCGACCTGCTCGAACAGTCGCTGCGCGGCACCACGCAGACGGGCGACGACGAGGACCTCGACTTCGTCATCGAGCACATGCGCAAGGCGGTCAGCGATGCCGACCTGCGGCCCACGGCCAGCACGGTCGAGCGCGCGTCGTGGGTCGACACGCTCGAGGCCCTGGCCAGCGAGGGATTGCTGGCCGGCGAAGAGCGCGAGAACCTGATCCGTCAGTTTGGCGAAGCCACCAGTGCGCTGCACAGCCGCGACGCACAGGTGGCGCTCGAACTCGCACAACGCATCGAGCGCGACGGTGAGCACGCGGCCATGGCATGGCTGGCATCGCTGCGTGCGGGCCGCGCGCCTGCGCACGCCGCCGGAGCGACGCTCGACGACGGCCCCGTTGCCCCGGGCAAGCAATCCATCACCAGGTCACGGTCGCGTCGCCTGCGGGGTCCTCCCGGATCAGCCTGAAGCGCGAGTTCCGCACTTGAGGCATCGCCGGGATTTCCCGGCACATCCGATCCGAATCCAAGCAATCAGAGGACTACCGCCATGACCGAGAATTACGTCCTGCACATGTTCACGTCGCGCGTCGAGAGCGGCGAAGTCAACTCGGCCGAGATGAAGCCCGGCAAGGGCGGCTCCTGGTTCGAGGCGCTGGCCGCCGCGATGGGCAAGATGCTCGCATCGCGCGTGGGCAAGATGATCGACGCCCAGCAGACCATGGAGCGCACCTACGACAGCGATGCCAAACAGCAGTCGGAGGAATACATGGCGGCCATGACCGAGTTCCAGGTCCAGTCGCAGATCTTCTCGCAGACCGCGCAGGCGGTTTCCACCGCGATCAAGTCGGTGGGCGAGGGCCTGGCCCAGGTGGCCCGCAAGCAGTAATCAGCGGGATCGTGCTGGACATGCGTTGTCCAGCAGCACGCAACGGCGGGCCTGGCCCGCCGTTGTCGTTTCCGGGTCGGAGCGCGCGCCGAACTTTTGCGGGACGTTAATCCCCCCGATGCTAGGTTGGCCATGTCGACCTGTCGGGAGCAAGCCATGCAGCCAATGACGCGCGCGCCGGCCTGGCGCTACTCCGTGGTGCCTGCGCTGCTGCTGGCCGGTGCAGGTGCGCTTGCGCCGGTGCAGGCACAGTTCGACGCGGGTGGGCAGGCCAGCCTGATGCAACAGCACACGCTGATGCGCAACCAGAGCACGGGCGACGGCCCCGACTGGGTCGACCGCGAGGCGCTCCGCAGGAAGAACGGTGGCAAGGTGATGTCCGGGACGGATACCCGTACCGGCACGCCGGTGGACCAGGCGGCGCTGGAGCGTGACCTGCGCAGCATGGTCGACCGGCGACGCGCCGAGCTGCTGCCCGAGTACGAACGTCGCGTGCGCAGCGATGGCCGGCCCAGCGCGGATCGGTGGCTGCGCGAGGTGGCCACGGAAATGGGGCGGCGCGACGGTGCCCAGGTGCGTGCGCGCTACGGGCAATAGGACGGCTGCCGCCGTCGCCGCGCCGAGCCGTCTGTGGGGCCGATGCGCTTGGGTCCGATGTCCATAGGCCTTCGCTCGGTCGTCCGACACGGGTTGGGCACGTGGGCGCCGGCTGTGCTGACGGCCAGCTTGCTGCTGTCGGCATGCGATGTTTCCCCTTCGGAAACGGAGGCCGATGATGTCAGTGGGACGTCCCGTTCCGTCGACAGCGACGACGCCGCTCCGGTGCCCGCGCGGGAGGCTGTGCAGGACTTCGACGCCGCGTTCGAACACGCTTACCGCGAAGCCTGGTCGGAAACCCCACCGACTGCACTGGCCGGCACCAGGCTTCAGCATTCGACGGCAGTCCGCGCAGAGGTCGTGCGGAGCTTCCTGCGCGACTACCGTCCGCTGGAGCGGGCCACTGCGGATGATCTGCGCGCGATGCTGGAGAGTGGCGGTGCCTTCCGGGATACCGATGCGGCGATGAGCGCGCTCGGACTGGATGCCCGCGATCTGGTCGACGTGCTGGCCCTGCACCACGCCGTGCACTGGGCGGTGGTCAACCGCGATCGCGTCCGGCCGGAACAGCTGCCGGCGATCCGCAAGGCGGTCGCGTCCTCCTCGCTGATGGCGGGTCTTTCCACCGCCGGTGATGGCGCCAGGCAGGAGGCCGCCGATCGCGCCGCCATCCTGACCGCGATCCGCAGCCGCGAGTACGGCACCCTGCTGCAGGCAGGCCAGGCCGACGCGCTGCGCCGCTACGGCGACCAGGTGGCCGCCGAATTCCTGTCGCGGCACGGTATCGACCTGCGCGATGGAGACATCGCCCGCCTGCCGCCACTGGACACGCGCGGCGCGCCGCACTCCCCCTAGATGCGCCGACGGCCTGGACTCAGCGCATGCGGCGCGCGAGCAGCCACGCCCACATTCCGGTGAGCAGGCCCACGCCGGTCAGCCCGTTGCGCCAGAGGCCCAGCGATTCCTGAGCGATGGACAGGCCCGAGAACCTGGGCGCCACCGTCGCCAGGGCCAGGCCCAGGCACGCGTAGGTCACCGCGATCAGCGACCAGTACAGCCACTGCCGACGGCGCGACTGCAGCGCGCCGGGCGCTTCGTCCTGATCAGGAGACGCGAGTGCGTCCGGTGTCGCCTGCTGTCGTTGCACCGCGCCGGTGTGCCCGATGGCATGGCCAGGCGCGTCGATGACGGGCTGCGAATGCGGATGTGCGACCTGGATTGCGGCATCAGCGCTGTCCGGTTTTCCAGTGCGTGCTGTGGTCGCGGCGCCGGTCGCGGACGTCCCGGCTGCGCCCACGCTGACGAGTGCGGCTGTGGCTACAGGTGCGGCCGCCCCGCCGTGGCGCCCTGCGGCCTCGGCGCTGTGCTTCTCGTACTGTCCGCGCGCGCGTCGGTCGGGGGCGCCACCGTCCGCATCCGCGTCGTCGCGTTTGCGCCGGCGATCACGCGCATGTTCCGCGCCGCGCGCGCGGACCGCACTTTCGGGTGCATGCGCATGCGTGGTGCCGGCAGGCGTGGCCACGCCCGCAAGGGTCACGCCTGCGGCGACCCCGCCCAGCCCGCCCAGGCCGGGACCCTGCGCGCCGCGTTCTGCGCTGGTGCCAGCCGCTTCGGCCCGTGCGCCCGGCACGAGCCCGCCTTCCTGCTGCGTAGGCGTCGCGGCGTGGGTCGTGCCGGCGGCGCCCGCCGGGGCACCGCTTGGATGGGCCGGAGCCTGGGGTTCGGCGCGGGGCGGCGTGGGGTGCAGGGGCGCCTCGGGACTGCCGGCGTGGGCACGGGCGGTGCCAGGCGCGGTCGGATCTGCGGCCCAGGCCGGTCGTGCATCCGCAGGCTGGCCCAGCCGGGCTTCGCCGCCTGCAAGGGCCGCACGCGACTCGAGCGCGCCGGCCATGACCCTGGTATCGCCGCCAGCGCGTGACTCGACGCCCTGGGATGCCGCCAGGCGCAGCTCGCGCCCCGGGTCGACCTCGGATCCACTGCGGGCCGGATGCGCCCCTTCGGCGCCGTGCGGCTGCCGGCGCGCCTCGGCGGCCGCTGCATGCATCGTCGGCGCCCCCTCGGACGTGGCCCGCGCCAGCACGGCGGCAAGCGCCTCGGGCTGTGCGGGCAGTGCGCGCAGGGCCGCAGGATTGCTGGACAGCGCGTCGCTGAGCTGGCGGAGCACGCTGGGCGGAAGCTGCTGCAGTTCCCGCGCCAGCGCCTGCGTGGAGGGGTCCCACTGGGCCTGCGGCGGCACCAGTGGCTGCGACATCGGCACGCGCAGCGCGTCGGACATCGCCTGGCGCGCCTGCGGCGGAATGCCGGCTTCGGAATGCGCATGGCGGAAGGCTCCGCCGCCGGTCTCGGCCGCATGCGGCGAACGGTGCACGCTGTCGACATCCAGATCGGGTACGCCATTCCCGCGCGCCGGATCGCCGCGGCGATCGTCGTTGTCCACGCCGTCGCCGAAGCCCGGCATGCCGGGACGCAGCAGCCACTCCGGGCCGCCGCGGGCGCCGGGGAGCAGGGACGACAGGGCATCGTGCAGCGACGGGAAGGACGACATGGCGACACCCCGCAGTCTGGGCCCGGTCCATCGGGCCGGTGGTCTTCCCACGCTACGACGCGCGGTCGCGGGCGGATACCCGGGGTCGACCCTAGGGCCGGGATCCCGGGTTGCCTGCGGCCGGGCGGCCCAGGCGGCTTCCGCGCGGCGGGCAAAAAAAACGGGAAACCGAGTGGTTTCCCGCGCAATCCGGCGATGCCGGAGGACTATGTTGTGGCGGGGACAGCCTAGCTCGCCCCCGCACCTGATGCAATACCTAATTTAAATCCTGCAACTGATTGTTTCAGTTGGACAATTCAAGCGACTCACGCTTGTGGCCACGGCGTATCTCGCGCGACTCTCCCCAGGCGTTGTTGAACAGCGCCGGCTCCCAGGAGCCATACGTGGGGTTGGCCAGCATCCACCAGCGCTCGCCGAACCAGGGGCTGTGTGCGTCGAGCAGGGTGGCGCGCGCCTGCGGGGTATTGGCGATGACTTCGACGAAATCGCCAAGCTGGTCCCCGAACTGCATCAGCACGCGGTACTGCTGCCCGGCGAGGCGGCGGCGGCACAGCTTTTCCGAACCGTGCTGCTCGCAGCCCTCGACATGGGTACCCAGGCCGAGGAACACGCTCTCGTCCTTCACCGGCATGCCGACTGCCCGCAGGTTGGCCAGGGTCGCCTCCTGCAGATGCTGGGCGCGGTTGGACAGGTAGACGATGGTGACGCCGCGCGCCTGCGCGGCGCGCGCGAATTCCAGGACCCCGGGCACCGGGCGGGCATTGCGCTCTTCGACCCAGGCCGACCAGGTGACTTCGTTGTACTCGTCGCCGCCGGCCACCAGCCGGGCCTGGTAGGGCGAGTTGTCCAGTACGGTCTCATCGATGTCCATGATCACGGCCGGCGCCAGGCCCGCCAGCGGCGCGGTCTGCGTGCGCTCGGCAGGTACCAGCGCGTCCCAGTCGGGCGTCGCCAGCGCTTCATCGAGCTGGTCGATCGCCGCACGGAACAGCGAGATGGTATTGGCCTGGTACTCGGCCGAACGCTGCACCCAGAGCACGGCGTTGAGGTTGTCGTCGGCGGCAGCCGCAGCGGCAGCGACGCCTGGCCGCGCTGGCGCATCGCTGGCGCCCGCGCCGGACGGCGCCGATGGCATCGACGCGCAGCCGGAAATGAACAGGACGGCGGCGAGCAGGGGTGCGGCGGAAACGGACGCGCGCATGCGGAATACCTCGGGGTGCTGTTCGGGACGGGCGAGTGTAGCGAAGCGGTGTTGCAGGCCTGGGCGGCGCGCCGTTGGCGCGTCGCCGCGCGCGGTGGACGGCCACAGCCGTAGCCCGGATAAGCGCAGCGCATCCGGGGCCAGGCCACGCCGGTGCTCAGTCTCCGAGCAGGGCGCGGATCGAGGCGAAGCCGACGTCGGCGCGCTCGGCCTTGCGTGCGGCATCGGCGACCGGGTCGGCGCCGTCGCGCTGGAGTTCGGCAGCGGGCAGCTCGTCGAAGAAACGGCTCGGTGCCAGCTTGAGCTTGGCGCCCCAGCGCTGCGCCTCGCGGCTGTAGGACAGCCACAGCTGCTCCTTGGCGCGGGTGATGCCGACGTAGAGCAGGCGCCGCTCCTCGTCGAGCCGGCCTTCGTCGATGCTGGCCTCGTGCGGCAGGGTGTTGTCGTCCATGCCGACGATGAACACGTAGCGGAATTCCAGCCCCTTGGCCGCGTGCAGGCTCATCAGCCGCACCTGGTTGCCGGGGTCGCCCTTGTCGGCGTGCGAGAGCAGGGCCAGCTGCGCGGCCAGCTCGCCCGGGCCGGCGCCGCGCGCGCCCTCGAACCAGTCGGCCAGCTCGTCGAGGTTGCCGCGGCGGATACGGAACAGCTCGTCGCTCTTGCACTGCTCGCGCAGCGAGGCGATCAGGCCCGACTTCTCGTTGAGCGCGCGCACCAGCTCGGCCGGCGGCAGCTGCGCGGCGTCGCGGCGCAGGCCGCGCACGATGTCGGTGAACGCGCCCAGCGCATTGGCGATGCGTGGCTGCAGCTGCTTGAGCATGCCCATCGATTCGGCCGCCCGCGACAGCGGCAGCTGCGCGTGCTGGGCCATTTCGGCGAGCTTGGCCAGCGAGGCCGCGCCGATGCCGCGACCGGGCGACTGCACCGCGCGCAGGAAGGCCGAATCGTCCTCGGGATTGGCCAGCAGGCGCAGCCATGACAGCGCGTCCTTCACCTCGCCGCGGTCCAGGAAGGCGGTGCCGCCGGACAGGTGGTAGGGCACGCGCAGCAGTTGCAGCGCCTTCTCCAGCGCACGCGACTGGTGGTTGCCGCGGAACAGGATGCAGAACTCGCCCCACTCGACCTTGCGCGCGGTGGCGATGAAGTGGATCTCGCCCGCCACGCGCTCGGCCTCGTGTGCGGCATCCCTGCATTCCCAGATGCGGATGCGCTCGCCGTCGGCCTGCGCGCTCCACAGGGTCTTGGGATGCTCATGCGGATTGTTGGCGATCAGCGCGTTGGCCGAGCGCAGCACGCGGTTGGAGCAGCGGTAGTTCTGTTCGAGCTTGACCACCACCAGGCCGGGATAATCCGTGCCCAGCTGGGTGAGGTTCTCGGGGTTGGCGCCGCGCCAAGCGTAGATGCTCTGGTCGTCGTCGCCCACGCAGGTGAAGTTGGCCCTGGGGCCGGCCAGCGCCTTGAGCAGGCGGTACTGCGCGTCGTTGGTGTCCTGGCACTCGTCGACCAGCAGGTAGCCGATGCGCTCGCGCCAGCCGGCCACGGCCTCCTGGTCGCTTTCAAGCAGCTGCACCGGCAGGCGGATCAGGTCGTCGAAGTCGACCGCGTTGAACGCGGCCAGGCGCTTCTGGTAGCGCGCGTACAGCGAGGCGGCATCGTGCTCGCGCGCGCTGCGCGCCACCTCGGCGGCCTGCTCCGGCGAGAGCCCGGCGTTCTTGATGTTGGACACCAGCGACTGCATCGCCTGCACCGCGTCGGGCTTGGCGCCGGGCATCAGGTCCTTCATCTGCGCCAGCGTGTCGTCGCTGTCGAAGATCGAGAAGCCGCGACGCAGGCCGAGCTTGACGTGGTCGATCTGCAGGATCTTCAGGCCCAGTGCGTGGAAGGTGCACACGGTCAGGCCCTCGGCCGCGTCGCCCTTGATGCGCCTGGCCACGCGCTCGCGCATTTCCTTCGCCGACTTGTTGGTGAAGGTGATGGCGGCGATGCGCTTGGCCGGATAGCGGCCGGACGCGATCAGGTGTGCGATCTTCTCGACGATCACCCGGGTCTTGCCGCTGCCGGCGCCGGCCAGCACGAGCATGGGGCCGTCGCAGTGGGCGACCGCCGCGGATTGCTGGGGATTGAGGCCGTGCATCGTGCAACTGCTGGAATCGGCCCGGCATTCTACCCGGCCCCGCGACTTCCTTCCCGGGCCAGACGGAGCGCCGGAACTGCCCCGTCCCCGGCCGAAAAGTGTCGATGTGTTTGTCTGTCCGCGTCCCGCAGGCCAACGTCCCGTGCCATCTCGACCGCAGGAAGACATCTTCGCCACCCGGCGGGATGTGTGCCTGCAGTCGAAATGACAGGCTGCGGCACTGTCGCTGCGCGCTGGAATCCGCCCGGCACGGGGCAACCCGCGGGCGCGCGCCCGGATGCACGACGGCGTGGCCGCTCCGATCCGCATTCACCCGCAATCCCTGGCCTACACGCCTCCGCGGCATCGTCGATGCGGCGCGCCGCCATGGGCAACACCCCGGCGCTAGAATCCGCGCATGGCCAAGCTCTATTTCTACTACTCGGCGATGAACGCCGGAAAGACCACCACCCTGCTGCAGTCCGCGCACAACTACCGCGAGCGCGGGATGCGCACCCTGATCCTGACCCCGCGGCTGGACCACCGTGCGGGCAGCGGCACCGTGGCCTCGCGGATCGGGCTGAAGGCCGAGGGCGTGGCGTTCGAGCGCGATGACGACCTGCTGGCCCGCGTCGAGCGCGATATCGCGGCGAACGGACGGCTGCACTGCCTGCTGGTCGACGAGGCACAGTTCCTGAGCCGCGCCCAGGTGTGGCAACTGGGCGACGTGGTCGATGCGCTGCGGGTGCCGGTGCTGTGCTACGGCCTGCGGACGGACTTTCGCGGCGAGCTGTTCGAGGGCAGCCAGTACCTGCTGGCCTGGGCCGACGAGATCAGCGAGATCAAGACCATCTGCCACAGCGGCAGCAAGGCCACGATGACCGTGCGCGTGGACGGGCAGGGCTTCGCGGTGAGCGAGGGGCCGCAGGTGGAGATCGGCGGCAACGAACGCTACGTGTCGGTCAGCCGTGCCGAGTTCAAGAAGATTTCCCGCGGCGAAGGGCGGATCGACCCGCTGCAGGCGCCGCTGCCCCTGGCCTGATCACCGCAGGGCGGCGGTGCGCAGGCAGGCCGCGTGCAAGCGGTCGATTTCCCGCGGCAGCGCGCCGCCTTCGGGCTGTGCCTGCACGACCTGGGCCTGCAGTGCCTGCAGGCTGGCCAGCGCCAGCGGCCGCTGCGACGGGGTGCGGCAGCGCACGTCGGCGGCATAGGCACGCGCCAGCCAGCCGGCCTTGCGCAACTCCGCCTCCTGCTGCGGCAGTTCGGCCAGTGCATCGAGCCGGGTCAGTGCGGCCGCGTCGCCCTGCCGGGCCTGGTGGCGTGCCAGCGAGATTTCCGCACGCCGCGTATGCGAGTGCTGCGCGCCGTAGCCGGCGCGCGTCAGCGCCTGCGCCTGGCGCAGGCTGGCCGGCGCCTCGTCCTGTCCGAGCGCCGCCTGCACCTCGCCCAGCAGTCGCAGGGTGTCGCCGACCAGGCCATGGCGTTCGCCGTAGGCCTGGCGCCGCAGTGCCAGTGATTCAAGCAGCAGCGGCAGCGCCTGGGCGTCGCTGCCGGCGCTGTGCAGCACCATCGCCTGGTTGAACAGTCCGCCGGCCAGCTGCGCCAGGCTGCGGTGCTTGCGCCAGGTCTCCACCGAACGGGTGAGGCCGAGCAGGGCGGCTTCGGTGTCGCCGCGCTCCCAGGCCACGATGGCCAGGCTGCTGCGGCCCCGCGCCACGTCGACGTGGTCCTCGCCCAGGCGTGCGACCAGCCATGCCAGCGTGTCGCGGAACTCGTTGTCGGCGTCCGCCAGCCGTCCCTGGTCCACGTGGACCGCCGCCAGCTGCCGTCGGGCGTCGATGGTCGAATGATGCTGGGGACCGCGCAACTCCATGGACAGCGTCAGGGCCTGGCGGCAGTGGACTTCCGCTGCGGTGGTATCGCTGTCGTCGCGCTCGAGCGAGCACAGCGAGCGCAGCAGGTCGATCGCCAGCGGATGGCGTTCACCGGTGGTGTCGTGCAGCAGCGCGAGCGCGGCGCGCGACGCGGTCAGTGCGCGCGCGGTGTTGCCGGTCGCGGCGTGCAGGTTGGCCAGGTCGGCCAGGTTCTCGACCACGCCCGCGTCATCGCGCAGCGGGTCGCGCCGCAGCGCCAGCGAGCGCATGTACAGCACGCGCGCGTCTTCGATGTCGCGGGCGGCGGCGTGGCAGCGCCCAAGCTGCGAATAGAAGGCCGAAACCGGCAGCGGCAGGCGGTGTTCGCTGCGCCGCGCCAGCGTCAGCAGGGGCTGCATCCGCGCAAGGCAGGCGTCGGTGTCGCCGGTGAGGCGGAGCACGCGGCCCAGGTCGGTGGCCGACTGCAGGCGCAGGCTCGACGGCACCTCGGGCAGAGCGTCGACCAGCGCGGCCTGGCGACGGAGCAGCTCGTGTGCCGCGGCGTAGTCGCCCAGGCCCGAGCGCAGCCGGGCCACCACGCCGAGCAGTTCGGCGCGCGCCACCGGCTGGTTGCCCAGCTCGCGTTCGATGCGGCGCTCGCCGTCGTCGAGCAGGCGATGGATGTCGACCGGTGCGCCCGCGGGCACGCCGCCAGCGGTCTCGAACAGGCCGACCACGAAGTTCTGCATGGCCTGGGCGCGGGCGGATTCGCGCACGGCCTGGCGCGCCTGCCAGCCAACGATGCCCAGCGCGCTGACCAGCACCAGGGATACCACCGCCGCTGTGGACAGCGCCCAGCGATGCCGGCTGACGTACTTGCCGATGCGGTAGGACATGCTCTGCGGGCGCGCATGCACCGGCTTGCCGTCGAGCCAGCGCTGCAGGTCCAGCCCCAGTGCCTCGACCGACGGGTAGCGTTGCTCGGGCTTCTTGCTCAGCGCCTTGAGCACGATGTTGTCGAGATCGCCGCCGATCTCCTTCGCGCGGCGGCGCAGCGCGGGCCCCGCGGTGTTGCCGTCGGCGTCGCGCTGCAGCGCCTGCGAAGGGCGCTGCGGATCGACGGTGAGGATCGCGTCCTCCCACTGCGCGTCGCTCGGGCGCTTGAGCTGGTAGGGCTTGCGACCGGCGAGCAGCTCGTACAGCACCACGCCCAGCGAATACACGTCGGTCATGGTGGTGACCGGCTCGCCGCGGATCTGTTCGGGCGCGGCGTAGTGCAGGGTGAAGGCGCGCAGGCCGGTGCGGGTCTGTTCCGGCGCGTGGTCGGGCGTGTCGAGCAGCTTGGCGATGCCGAAGTCGAGCAGACGCACGTCGTCCAGCGGCGTGACCAGGATGTTGGACGGCTTGAGGTCGCGGTGCACGATCAGGTTGGTGTGGGCGTGGCTGACCGCCTCGCACACCTGCATGAACAGCTGCACGCGCGTGACCACGCCCGGGTCGCGTGCGCGGCACCAGTCGGTGATCGGCTCGCCTTCGACGTACTCCAGCGCCAGGTAGGGCTGGTTGTCGCTGCTGATGCCGGCATCGAGCAGGCGCGCGATATGCGGGTGCTCGAGCCGCGCCAGGATCTGGCGCTCGCGGGTGAAGCGCAGGCGCAGGCCCGGATCGGCCAGGCCGGGCCGCAGCAGCTTCAGCGCGACGCGGCGCTCGTACAGGCCATCGGCGCGGCGCGCCAGCCAGACCTGGCCCATGCCGCCCTCGCCGAGCATGCGCTCGAGCTCGTAGGGGCCCACGTTGGCGCCGGCGTGCACGCCCGGATGCGGCGCGATCAGGGGTTCGGACAGGAAGTCCTCGCTGCTGGCTTCCAGTGCCAGCAGTTCCTCGAGGTCGTCGGCGAGTTGCGCATCGTCCTCGCGCAGCGAGGCCAGGCTGCTGGCACGCGCGACCGCATCGAGCTCGAGCAGCGCGTCGAGCAGGGGCGAGAGGCGCTGCCAGCGTTCGGCGTCCATCGGATCAGCCTAGCGCGTGCGGCGACGGCACGACTGCGTGCGCGCCGGGAGCGTGGTGTGTATCGGGCATGTGGCGCAGCGCCGTCCGCCGTGGGCGCCCACGGCCTCGCGGGGAGGGGCGGTCAAGGCGGCAGTCCACATCCGTCGAAGGGCAGCGTCAGCCCTGCAGCGACGCCAGCAGGTACATCCGCGCCTTCTGCCAGTCGCGGCGGATGCTGCGGTCGGAACGGTCGAGCAGGGTGGCGATCTCGGCTTCGGACAGTCCGCCGAAGTAGCGCAGCTCCACCACGCGCGCGAGCTTGGCGTCGACGCCGGCCAGCCGGGTCAGGGCGACGTCCAGCGCCAGCATGTCCTCGTCCAGGCGCAGGCCGCCTTCGAGGTCGTGCGGCAGGTCGGTGACGCGGTGCAGGTCGCCGCCGCGCTTCTGCGCCAGGCGCTGTCGCGCGTAGTCGACCACGACGCTGCGCATCGCCGAAGCGGCGTAGGCGAAGAAGTGCCCGCGATCGTCGAACTGGATCTCGCGCCGGCCGATCAGCTTGAGGTAGGCCTCGTGCACCAGCGCGGTGGCGTCGAGCGTCTGCCCCTGCTGCCCGGACAGCTGGCGCCGGGCCATGGTGTGCAGTTCCTGGTAGAGCGTGGCCAGGACCTGGTCGAGCGCGCCCCGGTCGCCGCCGCGGGCGGCGTCGAGCCAGAGGGTGATATCTGCGGTATCCGACATGCGCGCCGTGCTCCATTCAGCGGCCGGACTATACCGCGAAGCCGGCCCCGCCGCGGGCGCCGGGCCTGCTCAGCGCTGGCAGTGCCCGCACCAGACTGTCGTGCGTTGGCCGATGCTGGCCTGCCGCAGCGGCCGCCCGCAGCGTGGACAGGGTTCGCCGCCGCGGCCATAGGCGGACAGCTCCTGCACGAAGTAGCCCGGCGCGCCATCGGGCGCCAGGAAGTCGCGCAGGGTGGTGCCGCCGCGGGCGATCGCGTAGGCGAGGATGCGGCGCACGGCGTCGGCCAGCAGCCGGTAGCGCTCGCGCGACACGCGCCCGGCTGCGCGCAGCGGCGCGATGCCGGCCGCGTGCAGCGCCTCGGCGGCGTAGATGTTGCCCACGCCGACCACGATGCGCTGGTCCATCAGGAAGGTCTTGACCGGTGCGCTGCGCCCGCGGCTGCGCGCGAACAGGTAGTCGCCGTCGAAGTCGTCTGAAAGCGGCTCGGGCCCGAGTCCGCGCAGCAGCGGATGGACCTCGCCGGCGGCCTGCCAGAGCAGGCAGCCGAAGCGGCGCGGGTCGTTGAAGCGCAGCACCTGGGCAGGCTCCAGCCCGCCGCCCTCCAGCGCGATGTCGACATGGTCGTGCGCGCGCAGCGGCGTGTCGGCCGGCAGTACCCGCAGGCTGCCCGACATGCCCAGGTGCAGCAGCGCGCTGCCCACGGCGGTGTCGAGCAGCAGGTACTTGGCGCGACGGCGCACCGCGTCGATCCGCTGGCCGGGAAGCTGCTCGACCACGTCCGGCGGGATCGGCCAGCGCAGGTCCGGGCGGCGCAGCGTGACCGTGCGCACGCGCCGGCCTTCAACGTGGGGCGCCAGTCCGGCGCGGGTGGTTTCGACCTCGGGCAGCTCAGGCATTCGCGAGCTCCGCTTCAAGCGCGAACGCCGGGACCTCGCCATCGACGAAGCGCAGCGGGGCGCCGAAGGCCATCGACAGCAGCGGCGCGGTGAGCGCCTGGGCGCGGGGGGCGTCGGCCACCACGCGGCCAGCCCGCAGCAGCACCACATGGCCGATTTCGGGCAGCAGCTCCTCGGCATGGTGGGTGACCAGCAGCAGGGTCATGCCTTCGGCCGCGAGCCTGCGCAGGATCTGCAGCAGGCGTACGCGGGCCACCACGTCCAGCCCAGCGGCCGGCTCGTCGAGCAGCAGCGCCATGGGCGCATGCACCAGGGCCCGGGCCAGCAGCACCCGCCGCGCCTCGCCGGTGGACAGGGTGGCGTAGTCGCGCCCGCCGAGGTGGGCCGCGTCGACCCGTGCCAGTGCGGCATCGGCCGCGGCCGAATGCCCGGGATCGACCGCCTCCCCGGGCGGCGCCAGTCGCGCGTCGAATGCGCCCAGCACCACGTCGTGGACGTCCAGGCCGGGGACGGACAGCAGGTCGTCGTGCATCGCGCCGGTCACGATGCCCAGCTGCGAGCGGATGGCGCGCACGTCCCACAGGTGCTCGCCGAGGATCCGCACCGGTGGGCGCCCGTCCGCGTGGGCGGCCGCATAGAGCTGCCGGGTCAGCAGCTGGATGAAGGTCGACTTGCCGCAGCCGTTGGGCCCCAGGATGGCCGTGTGCCGGCCCAGCGGCAGGCACAGGCTGACCCCGTCCAGCGCGGCGTGGCCGTCGCGCCAGACACGGGCGTGGTCGAGTTCGATCAGCGGGGCGGGGCGGGCTGGCGGGGGATGGGTCATGGGCAGGACATGGGGATGAACCGGGCGGCGCCCATACGACAGCGTAGGGCTGGCCTTGCGGCGAGTCGGGCGCCATCATGCCGGTGATCCCTCCGCTTCGACACCGCCATGTCCGCGTCCCTGATCGACTTCCTTGCCGGCGGCCTGCTCCAGTTCGGTTTCTGGCAGCTTGCCCTCTATCTGCTCATCGCCACCCAGCTGACCATCTTCGCGGTCACCCTGTACCTGCACCGCAGCCAGGCCCATCGCGGCGTGGACTTCCATCCGGTGATCGCGCACTTCTTCCGCTTCTGGACGTGGCTGACCACGTCGATGATCACCCGCGAATGGGTGGCCATCCACCGCAAGCACCACGCCAAGTGCGAGACCGAGGAAGACCCGCACAGCCCGCAGTTCAAGGGCATCAAGACCGTGTTCTGGCGCGGCGTCGAGCTGTACCGCGAAGCGCGCGGGATGCGCGAGGACATCGAGCAGTACGGCAAGGGCGCGCCCAACGACTGGATCGAGCGGCATCTCTACACCCCCTATGCGACGCTCGGCCCGACCCTGCTGCTGTTCATCTCGTTTGGCCTGTTCGGCTTCGCCGGCGTGGCGGTGTGGGCGATCCAGATGCTGTGGATCCCGTTCTGGGCCGCAGGCGTGGTCAATGGTCTCGGCCACTGGTGGGGCTACCGCAACTTCGCCACCACCGATACCGCCACCAACCTCACCCCGTGGGCGCTGTGGATCGGCGGCGAAGAGCTGCACAACAACCACCACGCCTTCCCCAGCTCGGCCAAGTTCGCGCTGCGCCGCTGGGAGTTCGACATCGGCTGGGCGGTGATCAAGGGCCTGGAGAAGGTGAAGCTGGCCAAGGTGCTGCGCGTGGCGCCCTCGCTGGACGTGCGCCCCAACATCCAGGCGCCCGACACCGACACCATGAAGGCGCTGCTCGCGCATCGCTTCCAGGCCATGACCGACTACCAGCGCAACGTGCTGATGCCCGCGCTGCGCGACGAAGCGCAGGCCGCCGGCGCCAGGCTGCGCAAGCTGCTGCCGCGCAAGCTGCGCAAGGCCCTGGTCGACGACGGCCGCTGGCTCGACCCGGAGTCGCGCGCGCAGATGCAGCAGTGGGTCTCGCAGCGTCCGCGCATCCACACCCTGGTCGAATACCGGCGCAGGCTGGCGGCCGTGCTGGAGGCGCGCACCACCAACGCCAACGAGGCGCTGCAGAACCTGCAGGCCTGGTGCCGCGAGGCCGAGGCCACCGGCATCCGCGCGCTGCAGGATTACGCGGCGCGCCTGAAGGGCTACTCGCTGCAGCCGGCGCGCGCTTGATGCACGCCGGTGTCGCTCGCCCCCGGGCGGGCGGGCGCCAGTCGCGTGATGCGTCCCCGATGCTGGGCCCCTGCGTGGGCCTGGCACTGGCGATCTGCCTGGTTGCCTGGCCGGCCGCTGGTCGCGCCCAGGTCACGCAGACGAGCGAGTACCTGGCCAGGATGGATGCCGATGGGGACGGGCGTGTCTCGCTGGCCGAATACCAGGCCTGGATGAGCTACGCCTTCGATGGCATGGATCGCGATGGTGATGGCGTGCTTGCCCCGCACGAGCAGCCCGGCGGCCGCGGTGCGGCCCTGACGCGCGCGCAGCATCTGGCCCGGCTGGCCGAGCGCTTCGTCAGGCAGGACGCCAACCGGGACGGCTTCCTCAACGCACGCGAACTGGCCGCCCCGCCGCGGTAATTTCGGCGTGCGGGCGGCGCCCACAAGGATCCATGGGCGCAGGCAGTCTGGCTCCGGTAGCCGGGGTCAATCCGTAGACGGGCGGAACACTGCCATGGATTGCGACTTCGGGTGTCCCCACGCTCCGATTCTTTCTGCCGTCATGCCGGACTGGTTGGCAAGCGCCGAAAGCTCGTCGAAGCTGATGTGGTATGGGTCCTGAAGGTAGTGGGTCACGGTTCCCTGGGGATGGGTGATGTCGTCCCCGTACCCATCATGGGGCGCCTCGAAATAGGTCGCATAGAACGGGCCGTTCATCACTTTTCGAAGCTGCGACAAGCATTGCCCAATCAACTCATGGGTCAAATGCGTGAACAACGACTGTGCGATGCCGTAGTCGAACTTCACATCCCAGCCGGTGGCGTCGAAGGAATTGGAGACGGCAAGGTTGAGTCGCTTGTCGGCCAGTCCTGCGGCAGCCGCCTCCAATCTGCCCGCAGCAATCAGCGAGGCATTGATGTCGACCCCGTAATAGTGCCCGGCGTCCAGGTAACGGGCGAAATTCACTCCACCACGTAGAGCCCCGCAGCCCATGTCAATCAAGCGATGTCCCGGCTTCAGTCCGCGCGATATCAGGTAATCCGCTTGCAGGGGGCCGATGACGTCCCATAACCCACCAACGAACGCTCGGTGGAGGCCGGCCTCCACCTGTTGCGCAGTCAGCTGTGTTTCGTAGGCGTTGACAGGCATTACTCCTCCGGGGATTGATTGGATCGTTGCGCTGGTCGATCTGTTGCCGAGTATGCAGTGTCTGCGGTAAGACGATCCATTCGGGGCCCTCCTGCACCGCGTGGGCGACCCTCGCGGTTTCCCGCGGCGGAACGATCAATTCCGCAATCCTTGCGCCGTGCTCCACGCGGCCTGTGTTTCCGCGCGCCGTCAACAAATCGAGAAGGAGCCTTGCTCGTCCTACCGTGGGCTCGGCGTCGAAGACGTGGGCCGGGACGGCTTCCCCGAGGCGCGCGAACTGGCCGCCCGCCGCGCTGAGCACGATCGCGTGTCAGCGGCGGGACGCGCGCCGCAGCACCAGCATCTCGACCAGGGCGAAGGTCAGCCCCGCGCCCAGCACGACCCACAGCACCGCAGACTGGCGGAAGGCCTGCGCCGGCGTGACGTAGCGGGTCTCGCCCTGGGTGGAGACCGCCACGGTCGCTTCCACTCCCGGTTCTGTGGCCGCGGCCTGCACGATGCGCTCCTGCTGCATGCCCCACATCGCCAGCGTGATGAAGGCCACCATCCAGATCCCGCGCAGGATGCGGACCCGCGCTTCCAGCGGCCGGGTACCCGCGAAGCGGGCAACCAGCACGCCTACCACCAGCAGCAGCGCCACCCCCGCGATCACCGGATCCGAGAACAGGTAGGCAAGACCTTGCATCGACAGCTCCAGTCGTCGCGTGGCGGGGCGCCGCACGCGGGCCGATGAGGATAAGCGCAAGCCCGTGGTTGCGGCTGCGTCTTTGGTTGAACCCGGTCGGGACGGCGGGTGACGCGCTCAGTGCGCGCCCAGTCCAAGCCGCGCGCGGATTTCCGCCGCGACGCGCGCTGTTTCCCGGAGCGGTTCGACTGCGTGACCCGGCCCCGCGTCGATCCCGGCAAGGCGTCCGCGCGCGGCGAGGGCTTCGAGGAACCGGCGCGGGCGGCTGCGCGCAAGCGCGGTATCGAAGACGTGCACGGGCGCTCGCGTCGCGCAGGCTTCGGACACCATGTTGACCGAGTCGGGCGAACAGACGATGCGGTCCGCCCAGGCCAGCAGGCCGGGATAGGGGTTGGAGCCATCCGCCGGCCCGGTCCACAGCAGGCCGGGTACGCCGTCGAGGCGGCGGCGCAGCAGGTCGACGATGGCGGGAGGGGTGCGACGCGAGACGGTGGCAAGCAGGCTGCCTGCCGTCTGCGCGCGGAGGTCCAGCAACGGGTCAAGCAGGCGTTCGATGCGCGCGGCGTCCCAGCGGGCGTTGGCGGTCGGGCCGCCGAGCAGCAGCGCGGTGCGCGGCGCCGGCAGCGCGCCCACGTCCGGAAAGCCGGCACGCGCCTCCTGCAGCCAATGATCGTCGACCGGATGCAGGCTACCCAGCAAGGCAATGACGTTGGCGCCCGACAGGCCATCGTGCGCCGGTGCAATGACGGCGTCCCAGTGGCGTGGATCGATCCGCGGGTCGAGGATCTGGACCGCACTCGCGCCACGTTGGCGCAGCAGCCGCGTGGCCAGGGCCGCCTGGCGTCCGCAGCCGATGGCGACGGCGGGTGGCGCCGGCAGCGCGCGATGGAAACCGGAACCGAATGCATGCCCCGCGCCTACCAGTTGCCGGGGTGCGAACCAGCGCCAGGGCGCGTGAGGCTCGAGTCGGAGGATCTGCGAAGCGCCCCCCAGCGCCGCGGCGAGCGCGTCGGCCTGGCGCGCATTGCCCGCCCGGCCGTCGCTGAGCGACCAGATTTGGGGTGAATCACCGCGTTGAATTGCTAATTGTTCTATATTTGCGATCATCAGTTGCGGCGAGCGACGCAAAGTGCCGTGCATGGAACACTACACTGTGGCCGTTCCGCTACCCGCCTGGATATCCATGACTTCGTTGCCCGACCCTGCGCTCGACCAGATCTTCCGTACGGCCCGCACCCACAACGCGTTTTCAGGCGAGATCGACGATGCCACGCTGCATCGGCTCTACGACCTGCTCAAGCTGGGCCCGACCGAGGCCAACGCCTGCCCGGCGCGCTTCGTCTTCGTACGCTCGCGCGAGGCCAAGGACAAGCTCGGTCCCGCGCTCAGCGAGGGCAACCATGTCAAGACGATGTCCGCGCCGGTGACCGTCATCATCGCCCATGACCTGCGCTTCTACGACAAGCTGCCGGTGCTGTTGCCGCACGTGGATGCGAAGTCCTGGTTCGAAGGCTCGCCCGAGGAGCGCCTGCAGCGTGTCGCGCTGCGCGGGTCGAGCATGCAGACCGCCTACCTGATCATCGCCGCGCGCGCGCTCGGGCTCGATACCGGGCCGATGACGGGCTTCGACAATGCCAAGGTCGACGAGGCCTTCTTCAAGGGCACCTCGATCCGCTCCAACGTACTGGTCAACCTGGGCCGGGGCGATCCGGCGGCCGTGTACCCACGTTCGCCGCGGCTGTCCTTCGATGAGGCCGCCAGGATCGAATGAGCGCATGATTTTCCCCCGGGTGGCCAGCTGTCGCCGCCCGTGGGTGCAGTTCCCGTTCCGCAGTGCCCCACGCGAACGACGCGTCTCCCTCTCTCCATCTCTTCCAGAGGCAATCCCATGCACACTTCTTCCAGGCTCCTGCTCCCGCTCGCCCTCACCGTGGCCCTGGCCGCCTGCCAGCAGTCGGAGCCGCCGGCCGCGGCCGATGCCGCCGGTCCCGCGGCGGAAATCGCCGCCACCACCATCCCCGAGCCGGCCGTCGAGGCCGTCCAGGGCGTGTCGGGTACCTATGTGATCGACCCCGGCCACACCACCGTGATCGCGCAGTGGAACCACCTCGGCTTCTCCAACCCGGTCGCGAACTTCGGCGGGGCGGAAGGGCAGATCGTGTACGACGCCGACAACGTGTCCGCCTCCTCGGTCGAGGTCACGCTGCCGTTGACCGGGCTGAACTCGTTCGTCGCCGACTTCGACGCGCACCTGCGCAGCGCCGACTTCTTCGAGGCCGAAAAGTACCCGGCCGCGACCTTCCGCAGCACCGCGGTCGAATCGGCCGGCCCGAACAAGCTCAAGGTCACCGGCGACCTGACCATCAAGGACAACACCCATCCGGTGGTCCTGGACGTGACCATGAATCGCTTCGGCCAACATCCGATGGCCAACCGCGCCGCCGCGGGCTTCGACGCGACCACCACCCTCAAGCGCAGCGATTTCGGGCTGGGCATGGCGGCGCCGCACGTGAGCGACGAAGTGCAGCTCCGCATCACCACCGAAGCGCTGGTGGCCGCGCCCGAGGGCGAAGCGGCCGCGGGCTGAGGACACGGACATGCGCATCGTCAGGCCCGCCGCGGAGCGCGGTCACGTCAACGCCGGCTGGCTCGACAGCCGGCACACGTTCTCGTTCGGCCACTACCACGATCCCCGCTGGATGGGCTTCGGGCCGCTGCGCGTGATCAACGAGGACCGTGTCGCGCCGGGCGGCGGTTTCGCGCCGCACCGGCACGCGGACATGGAGATCCTGAGCTATGTGATCAGCGGTGCGCTCGCGCACCGCGACAGCAGCGGCGGCACGGGTGTGCTGCGGCCGGGCGAAGTGCAGTGGATGAGCGCCGGCAGCGGGATCGAGCACAGCGAGTACAACGGTTCGGACAGCGAGCCGGTGCATTTCCTGCAGATCTGGATCATGCCCGGCACTGCCGGGCTCGCGCCGGACTATGCGCAGCGTGCGTTCGACCCGGCGCTGCGCGAGGGGCGCTGGGCGACGCTGGCCTCGCCGGACGGCGTCGACGGCAGCCTGGCGATCCGCCAGCAGGCCAGCCTGCGTGGCACGCGGCTGGCGCGCGGTGTCGCGGTGGAACAGGCGCTGGATCCGGCGCGGCGCTACTGGCTGCACGTGGTGGAGGGCGCGGTCGATGTGGACGGGCAGCCGCTGTCGGCGGGCGATGCGCTCGGCGTCACGGCCGAATCCGGTGCGCTACGCCTGTCGGGTGCAGGCGAGGGCGCCGCCGAGCTGTTGCTGTTCGACCTCCCGCAATAGACGCATCCGCACGACGCGTCCCGGTCGCGGCCCCGGCCTCACAGGCGGCAGCCGCTCCGGGCTAGAATGCGCGGGTTCCATCCGGATGCCGTACACGCCATGACCGCCACGCAGTCCCAGCCCACGCAGGCCAATGCGCAAGCCCGCTACGAAGTCCGTCGCGGCGACCTGCCCCTGAGCTGCCCGCTGCCGTCGATGGCGCTGTGGAACTCGCATCCGCGCGTGTACCTGCCGATCGAGGCCGATGGCGGCGAAGCCGACTGCCCGTACTGCGGCGCGCACTTCGTCCTGGTCGACTGATCCCGCGGGCGGCACGCGCATGGCGCGCCCGCTGACCGTGGTGCAACTGCTGCCGGCGCTGGAGTCCGGCGGTGTCGAACGCTCCACCCTCGAGATCGCAGACGCACTGGTGCGCGCCGGGCATCGCGCCATCGTGGTGTCCGCAGGCGGCAGGCTGGTGCGCGACCTGCGCGCGCGCGGCGCGCAGCACGTCGAACTCGATATCGGTCGCAAGTCCCTGCTGGTGTTGCGGCACGTGCCGGCGCTGCGACAGCTGTTCGCGCGCGAACGGGTCGACATCGTGCACGCGCGCTCGCGGCTGCCGGCCTGGCTGGGCTGGCGCGCGCTCGCGGGCATGCCGGCCGCGGCGCGGCCGCGCTTCGTCACCACCGTGCACGGGCTCAACTCGCCCTCGCGCTACAGCGCGATCATGACGCGCGGCGAGCGTGTGATCTGCGTGTCGCGCACGGTGCGCGACTACGTGTTGCGGCATTACCCGGCAACCGATCCGCTGCGCCTGCGCCTGGTGCCGCGCGGCATCGACCCTGCCGACTTCCCGCGCAGGCCGCAGCCTGATCGCGATGCGCGCGCCCGCGTGGCCGCGCAACACCCGGCGCTCGGGGGCGATGGTCCGCTGCTGCTGCTGCCCGGCCGCGGTACGCGGCTCAAGGGTCATGCCGATGCGGTAGCGCTGCTCGCGACCCTGCGCGCCGGTGGCGTGGATGCCCGCCTGTGGATGCCGGGTGCCCGCGAACACGGCCGCGAGCGCTATCTCGCCGAACTCGAACAGCAGGCCGCGCGCGGTGGAGTGGCTGGCGCGCTGGCGATCACCGCGCCGACCTCTGCCATCGCCGAGGCCTATGCCGCCTGCGACCTGGTGCTGCAGCTCTCGCGCAAGCCCGAGGCCTTTGGCCGTACCGTGATCGAGGCGCTGGCCTGCGGGCGCCCGGTGGCGGGGTGGGAGCACGGTGGCAGCGGCGAACTGCTGCGCGAGCTGCTGCCAGGCGGCGCGGTGCCGCCGTTCGATGCCGCCGCGCTGGCGCTGGTGGTGCGCACGCTGCTCCAGCGCCCGCCGCCGCTTCCCGATACCATCCCGTTTACCCTGCAGACGATGCAGGACGCCACGCTTTCGGTCTATGACGAACTCCGCGACGATCCCGCCGTCCTCCTCGCCCGCTGAGGCGCAATCCGCCGGCTGGCGCTGGGCTCCGCACTGGGTGCTGGCCTTCGTGGCGCTGTGGCCCGCGCCCGGCTATGCGGAAGGCGTGATGGTGCTGGGCGCACTGGCGGCGATCGTGCACCTGCTGCTCGGCCGCTTCCGCGGCGGCATGCGCCTGCTCAGCCACCAGGCCTGGGCGCTGACCAGCGTGCTGTTCTGTGCGTACTGGCTGCCGCAGCTGGTGTCCTCGTTCGATGCGGTCGACCAGGGGCGCGCCTTCCGCGAATCGCTGGTCGACCTGCGTTACCTGCCGTTCCTGTGGCTGGCAGCCTCGGCTGTTGCGTCCGCGCGCGGGCGCCGCACGACCCTGGGTGGCCTGGCGGTGATTGTGCTGGTCTGGACGCTGGATGCGCTGGCCCAGGTGGTCAGCGGGACCAGCCCGCTGTTCTGGGGCATCGACACGCTCAAGCAGGCGATCAGCGGACGGCCGATGTGCAGCGTCGCCCAGCTCGCCACGGTCGACCGCCTCGGCGGCGTGCTGGGGCCGTGCAACCTCAAGCTGGGCGTGGTGCTGGCCAGCCTGTCGCCATTCGCGCTGTATGTCGCCGGGCGCCGTTTCGGCAGCGGCGGCTGGATCGTGGTCGCGCTGCTGGTGGGGACGGTGGTGCTGTTCGCCGGGTCGCGCGCGTCGTGGATCACCTACGCCCTGGTGCTGGCCTTCAGCGGCTGGGGCCTGCTGGGCTGGAGGAAGCTGCTGGGCGTGTTCGCGGCGGGCGCGATCGCCCTGGTCGTGCTGAGCTATGTGTCGCCGCAGGTGCAGCAGCGTATGGTGCGCACCGCCCAGGCCTGGACTGCGGAGGATGGCGCCGCCGGCGTCGACACCGCCCTGTCCGGACGCACGCGCATCTGGGGTGCGGCGCTGTGCATGGCGCGCGAGCACCCGGTCAACGGCGTGGGTGCGCGTGGATTCCGTCGTGCATTCCCGGCCTGCGATCCGGAGCCGGGTGAACCTGCGGCCTGGGGCGAGGGACCGGCCTTCCACGCGCACCAGATCGTGCTGGAGGTGCTGAGCGAAACCGGGCTGTTCGGCCTGCTGCTGTGGCTGGCCGGTGCGGCCATGGCCTGGCGCGCGTGGCGGTTCGCCGACACCGACGCGCGCAACCGCGCGCGTCCGGCCATGCTGGCGCTGGCGGTGACGGTGTTCCCGCTCAACACCCACCTGGCGTTCTATTCCACGTTCTGGGGGGGGGTGACCCTGCTGTTGGCGGCGCTGTACGCCGGCAGCCTGCTGGCCGGTCGCGATCACCGACAGGCCCCGTAGGAGCGGCTTCAGCCGCGAGCGCGATCCCGGATTTCGCGAAACCGGATGCCGCGATCGCGGCTGAAGCTGCTGGCCGGTCGCGATCACCGACAGGCCCCGTAGGAGCGGCTTCAGCCGCGAGCGTGATCCCGGATTTCGCGAAACCGGATGCCGCGATCGCGGCTGAAGACGCTCCTACAGCGGGTCGGTGTCGTAGGGCGAGCTGCCGTCCGGCTGACGCTTGAAGCGGCGATGGATCCACAGGTACTGCTCGGGCGCCGCACGCACCATCGTCTCGATGCCGGCGATCACGCGTGCGGTGTCGGTGGTCGCGTCCTGCGACGGGAACCCGTCCAGCGCCGGCCGCAGACATAGGGTGTAGCCGCCGTCGGCGCGCCGCCGATGCTCGAACAGCACCACCGCCGCGCCCGACAGCCGCGCCAGCGAATGGGTCGAGGTCAGGCTGTGCGCCGGCTGGCCGAAGAAGGGGACGTACACCGCATCGCCGCGGCTCGGGTCCTGGTCGGGTGCGTACCACAGCAGACCGCCCTTCTTCAGGTGGCGGACCGCGCCGCGTACGTCCTGCTTGGGGAACATGGCGGCCGCGTAGCGCGCCCGGCCGCGACGCACCGCCCATTCCATCGCCGGCGACGCGTGCGGCCGGTACATGCCGGCCAGCGGTACGTGGTCGCACATCAGCCGGCCGCAGATCTCAAGCGTGCTGAAGTGGCCGGACACCACGATCACGCCGCGGCCGCCGGCACGCGCGGCCTGCATGTGCTCCAGCCCTTCGACCACCAGGCCGTGGCGCATCGGATCGACCGAGCCCCACCAGGCGCGTGCGAATTCGAACAGGCCGGTGCCCAGTGCGGTGAAGTGCGCGCGCAGCAGCGCATCGCGCGCATCGGCATCGAGCCCGGGAAAGCACAGCGCCAGGTTGCGCGCGGCCACGTCCCGGCGGTCGCGCAGCAGCGTGCGCAGCAGCGTGCCAAGCCCGCGTCCGATCGCGCGCTGCCACAGCCACGGCAGGCGCGCGGCCAGCGCCATCAGGCCGATGCCGAGCCAGGTCGGCCAGTGGCGTGGCGACAGCGGCGGTGCGGGCAGCGTTGCGGACTCGGAAGCCATGTGTGGATTGTAGTCGCAGGCTGTGGCGGGCCACGGGTGGCGCTGCGATAGATCCGGGCGTGCGTTCCGATGCGGATGGAAAGGTCAGCTCGTCGAGGCATATCGCTTCGGTGCCGCATGTCATCCCAACGCGGTGTGGGATATGGGGGGCGCGAGCAGATCCCTCACCGCGTTCCGGATGGCAGTGAAGGCGCTGTTCAACGCTTGGCGCCTGCGGGCCGGACCGGCTTTGGCCCCATTCCCGCTATCCTGTCCGCATGCCCGCCGCCGACACGACCGAACGCCTGCTGCGCGGCCTGTACTCGGCCATGCTGTACCTGCTGGTGCCGGTGACGGTCTACCACCTGATCTGGCGCGGCTTTCGCCAGGAGGCGTACTTCGAGCGCTGGAGCGAACGCTACGCCCACTACGCCACGCCCGCGGCGGAAACCCCGGTATGGGTGCATGCGGTCTCAGTCGGCGAGGTGAACGCGGTCGCCCCGCTGGTCAACGCCCTGCTCGATGCTGCGCCGGAGCGGCGCCTGCTGATCACGACCATCACGCCCACCGGTTCGGCGCGCGTGCGCGCGATCTGGGGCGAGCGCGTGGACCACGTCTACCTGCCCTATGACCTGGGCGGTGCGGTGCGCCGCTTCCTTGCACACTTCCGGCCGAAGATCGCGCTGGTGGTGGAAACCGAGCTGTGGCCGAACCTGCTGTTCTGCTGCCGCGACGCCGGCGTTCCCGCCTACCTGGTCAACGCGCGCCTGTCGGAGCGCTCGCTGCGCGGATACCGCACGCTGCGGCCGCTGCTGGCGCGGGTCCTGGCCACGATGCGCCGCGTGGCCGCGCAGTCGGACGACGACGCGCGCCGCTTCGGCGCACTCGGCGCGCCGCCCGGGAAGCTCGTGGTCACCGGCAACCTCAAGTACGACATCGCGATCGATGCCGAGGCGCTGACGCGCGCGGCGACGGGGTTCCGCGAACGTATCGGCGGCCGGCCGGTCTGGATCGCCGCCAGCACGCATCCCGAAGAGGAGGCCGCGGTACTGGACATGCACCGGCGACTGCGCGAGCGCTGGCCCGACCTGCTGATGCTGTGGGCGCCACGGCACCCCGAGCGTTTCCGCGATGCGGCGCAGCAGGCCGTGGACGCCGGCTGGCGCGTGGCCACGCGCAGGCTGACCCGCTGGCCGGACGCGGAGGACGCAGTGTTCGTGCTCGACACGCTGGGCGAGTTGCAGCAGTTCTACGCCTGCGCCGACGTGGCCTTCGTCGGCGGCAGCCTGCAGGACATCGGCGGCCACAACCTGCTCGAACCGGCGGCCGTGGGCACGCCGGTGGTCAGCGGCCCGCACCTGCACAACTTTGCCGACATCGCACGACAGATGCAGGCCGCAGGCGCGCTGCGCGTCGGCCAGGACGCTGAAGCGTTGGGGACGGAACTGATCGGATTGATGGCCGATGCCGACGTGCGCGCGGCCATGCGCGACGCAGGCCTGGTCCTGGTGCGCGATGGCCGTGGCGCCCTGCAGCGCACGCTTGATGTGATCGCGCCGGACCTGCCGGCAGGACCGGCGTAACCGCCAGGGCCAGGTGAGCGACGGTGGCCTGGCAGCACGGAATCGCCCGATCGCCCGGCGCCCGGCGACGTTAGGCGTCAGCCACCGCTTCGTCGAGGCTAGGATCGGGCAGGACTACGGCAGCACGCGCTGCCACCGGACTGCGCTGCGCGTTCCGCAACCCGCGGCGAAGAGCGTGGCTGCCGAAGCCCGCATTGGCCCCGGAAACGACGGAGCCGGCGCAATGCGCCGGCTCCGGGTGTCGCGACAGCGGCGGCCGCGGCTTACTGCAGCGGTGCGGGCGCCGTGGTGTCGATGGTCAGCAGGCGGTTGACGTCCTGCACGGTGGCCGCGTCCAGGGTACCGGCCGCCTGTTCGAGCAGCAGCCGGTTGCGCAGGTAGTTGTAGCGCGCGCTGGCGTAGTTCTGCCGGGCCTGGAACAGGTTCTGCTGGTTGATCAGCACGTCGATGACGGTACGCGTACCGACTTCCAGGCCGACCTGCGAAGCGTCGTACGCACTCTGCGCCGAAACCAGCGCCAGGCGCCGCGCCTCGACCTCGCTGATGCCCGCGACCAGCGCCTGGTAGGCGTAGCGGGTATTGCGCTCGATCGCGCGCCGGCCCTGCTCGAGCTGGTCCTGGGCGATGTCGCGGCTGGCGATCGACTGGCGCACGCGCGACTGGGTGGCGCCGCCGGAGAAGATCGGCACGGTCAGGGTCAGGCCCAGGGTGTGGCCTTCGTCGGTCAGGCTGACGGTGCCGGGCGAGGGCGAGTACCAGCTGGTGTTGTTGCTGTAGTTCACGCCCAGGTCGAGCGTGGGCAGGTGGCCGGCCCGCGCGGTCTGCACGCCGTGTTCGGCGCCCTGCACCGCGTATTGCGCGGCCTGCAGGCTCGGGTTGGTGTCCAGCGCGCGCTGCACCCAGGCTTCGGCGTCGCCGCCGGCCGGCAGCTCGGGGCGGAAGTCGTCCGGCAGGGCACGCAGTGCATTGACCGGCGTGCCGGTGATCTCGGCCAGCGCCTGGTAGGCGTCCTGCAGCGCGTTGCGCACCAGGATCGTGTTGGCGCGCGCGCCGTCGTACTGGGCGCGGGCCTCATGCACGTCGGTGATCGGCGCCAGGCCGACTTCCAGGCGCCGGTCGGCGTAGTCGAACTGCTTCTGGAACGCGGCCTCGGCGGCCTCGGCCGCGCTCAGCGTCTCCAGCGCCACCAGCACGTCGAAGTAGGCGTTGGCGGTGCGCGTGATCAGCTCGTCGCCTGCGGCTTCCAGGTCGTAGTCGGCAGCGATGCTGTAGTCGCGCTGCGCGCGCAGGTTGGAGATCGCGCCGAGGTCGACCAGCGACTGGGTCAGGCGGCCGCTGTAGCTGCGGCTGCGGCCCGAACCGGTGTCACCCGCGTTGTGCGCGCGTCCCAGGCTGGCTGCGCCGCTGATCTGCGGCAGCAGAGCGGCGCGTGCCTGCACTGCATTCTCGCGGGTGGACAGGCGGCTGGATTCGGCGATCGACAGCTGCGGGTCGTTGGCCCGCGCCAGCTCGTAGGTCTGCATCAGGTCTTCGGCGAAGACCGGCGCGGACGAAAGGGCCAGGGCAAGGGAGAGAACCAGGGGGCGGCGAAGCATCGGGGATCCTTGGCGAAATGCGGGCGTGTCAGAACTTGAATTCGGGCACCGGTTCGGCGCCGGCGAGGTAGGGCAGGTCGGTCTCGAACAACGATTCATAGCGGCGGCCGTTGACGTCGTTGTGCAGCAGCACCGCTTCCATCACCGGCGCGCGGCCCCGCACCACGAACATGCGTCCACCCGGACGCAGCCACTCGAGGAAACGTGACGGCACGGTGTCGACCGCGCCCGATACGCAGACCACGTCGAACTGGCGGCCAGGCTCCCACGCGAACGCATCGGCAGCGACCACCGAGACGTTGCCGATGCCCTGGGCGCGCTGGCGGTCGCCGGCAGCGTCGGCCAGATCGGCGTGGCGCTCGATGCTGGTCACTTCGCGCGCCAGCGAGCCCAGGCAGGCGGCGAAGAAGCCGCTGCCCGTGCCGATCTCCAGCACGGACTCGCCGCCCTGCAGCGCAAGCGCCTGCAGCGCACGGCCTTCGAGCACGGGCTTGAGCATGGTTTCGCCGTGGCCGATCGGGAGTTCCAGGTCGGCATAGGCCAGGGCGCGGTGGGGCTCGCCCACGAAGGCCTCGCGCGGCATCCGCACCAGCACGTCCAGCACGCGTCCGTCGAGCACATCCCAGGGACGGATCTGCTGCTCGACCATGAGCTCACGGGCCTTGGCGTAATCGAACGTCATCTTGCGGAGTCCGGAAATAAAGGGGGAACGCGATTCTACCGGCCGGCTGGCACAAATTCCCCGGTGACCATCATCGCCAGCGGCCCGGAGACGGCTGAGTGCCGGAAGTCACCGCGACCGATGGCCTGCGGATCAGGGCGCAGGCGGCGGGCGGCGGGCATAGGCGCGCAGGAACATCCCGACCGTGGCCGCGATATGTTCCTCCACCGCAGCAGCGCCGGGGCGCTCGCACAGGCCGCAGGCCATCCGCGTGTGCAGATCGCCCTTGAGCAGGGCAAAGAACTGGCGGGCCGCGCGTGCGAGGTCCGGAATGTCCAGCTCTGCCGCGCGCGCCTCGAGGAAGGTCGTGAAGGCGTGCTCCACGCGTTCGGGACCGGCTTGCCAGAACAGCAGGCGCAGGCGTTCGTCGCCGCCGGGGCTCATCATCATCCGGTGGGTGGCCAGTGCTTCTTCGCTGGTGATCATCGCGAAGAAGGCGCGGGCGATGCCCGTCAGCTGCGATCCCAGCGGCGCCTCGGGGTCGGCCACGAACAGGTCGCCGGGCATCAGCGAATCGCAGACCAGCCGCACGGCCTCGCCGAACAGCGCTTCCTTGTCGCCGAAGTGACTGTAGACGGTGAGCTTGGACACCCCGGCCTCGGCCGCGATCTGGTCCATGCTCGCGCGCTCGAAGCCGTGACGCGTGAACATGCGTGCCGCGGCGTCCAGGATGGCGGCGCGCTTGGCCAGATCCTTGGGACGGCCGGGTCCGGGCAGAGGCTTGGGCTTGGTGGCGACGGGCGGGAGCTGCGGGGCCATGCCGGGAATACTAGACTAATCGGTTTGCTATTTATACTCTGCCTGCCCAGGCATTCACCCGGCGCTGCGGATGCACATGACCGATCGCTTCTTCCTGTGTGCCCTTGGTACGGCACTGGCCGGGCTGCTGTCCGCCTGTGGCGGCAGTGGCGATGCCGTGGAGACGCCGCGCCCGGTCCTGGTGGAACTGCCGCGCGGCGGTGCGGACGCCGCGGTCGTCACCTACGCCGGCGAGATCCGCGCCCGCGAGGAAAGCCCGCTCGCATTCCGCATCGGCGGCAACCTCGTCCGGCGCCACGTGGATGCCGGTGACCACGTGCGCAAGGGCCAGGTGCTGGCCGAACTGGACCCGGGCGACCAGCGCCTGCAGGCCGAGGCCGCACGGGCACAGCTGGCCGCCGCGGAAGCCGAACTGGCCCAGGTGAGCGCTGATCGAACCCGCCACGAGGCGCTGCTGCGCGAGCGCCTGGTGAGCCAGTCGGCGATGGACGCGCTGGAGGCGAGCTGGCGGGCGGCCGGGGAGCAGGCCCGCGTCGCGCGCGCGCAGCTCGATGTCGCCCGCAACCAGGCCGGCTACGCGCAACTGCGCGCGCCTCTCGATGGCGTGGTGGCCAGTCGGCTGGCCGAGGCCGGGCAGGTAGTCGCCGCCGGCCAGGCAATCTACACCCTGGCCGGCGACGGCGGCCGCGAAGTCGCGATCGCGCTGCCGGAATCGCATATCGGCGTGTCCCGCCTCGGCCAGCCGGTCGAGGTCGAACTCTGGAACGGACCGGAGCGACGCCTGCACGGGCGAATCCGCGAGATCGCCGCAGCCGCCGATCCGCAGGCGCGTACCTTTGCTGCGCGCGTGGCGCTCGATGCCGACGCCGTCGATGAGGTGGCGCTGGGCCAGAGTGCACGCGTGCACCTGCGCCTGGCGGGGGCGGGTGCGGCGCTGACCGTCCCGCTGACGGCGCTGCAGCCGGGGCCCTCGGGTGGGCATGCGGTGTGGGTGGTCGAGCCGGGCAGCGGCACGCTGCGCCTGGTGCCGGTGGAGCCCGGCCGCCTGGGGCAGGAACGGGTGCCGGTGCTGTCCGGACTGGCGCCCGACGACTGGGTGGTGACGGCGGGGGGGCATCTGCTGCGCGAAGGCCAGCCGGTGGCCCCGGTGGATCGCGACAACCGGCCGGTGGGCCCGGCCGCGCCGACGGCGGTATCCGCGGAACACGCGCGGTGACCGCCGCGACGTTGTGGCGGGTCGCGGCAGCCGGGTCGCGGCGCAGGATGCCGGGTGCCGCCCGCGCGCTGGCCGGCGCCCGCGCAACTGCCCGGCATCGCCGCGCCCCGCGCGGCCGAACGGAGCGCTGACCCATGCGCTTCAACCTGTCCGAGTGGGCGCTGCGCAACCGCAGCCTGGTGCTGTACGCGATGATCGTGGTCGCCATCGGTGGCGCGTTGTCCTACCTGCAGCTGGGGCGCTCGGAGGATCCGCCCTTCACCTTCAAGGCGATGGTGGTGCGCACCCTGTGGCCGGGTGCCACTGCCGACGAGGTCGCGCGCCAGGTCACCGAGCGCATCGAGAAGAAGCTGATGGAGACCGGCGAGTACGAGTACATCCGCTCGTACTCGCGGCCGGGCGAATCGCAGGTGATCTTCATGGCGCGCGATTCGATGCGCTCGCGCGACGTGCCGGGACTCTGGTACGAGGTGCGCAAGAAGATCGGCGACATCCGCGCGACCCTGCCCGAGGGCGTGGTGGGCCCGTTCTTCAACGACGAGTTCGGCGACACCTTCGGCAACATCTATGCGCTGACCGGGGAGGGCTTCGACTACGCCGTGCTCAAGGACTACGCCGACCGGGTCCAGCTGGAGCTGCAGCGCATCGAAAATGTCGGCAAGGTCGAACTGATCGGCCTGCAGGACGAGCGGATCTGGATCGAGGTCAGCAATACGCGGCTGGCTACCTTCGGCATCCCGATGGCGACGATCCAGCAGGCCCTGGCGCAGCAGAACGCTGTGTCGGCGACCGGGTTCTTCGAAACCCCGGGCGAGCGCGTGCAGCTGCGCGTGGATGGCGCCTTCGCCTCGGTCGACGACATCCGCCACTTTCCGATCCGCGCCGGGGACCGCACCGTCCGCCTTGGCGACGTTGCCACGATCACCCGCGGCTTCTCCGATCCAGCCGCGCCGCGCATGCGCTTCATGGGCCAGGACGCGATCGGACTGGGCGTGTCGATGCGCGAGGGCGGCGACATCCTGCGCCTGGGCAGCACGCTGGATGCGGCGTTCGAGCGCCTGCAGCGCACCCTGCCTGCGGGCATGGAACTGCGCAAGGTCACCGACCAGCCGGCCGCGGTGCGCGAGTCGGTGGGCGAGTTCGTCAAGGTGCTGGCCGAGGCGGTGGCGATCGTGCTGCTGGTCAGCTTCTTCTCGCTGGGCTTGCGCACCGGCCTGGTGGTGGGCGTCTCGATCCCGCTGGTGCTGGCGATGACCTTCGTGGTCATGGACTGGTTCGGCGTCGGCCTGCACAAGATCTCGCTGGGCGCGCTGGTGCTGGCGCTGGGGCTGATGGTCGACGACGCGATCATCGCGGTGGAGATGATGGCGATCAAGATGGAGCAGGGCTTCGACCGCTTCCGCGCCGCCGGCTTCGCCTGGACCAATACCGCCTTCCCGATGCTCACCGGCACCCTGGTGACCGCGGCGGGCTTCCTGCCGATCGCAACCGCCGCCTCGGGCGTGGGCGAGTACACGCGCTCGCTGTTCGAGGTGGTGGCGATCGCGCTGGTGGTGTCGTGGATCGCGGCGGTGCTGTTCATCCCCTGGCTGGGCGAGAAGATGCTGCCGGACATGCAGGCGCATGCGGGCAAGCCATCGCTGCTTCAGCGCCTGTCGGGATTCCTCTCGCGCTTGCGCGCTCGATCCTTCCCTCGCGTGCGTGCTGGTGGCGGGGTGGGCGGTCGTCGTGGCGCGGCGCCGGATGACGATGCAGCCGATCTGTCCGCCCGGCCCGTCGGCGCGGCAGGCGGAGGTTCATCGACGCACGGACCTGCGGTTCGGGAGCGCGCCTCTTCACCCGCCGCAAGCGGAGGCGGCAGCGCGCACGATCCCTACCAGACACGCTTCTACCTGCGCTTCCGCGGGCTGCTGGACTGGTCGCTGCGTCACCGCTGGCTGGTGGTCGGTGCGACGGTCGCAGCCTTCGCACTGTCGCTGGCGCTGTTCCGTTTCGTGCCGCAGCAGTTCTTCCCCGATTCCACGCGGCTTGAGCTGATGATCGACATGGAACTGGCCGAGGGCAGCTCGCTGCACGCGACCGAGGCGCAGGTGCGTCGGCTGGAGGCCATGCTGGCCGGCCGCGAAGGGGTCGACAACTATGTTGCCTACGTCGGTACCGGGTCGCCGCGCTTCTACCTGCCGCTGGACCAGCAACTGCCGCAGACCAACTTCGCCCAGTTCGTGGTGCGGGCGCAGGACCTGGATTCGCGCGAGGCGGTGCGCGCCTGGCTGCTGGACGCGGTGGTGCCCCGTTTCCCCGAGCTGCAGCTGCGCGTGACGCGGCTGGAGAACGGTCCGCCGGTCGGCTATCCGGTGCAGTTCCGCGTGTCGGGCGAACACGTCGAACGCGTGCGTGCGCTTGCCGAACAGGTGGCCGAACGGGTGCGCGCCAACCCGCACCTGGACAACGTGCACCTGGACTGGAGCGAGCCGAGCAAGGTGGTGCGCCTGCGCATCGACCAGGATCGCGCGCGCGCGCTGGGCATCAGTTCGCAGCGCGTGGCGCAGTTCCTGTCGGGCTCGCTCAGCGGGCTGCAGGTCAGCACCTTCCGCGAAGGCAACGAGCTGATCGGCGTGCTGCTGCGCGGCACCGGCGAAGAGCGCACCCACCTCGAGCTGCTCGGCAGCCTCGCGATTCCCGGTGGCGAGGGTGGGCCGGTGCCGCTGTCGCAGGTGGCCACGCTGGAGTACGGCTACGAGGACGGCATCATCTGGCATCGCGACCGCCTGCCCACGATCACCGTGCGCGCCGACATCCGCGACGGCGTCACGCCGCCGACGGTGGTGGCGCAGATCCTGCCCGCGCTGGAGGACATCCGCCAGGCGCTGCCGCCGGGCTACCTGCTGGAAACCGGCGGCACGGTCGAGGATTCGGCGCGCGGGCAGGACTCGATCAAGGCCGGATTGCCGCTGTTCCTGCTGGTGGTGGTAACCCTGCTGATGCTGCAACTGCGCAGCCTGTCGCGCTCGCTGCTGGTGCTGCTGACTGCGCCGCTGGGACTGATCGGCGTCACCCTGTTCCTGCTCGCCTTCCGCGTGCCGTTCGGTTTCGTGGCGATGCTGGGCACGATCGCGCTGGCGGGCATGATCATGCGCAACTCCGTGATCCTGGTCGACCAGATCGAGCAGGACATCGCTGCCGGCCACGCGCGCTGGGAAGCGATCATCGATGCCACGGTGCGCCGCTTCCGGCCGATCGTGCTGACCGCGCTGGCGGCGATCCTGGCGATGATCCCGCTCTCGCGCAGCGCCTTCTTCGGGCCGATGGCGGTGGCGATCATGGGCGGACTCACCATCGCCACGGTGTTGACGCTGCTGTTCCTGCCGGCGCTGTACGCGGCCTGGTTCCGGGTGCGGCGCGATGAACCGGCGCCGATCGCGGTGCGGTAACCACTCGCTTCGCTCCGGCTCTGCTCCCTCCCCCGCTTGCGGGGGAGGGCTGGGGTGGGGCTCAGTCCGACGCGACGGACCCTTCCGCGCGCCTGCGGCGCCCCCCATCCCGGCCTTCCCCCGCGCGCGCGGGAGAAAACGCGAACTCAGGTCGCGCCGGCCTTCCGGCCCCTCGCCGCCGCGTCGAGCAGCGCCATGAATGCGCGTGCGGCGTTCGACAGCGTGCGTCCGCTGTGGGTGACGTAACCCAGCCGGCGCCGCAGCCGCACGCCGGGGACGCGCAGCACCACCGTCGAGGCATCGAGCATCGTGTGCGGCAGCACGCTCCAGGCCAGGCCTACGCCGGCCAGCATCTTCAACGTCTCCATCGCGTTGGTGGTCATGTGCAGCCGCGCCGCCAGGCCATCGGCCGCGAAGCGTTCGGCCACGATGCGATGGGTGAACGTTCTGGCATCCGGCAGTACCGCCGGATGTCCGGCCAGTTCACGCAGCGTGGCACGCCCGCGCGCAGCCAGCGGATGGTCCGGTGCCACCACGAATTCCAGTGGATCGTCCCACACGGGGATGGCCCGCAATGGCGCCGCGGCCGGGCCGAGCGTGGTGATCGCCAGCTCCAGCCGTCCGTGCAGCACTTCCGCCCAGGCGTGTTCGGAGTCGAGAAAGCGAATATCGATCGCCGCCTGCGGATGGTCGTGGATGAAGCTGCGCAGCAGCGGCGGCAGCCGGTGCAGGCCGATGTGGTGGCTGGTGGCGAGGTTGAGCCGACCATCGACAGCCGCGTCGAGGTTGCCCAGGGCGCGGCGCGTGTCCTCCATCTCGCCGAGGATGCGGCGCGCGCGTGGCAGCAGCGCGCGGCCGGCTTCGGTCAGGGCAACTTCGCGGCCGATGCGATCGAACAGGCGTCGCTGCAGATGCTGCTCCAGTGCCGCGATGCGCTTGCTGACCGCAGGCTGGGTGAGGTGCAGGCGCTCGCCCGCCGCGGAGAAGCCGCCGCTTTCCACGACGGCCAGGAAGGCCTCCAGGCTGGCCAGTTCCATCCAGTCTCACCGGTTATGCAATGGATGAAGAATATGAATTGGAGTTATCGAAAGCAATTGCCTAGCATGGCCGCATCGAAGGCACCGCGGAGCGGGCGATGGCAGGCAGGACCCTCTACGACAAGCTGTGGGAGATGCACGAGGTCAGGCGCCGCGACGACGGCTCATCGCTGATCTACATCGACCGCCACATCCTCCATGAAGTGACCTCGCCGCAGGCCTTCGAGGGCCTGCGCCTCGCCGGCCGCAGGCCCTGGCGCGTGGACGCCAACATCGCCACCCCCGACCACAACGTGCCGACCACGAAGGCCGAGCGCCAGGGCGGGCTGGAAGCGATCGTCGACGAGGTCTCGCGGCTGCAGGTGCAGACGCTGGACGAGAACTGCGACGAGTTCGGCATCCTCGAGTTCAAGATGAACGATGCGCGCCAGGGCATCGTGCACGTCGTCGGCCCGGAGCAGGGCGCCACCCTGCCGGGCATGACCGTGGTCTGCGGCGATTCGCATACCTCCACCCATGGCGCCTTCGGCGCGCTGGCGCACGGCATCGGCACATCCGAGGTCGAGCACGTGCTCGCCACCCAGTGCCTGGTCGCCAAGAAGATGAAGAACATGCAGGTGCGCGTGGAAGGCCGCATCGGCCCCGGCGTCACCGCCAAGGACATCGTGCTGGCGATCATCGGCCGCATCGGCACGGCCGGCGGCAATGGCCATGCGCTGGAGTTCGCCGGCAGCGCGATCCGCGACCTGTCGATCGAAGGGCGCATGACGATCTGCAACATGGCGATCGAGGCGGGCGCACGCGTCGGCATGGTGGCGGTGGACGACAAGACCATCGACTACGTGCGGGGCCGCCCGTTCGCGCCGGAGGGCGCGGACTGGGACGCCGCCGTGGCGGTGTGGAAGACGCTGGTGTCCGATCCAGATGCGGATTTCGACGCCGTGGTCGAGTTGCGCGCGGAAGACATCAGGCCGCAGGTCAGCTGGGGCACGTCGCCGGAGATGGTGCTGGCGGTGGACCAGAACGTGCCGGACCCGGCGGTGGAGGCCGACCCGGTCAGGAAGGACTCGATCGAGCGCGCCCTGAAGTACATGGGCCTGCAGCCCAACCAGCCGATCACTTCGATCAGGCTGGACCGCGTGTTCATCGGCTCGTGCACCAACTCGCGCATCGAGGACCTGCGCGCGGCCGCCGAGGTCGCGAAAGGCCGCAAGGTTGCCGCCAGCATCAAGCAGGCGCTGGTGGTGCCAGGATCGGGCCTGGTCAAGGCGCAGGCCGAGGCCGAAGGGCTGGACCAGGTATTCCTCCAGGCCGGCTTCGAGTGGCGCGAACCGGGCTGCTCGATGTGCCTGGCGATGAACCCCGACAAACTTGGAAATGGCGAGCACTGCGCCTCCACTTCCAACCGCAACTTCGAAGGCCGCCAGGGCACGGGCGGGCGCACCCACCTGGTGAGCCCGGCGATGGCCGCCGCCGCCGCGGTGGCCGGTCACTTCGTCGATGTGCGCGAACTGATGTCAGCCTGAGGTCCAGCCGATCATGAAAGCCTTCACCACCCATGCCGGCCTGGTCTGCCCGCTGGATCGCGCCAACGTCGACACCGACCAGATCATCCCGAAGCAGTTCCTCAAGTCCATCAAGCGCTCGGGCTTCGGCCCCAACCTGTTCGACGAGTGGCGCTATCTCGACGAGGGCCAGCCTGGACAGGACAGCAGCCGCCGACCGGTCAACAGGGACTTCGTGCTGAACTTCCCGCGTTACGCCGGCGCCAGCGTGCTGCTGGCGCGCGAGAATTTCGGCTGCGGCTCCTCGCGCGAACACGCGCCGTGGGCGCTCGAGGAATACGGCTTCCGCGCGATCATCGCGCCGAGCTTTGCCGACATCTTCTACAACAACAGCTTCAAGAACGGGCTGCTGCCGATCGTGCTGGCCGACGAGGCGGTCGATGCGCTCTTCGCGCAGTGCGAGGCAACCGAGGGTTACACGCTGACCGTCGACCTTGCCGCGCAGACGGTGACGCGACCCGATGGCGTACGGTATGCCTTCGAGGTCGACGGATTCCGCAAGCACTGCCTGCTCAACGGCCTCGACGACATCGGCCTGACCCTGCAGGAGAAGGACGCGATCGCCGCGTTCGAGACACGGCACCGCGCCGCGCAGCCCTGGCTGTTCGCCCCCCGCCCCTGAGCGCCGCCGCCCGTCCGGGTCCGGTCACCCCAGTCCCTCGTAGCCCGGATAAGCGCAGCGCATCCGGGACCGACGCAACCCCGGATGCGCTGCGCTTATCCGGGCTACGGGTGTCCGGCCTGGGCAGCGTCTGCCTGATCTTCAGGATTGCAAGGCATTGGCGCGTTGGAAGCGCGTAACGCCCCGCGCAGCCCTGCTGGCCAGCTCCTGAGCGCTCCCGCCAATCCCCGGTGCGCCCCGCAGTCCACCGTAGCCCGGATAAGCGCAGCGCATCCGGGACCGACGCACCCCGGATGCGCTGCGCTTATCCGGGCTACGGGTGTCCGGCCTGGGCAGCGTCTGCCTGATCTTCAGGATTGCAAGGCATTGGCGCGTTGGAAGCGCGTAACGCCCCACGCAGCCCTGCTGGCCAGCTCCTGAGCGCTCCCGCCAATCCCCGGTGCGGCCCCGAGTCCACCGTAGCCCGGATAAGCGCAGCGCATCCGGGACCGACACAACCCCGGATGCGCTGCGCTTATCCGGGCTACGGGTCCGTTGCGCGCTGTCAGGGGCGTCAGTACACGCCCTGCGCCAGCATCGCGTCGGCTACCTTCACGAAGCCGGCGATGTTGGCGCCGTCGACGTAGTTGATGCTGCCGTCCTCGCGCTTGCCGTGGCGCACGCAGTGGCCGTGGATGTCCTTCATGATCGCGTGCAGGCGCTCGTCGACTTCGGCGTGATGCCACGACAGCCGCAGCGCGTTCTGGCTCATTTCCAGGCCCGACGTGGCCACGCCGCCGGCGTTGCTGGCCTTGCCCGGCGCATACAACGTGCCGGACTCGAGGAACACGTCCACCGCTTCCAGGGTACTCGGCATGTTCGCGCCTTCGGCCACGCAGACCACCCCGTTGTGCACCAGCGTGCGGGCGTCGTCGGCGTCCAGCTCGTTCTGGGTGGCGCAGGGCAGGGCGATCTCGGCGGGAATATGCCAGGGCCGCTTGCCGGGCAGGAACTCGAAGCGCGCGTCGTCGCCCAGTTCGGACAGACGCCCGCGGCGCAGATTCTTCAGCTCGGCGATCTCGCGGATGGCCTCCGGGTCGAAGCCGTCCCGCGCGTACAGGGTGCCGTCCGAATCGCTGAAGGTCAGCACCTTGCCGCCCAGCTCCTCGGCCTTGATCGCCGCGAACTGCGCCACGTTGCCCGAGCCGGAGATCAGCACCCGCGCGCCCTGCGTCTCGCGCCGGGCGTGGTGCAGCATCTGCTCCACGAAGTAGACCGTGCCGTAGCCGGTCGCCTCCGGCCGCATCAGGCTGCCGCCGTAGGACAGCCCCTTGCCGGTGAACACGCTGCCGGCCTGGTTGGACAGCTTTTTCATCATGCCGGCCATGAAGCCGACCTCGCGCGCACCCACGCCGATGTCGCCCGCGGGCACGTCGGTATCGGGTCCCAGGTGGCGGTGCAGCTCGAACATCAGCGCCTGGCAGAAGCGCATCACCTCGCCGTCGCTCCTGCCCTTGGGGTCGAAGTCCGAGCCGCCCTTGCCGCCGCCCATGGGCAGGGTGGTCAGCGCGTTCTTGAAGGTCTGCTCGAAGGCCAGGAACTTGAGGATCGACAGGTTCACCGACGGGTGGAAGCGCATGCCGCCCTTGAACGGGCCGATCGCCGAACTGTGCTGCACGCGCCAGGCGCGGTTGACCTGCACGTTGCCGCGGTCGTCGACCCAGCTCACGCGGAACTGGACCACGCGCTCAGGCTCGACCAGGCGCTCCATCAGGCCGTGCTGGGCGTACTCGGGAAATCGCTCCAGGAACGGCCACAGGCTGGCCGTGACTTCCTTCACCGCCTGCAGGAACTCGGGCTGGCCTGGATCGCGGCGTTCGATCCGCGCGAGGAATTCGTTCCTGGTAACCCGCATCTGCATCCCCTGTCTGTGTTCGTTGTCGTCGACCCTTGCCATGCCCTGTCCGCAGGCGATGCAGCCTCAGGCCAGTCGGTCGAGTACGGCCTGCGCGGCGGCGGCGGTGCTGACCGCCTCACCCGGCGCGGCGAGATCCGCAGTGAAAACCTTCGCGTCCAGCGCGGCGGAGACGGCGGCTTCCACCGCCGCGGCCTCGGCCTCGAGCCCCAGCGAATGGCGCAGCAGCAGCGCGGCGCTGAGGATCGTGGCGTAGGGGTTGGCGATGCCCTTGCCGGCGATGTCCGGCGCCGAGCCGTGGATCGGCTCATAGATGCCGACCTTGCCGGCGCCCAGCGATGCCGAGGCCAGTAGCCCCAGCGAACCGGCCAGCATCGAGGCCTCGTCGGTGAGGATGTCGCCGAACATGTTCTCGGTCACGATCACGTCGTAGGCACGCGGCTTGGACAGCAGGTGCATCGCCATCGAGTCGACCAGCTGGTGCTCGAGGGTCACGTCGGCGAATTCCTCGCGCATCACCCGCGTGGTCACGTCGCGCCACAGGCGCGAGGTTTCCAGCACGTTGGCCTTGTCGACCGAGGTCAGGTGGCCGCGGCGCTGGCGCGCGAGCGTTGCGGCGTTGCGTACCACGCGTTCGATCTCGACCACGCTGTAGCGGCACAGGTCGGTGGCGTCTGCGTCGCTGCGGGTCTTGTCGCCGAAATAGATCCCGCCGGTGAGCTCGCGCACGACCACGATGTCCACGCCCTGCAGCAGTTCGGGCTTGATCGGGGACGCATCGAGGGCGGCCGCATGCGGCTTGACCGGGCGCAGGTTGGCGAACAGACCCAGGGCCTTGCGGATCGCCAGCAGGCCCTGCTCCGGGCGGACCTTCGCGTTCGGGTCTGACCACTTCGGGCCGCCAACGGCGCCGAGCAGGATCGCATCAGCCTTGCGTGCGGCTTCGAGCGTGGCCGTCGGCAGTGGCTCGCCGTGGCGGTCGATCGCGATGCCGCCGATGTCGTGCTCGGCGAACGAGAACACATGGCCGAAGCGTGCGGCGACAGCTTCCAGGACGGGCAGGGTGGCGGAGACGATCTCGGGGCCGATGCCGTCCCCGGGCAGTACGACAATGTCAGCGTGCATGGATTTCAAAGGCGAACGTGGAAGAGGGGCGGACGGCGAAGGCGCTGTCCGCCTGGGCGTGCCACCGGATGTGCAGGCGCATCCGGCGACGGTGTGGATCGGGTCAGGCGCTCGCGCGGGCGTCGATGTCGGGCCTGCCGGCAGGCGTGCGGCGCAAGATGCGATTGGCGACGTCCAGCCAGGCCAGCGCGCTGGCCTCGATGATGTCGCGGCTGGTGCCGGTGCCCTGGTACTCGACGCCGCCGTGGTGGACGCTCAGCGATGCCTCGCCCTGCGCATCGGTGCCGAGGCCGACGCTGTGCACGCTGTAGCTTTCCAGCGACAGCTTCACTCCGGTCGCGTTGGCCAGGGCCGCGAACAGTGCATCGACGGGGCCGTCGCCAAGTGCGCTTTCGCTGATCTTCCTGCCTTCCGGGTCCGAGAGTTCGACCTGCGCGCTCGCGCGCTGGCCGCGGTCGCTGATGGTCATCGACGACAGGCGATAGCCCTGGCCATCGAGGCCGCCATTGATCAGCCGCTCCAGGTCGTCGTCCTCGACCACGCGCTGCTGCTCGCACAGGTCCTTGAAGCGGGCGAACACCTGGTCCAGCTGCTCGTCCTCCATCGTGTAGCCGAGCGCGCGCAGGCGGTGTTCCAGCGCTGCGCGGCCGCTGTGGCGGCCCAGCACCATCTTGGTGTCGGGCCAGCCCACGTCGGACGGGTTCATGATTTCGTAGGTGCTGCGGTTGCGCAGCATGCCGTGCTGGTGGATGCCCGACTCGTGCGCGAACGCGTTCTGGCCAACGATCGCCTTGTTGCGCTGTACCGGCATGCCGATCAGGCGCTGCAGCAGCTGCGAGGTCGGGACCAGCCGCTGCGTGTCGATGCGCGTGTCGATGCCGTAGAAGGCGTTGCGTACCTTCAATGCCATGACCAGCTCTTCCAGCGCGGCGTTGCCGGCGCGCTCGCCGATGCCGTTGATGGTGCACTCGATCTGGCGCGCGCCGCCCTCCATCGCCGCCAGCGAGTTGGCCACGGCCAGGCCGAGGTCGTTGTGGCAGTGGGCGCTGAAGATCACGTCGCGCGCGCCCGGGATGTTCGCGATCATGCGTTCGAACAGGCCACGGATCTCTTCGGGCGTGGTGTAGCCCAGGGTGTCGGGGACGTTGATCGTGGTAGCGCCGGCGGCGATGGCGACGCCGATCGCCTCGTGCAGGAAATCTTCCTCGGTGCGGGTGCCGTCTTCGGGCGAAAACTCGATGTCCTCGACGTAGCGGCGCGCCATGGCCACATGCGTGCCAATCGAGTCGACCACCTGCTGCCTGCTCATCCGCAGCTTGTGCTCGCGGTGCAGCGGACTGGTGGAGAGGAAGACGTGCATGCGCGGCCTGGCGGCGCCCTCGAGCGCGCGCGCGGACGCTTCGATGTCGGCGGGGAGGCAGCGCGAGAGGACCGCCAGGGTGGTGTTGCGCAGCTCGCGCACGATCTGCGCGGTGGCGTCGCGATCGGACTGCGAACTGGCCGGGAAGCCGGTTTCGATGATGTCGACGCCCAGTTCGGCCAGCGCGCGCGCCATCACCACCTTCTGCTGCGGCGTCATGCTGCAACCGGGTGACTGCTCGCCGTCGCGCAGGGTGGTGTCGAAGATGCGTACGAATTCGGGGGTGCTGCTCATGCGAGGAGTTCCTCGGGAAGATCCTTGCGGATGTTACTCGGTGCGGATTTCTGCCGCGGCGACGGTGTATCGGAGACGGGGAGAAGGCCGGCGGGAAGCGGGGTACGCTTCGCCGCCGGCAGCGGAAGTCGCTCGCGCACGCGCCTGCGCGGCTTGCGCGGCGGGCGCGGACGGACCTCCGACAGCAGGGTGGCGAGCACGCCGGCGTCGACATTGCCGCCGGACACCACCGCGCACTTGCGCTTGCCGGCCACGCGTTTGCCGGCGGCCAGCGCCAGTGCGCCTGCGCCCTCGGCGATCACATGTTCCTCCAGTGCCAGGCGCACCAGGGTCTCGCGCAGCTCGGCCTCGCGCACGATGACGACGTCGTCCAGCAGCTCACGCAGGATGCGTTCGGTGAGGTAGCCAGGCTCCTTCACCCGCACGCCGTCGGCCAGCGTGGTGCGCGGGTCGACCAGGCTGCGGTCGCCGTTGAGCGCGCGCGCCATGGAGTCGATGCCTTCGACCTGCGCGCCGATGATGCGCACGCCCTGGGACTTCAATGCCAGCGCCACCCCCGAGGCCAGGCCGCCACCGCCGATCGGCACCAGCACCACGTCGGGGTTCATCGCCGCGGCGATCTCCAGGCCGACCGTGCCCTGGCCGGCAATCACGTCGGGATCGTCGAATGCCGACAGCAGCCTGAAGCCGTTGTGGTCGGCCAGTTCCTTCGCGAACGCCTTGGCCTCGTCGTAGGTGTCGCCGTGCAGGCGCACGGTGGCGCCCCAGTGGGCGACGCCGGCGACCTTGGTTTCCGGCGCGTTCTTCGGCATGACCGTGATGGCCGGGATACCGAGCCGGTACGCGGCCCAGGCCATGCCCTGGGCGTGGTTGCCGGCCGAGGCGGTGATGACGTAGCGGTCGTCGCCGCGCTCGCGCGCGGCCAGCAGCGCATTCAATGCGCCGCGCACCTTGTACGAGCCGGTGCGCTGCAGGTTCTCGAGCTTGAGCCAGGTGCCGAAACGCTCGGCGTAGTGGGTCGGGGTGACGTCCAGGTACCTGCGCAGCCGCGCCTGCGCCGCCAGCACGTCGCTGGCGGTCACTTCGATGGTGCTGGCTACGGCAGGGTCCATCAGACTGTCGTCAGCCAGTGGCGGTATGCGGCTTCCTGGCCGCGCACGACCCGGCCATACAGCGCCTGCAGGCCGCGCGTGACCGGGTTGTCGCCGTACTGGCGATCCTCGATCTGCGCCACCGGAGCGACCTCGGCCGCGGTGCCGCAGGCGAACACCTCGTCGGCGTCCAGCAGTTCGGACAGCGGCACGGTGCGCGACTCCGCGCCGCTGAGCTGCAGCAGGGTGTCGCGGGTGATGCCGGGCAGCGCGTCGCGGTGCTCGACCGCGGTGATGCGCCCGTCCTTGACCATGAACACGTTGGCACCGGTGCACTCGACCACGTTGTTGTCGCGGTCGGTGAACAGGGCCTCGTCGAAGCCGCGCGCCTTGGCCTCGCGCTTGGCCAGGATCGAGTTCACATAGCCGCCGCAGAGCTTGAGCGGCGGCAGCGAGTCGGCCGGGTTGCGGCGCCAGCGGCTCACGCCCAGGCGCGCGCGGCTGCCGTTGAGGTGCACGTGGGTGGCGGTGGTGGCGACCATCAGGTGCGGCACGTGGCCTTCGACATCGAGGCCGAAGCTGCCCTCGCCGAACCACGCCAGCGGACGGATGTAGGCGTCGCGGTGGCCATTGGCGCGCAGCGTGGCCAGCGTCGCCTCGGCGCACTGCGCAGGGTCGAAGGGCAGGCCGAACATGTCCGCGCCCTGGCGCATGCGCTCGAGGTGTTCGGGCAGGCGGAACACGGCCGCGCCATCGTCGGTGGCATAGGCGCGGATGCCTTCGAACACGCCGCTGCCGTAGTGCATGGCGTGCGTGGTCAGGCCGGCCTGCAGGGTGTCGGTCGCGACCAGGGCACCGTCGAACCAGGCCAGGGTCTGCGCGGGCGTGGCGACCGGCTGCGTAGCGGCCGCGTGGCGGGCGTGGGCTTCGGCGATGGGGGTGACGGTGGCGCTCATGTGGGGTCCGTTGGACAGGTCGCGAGGGGATGGTGGAACGCAGGTTGGCGGAACATCAGGGGCAGGGCTGTACTTGCACCGACAGGCAGTCGTAGAGCTTCGCCAGCTGCGCCTGCAGGGTGGCGTCGGCGCGTTCGCCTTCGACGGTCAGGCGCAGCCGCCACTGCTCGCCATCGGCGCCGGCTTCGCCGTCGACGGCCAGCGGGCGGAAGCCGCGTCGTTCGGTCGCGCCCAGCACGCGTGGAAGCACGCCCTCGGCGCGGCGCAGGATGAAATCAAGCTGGTAGCGCATTGCTCGGTGCTCCGGAAGCGGGCGTGGAGGTGGAGGGCGCCGCCGGCTCGCCGGTGTCCAGCGTGCCGGCATCGTCCGGGTCCATCATCTGCGCGTTGTTGTGGTTGGGCGGCACCAGCGGCCAGACGTTGGCGGCCGTGTCGATCGCCACGTGCAACAGGGTCGGGCCTTCGGCGGCCAGCAGCGCCTTGAGCGCATCGTCCACGCCAGCGGCCTTGTCCACGTGCAGGGCCTGGATGCCGAAGGCGCGCGCCACTTCGGCGAAATCCGGATTGTCGGACAGGTCGATTTCCGAATAGCGCTTCTCGAAGAACAGTTCCTGCCACTGGCGGACCATGCCCAGCGCGGAGTTGTCGAGCAGCACGATCTTCACCGGCAACCGGTAGCGGCGGATCGTCGCCAGCTCCTGGATGTTCATCATGAACGAGCCGTCGCCGCTGACGCAGATCACCTGCGCCGCCGGGCTTTCCATCTGCGCGCCCATCGCCGCCGGCAGGCCGAAACCCATGGCGCCCAGCGCGCCGCTGGTCAGGTGCTGGCGCGGATGCTGGAAGCGCCAGTGCTGCGCGACCCACATCTGGTGCTGGCCGACATCGCAGGCCACCACCGCGTGCGGCGACAGTTCGCTCAGGCGCTTGAGCAGGGCCGGCGCGTAGACCTTTTCGCCGGGTGCGTCGTAACGCGGCGCGTGGCGGTTGCGTCGCTCGGCGCAGACTTCGCGCCAGGCCTTGCGCGGGGCCGCGTGGCGGCCTTCCATCTGTGCGGCCAGCGGCGCGGCCAGGCGGCTGAGGCTGGCGGCGATGTCGCCCGGCACCGACACATCGACGCTGCGCAGCTTGCCGATCTCGCAGCAGTCGCCGTCCAGGTGCACCACCCGCGCATGCGGCGCGAACTCGGCCAGCTTGCCGGTGGCGCGGTCGTCGAAGCGCGCCCCGACCACGAACAGCAGGTCGCATTCCTGCACCGCCATGTTGGCGGCGCGGCTGCCGTGCATGCCCAGCATGCCCAGGTTGGACGGATGCTGCGCCGGCAGTGCGCCCAGCGCCTTGAGCGTGAGCACGGTGGGCAGGCCGGTCAGGTCGACGAACTCGCGGAATGCATCGATCGCATCGCCCAACACCACGCCGCCGCCGGCATAGACCACCGGCTTGGTGCACTGGGAGATGAGCGCAGCGGCTTCGTGCAGCGCGGCGTCCGGCGGCGCCGGCACCGGGTCGACCGGCAGCGGCGAATGCACCGGCAGGTGCGAGGCGTCGGCCACCTGCACGTCCTTGGGCAGGTCGATCAGCACCGGCCCGGGACGCCCGCTGCGTGCGATGCGGAACGCCTCGGCGAACATGCGCGGCAGGTCGTCGACGCTGCGCGGCAGGAAGCTGTGCTTGACGATCGGCATGGTCATCGCGAACACGTCCAGTTCCTGGAACGCGTCGGTGCCCATCAGGAACGTCGGCACCTGGCCGGTGAGGACCACCATCGGCACCGAGTCGAACATGGCGTCGGCGATGCCGGTCACCAGGTTCGAGGCGCCCGGGCCCGACGTCGCCACGCACACGCCGACGCGGCCGCTGGCGCGGGCGTAGCCGTTGGCCGCGAAGGCCGCGCCCTGCTCGTGCCGTACCAGCACGTGCCTGAGCGTCGACGCGCCGTGCAGCGCGTCGTAGAACGGCATGATCGTTCCGCCGGGGTAGCCGAAGAGCGCATCAACGCCCTCGGCCTCGAGTGCCTGCACCAGCCACTGCGCACCGTTCATCACGCGGCCTCTTTCTCTTCCTTCGGGGAGTTGTCCAGCCACACCATCTTTGCGCGAAGCTTCTTGCCGACCACTTCGATCGGATGATCGAGGTCGGCCTGCTTGAACTTGTTGTAATTCGGCAGGCCGGCAGCGTGCTCGGCCACCCAGTTGCGGGTGAAGGTGCCGTCCTGGATGTCCTTGAGCACCTCGCGCATGCGCTCCTTGGTGCCGGCGTCGATCACGCGCGGACCGCTGACGTAGTCGCCGTACTGCGCCGTCTCGGAGACGAACTCGAGCATGCGGGTGATGCCGCCTTCGTAGAACAGGTCGACGATCAGCTTCAGCTCATGCAGCACTTCGTAGTAGGCGATCTCGGGCTGGTAGCCCGCTTCGACCAGCACTTCGAAGCCGGCCTGCACCAGCGACGAGGCGCCGCCGCACAGCACGGCCTGCTCGCCGAACAGGTCGGTCTCGGTCTCTTCCTTGAAGGTGGTCTCGATCAGGTTGGCGCGCGCGCCGCCCAGGCCGCCGGCGTAGGCCAGCGCCAGGTCCTTGGCCTTGCCGCTCTTGTCCTGGTAGATGGCGTAGATGCAGGGCACGCCGCGGCCGATCTCGTATTCGCGACGCACCAGCGCGCCCGGGCCCTTGGGCGCGACCAGCACCACGTCCAGATCCTCGCGCGGCTTGATCATGTCGAAATGCACGTTCAGCCCGTGCGCGAACAGCAGGCAGGCGCCGGCCTTCATGTTCGGCGCGATCGCGTCCTCGTAGACCTGCCTCTGCACCATGTCCGGCGTAAGGACCGCGACCAGGTCGGCTTCCTTCACCGCCTCAGCGGGTGCCTTGACGTTGAAGCCGTCGGCCTTGGCCTTGGCCTCGGTGGGGCCACCGGGGCGCAGGCCGACGGTCACGTCGAAGCCCGAATCGCGGAGGTTCAGCGCATGGGCACGGCCCTGGCTGCCATAACCGACGATGGCGATGCTGGGCTTGGGAAGCGAAGACTGGGTCATTTCAGGGCTCTCTGTGGAACGGTGTGTTGGAAGGGTGGGTGCGAGGCAATAAAAAACCCCGCCCTTGCGGTGCGGGGTTTGCGATTTGGCGCTTCCTGCTTACGCGCCCGATCGTCCCGCACCTGTTGGCGAGGTAATAAGTACGAGTACGAGAATGGACGCCGCGCTGGCGTCGTGGGCATTCGTCGTGGGCGTGTGGCGTTGCAGCATTCCTGCAAACTAACCCCGGCTTTCAGGGCTTGTCAAGCGCAAGGCTTGACAAATGACTGCGGCTTTCGTTGCGGGTGAAATCATTGCAGCCGTAACGTCGCAAAGCACGCAGAATTCCCGCTTTGACGCGTTGCGTCATTCTCCCCCGCGAAGTCCATGCCCGAATACCGCTCCAAGACCTCCACCCACGGCCGCAACATGGCCGGCGCCCGCGCGCTGTGGCGCGCGACGGGCATGCGCGACGGGGATTTCCAGAAGCCCATCATCGCCATCGCCAACTCCTTCACCCAGTTCGTGCCCGGGCACGTGCACCTGAAGGACCTCGGCCAACTGGTCGCGCGCGAGATCGAGCGCGTCGGCGGCGTGGCCAAGGAGTTCCACACCATCGCCGTGGATGACGGCATCGCGATGGGCCATGACGGCATGCTGTATTCGCTGCCCAGCCGCGAGATCATCGCCGACTCCGTCGAGTACATGGCCAATGCGCACTGTGCCGACGCGCTGGTGTGCATCTCCAACTGCGACAAGATCACGCCCGGCATGCTGATGGCCGCACTGCGGCTCAACATCCCGACCGTGTTCGTCTCCGGTGGTCCGATGGAGGCCGGCAAGACCCGGCTGTCCGACCAGAAGCTCGACCTGGTCAATGCGATGGTGATGGCGGCCGATGCTTCGGCCACGGACGAGGAGGTGGCCGCCGTCGAGCGCAGCGCCTGCCCGACCTGCGGCTCGTGCTCGGGCATGTTCACCGCCAACTCGATGAACTGCCTGACCGAGGCTTTGGGCCTGTCGCTGCCCGGCAACGGCACGGTGCTGGCCACGCATGCCGACCGCGAGCAGCTGTTCCTGCGCGCCGGGCGCACCGCGGTCGAACTGGTGCACCGCTGGTACGGCGCCGGCGACGAGCGCGCGCTGCCGCGCGGCATCGCCACGTTCGAGGCCTTCGAGAACGCGATGACGCTGGACATCGCGATGGGCGGTTCGACCAATACCATCCTGCACCTGCTTGCCGCGGCGCAGGAGGCGGAAGTGCCGTTCACCCTGCATGACATCGACCGCCTGTCTCGGCACGTGCCGCAGCTGTGCAAGGTCGCGCCCAATACGCCCGACTATCACGTCGAGGACGTGCACCGCGCCGGCGGGATCATGGCCATCCTGGGCGAGCTCGCGCGCGGCGGCCTGCTGCACACGGGCGCGGCGACGGTGCATGCGAAGACGCTGGGCGAGGCGATCGCGCAGTGGGATGTCACCGGCAACGACGACGAAGCCCTGTCGACGTTCTTCCGCGCCGGCCCTGCCGGCATTCCCACCCAGGTCGCCTTCAGCCAGTCCACGCGCTGGCCGACGCTCGACACGGACCGGGAAACGGGCTGCATCCGCAGCGTCGCCCACGCCTATTCGCAAGAGGGCGGCCTGGCCGTGCTCCACGGCAACATCGCGCTCGATGGCAGCGTGGTGAAGACCGCCGGCGTGGACGAGTCGATCCATGTGTTCGAAGGCAGTGCCCGCGTCTTCGAGAGCCAAGACGCCGCGGTGCAGGGCATCCTCGGTGACGAGGTGCAGGCCGGCGACGTCGTGGTGATCCGCTACGAAGGTCCCAAGGGCGGCCCGGGCATGCAGGAAATGCTGTATCCGACCAGCTACCTGAAGTCCAAGGGCCTGGGCAAGCGCTGCGCCCTGCTCACCGATGGCCGCTTCTCCGGCGGCACCTCGGGCCTGTCGATCGGCCACGTCTCGCCGGAAGCCGCGGCCGGCGGCGCGATCGGCCTGGTGCGCGACGGCGACCGCATCCGCATCGACATCCCGGCGCGTTCGATCGACCTGCTGGTGCCGGACGCCGAACTCGCTGCCCGCCGCGCCGCGCAGGACGCGGCCGGCTGGAAGCCCGCCCAGCCGCGGCCGCGCAAGGTCACCTCCGCACTCAAGGCCTATGCGCTGCTGGCCACCAGCGCGGACAAGGGCGCGGTGCGGGATCTTTCCCTGCTCGAGGGCTGAGCGGACCGATCATGCGTCGCATGCCGGTCGAATGCCGGTCGCAAGCGGCGGGCACGGCCAGGCGCCACGAAGGCAGCCACCGGTCGCGTGAGCCGGGTGGTCGTTCTGGCGGATCGTCGTCCGCGCGAAGAGGCCATCGTGCCCGAACATGACAAGCGCGAACGCCCGCGCCAGTGATAGCGTGCGGCATGCATCCACGCACGCCCGTACTGCTCCTGCTCGCCCTGTTCACGGGTGCCGTATACGCCGAACCCCTGGTCGTCGGCACCTATGCCTATCCCGGCCGCGACCGGGCTGCGGCGGTCGCGCCCCTGGCCGACTTCGTCGCCGGGATGACGGGGCGGCCGGTCGAGGTCCGGCTCTGGGCGTCGCCCTCGGTCCTGGTCGAGGCCTTCCAGGCAGGGCAGGCGGATGTGATCGTGCCGAACCTGCACGCCTACCTGCAGGCGCGCGCGGGTGCGGTGACCTTGCCCGTCCCCGATGTGCCGCCGGCCCAGGCCGCGCGCTACCGCGCGGTGATCGTGGCGCGCGGCATCGACCGGATCGAGGCGCTGACCCCCGTGCGCGTCGCCGCGCTGCGGCTTGCGCTGGTGGGGCCGGATTCGGCCTCCGGCGGCTTCGTGCCGCTGGCGCGACTGCTCCAAGCGGGGCTGGAACCCGCGTCTTTCGCGAGCGTGGCGTACACGGGCTCGCATGAAGCCGCGCGCCAGGCGCTGGAGCAGGGACACGCGGATATCGCGGCGCTGGCCGGGGAGGTGTACGACGCACTCCCGATGGAGGGCGTCGCCGTGCTCTGGCGCTCGGCGCCCATCCCGCCCGGTCCGCTGCTGTGCCGTGCCGATGCCCACGTGCCCTGCGCGGATATCGCGCGCGGCCTGCTCGATGCCCACGCGCACGCGCCGGCCGTGATCGAAGCGCTGCGCGCGGGCTGGCCGGAATTCGGCGACGCGCCGCGCTTCGTCGAGGCGGGCGAACTCGCCGCGGGCCTCGACCTCGAGGCCGGTGTGTCGATGCCCGCAACCGCCACGCCGGTGGAGTGAGGCGGCGCGTGCGCGCCGCGCTCGATGCTCAGCCTTCCCAGCGCGGCAGCTTCTTCTTCACCGCCACGTTCTTCAGCGTCACATAGGCCGGAATGCCGTCCTTGCCATACGGTGGCGGCAGCTCGCCGCGGATCAGCGGCTCGAGGTAGGTGCGGGCCTTGTCGGTGATGCCGTAGCCGTCGCGGCGGATGTAGCTCTTGGGGAAGGTTTTCTCGTGGTTGGCCACCTTGTCCAGCGGCGCGCTGCCGATCTTCCAGCGGTAGGGCTTGTCGGAGGTGCGCACGATCACCGGCATGGTGGCGTTCTGGCCCTTGAGCGCGAACTGCACGGCGGCCTTGCCCACCGCGATGGCCTGCTCGACGTCGGTCTTCGAGGCGAGGTGGCGAGCGCTGCGCTGCAGGTAGTCGGGCAGGGTCCAGTGCACCTTGAGGCCGAGCTGGTCCTTGACCTTGCCGGCCAGGTACGAGGCCACGCCGCCCAGCTGGGTGTGGCCGAAGGAGTCCTTGCCGCCACCCGAATCGGCGACGAAGCGCCCGTCGGCGGTCTGGATGCCCTCGCTGGCCACCACCACGCAGTAGCCGACCCGGTCGACCACCTTCTGCACGTTCTTCAGGAAGTCCGCCTCGTCGTAGGGGCGCTCGGGAAACAGGATCAGGTGTGGCGCCTCGTCGGGCCCCTGGCCGGCCAGTCCGGCGGCGGCGGCCAGCCAGCCGGCATGGCGGCCCATGGCCTCGTAGACGAAGACCTTGGTCGAGGTGTCGGCCATCGCGGCCACGTCCAGCGCGGCTTCGCGTACCGAGACCGCGGTGTACTTGGCGGCCGAGCCGAAGCCGGGGCAGCAGTCTGTCACCGCCAGGTCGTTGTCGATGGTCTTGGGCACGCCGATGCAGGTCAGCGGATAGCCGAACTCGGCGGCCAGCTTGGAGACCTTGTTGGCGGTGTCGGCCGAATCGTTGCCGCCGTTGTAGAGGAACCAGCGCACGTCGTGGGCCTGGAAGACTTCCAGCAGGCGTTCGTACTTGGCCCGGTCGGCCTCGACCGACTTGAGCTTGTAGCGGCAGGAGCCGAACGCGCCGCCCGGGGTGTGGGCCAGGCCGCGGATGGTCGCGGCGGTTTCCTTCGAGGTGTCCACCAGTTCCTCGCGCAGGGCGCCGAGGATGCCGTTACGCGCCGCCAGCACCTTGATCTTGCGCGCGCGCGCCTCGCCGATCACGCCGGAGGCGGTGGCGTTGATGACGGCGGTGACACCGCCGGACTGGGAGTAGAGCAGGGTTCCGGAAGCCATATGCGCCTTTTGGAGGGGATCGGAGGGGCGGTTCGATAGGTTAAAGTGACGCCTGAATCGGCGGTGGCGGCCCGAGTGTAGCAACGGTCCGTGGCCGCTTCCGGTCTGGTTCTGTGGGAGTCGTCGATGCGATTGGTATTACTGGGAGCGCCCGGTTCGGGCAAGGGGACGCAGGCGGCAAGGCTCAAGGAGCATCTGCAGGTCCCGCACATTTCCACCGGCGACCTGCTGCGCGCCGAGGTGGCTGCAGGGTCTCCGCTGGGCCTGCAGGCCAAGGAAGTGATGGCCCGCGGCGAGCTGGTCAGCGACGACATCCTGCTGGGCATGCTCAAGGACCGGTTCTCGCGACAGGATACGGCGTCCGGCTTCATCCTCGATGGTTACCCGCGCAACCTCGCCCAGGCCGCGGCGCTGGACGAACTGCTGGGCAGCCTGGGCCAGAAGTTCGACGCGGCGGTGCAGTTGACCGTCGACAACGAGCAGATCGTCGAGCGCCTGGCCGGGCGCGCCAAGGCCGAGGGTCGTGCCGACGACAATCCCGAGTCGGTGCGCAAGCGCCTGCAGGTCTACGACCAGCAGACCGCGCCGGTGATCGAGTTCTACCGCCAGCATGGCCAACTCACCATCGTCGATGGCGTGGGCGCGCTCGACGACGTGTTCACCCGCATCATCGAAGCGATCGCGCCGGAGAAGGCGGTCGGCTGAGGCGGCGCTGGCTTCGGGCCGACGCCCCCGCGAAGGGGTCCGGCCCTGGATCTGGGCGACGCCGGCCTCGCCGCAGGGCCTTGGCGGCGGTGCGGGTCGCAGTCAGTCCCTGGGATACCGGCTGAACTCGCGCGTGCTGCCGTCCTCGAGCACCAGCATCACCGCATAGGGATGCACGATGCCGTCCGGATGCTCCATGCCCGGTGAGCCGAGCGGCATGCCGGGCACCGCCAGGCCCCTGGCCGCCGGGCGTTCGCGCAGCAGGCGGGCGATGTCCGCGGCCGGCACATGGCCTTCGATGAAGTAGCCGCCCACTTCGGCGGTGTGGCAGGAGGCCATCGCGTCCGGCACGCCGGCCGCGTCCTTCACCGTGGCCATGTCCTCCACGTCGCGCGCTTCGACTTCGAAGCCGGCCTCGCGCACATGCTCGATCCAGACGCTGCAACAGCCGCAGGTCGGATGCTTCTGCACGGTCAGCAGCGGCAGCGCATCGGCTGGCGCGTCCACGGCGCTGGCATTGGCGCTGGCATTGGCGCTGCCGGCGGATCCGACGGCACTGCACCCGGCCAGCAGCAGGGTGATGGTGGCGATGGCGAGAGAAATGCGGACCATTGAGGTCTCCCAGGGGCGGGCCAGGGACAGAGTCTAGCGGGCCGGGCGGAACCGGCCTTGACCGAAGTCAGGCGGCCCGGCGCCGTCGGTTTTGGGTAAAGTGCGCGGCTGTCATGCCGCACGCAGGTCCGCCTTGAAACTCCACATCCTCGGCATCGCCGGCACCTTCATGGGCGGCGTCGCCGCGCTCGCGCGCGAGCTCGGCCACGCGGTCGAGGGCAGCGACCAGGCGGTATATCCGCCCATGTCGACCCAGCTCGAGCGGCTCGGCATCGCGCTCAGCCAGGGCTACCTGCCGGGCCATGTCTCTGCGGACTGCGACACGGTGGTGATCGGCAACGCGCTCTCGCGCGGCAATGCCGCGGTGGAAGCGGTGCTCGACAGCGGCCGCGTCTACACCTCCGGCGCCGAATGGCTGCGCGACCAAGTGCTGCCCGGCCGCGATGTGCTGGCGGTGGCCGGCACCCACGGCAAGACCACGACCACGACCATCCTGGCCTTCCTGCTGCAGGCAGCCGGGCGCGAGCCGGGCTTCCTGATCGGTGGCGTGGCGGACGATTTCGGGGTGTCGGCGCGGCTCGGCGTGCCGGTCGCCCAGGCCCCATCCGGTGCTGCGCGCCTCTCGACGCGCCCGGGCCTGGCGGCCGGGCGTTCCGGCGTGAGCGAGTCGGCGGTCGGCGGGCAACACGCCATCGCCCCGGAGGCCGAAGGAGAGGGCGTGACGGTGCCGGTACGTCGGCCCCTGTTCGTGGTGGAAGCCGACGAGTACGACACCGCCTTCTTCGACAAGCGCAGCAAATTCGTGCACTACCGGCCGCTGGTCGCGATCCTCAACAACCTCGAGTACGACCACGCGGACATCTTTCCCGACGTGGCCGCGATCCAGCGCCAGTTCCACTACCTGGTGCGCACCGTGCCCGGGCGCGGGCGGCTGATCGTCAACGGCCACGACGCGCACCTGCGCGAAGTGCTGGAGATGGGTTGCTGGACGCCGGTGGAGCGGTTCGGCTTCGACCCTGGTTTCGAGTGGCAGGCGCGCAAGCTGCGCGGGGACGGCAGCGCGTTCGAAGTCCTGCACGACGGCCGTACGCTGGGCATCGTCGAGTGGCCGTTGCTGGGCGACCACAACGTGCTCAACGGCCTGGCCGCGCTGGCAGCCTGCGCAGCGGTCGGTGTGGACGTGTCGACGGTGCTGGGCGCGCTGGCGCAGTTCCAGGGCGTGAAACGGCGCATGGAAGTGCTGGGCCAGGCGCGCGGCGTGACCGTGTACGACGACTTCGCCCACCACCCGACCGCGATCGCCACCACCCTGGCTGGCCTGCGCGCAAAGGTGGGCGCCGCGCGGATCGTGGTGGCGATGGAGCCGCGCAGCAATTCGATGCGCCTCGGCGCCCATGCCGATGCACTGGCGCCGTCGCTGGCGGGTGCCGATGCGGTGTTCTTCCTGGCGCGGCCCGAACTGCAGTGGGATGCAGCCAGCGTGGTGTCGGCAGTGCGCGGGCAGGCCCACGCCGTGGCCGACGTCGACGGACTGCTGGCCGCGCTGCAGGTTGCCGTGCGCGACGGCGACCACGTCGTGTTCATGTCCAACGGCGGCTTCGACGGCGCGCCACGGCGATTCCTGGCGCAGCTGCGCGAAGCTTGAGGCGTTGAGCGGCGTCTCCTGAGGGGGCGTGCTCGTCATCCCTTCGCAGGGAGGATTCCGCTGTCGGCCGGATCCTCGGCCGGACTACGCGGATTACGCGGATCACACGGATGACATGGATTGAGGCAATGCTGAGAAGCGCGGTTTGTCACGCCTAATACGGTGAGGAACCTTCGAAAATCCGTCGCATGGATTGGCTGGCTTCGCTGTTGCAGGGCGCCTGCGGGCGCGCTGAAATGATTTTTCGGCATTCCCTTGAGTACGACGACTGCAAGCTCCACGACTTCCCAGCCGGCTACGCCTTTGGCCCGTCTGGTTCGTGTGAGCCGAGTGATCCGTGGCAGAAACCCCTCCCGCCCTTCACCGGCCTCGACACAGCCCTCCGGCAACGGGCCTAGACTGTTGCCCCATGTCCGAAACGCTGCCCCTGTTCCCGCTCGACACCGTGCTGCTTCCCGGCGCCGCGCTGGGCCTGCGCGTGTTCGAGCCGCGCTACCTGGACCTGGTGCGCGAGTGCGGGCGCCAGGGCACCGGCTTCGGCGTCTGCCTGATCGCCGAAGGGCAGGAGGCCGGCGCGCCGGCCACGCCCGAGGACTGCGGCACCGAGGCGCGCATCGAGGACTTCGATACCGGGCCGGACGGCCTGCTGCACCTGCGACTGCGCGGCCATCGCCGTTTCCGTGTCACCGCCACGCAGGTGCGCGGCAACGGACTGGTGGTGGGCGAGATCGCATGGTGCGAGCCCGACCCGGTCGCCGACCTGCAGCCGCAGCACGCGCTGCTGGGCGAGGTGTTGCGGCGGATCCTTGAACAGCTCGATGCCGACATCGCCGTCCCCGAGCGCCGTTTCGACGACGCAGCCTGGGTGGGTTGGCGGCTGGCCGAACTGCTGCCGCTGACCCTGGCACAGCGCCAGCAGATGCTGGACGAGGATGATCCGGACCGCCGGCTGGATGCGATGCTGGACCTGATCCGCTAAGGCGTGTGGCTGCGGCGACGTGCGTTTGATTCCGGCAAGGTGCACGAGGGCTCTCATGCCCGCGTGCGTCAGTGCGCCTGAGCGCCAGTGCCAGCCGCCGCTGCCCCGTCCGTGCGCAGCCGCAGCACCGGTGCCCCGGTCGCCGGGTGCGGCGCATGCCGGGCCGGGAACCCGGTGAGGGCGCGCTGTACCGCAGCGTGCGCAGCCTCGTCGTCCAGCACCGGCAGCCAGATCCCGAACAGCCCGCCCAGCGGGCGCTCGAACGACAGCGTCTGGGTGGTGCCGATCCACAGCGGCGTGCCGTCGGCCAGCCGTGCCGGCGCGCGCCACAGGCGCAGGGACTGCAGCCGGCCGTCGCCAGCGGGGCGACGCATCAGCAGGACCTCGGCCTCCGAACCCAGCGTGGCGGGCAGCACCGCCTGGTCTGCCGCCGGCGCGTCGTCGTCCAGCAGACCCAGGGTCGCGATCCAGTCCGCCTGCGGCTGCGCCTGCCATCCGAGCGACTGCAGATGCCCCTGCAGCGGCGCCAGCGGCCCCGCGACCTGGATTTCCAGCGCCCAGCGGCGGCTGGCATCGCGCTCGCGGCGCTGCCCGGGCAACTGTCCCCAGTCGCGTTCCCACCAGCCTTCCCGGTCGAGCACCAGCGAGGGCTCCGGCGCATGGAAGCGCGCCAGCAGGGGGTCGACCGCACGCGGCGCATGCCACAGCGCCGCGACCGCAAAGGTGATGTAGAAGATGGCCGCCAGCGGCCGCATCCAGAACGAGCGCGCCACGTGCCGCCGATAGGCCAGGCCCAGCACCAGCAGCCAGACGATGCCCAGCAGCATCCCGCCGACCACGTCGCTGAGCCAGTGCGCGCCCAGGTACAGGCGCGCGAAACCCAGCAGCGCGCCGACCACGCCCGCGACCAGGTATGGCCACACGCGGGTGCGCCCGGGCAGCTCGCGTGCGATCAGCACGGCGAAGAAGCCGAAGGTGATCGTGGTCATCGTGACCGACACCGACGGGAAGCCGAAGCCGCTGTGGGCGGTGGGCGGCAGGGGCATGTCGATCAGGTTGGACAGGCCGGTGGTCAGCACCAGCCCGAAGGCGAGCGCGGCCATCCAGTGCGCGGCCGCGATCCAGCGGCGCCGCCACAGCAGCCACAGCAGCGCGAGCACGGATGCGGGCAACAGCACCTCCCAGTCGCCGATCGAGGCCAGTCCGGCCATCAGCCGATCGGCGAGCGGGTTGCGCAGGGTGTACATCGCCTGGAACACGCTCAGGTCCAGCGACAGCGGCTCGCCGCGCATCCACACCGTGCCGAGCAGGGCGAACCAGGCCCAGCCGATCGCCAGCAGGCAGGCGGCCAGGATCGCCAGCGAGGACGATTCCGGCCGTCTCGGGTCGATCAACGCCGCCGCGTATCGACCCAGGCGCGGATGCATGCGGGTCCAGCGCAGCAGCCGCGCCAGCAGCGCATTGGCGTGGCGGTCGAACCAGCGGTAGCTGTAGAGCACGCCGGCCCAGGCCAGCGCCAGCACCAGCAGCAGCCCGCCCAGCACCAGCACCAGCCGGTCGGCCACCGCGGCCACCGCATCGTAGGACGCGCCGAAGATCCAGCCCGGCGCCAGGAACAGGCCGGCCCACAGGAAGCAGGCCAGCAGGCTCATCGGCACGTAGCGCCGCAGCGGCATGCGCAGCATTCCGGCGATGGCCGGGACGAAGACGCGAATGGCGCCGACGAAACGCGCGATCACGATGCTCTTGATGCCATGCCGGCGGAACACCGCCTCGCCGCGGTCGAGCAGCTGCGGATAGCGGCGGAACGGCCAGTGCTCGCGCAACTGCGGCCCCCAGCGTCGGCCCACCCAGTAACCGATGCCGTCGCCGGCAAACGCACCGAGCGCCGCGCTGGTCACCGCATAGGTGCCGTCGATGTGCCCCAGGCCGATCATCGCGCCGATCGCGAACAGCAGTGGAAGTGCCGGTACCAGGATGCCGAGCACGACGACGGAGTCGCAGAATGCGATCAAGAAGATCACGCCACCGGCCGCGACGGGATGCGCGCTGATCCAGGCGAGCGTGGCGTCGAACCAGCCGGAGTCCATCGGGCGATTATGACAGCCGTCGCTGACTGGTCGCCTACACTGTGTCGATGCATCGCCAAGACGCCACCGAGACCCACGCGCTGAAGGCGGACAGCTTCGGCCGGATCTCGCTGATGCGCGGCGCGGGCGGGCCGTTTGTCCGCCGCGATCTCGCCCACGTGCCGCTGTGGCTGCGCCTGCCGGCCTGGTGGCTGGCCCGGCGCGAGGCGCTGGCGCTGCGCAGCATCCACGGCATGGCGGACGTGCCGCAGCTGCTGGCCTGGGACGGTCGCCGGCTCGACCGCAGCTACATGTCCGGCGCGGCGATGTACCAGCGCCCGCCGCACGGCGAGCTGGCGTACTTCCATGCCGCGCGTCGGCTGCTGCTGCAGCTGCATCGTCGCGGCATCGCCCACAACGACCTGGCCAAGGAAGCCAACTGGCTGGTGCTCGACGACGGCCGGCCGGCGCTCATCGACTTCCAGCTGGCCAGTCGCGGCGACCCGCGGTCGCGCTGGATGCGGCTGCTGTTCCGCGAGGACCTGCGCCACCTGCTCAAGCACAAGCGCATGTACTGCCGCGACGCGCTCACGCCGGTGGAGCGGCGCGTATTGCGGCGCAATTCCTGGGTGCGGGATCTCTGGTTCCGTACCGGCAAGCCGGTGTACCGCTTCGTCACCCGGCGGCTGCTCAAGTGGGAAGACAACGAGGGGCAGGGCCCGAAGCCCTAGCCCTACCGGGTTTACCGGCCCCAGCCGGCGGGCGCACTGTATTCGTTGCCGTCATTCCCGCGACGCGGGGATCCACTGCCGGGAGCTCGGGGATTCCAGGTCAGCGGGATGACCGGCGCCTCGCGCCGTTGCGAAGCACTTCCCGCTTGACGGGCCTTCGGTTGTCGCAAAGCGCCTCGCAGGAATGGCCGATCCATGCCCGGCCAATGCCGGGGCAGTGGATTCGACGCAGGCCGTGCCGATGCATCCACAAGCCTAGAATGCATGCCACAGCCCCCATCGCTCCTGCTGCCCATGACCCCACTTTCCGGCAAGACCCTCTTCATCACCGGCGCCTCGCGCGGCATCGGCCTGGCCATCGCGCTGCGCGCCGCCCGCGACGGCGCCAACGTGGTGATCGCGGCCAAATCCGAGGTGGCCAATCCGAAACTGCCCGGCACCATCCACACCGCGGCCCGGGCGGTGGAGGAGGCCGGTGGCCGCGCGCTGGCGATCCGCTGCGACATCCGCGAGGAAGACCAGGTGCGCGACGCGGTGGCCCGGACGGTGGAGGCGTTCGGTGGCCTCGACATCCTGGTCAACAACGCCAGTGCGATCTGGTTGCGCGGCGTGCTGGACACGCCCATGAAGCGCTTCGACCTGATGCAGCAGGTCAATGCGCGTGGCAGCTTCCTGTGCGCCCAGGCCTGCCTGCCGCACCTGCTGCAGGCGGAAAACCCGCACATCCTGACCCTGTGCCCGCCGCCCTCGCTGGACCCGAAGTGGTGGGCGCCGCATACCGGCTACACCCTGGCCAAGATGGGCATGAGCTTCGTCACGCTCGGGCTTGCGGCGGAATTCGCCGAACGCGGCGTCGCGATCAATGCACTGTGGCCGCGTACCCTGATCGCCACCGACGCACTGAACATGATTCCCGGCGTGTCCTCGGGCAATGGCCGTTCGCCGCAGATCATGGCCGACGCCGCGCATGCCGTGCTGACGCGGCCGGCCGCGGGTTTCAGCGGCCGCTTCCTGATCGACGACGAGGTGCTGGCGGAGGCCGGCGTGACCGACCTGTCCGGCTACGCGGTGGATCCGGCGCAGCCGCTGTTCCCGGACCTGTTCCTGGACTGACGCGGCCGCGGCCCGCACGCAGCGGCCGCGTGGTGGCTCAGGCCAGCGCCTGCGACAGATCGTCGATCAGGTCCTGCGGATCCTCCAGTCCCACCGACAGCCGCAGCAGACCCTCCGGGGAGGCCGATTGCGGACCTTCGATCGAAGCGCGGTGTTCGACCAGCGATTCGGTCGAGCCCAGCGAGGTGGCATTGGTGAACAGCTGCAGCCTGCCCGCGACCGTGAGCGCGGCGGCGCGTCCGCCCGTCACTTCGAACGACAGCATGCCGCCAAAGCCACCGCGCATCTGTCGCGCGGCCACGGCGTGCCCCGGATGCGTGGCCAGGCCCGGGTAGTGCACCACGTCCACGCGCGGGTGCGCCTGCAGGAACTCCGCCACCGCCTGCGCGTTGCGGCAGTGACGCTCGATCCGCACCGGCAGCGTGCGCAGTCCGCGCAGCACCAGCCAGGCCGCGAACGGCGAGGCGGTGTTGCCGGTCTGGCGGCGCAGCTCGTCGCACTCTGCGGCGAAGTCGTCGTCGGCCGCGAAGGCCAGCACGCCGCCCATCACGTCGCCGTGCCCGCCCAGGTACTTGGTGGCCGAGTGCAGCACGATGTCCGCGCCCAGCGCCAGCGGCTGCTGCAGCGCCGGCGTGGCGAAGGTGCCGTCGACCAGCAGGCGCGCACCGGCAGCGTGGGCGAGTTCCGCCAGCGCAGCGACGTCGCAGACCTTGAGCAGCGGGTTGGACGGCGTCTCGGCCCAGAGCAGGCGCGTATCGGGCGTGATCGCGGCGCGCACCGCATCCAGGTCGGTCATGTCCACGATGCGATGGCGCACGCCCCAGCGGTCCAGCCACTTCGCGCCGATGGCGCGATAGCCAAAGTAGGTGTCGTCGGCGATCAGCAGTTCGCTGCCCGGCGGTAGCGCCTGCATGACGGTGGTGCCCGCGGTCATGCCGGTGGCGAAGAACATCGCGCGCGCGCCGCGGTCCAGCGTCGCCAGAACGTCTTCCAGCTGGGTCTGGTTGGGGCTGCCGTAGCGCTGGTAGAGATAGCCCAGCGGCGCGCTGGCGTCTGGCGCGTGTTCGAAGGTCGTGGCCAGCTGCAGCGGCGGCGACAGCGCGCCGCTGACCGGGTCTGGCGTGACGCCTGCGTGTGCGGCGAGCGTGTCGAAACGGTGCGTGCGGGTCATGGCGGCAACGGTGTCGTGGGAGCACGCGATAATGCCAGCCGCACGCGCCGCCGTCCCCACAGGAGTCGCTTCCATGAAATACCTGCACGCCATGATCCGCGTCCATGACCTCGACGCCACCAGCCGCTTCCTCACCGAGGGCCTGGGCCTGCGCCAGACACGGCGCATGGACAGCGAGGCCGGCCGCTTCACCCTGGTCTACTTCGGCGCGCCGGAGAACCCCGAGGCCGAGATCGAGCTGACCTACAACTGGCCGCCCGGGGACGGATCCGCGCCGGAGGACTACGGCAACGCCCGCAACTTCGGCCACCTCGCCTTCGAGGTCGACGACATCTACGCGATCTGCGCGCACCTGCAGTCGCTGGGCGTCACCATCAACCGCCCGCCGCGCGACGGGCGCATGGCCTTCGTGCGCACACCGGACCTGATCTCGATCGAACTGCTGCAGAAGGGTGGCGCGCTGGCAGCTGCCGAGCCGTGGGCGTCGATGCCGAACACCGGGAACTGGTAGCCGGCCTGACGCGTTTTCCACCCCGGCCATGAGGGGCAGCGAGCCGAGCCTGACGAGCGCTTATTGCTTCTTCCCCCTGCACATCGGGAATGTTGGGATGGAGGCGCATGGCAGGCGCACAGGACCTGCCGTGCCGATCCGGCTGCCCCGTCCGTGTCCGCCCCGCAGCGCACGCGCGCCCGCGGGACACGGCACAATGCCCCTCCATTCCATGTCCCCTGCCAAGCGCAATGACCGACCCTGCCAACACCGCCGACCTCGTCGCCCTCGGGCAGCAGCGCTACCTGCCGGTGTACCGGCAGCGCGAGATGATCCTCGACCGCGGGCAGGGCGCGCGCCTGTGGGATATCGAGGGCCGCGACTACATCGACTTTTCCGCGGGCATCGCCGTGTGCAGTCTCGGTCACGCCGACCCCGACCTGGTGGCCGCGCTGCACGAGCAGGCGGGAAAGCTCTGGCACACCAGCAACGTCTTCCTGAGCGGGCCGCCGCTGCAGCTGGCCGAAGAGCTGGTCGCCGCCTCGCGCTTCGCCGAGCGCGTGTTCCTGTGCAACTCCGGCGCCGAGGCCAACGAAGCCGCGATCAAGCTGGTGCGCAAGTGGGCCACGGCGCAGGGTCGCGAACCGTCCAGGCGCGTGATCATCACCTTCCGCGGCAGCTTCCACGGACGCACGCTGGCCGCCGTGACCGCGACTGCGCAGCCGAAGTACCAGGCGGGCTACGAGCCATTGCCCGGTGGTTTCCGCTACGTCGACTTCAATGACGCGACTGCGCTCGAGGTCGCCATGGCCGGCGGCGATGTCGCCGCCGTCCTGGTCGAGCCGGTCCAGGGCGAGGGCGGGGTGACGCCGGTCGCGCCGGGCTTCCTGCGCAGCGTGCGCGAACTCTGCGACCACCACGGTGCGTTGCTGGTGCTGGACGAGATCCAGAGCGGGATGGGGCGCACCGGCACGCTGTTCGCCCACTGGCAGGACCAGGTGGTGCCCGACATCGTCACCCTGGCCAAGGCCCTGGGCGGCGGTTTTCCGATCGGCGCGACGCTGGCCGGGCCGAAGGTGGCCGAGGCCATGCAGTTCGGCGACCACGGCACCACCTTCGGCGGCAACCCGCTGGCTGCGGCGGTGGCACGCGTGGCACTGCGCAAGCTGGCGTCGCCGGCGATCATGGCCAACGTTGGCCGCCAGGCAGCGGCACTGCGCGCGGGCCTGGAGGCACTGGGGCGCGGGCGCGCGCTGTTCTCCGAAGTGCGCGGCCGCGGCCTGCTGCTGGGCGCGGTACTGGCGCCGGCCTACGCCGGCCGTGCCGGCGACGTGCTCGACCTGGCCGCCGCGCAAGGCCTGCTGCTGCTCCAGGCGGGCCCGGACGTCCTGCGTCTGGTGCCGCCGCTCAACATCACCGATGCGGAAGTGGCCGAAGGCCTGTCCAGGCTGGGGCAGGCGCTGGCGAAGCTCTGAAACGTTGGCTCAGCCCAGCGTATAGCGCCTGAGTACCCGCCCCAGGGAGCGTGCATCGGTCACCGTCTCCGCGTGCAGGCCGATGCCGCGCGCGGACCGCACGTTGGCGAACGAATCGTCGACGAACAGCGTGCCCGCCGGTTCCCAGCCGAGCCGCTCCAGCGCCATCCCGAATACCGCCGGGTCGGGCTTGCGCATCCGCAGGCCGCCGCTGCACAGCACCCGGCCTTCGAAGCGTGCGCCAAGCGGGCCGAGGATGCGCGGGATCGCCTGTTCCATGAGTACGCCGTTGTTGGTCAACACCGCCAACTGCAGTGAGGGATGCAGCGCGGCGACCCGCTCGAGCATCGCCACCTCCGCCACGCTGCCGGCCAGGCGCGAGGCGATCCAGGCGTCCGCGTCGATCACCGTGCCGATCGCCGTGCCGATGCGATCGAGATAGACGGCGGTGTCGATACCGCCGCAGTCGTACTCTGCTTCGAGCCCCGAGGTGAAGAGCGCCTCGCGCACTGCTTCGTGCGCGCAGCCAGCGAAGCCGGCAAGGGCCGCGATCCGCCTTTCGTGCCGGTAGGGCGCCAGCACCCCGTCGAAGTCGAACAGGATCCGGCGGATCCGTGGCTTCATCCAGCCGCGACCACCGCGAACGCGTCCCGCGCCGCCGCCAGTGTCGTCTCGATCACTGCCGCGTCGTGCGCGCTCGACACGAATCCCGCTTCGAACGCCGATGGCGCGAGGAACACCCCGCGCTCGAGCATCGCGTGGAAGAAGCGGTTGAACGCGGCGGTATCGCAGGCCACGGCGCCCGCGTAGGTGTCGACCGCGGCGGCATCGGTGAAGAACATTCCGAACATCGCGCCCACGCGCGTGGTGGTGAACGCCACGCCGGCCGCGGCTGCGGCCGCTTCGAGCCCGTCGCACAGCGCGTGGGTGGTCGCTTCGAGGCGATCGTGGAATCCCGGTTCGGACACCAGGTCCAGCATCGCCAGACCGGCGGCCATCGCCACCGGGTTTCCGCTGAGCGTGCCGGCCTGGTAGACCGGCCCGGCCGGCGCAATCTGCTCCATCAACTCGCGCCGACCGCCGTAGGCGCCGACCGGCATGCCGCCACCGATGATCTTGCCGAACGTGCTCAGGTCCGGACGGACGTCGTAGCGCGCCTGCGCGCCGCCAAGCGCCACGCGGAAGCCGGTCATCACCTCGTCGAAGATCAGCAGCGCGCCATGCTGCGTGCACAGTGCGCGCAGGTGCTGCAGGTAACCCTCGCGCGGCGGCAGGCAGTTGGCGTTGCCGACCACCGGCTCGATGATCAGGCCGGCGATCTCGCTTCCGGCTTCGTCGAACAGCGCCGTGGCCGCTTCGAAATCGTTGTAGGGCAGGGTGAGGGTGAGGTCGGCCAACGCCTTCGGCACGCCGGGAGAGTTCGGCACGCCGAACGTCAGCGCGCCGCTGCCGGCCTTGACCAGGAACGAGTCGCCGTGGCCGTGGTAACAGCCTTCGAACTTCACGATCTTCATCCGGCCGGTGGCGCCGCGCGCCAGCCGGATCGCCGACAGCGTGGCCTCGGTACCCGAATTGACCATGCGCACCATCTCGCACGAGGGAATGAGCTGCGTGATCCGCTCCGCCATCGTCACCTCGGCCGCGCAAGGCGCGCCGTAGGACAGGCCGTTGCCGACCGCGTGCGCCACCGCTTCGCGCACAGCCGGATGGTTGTGGCCCACGATCATCGGCCCCCACGACCCGACGTAGTCGATGTAGTGGTTGCCGTCGACGTCGTACAGGTAGGGGCCGTCGGCGCGCGCAACGAAGAATGGTTCGCCCCCGACCGACTTGAAGGCGCGGACCGGCGAGTTGACGCCGCCCGGCATCAAGCTGCGTGCGCGCGAAAACAGTGCCTGGGAGCGTTCGTGGTTCATGGTGTCTATACCTTAGGAATCGGGAATGCTGGAAGCGGCGGAAGACGTTGGGTGTCCCGCGTGCCGCGTGTCGGAGTCGTACGCCTGGAAAGCGCGCAGATAGGCCTGCGCCGCGGCTGCAGGGTCGGCGGCCGCGAAAACGCCGCTGACCACCGCGATCATGTCCGCGCCGGCTTCGACCAGCGCAGGGGCATTGTCCGGGGTGATGCCGCCAATCGCCACCCGCACGATGTCGAAACCGGCGGCCCGCCGCAGCAGTGCCGGGCTGGCGCGCCGCGTTGCCGTCTTCGTCGCGGTCGCGAAGAATGCGCCGAAGGCCACGTAGTCCGCGCCTGCGGCCATGGCCTGTTGCGCCAGCGCGAGCGAGTCATAGCAGGATGCGCCAATGATCGCCCCGTCGCCCAGCGCCGCGCGCGCCTGGCGCAGGTCGCCGTCATCCTCGCCGAGGTGGGCACCGTCGGCGTCGCAGTCAGCCGCCAGGCGCCAGTCGTCGTTGACGATCAGCGGCACGCCCTGTGCGCGGCAGGCCGGCAGCAGGGCGTCGACCTGCGCGCGTCGCAGCTCCGGCGTCGCGGTCTTGTTGCGGTACTGCAGCCACCGCGTCCACGGCAGCACCTGTTCCACCTTCGACAGCAGCAGGCCGGTGTCGGCCAGGTCGGGCGTGATCGCGTACAGCCCGCGCGCGGTTTCGCGTGGGCGCGATGGATGGGACAATGGCATGATTCCTCCGACGCTTCGTGTGCCCATTATCCGATGAATGACATGTCCTACCGCAGCTGGATGTGCGTGGTCTGCGGTTTCGTCTACGACGAAGCGGCGGGCCTGCCCGATGACGGAATTGCACCTGGCACGCGTTGGGAGGATGTTCCGGATACCTGGACCTGCCCGGACTGCGGCGTGACCAAGGACGATTTCGAGATGGTCGTCCTCTGAGGATCCGCGGGGCCGCGCCCGCGGAGTCACCCGGCGCGGCTCAGTGCAGCCGTGACCGCTGCATTCCCGCTTCGATCAACCGCAACCGGATCCGCGCTGCGTCGCCGCCGGCGGGTTGACGCTGCAGATAGCGCCGAAGGTCTTCGCGCGCGCCAGCGTGATGGCCCAGTTCGAGGTAACCCAGCCCGCGGTCGCGCAGCGCCTCCGCGTCGTCCGGCAGCAGCCGGAGTACGCGGTCCGCGCTGCGCACGGCGCGCTCCCAGTCCCCGTGCTTCTGGTAGACGCCGTGCAGGTTGCGCAGCATCCGGACCAGGATCGCGCGGTTCGATGCGGGGTTGAGGATCTGCGAAAGCGCGTCGTCGTCGGGCATGCCGCCCCCCAGGTGCGCGCTGGCGCGCTGGCGCAGTTCATCGACGTCCAGCGGGCGCCCGCGGTTGAACGGATCCATCACCAGCACCCCGTTGTCGACCGGCAGGCGTACCAGGAAGTGGCCGGGGAACGAGACGCCATCCAGCGGCAGTCCGATTTCCCGCGACACCGCCATCTGCACAAGCGCCAGCGAGATCGGGTTGCCCAGCCGTCGCTCGAACACCTCGTTGATATAGCTGTTGCGCGGATCGTAGTACTCGTCGTGGTTGCCGGCGTAGCCGACCTCCTCGAACAGGTACCGGTTGATCGTGCGCATCTTCAATGCGAGCTGCGACTCGCGTTCCACCGCGCCGCGCAGGTGCGACGCATGACCTTGCACCTGCAATGCGTAGCGGCGCGGATCGAGATCCGGGTACTCGTCCCGTGCGATCAGCAGCGCGACATCGAACAGCGGCAGCGCCTCGTCGTCGTACGAGGCGAGTTCGGCCCATTCAGGCAGCTTGCGGATCGGACTCATGGTCATGAAGACTGCGCTGCCCCGGGTGCGGGCGCAAGGTGGGGCGTTGCCGGGTCAGGGCGTCTTCTGCAACGAGGGATGCACGCGCAGGCGTGCGCCGGCCGAGAGCTGCAGCCGCGCCGCCTCGCCGGCATTGAGTTCCAGCACATAGCGCGCCGGCGCTCCGCTTGGATACGCAGGGCATGCATTGCCCGCCGAGCACGGAGGTACATCGCGCTGCTGGGACACCAGCTCCAGGGCCTCGTCGAAATACAGGATGTCCAGCGGAATGCGCGTGTTCTTCATCCAGTACGCCAGCGGTTCGGTGCGGTCGTGGATGAACAGCATGCCGTGGCCGTCGTCGAGCACGTCGCGGAACATCAGGCCGCGTGCCCGTTCGGCATCGTCATCGGCCACTTCCACCGTGTAGCGCGATCCAGCCAGTTCGACCCAGGGTGTATCCGCGCTGGCGCAGCCGGAAAGCGGAAGCAGCAGGGCCAGCGCGATGACGTGTCTGAAGGGCGGCATGTTGCGGCTCTGCGGATGGGATTGGCGGGCAACATCCGGCAGCCGACGGGCAGAGTCAAGGCGTTCGGCGGGCAGGGGCTATGCAAGCGTGGGGCGAACAGGCAGAATGCGCGCCCCGCTTCTGCAGGGGGTCGGGAACGGCAACGCCCCGAAGCTCCGCCGGACCTGAAAAGGCCCTTGAAAAAGGGTGTTGACGGAAAGGAAGAACGGGCTAGAATGTGCGGCTTCCTTCAACGAAACGCCTTCGGGCCGGGTTGAGGGAAGGGTCGAAACCCCTCACGGGGTGTTGACAGGGCAAGAGGGCCGTGGCAAGATGTGCGGCTACCTGCGACGAAACATTCGCAGGGCGGAATCGAGGCGTTGAGGCCTGGTTCCACGATCTTTGACAGTGTGCGCAGGTGACTTGTGCGGGCGTCTGGCGGGTGGATAACTGTCCATCTTGCAGACGTTCCAAACAAGAGCAACAAAGATTCA